>Ga0268261_10000028_pt1 | contig 104277 bp, 99 predicted proteins | sample TergutNc150P1_FD_190353 | JGI IMG/M metagenome (GOLD analysis project Ga0268261, IMG submission 190353) | Nasutitermes corniger P1 segment gut microbial community from laboratory colony in Florida, USA - Nc150 P1 (SPAdes) (version 2) | ecosystem: Host-associated > Arthropoda: Insects >... | reverse complement strand
CCAGTTGTTTTGTGGTATAATTTTTGAACATGATAGAACTCCTTTTGGCTTATTTGTTTGTTGGTACTTACATTTTATCAAATTGAGTTCTATTATTTTATAAAAAATGAAAAAAACTCACTCCTTGTTCGCCTTTTGGCTTACATGGAGTGAGTTTTTTTGGTTTGGGGCTGATTAATGGGTCAGCCTCATTTTCACTTTTATTATTAGATAATCAATCCCACTCCTCATCCTCATAAGGCTCATAAGGAAGTGCAATAAAGAAAGTAGAACCGCGATTCTCCTGACTTTCCGCCCAAATCTGTCCGTTGTGGGCTTTGATAATGTCTTTTGCGATAGCTAATCCTAGACCTGTACCGCCTTGAGCGCGAGCTCGTGCCTTATCCACGCGGTAAAAGCGGTCGAATATCTTGCCTAAATCTTTTCTTGGAATTCCCAGCCCTTCATCACTGATGCTTAAGATGATATTGTTATGGGTTTCCATTAGTTTGACCGTAATTTTTCCGCCATCTGGTGAATACTTGAGGGCGTTGTTGAGCAGATTGTCCAGCACTTGCGTAATCTTGTCTGTATCAATTTCCACCCACAAGTCGCGTTTGGTAAAGGCTCGGACGAAACGGCATGGGTTTTGATTGTCTGTTTTTTCTTCTTTGGCAATCATGTCAAAGCGGTCAAGAACGAAATTGACCAAATCATTGAGATTAACGAATTCTTTTTTCAGCGTTACAACGCCAGCATCCATTCGTGAAAGGTTAAGTAGGTCATTAATCATTCTTATCATACGGTCGGTTTCTGACAGAGTGACCTTGAGGAAATTGGGTGCAATCTCCTCGTCCTGCCATGCTCCGTCAACCAATGCTTCCAGATAAGAGCGCATGGAAGTTAATGGTGTGCGCAGTTCGTGAGAAACGCTGGATACAAACTGCTGGCGTTCTCTTTCGGTTTTGGAGCTTTCAGTTACATCATGGAAAACGGCAACCAGACCGCTGATAAACCCACTTTCCCGTCTAATCATAGAAAAATCAACGTGCAGCGCTGTCGGCTCGTCATCTAGGTCGTTTTCTACTTCTACTAAGATAGTAGGATTTTCCTCGATAATGCGACGCAAGCTGTAAGTCTCACTAATCTTGAGAATGTCTAGGATAGATTTACCTAATACTTCCCCACTTTCCAGATTGAGCTGAGATAGAGCCATTTCATTGATAATAATGATTTTCCCGCGTCGGTCAGTGGCAATAACGCCATCGGTCATGTGAGCGAGGACGGAATTGAGCCTGTTGCGCTCACTTTCCATGTTTTCCTGTGTGCTTTCAATCCTATCGGACAGCTGATTGACTGTTAATGCCAGCTGAGAAATCTCATTTTGCCCATGAATTGCTAGCTTACTGGAAAAGTCGCCACCAGTAATTCTCAGTGCCTGCTCGCGAATGTCCTCAATCGGTCGAGTGATGGAACGCGAAATAATCAATGCCACCAAAAGCGCCATGACACCGGCAATCAGCAAAATGCTGTAAAAAATCGTCGAAACATTACGCAACTGTTGATACTCGCTTTCAGTCACACTTCTTACATAAATGGCACCAACAACCTTGTTGTCAGAAAGCAAAATTGGCTGCACATTCGTATAAATCTGCAAGCCTTCCAGTTGGTCGCTTTCACGCTTCAAGCTCAGGTCATCTAGTGCTTGAATGCCACTTGGATGTCCGATGAGATTTTCATCAATCTCTCCACGTTGCGCCCGAACAATGCCATGCTCATCGACAACAATAACCGCCAAAGCCTGTGTCATATCAAAGGAATTAATTCTGCGCTGAATATTGCTGTTTGCCTCATCCGTGCTTAGATGATTTTCAAACTCATCGGCAATGGTTGTCGCCAACTGCTCCACGCGCATGTTGATATTTTCTTTAAAATTGTCAATGTTGGACTGACCCAATGTTGTAATAAAATAATAGCCAATGCTACCCAAAGAAACCAGCAGCAGCACGACAAATGCTGCTGCTATCTTAAAATTCATAGATTGCCAGAAACGAATTCTTTTCTTCATTTCAATCCCTACTTACTCAGATTCTGGATTTCTCAAATAGTAACCAACACCGCGTCTAGTAACTAGATAAGTCGGACGAGATGGCTGGTCTTCAATCTTCTCACGCAAACGGCGAACGGTTACATCAACCGTACGCACATCGCCAAAGTAATCATAACCCCAAACGGTTGATAACAAATGCTCACGGGTCATGACTTGTCCTAAATGTTTTGCTAGATAGTACAAAAGCTCAAACTCGCGGTGAGTTAGTTCAATCTTGCCACCATGTTTAGACACGATATAAGCATCCGGATGAATGGTTAATTCTCCAATAACCAAATCGCCATGCACTTCTTCTTCGGACTTGGTTTCAACCACAGTTTGTCGGCGCAAGTTGGCTTTGACACGGGCAACTAGCTCGCGGTTAGAAAATGGTTTGGTTACATAATCATCTGCACCTAGCTCAAGTCCTAGCACCTTGTCAATCTCGCTATCTTTTGCCGTTACCATAATAATCGGCATATCGTAAGTTTTGCGCACTTCACGAGCGACTTCTAAGCCGTCAATTTTTGGCAGCATTAAGTCCAGCAAAATCAAATCAGGCGTTTCTTCCTTGACCTTAGCCAGTGCCTCTTCACCATCATAGGCAGTGATAACTTCATAGCCTTCTTTGGTTAGGTTAAATTTGACAATATCGCTGATTGGTTTTTCATCATCAACTACTAGAATTTTTTTCATCCTTGCACCTTCTTTCGTGTATTGTTACTCATTTTTAGTCTAACATAATCACTGTAATATTGCCTAAAATTGTGTTTTTTCTACTAATATTTGGCAGAATTTTTCCAGATATTCTTGGTCGATATCGTCATAAGCTGCTTCAACGGACGCATCAAGGTCTAAAACGCCTAAAAGTTCGCCTGTTTTACTCAAAACTGGCACAACAATTTCCGAGCGGGCACGAGAATCGCAGGAGATGTAGTTGTCAAAGTTCTTGACATCATCAACAATAACCGTCTTTTTCGCCTCAGCACTTAGTCCGCAAACACCTTTGCCTAGTGCAATTCGCACACAGCTTACGCCACCTTGAAACGGACCTAAAATCAATTCCTTGCCGTCATATAAATAGTAGCCGGAAAATACCGTATTTGGCAATAAATCATTGAGTAAAGCGCTCGTGTTTGCTAAATTGGCAATCATATTGTCCTCATTTGCCAAAATTGCTTTGGTTTGCTCTAAGAAAGTTTTGTATGCTTCTATTTTTTCTGTTTTGTTATTCCAATCCATCATAAACCCCTCCGAATAATAGTTATTAATAAAATTATAGCACACTGAGATTTTTAAACCATCTCTTCTTTTCACTAAGTTTTTTCCCTACTTTGTCAGTTAAAAAATAAAAAATCTTCAAATTTTTTGTCATTTAAACAATTTTTGAAGATTTTTTACAGATAGATTGGGGATAACATAAGAATACTAGGTCATTATTCGTCGTCCTTGTTAGCTTCTCTATTAATGAAAATCTGACCGTAGCTTGAAATTAATATATCCACGATGACCAGAACAAAGTGTGGTCCTAAGAATTCTTCGCCTTTTATTAAGATATAGTATAGAGCATATAAAACTATGGCGATTGATATAGTTGCTCGTTCAAACCTTAGATATCTAAAAGTTTTTTCGTTTACTGGTATTTTCTTCGATTTAAAAAAATTATTCATTGACTTCCCTCTCACTTCTATGATGCTGCAGTACCTGCAAACAAGATAGCTGCTAATGCTGCAGCTGGTAAAGTGACACCTAAATACCAAGCAACTGCTTTGGCGATAGCTCCAACTGCCCCTAAAACAGAAAGGGCAGTAGCTACCCACGTGGGACAATTTACTCCGTATGCACGTAAAATTAAGACGATATCTCCATTCAAGTGAAGATTAGAAAGCATAACTGTTGCTAGCGCAACGATTAAGAGGGAAAAAACTAATTTTAATAACTCTGGTTGTATCTCTTTAAATGAATGTGTTTGCATAAATTATTCTCCTTAAAATCTTATAGATAATATTGTTTCTAGTAAAGCAGCTAGGCATAGGATACTAAAACTTAGTAAAATAAACTTCAAACGCCTTTTTGGAGAAACCGTTGGATATTTTACAATTGAAAAATTCAATCCGATCATAATATGGTACGAGAGTAGTTCAAGCAATCCGTGAGGAGCCAATATTAATATAGTGTTAACTGGACTTTGTGATATCCCAATAATATAAGATAAAGTTAGTAGTGTTGCCAAAACTGCTAAAATTGAAACGAGGCGTCCAATCAGTAATGAAATCAATAGTATGGCAAATATTCTAATATTATTAGATATAATTTTTGTTAGTAATGAGAGACCATTGCTGATTTCGATATAATTTTTCTCGCTTGGAATTTTTTCTAAAGTTATGAAACTAACGATAATTGACAATACTGTGCAACTAAACATGAAAACAACTAAAGAGGCAATGGTATATTTCCAAATATTTTTATTAAAAAAGTCCGACAACATAAATTAGTATTTCCAATCCAATAAAATAGTGAATAAAATGAAGTTTTACATCATTGTTTTTCTTTATAATGTTCCAAAATAAATATGTCATCAATAGATAGCCTAAAATTGAAAAAGGATTCAACTGTTGCATTAAGTTAGCTAAGTAAATATTGGCAGGTTGAAATATACTATACAGGCTCGTATATCCACTATTGTTAACACCAAAAAAAGCAATTAACAACACATTGAAAAAACCACCAATGATATTAGGAAGAACCCCATAGCAACTAATTTTCCAAAGAGTGAAATTCTCTATTTTATAACTCATAATTACAGAAACAAGCCTGAAAATTATATATGAAAAAATAATCATTCCAATGGAAACCAGTAATCCTGAGACAATTAATATAACCATTTCTGAATTTTTGGGGATTTTCACTTGGTCAAAAAATTCATTATTTAAACTTTTTTTCGATACAAAAAGTAATAATCCCCAAATAACGCAAATTTGAATAATGAAACGCTTCAATCCTCTTTTATCTTCAATATCTGACAATATAGCACTGTAATCAAATTTCAAAAGAGAAACAAGTTTGATAGTGATTAATTGATTCATATTTACGCTGCCGCTGTACCTGCTGCGGCAATTAGACCGGCAACTACACCAGGGACCGTCACACCTAAAAGAATTGCACAAGCTGAATTTAATTTTCCAACTGCACTAATTGCAGCTAATGACGCAGCAATCCAAGTAGGGATATTCCATCCCAAATAATTTTTAAAGATCATAATAACGTTACCGCTAGTGAAGAGATAGGTAGAGATGAATAAAGCAACTAATGTAGTTGCAATTGCCAAACTGAATTTTATTAGTTCCTTTTTTATTTGAGTTTTTTCAACCCTAAAAGTTAAAGTGTTCATAAATAATCACTCCTTGATAATATTTTTATTGTAGATTAATCCTAACTGTGCACATTAAGATATTTGCATATTAATATACATATCATAATTATTCAAAGGCAAAATCTACCAAAATAAGTGGTTTTTTCGTTCATTACAAATTCACACACCTAGATTTAATCCAACATTAATGTTTGTTGTATAAAATTTATTCAATACTTAACGTGCAACATCATTTTAATTAGTGTTTGATTGCTTGTTGCAAAAAAATTTTTTTTGGGGGGAATTCAGTTGAAAATTATTGACGAAGTATGGGAAATTTTTATTAATACAGATACATTATCGCCATTATTACTAGCAATTGACGCTGAGGGGAGAAAAATAAAAAATCCGATTGTTTACAATAGTCATTACGAGAATCTAGTAACAGTTTTTAATGATAATAAATCAAGAAAATATTTTACTAAAATCCATTCAGTTCTGAGCGATTGCCAGAGCTACTTTTATTTTTTTGACTCTTACCATCTTTTTTATTGTTTGAAAACTATATACAGAGAAGGTGCCTATATAGGTTCTTTAGTAGTTGGTGGATATAACATCATTAATTTTGAAAATGGAGGAACTTCTGGAACATCATCGAAATTTATAAACGTTACCGGAAAAGAAGCAATGGCTAATATAGAAAGAGACTTGAGAAACCTAGAATCATCTTTAAATAAAATAAATGTTTCATTTCTTGAAATTTTATCAACATTGAAAAAGAATCCAACTAAAAAATTTACACTTAATGAATTGAGTAAGTTGCATTTTGTTAGTGAGACAACAATCCGCAGATTTTTTTTATTTCATGAGAAGAAAACCTTTCAAGAGTATTACAAAGACCTGAAAATTGAAATGGGTATCAATATGTGGAAAGAGACGGGAAATAAGATTTCTATAATCTCAGAAGAGCTGGGATATAAAGATAGTAGGGGGTTTCGTGATGAATTAAAATCTATGATAAAAGGGATTGAAGAATATGAATAAGAAAAAAAGAGAGCTAATTATTTTGATTACTCTGTTGGTTTTTGGCTTTTTTTCAATAGCTATACTTTTTTATACAAAAAAGAATACTATTACAAAAAAAGAAATAGAGATTTTTGAGATTGTCGCACAACCAGACATGATTTATCAAGGAACAGTTGCATCAAGCCAACAGGATGAATACTTACTAGATGCTAGTTTAGGTAGTCTTGAAAGCATCAATGTAGAAAACGGACAGGAAGTAAAAGTAGGAGATATTCTCCTAACTTACAAGTCAAACAATACGGACATGGTTAGTTTAGAATATGCAATAAAAACAGCACAACTTTCTTTGTCTAATAGCCTTCAAACTCTTTCAAGTTCTCAAGAGCGAGGTAATCAACTTCAAAATCGGTATAATCAAGCCATCTCAAATAAAAAGATAGAACAAGTAAACCCAACAGACATGGATAATTTATCGGCAATTACTCCCGAAAGCATACAAGTACAAATCGATTCAAATAACCAATTAATTCAACAAAATAAACAGACAGTGGCAATCAACCAACTAGCTCTTGAACAAGCTCAAGCAAACTTGATTCATACTCAAAATTCTAAAACAGTAACAATTCTGGCTAAACAAGATGGTCTTGCTATAGTAGGGAATGTGAACGATTTATCTAGACCATTAGTTCAAATCTTAAATAAGAACACAATCATTAATGGACAAATATCTGAGTTTGATTATCCAAAGATTAGAGTAGGAGAAAAAGTAATAATTCGGCCGATTAATTTGGATGAAGAGGTGACAGGAACAATTATTTCTATTGGACAAGTTCCTAATATTTCTTCAACAACGGCTGGTGGAAACAATTCAACTTCTATCTCTTATTATAGTTTTGTTGTAAGACCTGATAAAGATTTACAGTTTGGATATGGTGTTCAAATTCATGTGATAGATACTTCTGTATTTATTCCGAAATCGGCATTAAAGGATGGGTATGTAGAAAAGAAAAATACAGATGGGACATTTACAAAAGTTGACGTAGAAATTCAAGAGAGAAATGGAGAGCTAGAAGTAGTTTCTGGATTATCAATCGGAGACTTCATTTCCAAAAATGGTGATGTAGAATGATTAAATTGGAAAATATCACAAAGTCCTTTTTGGTAAATGGAGAAACTATTTCAATATTAAAAAACATTTCTCTTGATATTAAAGAAGGAGAATTTATTAGTATACTAGGACAAAGTGGGTCAGGGAAATCAACCCTATTAAATTTGTTAGGTTTTTTGGATAAGAAATTTGAAGGGAAGTATTTTTTTCAGGAAAGAAGAATTGAGTCATTCTCTGATAATGAATTATCGAAAATTAGAAATGAGAATGTCGGTTTTATTTTTCAAAATTTCGGTTTAATTGAAAATATGACCGTTCAGCAAAATATAGAGTTACCCTTAATCTATTCGGGGAAAACCACCAAAAGAGCACATGAAATCGCGCAAAATTGTTTAAAAAAAGTCGGATTAGAGTTTTTAAGTAAACAATCCGTTCGACTATTGTCTGGGGGGCAAAGGCAACGAGTAGCGATTGCTAGAGCAATTGCGAATCAACCGAGTTTTATTATTGCTGATGAACCTACCGGATCATTAGATAGCAAAACATCTAATGAAATTATGAAACTATTTAAAGAATTAAATAAAACTGGCGTAACAATCATTTTAGTCACACATGATGAAACATTAATATCCTATTGTGATCGAGTCATTCGGATATTAGATGGTGAGGTGTTACATTAATGAAAATAAATCAAATATTTTTTAGTGCTTATCAGGCCTTAAATCAGAATTTAAGAAGAAGTTTGCTAACAATGATAGGAATTATCATAGGTGTTGCTAGTATCATTACTATATTATCACTAGGAAAAGGTTTTCAAAATTATGCTATTAAAAATTTAACAAAAACAAGCTCAAATGTTGTTTCAGCAAAAATTAATTTTTCACCTAATAATTTTGATATGATAAATAGCTCAGATCTTAAATACTTCAATGAGTTTGACCTACTTTTAGCACAATCTGTTGAAGGAGTAAGGATAGCAAAGTACAGTGATACAATAATTACTTCTGGTATGCAAGAATTCCAATTTAAAACAGGTAAATATAATAAGATGATTGGGTATAAAAAAAAGACCGATGGCCCAATGATTATGGGGAGTAATTTTTCGGAAATTGACAACAATAATTTAAGAAAAGTTGCGGTAATTAATGAAACTACAGCCAAAGAAATCTCTTCTGATTATTCAAAAGTGATTGGTTTTGGATTAAATATTGATGGTGAGTTGTATACTATCATCGGAATTCAAAAAAGCGAGAATTCAGCAAACCTATTCTCTTTAGACAATGATATATCTATTCCTAAAAAAACATATGAATCCTACCAAGTAAATAACCGTCCCATAATTGGAATTGTGATAGAAATTCAAAAAAATTATAAACCAACCTCAGTAGCTAATAACGTAGTGAAAAAATTATCTGAAAATGGTTCAATGTCTTCACAAGGTACCTATTCAACTATAGATATGTCAGAATTGCTTGATGGCATTAGTAAGATACTTTCCACCTTAACTTATTTTATTTCTGGCGTAGCGGGGATTTCTTTATTTATTGCCGGTGTAGGCGTTATGAATATGATGTATACCTCTGTAAGTGAACGCACTCAAGAAATTGGTGTCCGCCGAGCAATGGGAGCAAAAAAAAGCGATATTCGTATACAATTCTTGGCAGAAGGATTGTTAATCACAATTTCATCTGGATTTATAGGTTATTTTATAGGTTTTCTAGTAGCTTTTATTATCTCTCAATTTTTACCTTTTATGGTTTCGCCTGATTTTTTTACAATAAGTCTTGCTATTGGAGTAACAACGATGTTAGGTTTGGTCTTTAGCGTTGCCCCAGCAAACGCTGCTGCGAATAAGGAACTAGTAGAGATATTGAGGTAAATAGATAGGATATTTTGAGTAACTAGGATGTGTTTCATTCTAGGTCTGGATTAATATTGAAAAAAACACGCTAAAGTACACTTTTGAAATGATATAGTCAGGATTATAGCATTCTGAAAAATATCAACCATATTTCCTTTCATAATAAGTCTTCTGACTGATAGAAATAATGAAATTTTATGATAATCTATCAATATAGTGAAGGAAATCTTTGTTATAATTAGTATTAGCGAAAACGCTATGAATGGAGGTTATATACTATGGGAATTATTAAAGCAGCACAGGGTGCTATTGGTGGCGGATTAGCTGACCAGTGGTTAGAGGTCATTGAACCAGCAGATATGGGTGCACAAACTGTTTTGACAAAAGGTGTGCCAGTGCGCAACGACAAACGTAATGCCAACAAACGTGGGACAAGTGATGTGATTACTGACGGCTCGGTTATTCATGTTTACCCAAATATGATGATGCTTTTGGTTGATGGCGGAAAGATTATTGACTATACGGCTGAAGAAGGTTATTACACAGTGAATAACAATCTTGCACCATCAATGTTTAATGGCTCGCTAAAAGAGGCGGTAGGTGAAGCGTTCAATCGTTTCAAATTCGGTGGAACGACACCGCAAAAACAAGAAGTCTTTTATATTAATCTGCAAGAAATCAAGGGCATTAAGTTCGGTACAGTTTCTCCTTTGCAGTATTTTGACAACTTCTACAATGCTGAATTATTCTTGCGTGCGCATGGGACTTATTCGGTGAAGATTACGGACCCGATTTCCTTTTATGCCAATGCTATTCCGAAAAATCAAAATCAAGTTGAGATTTCAGATATTAACAATCAGTATCTACAAGAGTTTTTGACAGCTTTGAATACTTCGATTAACCAGTATTCAGCACAGGGCGAGCGTGTTTCTTTCCTACCATCTAAGTCTGCTGAGCTTTCTCGTTACATGGCGGATGTTTTGGATGAGGATTGGAAAAATCTGCGTGGTTTGGAAATCGTGGCGGTTGCTGTTTCTAGCATTAGTTATACAGATGATAGCCAAAAGCTGATTAATATGCGCAACCAAGGGGCTATGCTAGGCGACCCGGGCGTTCGTGAGGGCTATGTGCAAGGGGCAGTGGCACGCGGTATGGAGGCTGCTGGTTCTAACGCAGGTGGTGCTATGAATGGTTTTATGGGCATGAATATGGCAATGAACCAAGGCGGAAATGTCATGGGACAAGCAAGTGCATCTAATCAAGCACAGATGCAGCAACAACAAGCACAAGCTCAAGCAGCAAACAAATGGAGCTGTCCGAAATGTCAAACAGACAACACAGGAAACTTCTGCCAAAACTGTGGCGAGGGAAAACCTGTGGCGACTACAAATGCAGCTGCACCAAAGATTGAAATGGCTTGTGGCGATTGTGGCGCAGTCGTAAACCTAGCAACAGGTGTTCCAAAGTTCTGCCCAGAATGCGGAAAACCTTTTGTGGCGAAACCTATTTAATAAAAAGGGGCTGTGACAGAAGTCTGTAGCCTATTCATAACTACGAACATTCCCGCAGCCGATTAGGCGTGAAAGAATTATTTAGAGTTAGTGGCTTTGCCACTTACTCTAAGTTTGAAGCTCGCGAGCAATGGAATTCGGCGGTTTTTGCCGAAGTCGCTTGCGTCCTGCTGCATTAATGTTCGTAGTTATGAATAGGCGGAAGACTTCTGTCACAGACCCTTATAATCATACAGAAACGAGGAATTCTATGAGCGAAAGCAGTGTGATTATACACAAATGTCCTAACTGTGATGGACCTTTGATGTTTGACCCAAAAAATCAGAAATTCCAGTGTGAATACTGCGGTTCAACCTTTACAGATACCGAAGTCAGTGATTTTGAGCAGGCACAAAAGGAACGTTCAGGAGTAACGGATGAAACAACTTCTCAAACTGAGCCGATAGCCCAGAGTAAATCAGACGACGGGCAAGTAGATGTCGGGCTTTTTGTCTGCCCAACTTGCGGGGCGGAAATTGTTACAGACGCAACAACTGCGGCAACAACCTGCTATTACTGCCACAATCCAGTCGTTTTAAGCGACCGAATTTCAGGGAAATATCTGCCAGAAGTCGTTCTGCCTTTCCAAATTGAGCGAAAAGAAGCGGAAGAAAAATTTATCCAATGGACTGGCAAGAAAAAATTCATTCCCACTGCCTTTTTTGACAAGAAGCAAATCAGCAATCTGCAAGGTGTTTATTTTCCCTATTGGGTAGTAGATAGCGAGCTTAATGGGCAAATGTCGGCACAGGCGACAAATATACGCGTTTGGCGTATTGGCGATATTGAATATACCGAAACCAAACAATACTCCATTTTCCGCAAGGGAATAACGAGTTTTAAGGATTTGACAAAGAACGCCCTCAAGAAAAATGAGGCAGAAAAGATGGTGGCAACGGTTCAACCCTTCGATTTGTCGAAAGCTGTTCCTTTTAAAAATCAGTATCTTTCAGGATTTTTAGCAGAAAAACGAGATATTGAGTTTCAAGAGATGAAAGGTGCTGTCGATAAGGAACTAGGGAATTACGCTGAAGATTTGATGCGGCAAACCATTACTGGCTACATGAGCGTGACCAATGTTCAGTCCAGTCAAAGTATTGCTAGCCAAAATTCCCGCTATGTCCTTCTGCCCATTTGGCTCGTGACTTACCGCGAAAAAGTCGGTGGCAAGCTCTTTTACTATGCCATGAACGGTCAGACTGGAAAAGTTGCGGGTATTCTGCCTGTTTCTAAGAAAAAACTGGCACTTACTGCGATGGTTATGTTTGCAGCACTTGCTATAATCGGTGTGATTGCGGGGTGGTTCTTATCATGAGAAAAAAAATCCTTTTACTGAGTGCTTTGATTTTCGCACTTTTTCTAGCATTGCCAACAAACGCAAAAGCGGCCAATGCACAAATCGAAGACCATGCCAATCTATTTTCTGATACAGCTAGCCTAGAGCAGACAGCTCAAGCTATCGCCAATCAGACAATCGCAGGTATTTTTATCGTGACAACCAACGGCAATAGCCAAAGTCCCGAAGATTTCACCCGTTCTTATCTGGCACAAAAGGTCGGTCAGGACAATAATGGTGTGGTTTTGCTGATTGACATTGTCAATCGTGATGTTTACATCGGAGCCACTGGCAATATGCACATTTATTTTGATAGTCAGCGCATTAACAGCATATTAGATGATGTGCAGCCTGCACTTTCTTCTGGCAATTATCAGCAGGGAGCTGTGGATTTCCTGAATGGTGTCAGACATTATTTTGAAGAGGGTGTTCCCGGAAATCGTTCTTATACCATCAATGAGCAAACTGGTGAAATCATCTTTCAGCGTTCATTTCAGCCATTGAACATCTTGATTGCTCTAGCGATTGCTTTGATTGTCCCGATTGTTTTTGTAGTTGTGACAGTTTCTAAATACCAGCTCAAACTAGGTACATGGAAGTATCCTTATCAGGAAAATTCTTCTATTAATCTAACGCAAAAGCAAGATACGCTGACCAATTCCTTTGTCCGCACACGTCGTATTCCGCGAAATAACAATAATAATTTCGGCGGCGGTCGCGGTGGTGGCGGAGGAGGTTTTTCTGGCGGTGGTCGGAAATTCTAAGCTTATGAAACAAAGGTTGTGGCGGAATTTCCTGTCACAACCTTTGTTCATTCAAAACAGCTCAAAAACCCAAGAGAAGCTCTTCCCTTGAGTTTTTTACAATCCTGCTTTTAGTCTTGCTTCCATTTGCTCCATCTGTTTGATTTTTCTAGGTAGGAACACGCGGATTTCTTCTTCGTTGAAACCTATTAACAAACGCTTGTCATCAGCAATTATCGGTCTTCTTAGCAAACTTGGATTTTCTTGAACAATAGAAAGCAACTCTTTCATAGAAAGAGAATCAAAATCAATGTTTAGCTTTTTATAGACCTTTGAGCGCTCACTTATCAAATCTTCCGTACCGTTTTCACTTAGAGCTAGTAAGGCTTTTAACTCAGTAGCATCAAGTGGTGTCGTAAAGACATTGCGGTCTATATGCGGAATTTCGTGCTCGATTAACCATGCTTTTGCCTTGCGACAGCTGGTACAACTAGGAGAATAGTACAGTGCTAGCATACTTGTCACCATCCTAATATGTTATACCTACATGATACTACTTTTCTCCTATAATTATAAGAGTTAGCCTGATTTTTTTGTAAGTTTTTTTCAAATGTCAAATAAACTGCTTCCTTACATTTAATTTTATATAGATATCCACTCTTTCTTGTGCTAAACTGACCTAAATACTATTACATATAACGGAGTGAACTAATGAATATTCTTCTTTGGAGCGTCGGCTTGATTGCTGGTTTTTTTCTTTTGATTAAAGGGGCTGATGTGTTTGTTGCGGCCAGTGTGAATATCGCCAATCGGCTGAAAGTGCCGAATATTATCATCGGCTTAACCATTGTGGCTCTGGGAACTAGCGCACCTGAGGCGGTTATTTCTGTCAGCGCTGCTTTTGCAGGAGATGTGGATATGGCTGTCGGTAATGTGATTGGGTCAAATGTCTTTAATCTTCTATTTATCATCGGTGTTTGTGCGATTGTTCGTCCTATGCTGGTGGATAAGGCAAGTATTACCAAAGATTTTTGGATTTCTATTGCTGCAGCTCTACTTTTGTTGCTGATGAATTTGGTCTTTACTGATACAATTCCTCGTTTAATGTCTGTTATTCTGCTTGTTTTATTTGCTGGTTACATCTATATCTTGATTAGGCAAGCCATGAAACACCGCGACCCTGAGATTCATGAGGAGGAAAATCATCATCTGCCGTTGCCTAGAAATATCCTCTTTGTTCTTTTGGGGATTGCTGTCATTGTCATTGGTGGTCAGTTGGTTGTCAACAGTGCGGTTTTCTTTGCTGAACTATTCGGCGTAAGCCCTCGTATTATTGGCTTAACCATTCTTGCTATCGGAACTTCCCTGCCTGAGCTGGTCGTTTCTTTAGTTGCTTGTAAAAAAGGCAACAACGACGTTGCGCTGGGTAATGTAATTGGCTCAAATATTTTCAACATCCTATTTGTTCTAGGACTAGCCGGAAGTACCGCACCACTACCTATTCAAAGCGAAGGTCTGACAGATATTCTCTTTTTAATCGCTGGTAGCTTAGTCTTTTTCGGCTTTGCAATCAGTGGCAAGAAGATTACCCGATTAGAAGGATTGGGACTGGTTGGACTGTATGCTGCTTATATGGTCTTTACTTTGATATTTTAATTTATACTGAACCAACTCTAAAATCATATAAATTTTGAGTTGGTTCAGTATAAGCTAAAAAAGCTAGCCCAAACGAAAATGGGTTAGCTTTTTTGTTGATAGCTCAATTAAACCAACTGAGATTTGGTTTTAATTTCTTCAATATCTTTGGTTCCACCTAACATCATAGCAATACTTAGCTCTTTTTCTAAATGCTCAAAAACAGAAGTTACACCTTTTGCTCCGCCTAGATTTAAACCATACATAACAGGACGACCGATGGCAACCACATCCGCACCGCTAGCAATCGCCTTGAAGATATGCTGTCCACGACGAATGCCGCTGTCAAAAATGATTGGCACGCGCTTATCTACAACTTTGGCAATCAAAGGCAACATCTCAAAACTTGCTGGTGCACCATCTAGTTGGCGACCGCCGTGATTACTTACCCAAATGCCATCTGCACCTGCACGGATAATCTCATCCGCATCTTCTGGCGACTGCACGCCCTTGATGATAACAGGTAGCCCAGACATTTCCTTGAGCATTTGAATATGCTCTAAGCCCAAATCCTGCTTTGCCAAACCAAAAATCTCTGCAATACCGCGACCAACACCACCTGCACTTTGGCTGTTGAAAAACTCTGCTAAATTGCCCATAGCAACTGGAAATTCCCACTTGTAAAAATTGTCACTCTCACGATTTCCACCAACAATCGCATCCACTGTCAAGACCAAAGCCTTAGCACCAAGACGAACTGCTTTATCAACCATGAATTTATTGAACTCTTCGTTCTTGTTCATATACAACTGGAAGAAAAAGTTTCCATCAGGATTGCCCGCCACAATCTCATCAAGCGTGTGGTTGGAGTATGTACTTGAGGTAAACAAACTGCCAGCAGCCGCAGTCCCTCTAAATGATGCTGTTTCTGCCTCTTCGTGCATAATGCCATGTGCCGCCACTGGACAAGCAATGACCGGCATAGACAAATCCACGCCAAAAATCGAAGTCTTCGTATCAACGCTCGCCAAACCCTTGAGCGAACGTGGAACAATCTTCTTGCGATTAAATGATTCGATATTTTCCTTTAATGTAAATTCCTCGCCCGCACCTCCGCGAACTGAATGAAAGGCACCAGCATCCATTCTGCTTTCTACCTTTTCTTCTAAGTCATGCACATTGATGATATTCAATGGGCGATTTTCCGTACTTGTTAGATATGTCATAAATCTTCCCTCTTTCATTAGACCTCTCCCAGAACTGATGTTCAATTATTTTTGCACTCAGTTCTGGGAGAGGTCTATTAATTGTAAAACGATTACATTTTAAGGATAGCATAGAATTATTAGAAAGGAAATAACATTTTCCATTAACATAAAAACACTTTCATTTCAAACGATAACTTAAAAACTTGCCTGTTTCCAAAGATTTCATAAAATTCTAATAATTGTATAGTTGCTTTTCTTTTTCTCATTTATACTTATAGATAAGTAACCGGTTTCTAAAAATTTTTTAAGGAGAACAACTATGCAAGCAACTCAAGAAAGAACCAGCCTGAAATACGGCAAAAACGAGCTTTATATTAACGGGGAATTTACTTCAGGGAATTCTAACAACTACATAGAAGTGACCAATCCAGCAACTGAAGAAGTTATAGGTCAAGTCAAAAAAGGAACTGCACAAGATGCGGTCAATGCAATTAATGCAGCTGATGCGGCTCAAGCATCTTGGGAAGCATTGCCAGCAGTTGAGCGTGGCAAATACCTCAAGAAAATTGCACAAAAAATCCGCGAGCAAGAAGACTACCTAACAGAAATCATTGTTTCAGAAGGTGGAAAAACATGGGGATTAGCAAATGTTGAGGTCAACTTTACAGCTGATTACATGGATTATATGGCTGAGTGGGCACGCAGATTTGAGGGAGAAATTATCCAATCTGACCGGGCAAATGAAAACATCTTCCTCTTCAAAAAAGCGATTGGAGTAACGACTGGTATCCTTCCTTGGAACTTCCCATTCTTCCTGATTGCACGTAAAATGGCTCCAGCCTTGATTACTGGTAACACGATTGTTGTAAAACCGAGTGCAGAAACACCACTTAATGCGATTGCTTTTGCCAAAATCGTTGACCAGGTAGGACTTCCTCAAGGTGTCTTCAACCTCGTAACAGGACCGGGCTCTGAACTTGGAAAAGAGCTTTCAGGTAATTCAAAGGTTGGTTTAGTCAGCCTTACAGGTAGCGTGGCTGCTGGTCAAGCGGTCATGCGTGATGCAGCTGAAAACATCACGAAAGTTTCCCTTGAGCTAGGTGGGAAAGCTCCTGCCATTGTCATGAACGATGCAGACCTAGAGCTTGCGGCGCAAGCAATCGTGGATTCACGCGTGATTAACACAGGACAAGTCTGCAACAATGCAGAGCGTGTCTATGTACAAAAAGATGTTTACAACACTTTCCTTGAAAAATTGGTAAACAAGATGAAAGCTGTCAAATTCGGCGACCCATCAGTTACGAAAGATTTGGACATGGGTCCACTTATCAGTAACTACGAGCAAGAGTGCGTGAAAGCAAAAGTTGATAAAGCCATTGCTCAAGGTGCAAAACTCTTACTAGGCGGAAATCCTGTCAAAATCAACGGAAAAGGCGCATTCTTTGAGCCGACAATCCTTGAAGTACCAAACAACGAGCTAGACATCATGCAAGAAGAAACCTTCGGACCAGTTCTACCAGTGACGACATTCGACACGCTAGAAGAAGTCATCGAAAAAGCCAACGATTCTGAATACGGCTTGACTTCGTCAATCTACACAAGCAACCTCAACACTGCCTTTGCAGCAATCAAAGGCTTGAAGTTCGGCGAAACTTATGTCAATCGTGAAAACTTTGAAGCAATGCAAGGCTTCCACGCAGGCTGGAGAAAATCTGGTATCGGCGGAGCAGACGGCAAGCATGGCTTAGAAGAATACCTAGCAACACAAGTCGTTTACCTAGAATACAAATAAAAATTTAGCCCAGTGCAACCACTCGCACTGGGCTTTTTTGTATAGCAATCATTCATATTTTGAAGTCATAAGCCCCGATTTAAGCCTCCAAATCAATAAACCGGCTTATAAAAATTCCGACCCTCAAGCCCCATCACCCGAGGAGTTGTTTCGCCCGGTGCAATCTGCTCTAAATTACTCAACATCATCGTCATCTTGGCATCAATATTGTCAATCTGGTGCAAGACTTCCGCCTCCATAATCTTCGGAAAAACAGGCGAGCCAAACTCCAATTTCCCATGGTGAGCCAAAATCGTGTGGCGTAACACTAGCATATCTTCCTTACTATCATCAATGCTAAGCGCATTAGCCGCCTTGATAATCTCCTCATCAATCAGCGTGATATGCCCCAAAAGATTGCCAGCTAACGTATATTGCGTATTTTGCGCACCACTCAGCTCGATAACCTTGCCCAAATCATGCAGGATAACGCCCGCATACATGAGTGAGGCATTTAGCTGGGGATAAATCTCCACAAACTTCTCCGCCAAACGCAACATGGAAATCGTATGAAGTGCCAAACCACCTGTAAAATTGTGATGATTGCTCTTAGCAGCAGGATAGGTATAAAACTGATCACCATAAGTATCCATGAGCCTACGAACAATTCGGCTCCAGTTTGCTTTTTCAATCTTAAAGATAAAAGTCGAAATGATTTCTTCCATTTGCTTGGCACTCATAGCAGGCTCTTTTTCAAAGTCTGCTGGATTGCTCGGTTCATCTGCCTCTGGTAAACGCAGGCGGATTTGGTTGAGCTGGGGCATACCTTGATAAAGCTCTTTTTTGGCATGGATATGCACCACTGTCCCGGGAACAAAATTAGCAATCGTGTAATCATTGGTATCCCACAAAAAGCCGTTAAGCTCCATGGTATCATCGCGGAATTTGAACTGCTGGAATTTTTTCCCCACCTTAGAAGTGCGCACATTCATTTCCTTAATCAAAACAAAGGTCTCAAATATTTCATCTGTGATAACTTCATTTAGTTTTTTCATGACGCTCTCCTTTTAAAGAATTGTAATCGGCAGATTTTCTTTTTCAAACAACTGTTTCATAACAATATCGCTTGAAAAGACAATAATCTGGTTAAACTGGCTGAAATCTTGGAACAAGTGCATAAGCTGGCGCTTGCGCTTGGTGTCATAGTGCAACCAACCATCGTCAATAACTACTGGACTCATACGTTTTTCGCCAATCATCAAAAAAGCAAAGCGAATGGCTAAAATCAGCTGGTCTTTGGTTGCGGTTGACAGTGAAACCACGGAATACTTCTGACCCAATTTGTTTTCCACAAGAAATCCTTGCTCAGACATAAGAATTCTGCCGTATTCATAATTGGTCAAAATATCCAACAGCGAGCTGGCTTTTTCTAGCAAATCTGGCAGCTCGTTTTGGCTGAGATTGCTCAGGAGCTGGTCAATAAATTTAGCTTTTGTTTTTTTCGTTGCATAAGCAAGAAGCAATTCACGGATTTCTTCACTCAGGCTTTCTCGTTCTTGATAGAGGTCATCTAGTGTTGTATCTTGCTCCAAACGATGTTTTGCGTAGAGAATTTCTTGTTTTTCGTAGTAAAGGTCTTGCAGGCTGGTGCGGTTGTTTTGGATTTTTTGGTCCATTTGCTTGAGCTCTTCTTCGGTTAAGACAACTTCTTCTTCAACATCAGGAATATCACCGCCATAGTATTCTTCAAGCTCATTAAGTTCTTCTTCGATACCTTCAAGCGTTACATACAGCTCTTCCCAGCGACGTCTTGCCTCAGAATAGAAGTTCTTCTTGTTATTTTGACCAACCAAATAAGCCACACCAGTACCAATCAGCAGGATAATAAATGCCAAAATAAAGTTGGTCGGTGCATGAACCAGCGTAATCGTCAAGCTTGCCAGAACTAGACAGGCGATAAAGAAAACCAATCCAACCTTAGATGGCTCACGGTCTTTTTGCCGTGATGGGCCGAGTAGTGATGGATGTTCTTCTTCCAAATCATACAATTCGTGCTGGATAGCCTCTTGATGCTTCAAAAGGTCTCTTTTATGTCTGGCAGCCTTTTGCTCCGCCTCTTTTTTCAAGTCACGCGTTGCCTCATAAGCAGCATTTTGGCGGTTCATTGACAGGAATTTCCCGTCAAGTTCGGTGATTTCTGCTTCTTTTTGCTGAATTTCTTCTTCGACTGCCTGCAAGTTGTCTAGCACCTTGTTGTAGTCAATTTGGTCATTTTTCTGTCTTTCAATGACCTGCTTGAGTTTGTTGTACTGCACAAATAATTGATTTAAAGGCGGTTTATTGCCGCGTGGTTTGTAGATCTCTTCTGCTTGTAGAAGGCTGGTCTTTTGCGTTTCCAGCAGTTGATTGGTACCACTCAAGCCCAGAGAAAAGAGTTGCTGGTTGAAATTGTCTTCAGTGACTTTGCCCAAATCTAGTAAGACAACTTGGTCCAGTGAAAAGACTTGTTGGAAAGTTTCTAGGTTCAAAGGATAAAGCAAGCGTGCCAATTCCTTGTCTCCTTTAACGTCGCCATTTGGCAAATGCAACACTGCTCGTCCTTTGTCTTTGTCCTTATAACGCTCTACACGATAGCGTTCTTCATTAATCTCAATAATCATCGATCCGCCAAAGGCAGATGAATTCAAGGGACGGTAATCGCGGCGGTTATTATTATTGCGTGGAAAGCCAAATAAAATATACTGAATAAATCGGTAAATAGTCGTTTTCCCAGTTTCATTTTCCCCGTAAAACATCTGACAGGCATCTGTTAAGTCAATCACACGGTCGGTAAACTTGCCAAAACCGGTAATCGAAAGTTGTTTAATTCTCATCATTGCCCCCTGTTAGCTCGTATTCTTCCTTGAGTTCCTTGTAGATTTCTTCTTGGACTTCACTTGAGAAGTCTTCGTCAAAAAGCTCTAGCAATTCACTCGGCATATTATTGCGCATTTCATTTTTGATGGCTTTAACATCTGTTTCCTTAACCATATTTGCTACCAATTCATCATCAATAAACAAATGGAATTTCCCTTCGTTTTCCTCTTCTTCAAGCTTTATCGAAGAAATCCAAAATTGTGTATTGAGATAATCCAAAAGTTCTAAACTTTCGACTGAGCGGATAAATTCGTCTTCTAGCTGCTCGGTTTTCTCTAAAACCAGCGTGTAAATGACCCCTTGAGCCAAAACATCCGTAATGGCTTTTTGGGCTTCTGGCAAGGTCCTGCATTCCCGCAAGTCTACGCGTAGCTCATGATAAAGCACTTGCGCAACTGGGATTGCCTCCACACTCTTAACCTCTCCAGCATCCATTGTCACATAAAGCACGCCAGATACATGATTTTCCTTTTTATTATGTCCCTGCGGTGTACCCGGATAGACAATATAAGGCTTGTCCTCGCTCAAAACCTGATAGGCATGAATATGTCCCAAAGCCCAATAATCATAGCCTTTTTCTTTCATATCAGTCAGTGAAAAAGGTGCATAGCGCCCACTTTGAGCCATTTCTCCGTGATAAATCCCGATGTGATAATTGGTTTCCTCATTACGCTCTGGAAATTCTGGCAATTTGCTTTCTGTCAAAATCGGATGCGTATATGAAAAACCAGAAATGGTCAAACTTTCGCCCACATCATCAAAAGCCATCGACAAGCTTTCGACCGTTTCACTATAAAAAACGTGAACATTACTCGGAAAATCAAACCAATAACGGTTTTTTTCATAATAATCGTGATTGCCAAAAGACAAAATCACCGGAATACCAACTTCTTCCAAACGTTTTAACTGCTCAATAAAATGCGCCTGTGTCTGAATACTGGTTCTGGACTGATGAAAAGTATCCCCAGCAAACACTAGAAAATTCACATCTTTATTAATGGCATTGTCAATAATATTTTCCAGCACAAAGGCATTAATCTCTCTCAAATCCTCAAAAGCCTCTTGGGGACCTTGAAAACTGCGGTCCAAATGCAAATCTGCTACATGAATAAAGGTCAACATACTTATTTCCTCTTCTTATCGTAATATATCTATTTTACCATAAGAAACTGATAAACTCGCACTTTGTTTTCGATTACTTTTAATTAGTTTTTCCTTGAAAGCGTTATTAAATACTGTGTGAAAAAAAATTCTTTTCATATTATAAACAACGCTCTTTATTTTGTATTAGAAGTTTGTTATATTATTGGTAGTACTATAAGAATACAATGAGGAAGAGATAATTAAATGGGAACAATGGGAACATTAACACTTGCGCCGATTTTGCTTGGCGTCATCTTTTACAAAATACCGCTGAAAGTCAGCAAGATTCTTCTGCTCTTGCTAGAAGCAACAATAGGCGTGGCGGGCTTTTTGCTTTTAACAAGAACCAGCATGGAGCAATCCATTGTCGAGTTTATGGGCGGAGATACACCTATACTTTTTATTGAACTGCAGGGAAATCGACTGAGCTTTGCTTTTGTCTGTTTGTCAGTTCTTCTTTTTAGCACAGCTTTTATCTACGCTTGGAAGGAAAAATATTTTGATAATCGCTATTTGCTGCTTTTACTGGTCTTGCAAGGGCTAATCAATGGCTTGATATTTACGGACGACCTTTTTAACATCTTTATTTTGATGGAAGTATCGACGGTTGTGGCAACAGTTTTGATTATGTATCGCCGTGAAGAACGCTCAACTTATGACGGCTTGTATTACTTTATTATTCAGGTTGTTTCTATGCTCTTTTACCTTTTGGGGCTTGCTTATATTTATCGGATTTTTGGGGTTTTGTCTATTAGCGAAGTTGCTCGTTTAGTGCCTTTGGCTGATTCAAGGTCCTTGATACTGCCCTTTAGCTTGATGATGGCGGGGATTGGTTTGAAGATTGGGCTATTCCCATTATTCAGCTGGGTTTCCAAAGCTTATGGCACACCGAGTGCGCCTTTTCCAGTAATGGCAATTCTTTCAGGTTTGTTTATCAAGATTAGCCTGCTTTTGTTTGTTCGTTTGGATGTTCTTTTCTATCCTGTGATTGACTATCGTCCTTTCCTTTTGGTCTTAGGCTTTATCACGGGAATTACAGGCTTTGCAAAGGCGATTGGGCAAAAGAATATCAAGCTGATTTTAGCTTACTCGACGATTTCGCAGATTGGGCTTTTGATTATGGGCTTGTTTTCAGGTAGCGAGGTTGGTTATTGGGGCTCTATGTACCATATTTTCAACCATGCCATTCTTAAAGTCCTGCTCTTTTTTGCCGCTGGACTTCTGGTTGAAGCGTACCAAACCAAAAATATCTATGAAATCCGTGGAGTGCTAAAAAGATTACCTCTAGTTTCCTTTGTCCTTATCATTGGCATTTTAGGGATTACTGGTTTTCCATTTTTAAATGGCTCTATGTCTAAATACTGGCTCATGTATGGTGTTCCACCAATCGTGGAGCTGGGTATGTGGCTAGTCAACATCGGCACTATTTTGACCTATATCAAGTTTGGACGAATTCTGTTTGGCACTAACGAGGAAACAGATGCGCCAAAAAATCCTTTGAAAACAGGAATGGTGTTCTTATTGAGTGCCTTGTCTATTATTGGTGGTTTATTTGGCAGACAGATTGTCAGCTTTATCTTCCAAACCAACCTGCCATTTAGTATGACCTCTTTCATGGAAAAAGCTGGGGTTTACTTCCTCTTGATGATTGCAGGCATACTCATCTATCTGCTGGCTCACAAAAAACGCTTGAGCACTTGGAAAAACAATTTTCTCTATCTGTATTTACAAGGAACCATCTCCTTGCCGACTAGTGTCTTTTATCTGCTCTTGTTCTTCTTGGCACTGATGATTTATGGAATGAAAGGTAGCTTTTAATGAAAAACTATTGGAAAAAAATCGAAATTCTGCTCTTCTTTTTAGCAATTTGGATTATTTTAAATGAAAATATCCGTCCACTTACCGTAGTAACTGGGATAATTGTGGCTGTATTAACCTTAGAAACAACCAATCGTCTGCTAAAGATTGATTATTCACAGGAATTTTACCTGCCAGCAACCACGATTTTCTGGATATTTTGTCGCATGATTCGTGCGATTTATCTAGCAGGATTTGACCTGTTCAAGCGTATTCTGACAGGAGACCTCAAGCCGACTTTTTATGCTTATGAAACAAAAATAAAATCACCGCTGCTTTTGGTTCTTTTATCCAACCGCATGACTATGCCACCGGGCTCAGCAACTGTTTGGCGTGAGGGCTCAAAGTTTTTGTTTATCTTTGTTCATGATGACGAAGAAGCTATGCTGGCAGAACTGCATGAAGTCGAAGAACGTCTAATCAAACTTGAAGGAGAGGAATAATGTTTTTAAATATTGTTATCTTTTTGCTGCTGTTCGCAACTGCTTTAAGCAGTATCTTGATTATCAAAGGCAAGACCAACTGGGAAAGATTGATTGGTTTTAACCTGATTGCAACAAAGATTAATATGGCAATTATCGTCTTCGCCTTGATTTCAAATCGTACGTATTATCTGGATATCGCTTTGATTTACGTTATCCTAAGCTATATCGGTATTGCAGTCTTGACTGATTTTATCGTGGATAGAAGAAGGAGGGAAAGCAAATGATTTTTGAATGGATTGGCAATATTCTTATTGCTATTAGTGTGTGTTTAATATTTGTCGGACTTTTCGGTATCTTTCGCTACAAGGACCTTTATACCAAAATATTTGTAGCTGCTAAAATCGAAGTTGTGGCTTTTCTGACCTTGTTTTTTGGCGTGATTATTCACAGCGGCATTATCAGCTGGTTTTCACTAAAAGCTTTATTAATTATGATTTTCTATATGTTTTTAAATCCGATTATTACCAATAAGGTCTTACTCAGCATACATACAGAAGAAGAAATTCAGAAAAAAGGGGAGGCAAAATGACACAGACGCTTATGTTTATCGTGCTGATTGCACTGGCCTTGTTCAGTGTGTTTGCACCCAATCTAAAAAGTGGCGTGATTGCAGTCAGCGTTTTTGGCTTGTGGATATCCTTTGCCTACCTGTACTTTCACGCACCAGATGTGGCAATCGCCGAGGCAGTTATCGCAAGTTCATTAGGCTTGATTTTGCTGATTATCACGCTCAACAATTATGATGATATTACCATCAATGTCGCTAAGAGAATTGGCAGACGTGGGATTTTAGAGGTTTTTGTTGTGATTACACTGCTCTTAGTGCTATTTCTTAACAGCCAAACGCAAAGTGTTGGCGATTTGGCACTCTTGCGTTTAGTCATCGAAGACTATAGCCAAATGGGCAGAATTGTCGGAACTGTACCAAATATCTTGATGAACTACCGCTTATTTGATACCTTGTTTGAAGCACTTATGCTCTTAATCAGTGGTATTGGTGTAGCTCATCTCATCAAACATCGCCGAAAGGGGAAAGAACTTGACCAATAAAAAGCAGCATCCATCGGATTTTCACACAATCGAATTGTTAATTCCTGCCATGATTTTGGTCGGTGTTTACTTGATACTCAATGGACACGCCATTCCCGGCGGTGGTTTTCAAGGAGGAGCAGCAATGGCGGCAGTCTTAGTCAGCCACTTTCTCATCTCTCCAGCCCAGACATTTACCACCAAACAAATGCAATCTATCGAAAAATATATGTTTCTAGCACTTGTCATTACCGCTGGGCTATATATTTTAGTCGGATTTTACTGGCAATTTCCGCAACTTTATGTACTTTACATGGTTATTACCAACCTATTTTTAGGAGTAAAAGTCTTTTGCGGACTATCGATTATCTTTATCGAATTTGCTATTGAGTTTCAATATGATAGAAAAGAGGGGGAATTAGATGAACTTATTTAACCCTGAAAACGTTAGTCTTGTCTTATTTTTCATTGGATTAACTGGCTTGATTTTGCGTCGAAATATGATGATTTCTGTTTTATCTATGACTATTATGGATGCGGGGATAATTCTCTTTTTCCTAACGATTAATGCAGATATCACAAGACATGTACCACTAGCTGTTTCTTATATGGACCATATTGTTGACCCGATACCACACGCATTGATGATTACCTCAGTCGTTATCGGCGTTGCTGTAAAAGCACTAGCAATGATTATGGTGCTTAATTATTACAACCACTACAAGACACTGGATTGGGATGTATCAAAGAGAATACGAGATGAAGAGAAGTATATGTAGAAAGCAGTTTGCGCTGCTTTCTTTTTTTGACGAAAAAAAGAGAGGTATCAAACCTCTCTGGTACAATATTTTATTAGTTCGACTGTCGGTCTATTTCCGCTCTTCGTAATCTCTCTTCAATAGACAATGTTTCTCTATTGGCTTCAAAAGAGTTTTTTTCTATAAATACCTCAATAGATGCCCAGCCCGAATTTTTTATTTGCTCTGGTGTCAAACCACTAGGAATTAATTCAAAAGAAGTACGGTAAAGATAGTCGATAAATTCCCCTTGCTCCAAGTTTCCTTCATAAAACTTTAGTAACTCCTCGAAGAATTGGTCTAGCTTATTCACTGGTGGTGCAAAGATACCTGCGCCTGATTGTACTAAAATATGATTTGCTACTAAGGTAGCCGTACGCTTGTTTCCGTCGTTAAACCATTGCCCTTTTGTTATCTCACTGAACGCCAGCAAAGCTTTATATACAGGATTTGTTGCTTCATCAATTTTGACAAGGGACGCCATAATATTATCGAAATCTGGTAATCCGGGAACCCAATCTGTACCACCTATCCTCGCTTCGCTAGAACGCAAACCTCCAGCATTTTCAACCAAACCAGCTGCCCCAAGAACACTGTTGTAATGACTGATTAAGGTCCAACCAACAGTCAAGTCTGGATGTTCCAACAAATATTGCCAAGCATGCTTGATATTATTGACAATCAAGGCTTCATCAAAACGTAATGTCCCAGGAACTAAACCAGCTAACACAGCTTTCGTTTCAGGAAAAGTGATCCCTTTTCTTATTTCGATATTGGCGTGTTTCCAAATGGTATCTTCTAGTAATTTCTTTGCTGAACGTAGTGTATCTTCTCTATTTAATTGCTGAAAACGATACTCCATATTTTTTCCTCCTAATAAATATATAAAGAAAAAAAGAGAGGTATCAAACCTCTCAAATATGGGGAGAAAGGGACTTGAACCCTCACGACCTAAAGCGGTCACAAGATCCTTAGTCTTGCGCGTCTGCCAATTCCGCCATCTCCCCGAACAAGATACATTTTATCATATATCTTGTTATTAGCAAATAGTTTTTTGCAAAAAGTTTACACCATTAACCAAATACTCAAAGCCATCACACCCATTCCTGAAACCAATCCGTAGATAGAATGGTGATGTTCGCCGTACTTACTCGCACTAGGCAAGAGTTCGTCAAAGGATACGAAGACCATAATCCCTGCAATTGCACTAAAGACAACACCAATGACAAAGTCACTCATGAATGGTCTAAGAACTAGGTAACCAATCAAAGCGCCCAAGGGTTCTGCAAGTCCTGAAAGGAATGTTGCGAAAAATGCACTCAACTTGCTGCCTGTCGCATAATAAATCGGTGCTGCAACAGCAACTCCTTCTGGAATGTTGTGTACCATGATTGCCACAACCAAAGGCATCGCCAATTCCGGCATATACAAGGCAACCATGAAGACTAGCATTCCTTCTGGGAAATTATGAATAGTCACAGCCAAAGCTGTAAACATCCCGGTACGGAAAAGTTTTCCCTTATCTTCTTGAGGGATAGTTCTCGGTGCTTTTGTTTGATACTTGGATAGGTCCACCACATTGTGCGGGTCCTTATCATCTGGTATCAGCTTATCTATCAGAGCAAGGAGCGCGATACCTCCGAAAAATGCAAGTAGCGCAATCATCATTCCCTGTGATTCTCCGCTAACTTCCATCAAATCTTCAATCGAGCCCGGTAAGATCTCTGCAAAAGAGATATAAATCATCACACCAGCTGCAAAAGCCAGAGCGACAGATAGAAACTTCGTGTTGGTTGTTTTAGCAAAAAAGACAACCAGAGCCCCTATCACAGTTGACATTCCCGCAATTAAAGTCAGCGCGAATGCAGTAAAAACATCGTAATCCACTATTTCTTCCTCCTAATATTCCTATACTTGACCTCGACCTCAATCAAACACCTTTCTGGCGGATTTTCCCACTATCCTTCGTCAAAAATGCTCGACTTAGCACCGCTAAGCCTGTGCTTTTTTCCTTGTCTAGTGGGAAAATCCACTCAGCAAGGTATTCGATTGTGGTCGAGGTCAAGTATCCTAAAACTCCTTTTATGAGAAGTTTTAGTTAGAATTAGTATAGCATTAGGACTTCATTAGAGTAAAGGAACTTGCTTAGAGGTGCGAATCTCCTCTAGGAAACTTAACATCTCCGTGTAAACTTCCTTTTTGTTTAAATCGCTGTGCAAGAGATGAAAGCTAGGCTCAAAGCGGATTGTTTGGAAGTTTTTGCCAGCTACTTGGAGAAATTCGTCTATTGCGCTTAAGCTGACAATGCCTTCCTTGCCTGCACTGATGACTAGCGTTGGCAGTTGAATATCGGCTGCTTTAGCTGGAAGTTCCTTTCCTTTCTTAGAAATTTCTGTGAATAGTCGAAAGGATATCCGGTCATGAAAGACCTTGTCCTTCATTAGTTTTTGCACTTCGCTGACATCTCTAGTAATGAGTTTTTTGTTGAGACCTGAGGGAATGGCGAGTGTTTTTTTCCATGTCCCCAGTTTGTCCGCCAAATTCATCACAAAATCTGGCATGGGCTTATGTAATTCTAGCCATGGCGACTCGATAATGGCACGGATATAGCGTTTTTGTTGGCTGCTAGCTAGGACATTGAGTGCGATATTGCCACCCATGCTGTGTCCAAAAAGCACAACTGGAATGCCCGGATACCACAGGTCAATTTTCTTTCTGACCAATTTGATATCACTCAAAAAATCCTCGTAGCTGTTAATAACACCCTGAGATTTACGCAATTCACGCAAGTTTTTACCCGGCATTTGCCCAAAGCCGCGCTGCTCTAACATGGTGCAAACATAGCCATTTCGGGCGAATATTTCCATAAACTCCTGATAATTTCCAATATGCTCCCCAAAACCATGAACAATCTGGATAACTCCCTTGATATCTCCCCGAATTTCTGTACGCGCTAGGCGTAGTTTGGCTCCGTCTTTCATGGTAAGGACTTCTAAAATCAAATCATGCATAATGCCACCTCCTTGTCCTTTCATTTTAGCACAAAAAAGCAAGCAGGGTTGGAAAGACCAAACCTGCTTGCTAATCAATTTTTAGCGTTCCAAATGTAAATACCGGAATACACTTCCTCTGGAGCATTTTCTATACTATCCAGTAATTCCATTTTATCCAAATCATAGTAAATCAAGTTTTGACTAGTTAGTATTAATAGTTTATTTTCTTTAGTCAAATAAGCATGATAAATAGTTGCTAGACTTAAATCATTTGAACCTACAATTTGACTGACATCTACAAATTGATTTTTATTTGTCGTAGTGTCAACAATAGAAATCCCTGACTTACCTAAAGAATTTTCTTCATGAACTATCAAAAGTTTTTGCTCATCTTCGCTTTTAAAAACGAGATTAGGAAAATATTCCGATAGCTCGACCCATTCTTTTTCTTTTGTTTTTATGTTAAATTTCAAAAATCGGTTATCTGGTAACTTTTCTTTTGTCAGCCTGTCCCTTTTCATCACACTTTGAGTATATAGAAAATCTCCCATCACCACACTAGCGTTAAATCCATAAATAAAATCTGGGTTGTCATCCATCAATATTTCTTCCTTTATTTCCAACTCAGGTTTTTCAGAAAGGATAAATAACTTATTTTCATATACCCCTTCTTCATCACTAGATTCTTGACTAGCAATAAAATATATTTCTCCATTTTTTCCTGAAAATTGACTGTCTGCAGAAGTTGATTCATCAAAAGTTATACTGCTTATAAAGTTACCTTGCTCATCGAAAGAAAAGAAACTCCCTTCTTCTGTTGTTGCTTGATGAGTGTAAAAATAGTCGTCTGAATATCCCGCACCTGAATACGCATCAAAATCTGTCGGATTTTTCCTTATTACACCTTTTTTGAAATCTATACTGACGATATTTGCTTTTCCATTTGTGAATGGGCGCGTTTCTTCAGAGAATACCAAAAATCTGGAATCAAAAGCGCCTCGTGAATACCATGGATGAATATCCATATCAGCCACATTCACCTTTTCATCATGTATTTCTTCTAAACCTTTTTCGTTTGCTCTATAAGATTTGATGGAATCATTATAAACAACGTAGAAATCCGCCTTATCAAATAACTGAAAAGTTATTTCTTTTGTGGTATTTCCAATATAAAACCAAATTCCTAAAGATGCAAGTACAAAAAACAACATCAATATACATACTCTTTTATTCATCATCTATTTCTATATGTTATCGCTGTCAATGTGTTGTCAACAAATTCTCCCGGATGCACTGCCCAAGCGGATCCAATATTATTATCAGTTTTGTCTAAATCAACTCCAGCTGTGTAATAATAGGCTGCCCATACTAATTGCGAGCAATAAAAGCTATCTTTTTGCTTAATATTCCAGAAATTCAGATTGTAAGGTTTCCCCACCTGTTTTCCTGCCCACTCACCAACTTTCAAATCCTGTTGTACACTAGTTGACTTGACCCCAACTTGCCAAATTTTATATTTGTTGGAAGTCCACATTCCTTTTCTGAGGCGCACTGTCTTTCCAATACCCTCCGCTTCGGCAACTACTTCAATTTTTTGTGGAGCAACAATTGCTGCATGCCATGAATTAACAACCAGAAGGTTTGAACCTTCCTCTGTTACACAGATTACTCCATCACGCCAACTCCAATTACCATAAGCTGCCCTTGTTTTGTCTGCCTTGTCAGGCTCTAATGGTGCAGTATCACCATATTTTGCATACTCTTCTTCTTTCTCATCCATTTTATTCAATACTTCAATTTGCTCTGGCGAAAGAGAACTTCTTGATATGCCAGCTTTTTCGAGTGCTTCAAGTCGTTGTTCCAAATCACTCTCGCTTGCAAAAACACTTACAGGAAAAGCTAGACTGCTCATCAAAATACTTGTTACCCCAAAAACTGCAACTAATCCAGTCATAAGTTTTGTTTTCATATTCTTCATCAATATTCCTCCGTGTACTCAATTTACTTAAATAATGAAAGCGTCCTCTCATAACGAAATTCTACCCCTACTTTCCTTATATTAAAAGCTACAAAATGTAGCCTAATTATTAGATGAACTAATTATTCCTATGTTAAAATTAATTAAGGAAGAGGGGGAATATAAAGGGGATGATTTCAATAAAATATGCAAATTTTTTTAGAAAAAAAAGAGAAACTCAAGGTTACTCTCAACAATACGTTGCAGAGAAACTATTCGTTTCCAGAAACACTATTTCAAGTTGGGAAAATGGGAGAACTAGACCAGAATTTGAGTTGCTAAGAGAGCTCATAAAATTATATGATTGCGAAAAAGAAGAAACATTTGATTTGTTCTTTAATGATGATTAAATAGCACAAAAATTAGGTCATACTCAAAGTTATTGGTTAGAATAATTTTGAGCATGACCTATTTTTTTTATACTTTTGTTACTTCAATTTTTTTGAGAAAATGAACTGAGTTATCCATTATTCTAAATCAACCGATTACCCCAAATCCTCACCATTACTAGCAATAACCTGCTTATACCAATCAAAAGAATCCTTCTTATAACGAGCCAAAGTTCCCTTGCCGTCATTGTCCTTATCCACATAGATAAATCCATAACGTTTCTTCATCTCACCGGTTCCAAAGGACACGATATCGATAAAGCCCCAAGGTGTGTAGCCTAGTAAATTGACACCATCATATTCCACCGCATCTTTCATCGCTTCGATATGCGCACGCAAGTAATCCACACGGTATGGGTCGTGTACAGACTTGTCTTCTTCCAAAACATCAATGGCACCAAAGCCGTTTTCTACGATGAATAGCGGTTTTTCATAACGCTCGTTGAACCAGTTGAGTGAATATCTCAGACCTAGTGGGTCAATCTGCCAGCCCCAATCGCTTGCTTTGACAAACTCATTGCGCACACGATCGTGCTCTTCGTCATAGTCAAAACCTTTGCCTGTACCAGTATCCTTGACAGCAAAACTCATGTAGTAACTAAATCCGATATAGTCAACGGTTCCTTGTGCTAGGATTTCCTTGTCTTCTTCCGTAATATCAAGCTTAAATCCTTTACGCTCAAAATACTTAGTCAGATAGCTCGGATAATGTCCGCGGCAATGCACATCGCTGAACCAATAACGGCGCTGCATAGCTACTTGAGCTTTCATCATATCTTCTGGCTTGCAAGAATAAGGATAAACCGGGCACATGGCAATCATGCTGCCAATTTGGAAATCAGGATTAATCTCATGACCCAGCTTCACCGCCATCGCACTTGCGACTAGCTCATAGTGAGCAGCTTGATACATGGTTTCCTCGCGGTTTTCGCTTGGGTCTTTGAAAATCAAGCCAGAATTGACATAAGGATGCAAATCGCCCATATATTCTGTCTGGTTGTTAATCTCATTAAAAGTCATCCAGTATTTGACCTTGTTCTTGTAGCGCTTGAAAACAGTTTCCGCAAAACGTACAAAGAAATCAATCAGCTTACGATTACGCCAACCGCCATATTCACTTACTAAATGATAAGGCATCTCAAAATGCGATAGAGTGATAATAGGCTCAATTCCGTTTTTCAAAAGTTCGTCAAACATATCATCATAAAACTGCAAGCCCTCTTCATTTGGCTCTAGTTCGTCACCTTTGGGAAAAATCCGTGACCATGCGATTGAAGTACGGAAACACTTGAGACCAAGCTCAGCAAACAAAGTGATGTCTTCCTTATAGCGACCATAAAAATCAACTGCCTCATGATTGGGATAGTTTTCGCCCGATAAAACACCGTCAGTAATCCGACGAGCTACACCATGAGCACCAGCAGTCAAAACATCCGCAATCGACGGACCCTTACCACCTAAATTCCAGCCACCCTCAATCTGATGTGCCGCAACCGCACCGCCCCACAAAAAGTCTTTAGAAAAAGTCATAATTTAATTCTCTCCTTTGGTAATGTGCAACACTTCTAGTAAACCTCCGCGCATTAAGCCTAAGACCAACGTTCCCGCAGCCGATTAGGCGCGAAAGAATTACTCACTCTTGCCGCTTTAGCGGTTAGAGTGAGTTTGAGGCTCACGAGGAATGGAATTCGGGCGGTTTTCCCGAAGTCGCTTCCGTCCTGCTGCTTTAACGTTGGTCTCAGGCGCAGGCAGCGGATGTTTACTGGAAGTGATTTAATCTCTCAATTCATTTTACTCTAAAAAGGGCTAGAACATAAAGTCCTAGCCCTTTAATTTCTTTATTTACTTAGATTAAGCAACTGTTTCCTCAGCAGAACCACCTTGTTCTTCAGCTACTTGAGTTTTATCCATGTAGATAGCAAATGGAAGGTAGATAAAGGCTACTACTGCGATAACGACTAATTGAAGTAGGGCACCTTGCACACCATTTACCAAGAAACCTGAAATGATTGGAGGAGTAGTCCAAGGAACCAAGATACCGCCAAACATTGGAACAATACCAGTCCAAATCGCGAAGTAAGTAATCAATGAAGATACTACTGGACCAATCATAAATGGAATAGCCATGATTGGATTCATTACGATAGGTGTACCGAATAAAATTGGCTCATTGATGTTGAACAATCCCGGAACGATAGACAAACGTCCAAGCGTTTTGTATTGTTGAGATTTCGCGATAAACACCATGAATAGTACAAGACCTAAAGTCATACCAGAACCAGTAACAGTGATAAATTGGTCAACGAATTGTTGTGTAACAATTTGTCCACCGTTTGCACGAGTCAATTCAACACCTCTATCAAGGATATCTTGATTGTGCAATGTATTTGCAGTAAGAATAGGCGAGATGATTGAACCGATAACGTTTGGTCCGTGCACCCCAAACCACCAGAAGAAGTTGAACAAGAATGGAATAGCGATAGCGCCGAATAGTCCACCTGTCAAACCTTGAAGTGGTGTTTGTAGAACTTCAAAGATCCACTCGAAGAATGTAGTTCCAAGAACAATCTTGAAGAAAGCATAAACAAGTGTAGTCAAGACTACAGATACAAAGGCTGGAAGAATCGCCTCGAAAGTTGCTGCAATGTTATCTGGAACACCGTCAGGCATTTTGATAGTGATTTTGCGCTTGATGAACCATGAGTAAACGATAGCTGTAAAGATAGCAATAACGATAGCTGCGAACATCCCTTGTCCGCCACCCCATGTTTTATCCAACACGTTACCAACTTCAAATGGAGTTAGCGCATTTCCTGCACCATCTTGAGAAACCATTACTGAGTTGTTTTGCAATAAGAAGAAGTTAGTCAATGCAACAAGACCTGCTGGAATTGACTCAACTGCATCCATACCTGTTTCGCGGCAGTATGAGATTGCAATACCGACAACAGCGAAGTAAGCCATAACACCAAATGAAGCACCGAATGCTTGCATTAGGTAAACTCCTAAGCCAGAGCTGTTCATCCAGTCAGAAACTGCTGGAATAGGGAAGTTTGCTAAGAGTAAGAAAATAGAACCGACGATTGTAAATGGCATGGTGTAGATAACACCATTACGAATTGCCATGACTGGTTTTGTTTGTACAAATTTCAGTACAGGTGGCAAAAGTATGTTGTTTACAAAATTGTCCATGAAATAATACCTCTTTCTTTTATTTAAATTATGTAACGTTTAATACATTTGTAATAATAAAGCATTTACATTTTTCTGTAAAGCGTTTTTATGCTTTGAAAACGATTAAGTTTTACCAACAAAAAGAAAAATTACCTCTAATGCCTTTCCATTAGAGGTAATTCGTAAGTGTTTTTGCTGATAAACTAGCGAGTTATGCTTCGTTTTCTCCTTCAAACAAAGCTTCCATTTTTGCTTGAACATCCTTGTTGTCTAGGAACTCATCTAGGGTCGTTTCTGCGCGTTCGACCATTCCTTTAGATGAGATTGCTATAATGCGATTGGCTACTGTATTGATAAACTCTTGGTCATGTGAGGCAAAGACCATTGAACCTTGGAAGGCTTTCAAACCATCATTTAGTGAGGAAATAGATTCCAAATCTAAGTGATTGGTTGGGTCATCTAAGACGAGTACGTTTGCCTTTTGTAGCATCATCTTCGTCAACTGAACACGGACTTTTTCGCCCCCTGAAAGCACGTTTACTGGCTTGTTTACTTCATCTCCTGAAAACAGCATTCTCCCTAAGAATGAGCGCAAGAAAGTATTGTCGTCTTCCTCTTTTGAGGCAAATTGACGCAACCAGTCAAGAATAGATTCGCCTTTGGCAAACTCTTCTGTGCTGTCTTTTGGAAGATATGAACGTGAAGTGGTTACACCCCAACGGATTGTGCCACTGTCTGGCTCTAAATCGCCCATCAAGACACGGATAAGTGTAGTTGTTGTAATATCATTTGGACCGAGTAAGGCTACCTTGTCATAAGGACGAAGGGTGAATGAAAGATTGTCTAAAATCTTTTTGCCTTCGATTGTTACACTCAGGTTATCCACTTGTAACAAGTCATTGCCAATCTCGCGTTCAGCTTTGAACTGCACCCATGGATAGCGGCGACTTGACGGCTGAATGTCTTCTAGGGTAATCTTGTCTAGCATTTTCTTACGAGAAGTTGCTTGTTTGGATTTAGAAGCATTCGCTGAGAAACGTGCGATAAAGTCTTGTAGTTCTTTGATTTTTTCTTCTGCTTTAGAGTTTTGGTCTGACAAAAGTTTGGCAGCTAATTCTGATGATTGTTTCCAGAAATCATAGTTACCAACGAAGAGTTTGATTTTCCCAAAGTCCAAGTCTGCCATGTGCGTACATACTTTATTCAAGAAGTAACGGTCATGGGATACGACGATAACAGTATTTTCAAAGTTGATTAAGAACTCCTCTAACCAGCGAGTTGACATCAAGTCAAGTCCGTTTGTGGGCTCGTCTAGTAGGAGTACATCAGGCTTGCCAAAAAGTGCTTGAGCTAATAAAACGCGAACTTTTTCGCCTTCGGTCAGCTCACTCATCATCTGGTAGTGTCTGCTAGTTGGGATATTCAATCCTTCTAGTAATTGAGCAGCCTCTGGTTCAGCTTCCCAGCCATCTAGTTCGGCGAATTCGCCTTCTAGTTCTGCTGCGCGCACACCGTCTTCATCTGTGAAATCTTCCTTCATGTAAATGGCGTCTTTTTCTTTCATTACTTGATACAGACGCTTGTTGCCCATGATAACTGTCTCTAGGACAGAAAATTCTTCAAAACCAAAGTGATTCTGTGAAAGAACTGACAAACGCTCGTTTGGTCCCATTGAAATATTTCCTGTTGTAGGTTGGATTTCGCCTGCCAAAATTTTTAGGAAAGTGGATTTGCCGGCACCGTTGGCACCAATTAATCCATAGCAGTTTCCTTCGGTAAATTTGATATTTACTTCATCAAAAAGTTTGCGGTCGCTAAATAGTAAACTGACATCTGTTGCTTGTAACATTTTTATTCGTTCTCCTTACTTGCTTTTTTATTCTTTAGGTTTTCTATTAATACTTGTGTTCGGCGGATAAAGCCGCGGGCTTTTTGCATTTGTTCGGGTTTTAGGTGGCTTTGCATGGATTTTAATAGCTTGCCTGCCTCTTTTGAGTTGAACTTGAACTTGCCGTTGTTTTTGGTTTGGATAATGAAGGTGCGGATGAATTTTCCGCGGTTAAATACTTGGATAAGCACGTAATCAATTTCTTCATAAGGGATTTGGATATAGTCCAGTTGGTTTTTTTCGTTATAAAACTCAAATGCTTTGTCGCCTGTCATCATCATGCCGAAATTGGCGTTTAAACCTGCATGAAAGGAGTTGCCTTTGGTCATGACTTCGGGTTTGGCGTTTAGTGATTGAACCATTTTGTGCCTCCTTTACTTTGATTATATCGCTTAATATTATAGCAGATTTTTTGTGAATATTGGCGGGGAATGTGCTTTTTTTACTTTGTAAATTAGGAATGACTAGACGAGTTTCGATAGGTTGCCTCAAAAGTCTTCTTAGCGGAGCCAAATCTCAACATTCTAGCAGCGCGTTTAGGCGTGAATGAATTACTTACTCTTATCGCTTTAGCGATTAGAGTAAGTTTGAGGCTCACGAGGAATGGAATTCGGGCGGTTTTCCCGAAGTCGCTTCCGTCCTGCCGCCCCAATGTTGAGATTTGGCGGAGCTAAGAAGACTTTTGGGGCAACCTGTCGTGTCTGCTAATGTTTGTTTATTAGTTTATTTTTTGTCTAAATAAGAACCGGGAACTACGGTAATTCTCTTTGTTTGCGTGTCAACATCTTGGACGAACAAGAGGCTTTCGTAGTCTTTTACCATGCGGTCGCCGTTGTATTTTGATTCTGCTAGGACACATATTCCCACTGGTTTGGACTCGAATTCTTCTATTAATGACATCATGCCGCTGACTGTTCCTCCACCTTTCATGAAGTCGTCAACAATTAGTACATTAGAATTGCGGTCTAATGAGCGTTTTGACAGGGACATTTTTTCAATTCTTTCGCTAGACCCTGATGCGTAGTTGACTGAAACAGTCGCTCCTTCAGTAATTTTGGTGTCGCGACGAACAATTACAAATGGCACGTTCAAGTAGTAGGACGCTGCCTGAGCAATCGGCACACCCTTTGTTGCAACAGTCATGACCGCATCAACCTTTTTGTCAGCATATTTTGATGCAATCAAGCGTCCAACCTTGCGCAAAACGCTTGGATTACCTAAAAAGTCAGACAAATAAACATAGCCACCCGGCAACAAACGCTCGCTAGCATTGAGCGCTTCGCATAATTCTTGCACTAATTGTTCAGCAGTTTCCTCGGTCAATCTTGGGATAAACTTGACCCCTCCAGCCGCGCCAGCAATGGTTTGTAAATCGCCTAGTCCCCTATCTTGAAAAGTCTTCTTCACAATCCCCAAATCCTCGGAAATGCTAGACTTGGCACTTTCGTAACGTTCGGAAAAATAACTTAGGCTGACTAGCTCATGCGGATGCTCCATCAGGTGTTGCGCCATATCTATCACACGTTCACTGCGTTTGATTTTCATTTTCTTTACCTCTAAATTATATTTGCTTTATTATACCTAAAAGACGAACGATTTGCACGAAAACCGGAAGATATTTCTGATTTTCTTATTGATTTGATGAAAAAGAAGTTCGAGTATTGAACTCCAACTTCTTTCAAATTTTACTTATCCAAATGATAAACCGACGGACTAGGTGCGTAATACCCTGCCTCAAGAATTTCCATATTGGTTAGCGCCTCTTCCTCACTGACAAGTGGAGCTGCACCGTTTTCTAGTGTATCAACCACGCTGTCATAGAAACGACCGTAATCGCCAACAGGGGTCTTGATTTGTTTTTCAATCCAATCACCGTTTTCGTTTTGGTATTTGGCTACTCCGTAATACATCGGGCTGTCCTCGCCAAAACCTGCGCTCTCAGGCATAATGCCAGCTTTCAGGTCATTTTCCTGCTGGTCTTCGCCGTATTTGATAAAGGAGCCTTTGGTTCCATGAACGATAAAGCGCGGATAAGCTGTTGCGGCGATTTGCGTGTTCTTAACTTTGACTTTCAGCCCACCGGGATAATGCAAATCTACATCAAAATAGCTGTCAAAAGCTCCTTCGACCAGATTGTTGCGAATGTCATAAGTAACTGTCTTTGGCCGACCGAACAAAGCGACCATTCTATCCATGAGGTGAATACCCAATCCGTAGAAAGAGCCGTTTTCCTTAGCGGCTGGCTGTGCGTTAAAATCAGGTCTGAAGTAGTCGATATGCGTTTCGACTTCGACGATTTGTCCTAAGAATCCTTGCTCAATAACTTGTTTGGCTGCCAAAAAGTCCCCGTCAAAGCGACGGTTTTGATAAGGCATAACCAAAACATTTCGCTCTTTAGCCAGTGCAAACAATTCTTTGGCGTGTTCCAAAGTATCACAGAATGGTTTTTCCACAATCACGTTTTTGCCTGCTAGAATGGCTTGTTTTGCCAGTTCATAGTGCGTGTGCGCTGGTGTGCAAATAGAGATTAACTGAATTTCTGGGTCACTCAAGAAACCGTCTAAATCCTGTGTAAAAGCTACGCCTCTTTCTTTCAAAGGAGCTGCTTTTGCCGCATCAGGTTGATTTCTTGAGTAAATTGTTTTTACTTTAATTGTGTCGCGGGTCAAAATATATGGCAAATGATAACGATTTGCCGATTTCCCAAAACCGATAATACCTAAGGTTACTGTCATGAAGTCCTACCTCCGTTATGCTTTTTTCTCCATTCAATATATACTTTTTTAAATAATCCTACAAGGAGAAAAAGCAAAATAAATATCATGGTAATCGACGCACCGGGTGGAGTCGTCAGGTAAAAGGATGCCATAAGACCTGATGTCATGCCAATAATACCAACAAGCATGGAAATTAAAATGACTGCGTGAAAGGTTTTGCCAATTCTCATACCAATAGCAGCAGGCAAAATCATGATAGCCGACACTAATAAAGCTCCAGCAATAGGTATCATGACCGCGATTGCCACTCCGCAAATGACATTAAACAAAACGGACATCAAACGAATTGGCAGACCATCAACTTGTGCCGTGCTTTCATCAAAGGTCATAACATACATAGGACGACGAAAAAGGATAAACAAGACGGAAGTCAAGATGAACAAACCAGCTAGTAAATACACTTGCTCCCATGAAATCGTGATAATCGAGCCAAACAAATACTGCTGAATACTTACCGAGCTAGTCCCGCCATTGACACTCATCAATATCAATGCTAGTGCCAGACCACCGCTCATCAGTATAGCAATGGAAATCTCCGAATAAGTCACATAAACCATACGCAGATACTCCAAAATAACTGCCGCACCAATCACGACCAATATGGTTGTCATATTCGGATTGAGATTAAAGAATAAGCCCAAAGCCACACCTGCCAAAGAGACGTGGGAAAGTGTATCTGCCATTAAACTCTGACGACGAATAACCAGAAAAACACCAAGCATTGGAGCAATTACACTAATTCCCAGTGCCGCAAAAAAGGCGCGTTGCATAAAGCCAAAAGCAAATATTGACATTAGATTTCCTCCTCCTTGTTCGGCATTTCTTGCGAATGCAAATGGAAACATCGCCATGGGCTATCATCATTGCGGATAAGACGGATATGTCTATCCACATATTCTCTCAAATCTTGTGCATCATGTGTAATCATCAGCACACTCTTGCCATGAACGTGTGCATTATGGCGCATGAGGCGGTAAAATTCATTACGACTACTCTCGTCCATACCTGTTGTCGGCTCATCCAAAATATACAAATCAGGGTCGCTGACAAACATTCTCGCAATGGAAATTCGCTGTTTTTGCCCCCCTGACAAATCGCCAATCCGTTTTTTGCGACTCTCCCACATACCAACAGCCTCAAGTGCCTTTTGCACATGGTCATGGTCGTGCTTATCCAAACGCTTGAACCATTTGCCACGAGGATAACGCCCTGATTGAACCAGTTCAAGCACCGTTGACGGAAAACCAGCGTTAAAAGAAGCAATCTGCTGCGGAATGTAACCAATACGCAGCTTGCGCCCTTGATTATTGGTTTTTGACAAGAATATTTCTCCCTTACTTGCCTTTAGCAAACCCAAAGTCGCCTTGACTAAAGTCGATTTCGCTGCGCCATTTTCCCCAGTTAAAATAACAAACTCTCCCGGGTCCACATGATAGGAAACATTCTCCAAAACTGGTTCTTCATCATAATAAAAGGTCAGATTTTTAACATCAATGTAGTGCATAAGTTTTTCCTCTTTTTCTAAATAAACAAATGTAAGGTGGACGAATTTGTCCACCTTTATACTATCTTATTGTCTTCAATAAAGCTTGTAAATTCCCTTGCATGACAGAAATATAATCATCTCCAGCTGCAATTCGCTCGTTGGTAATTCCTTCAAGCGGATTTAATACCGCAAGTTCCACTCCTGCTTCATCTGCCAAAGTTCTTGCCACATTGTCGCTAGCATTTTCTTGGAAGTAAATGATGTTGATGTTATGCTCTGTTACAAAATGTTTCAATTCAGCCAAACGTGCTGCTGTTGGCTCTTGGTCTGCTGAGATACCTGCGATTGCAACTTGGTTGAGGTTGTATTCTCTAGCTAAGTAAGCAAAGCCAGCGTGCTGAACGACGAAGGTTCTTTGTGTTGCATCTTGTAGCGAAGTTCTAAATTCTTCATCTAATGCTTTGAGCTTTTCAATATAAGCAGCGGCATTTTTCTCAAAAGTTTCTCTAGCTTGCGGATATGCCTCAATCAAGCCATCACGGATTGTTTCCACTTGCTTGATAGCCAAAGCAGGAGATAGCCAAACGTGTGGGTCGTAATCATGTGAGTGCGAATGCCCGTGTGAATCATCACTATCATGTGAATGGTCATCTGAATCATGGCTGTGGTCTGCATCTTCACTATCGTGTGAATGGTCATCAGCATCACTGCTATCATGCGAGTGGTCGTCTGTATCATGGCTGTGGTCAGCGTCATCACTATCGTGTGAATGGTCATCAGCCTCACTGCTGTCATGCGAGTGGTCGTCTGTATCATGGCTGTGGTCAGCGTCATCACTATCGTGTGAATGGTCATCAGCCTCACTGCTGTCATGCGAGTGGTCGTCTGTATCATGGTCGTGCGAATGGTCGCTTTCACTGCTCCATTCCATCAATTCAATATTTTTAGCCGCCTCAATCACTGTAAGATTGCTTGTATCAATCGAGTTCAAAGCACTTGTAACCCAAGTTTCCATCTCATGCGAATTGTAAACAAAGGCATCCGCATTTTGAATGCTGGCAATATCACGAGCAGACGGCTCATAATCATGTGCCTCTGTTCCAGCTGGCACCAACATGGTAACTGTTCCAGCATCGCCTACGATATTTCTAGTAAAATCATACATCGGGAAGAAAGTCGTGACAACCTGCAATCCTTCCGTTTCATCCGTTTGTGCTTGCGTACCACAAGCACTTAAACTTACCAAAGCTGCTAAAAGAAGAGCAGCACCAAAAATTTTCTTCATCATTTCTCTTTGTTACCCCTTGCTATTTATTTTTTATTCAAATCGTAAGTTTTACGATTTATGACATAGAGTATTGTAGCATTGAATAAAAAAGCTGACAAGAGGAAAATGCAAAAAAAATAAGAATTCTCTCAAAATATCTGGAGAACTCTTATTTAGCTTTCAGCGTACGCACCATATAAACTTCGTCATTAAAGCCTTTTAAGGCATTATATATCCGAATGGCACGTTTTTCTTGCTTGACAAGACAAAAAACTGTCGGTCCACTGCCACTCATCATGGCAGCATCTGCACCAAATTTCAGCATGGATTCCTTGATTTGTGCAATTTTTGGAATACGTTTAATGGTCACTTCCTCCAAAGAATTGCCCATGTGCCGAATCATCTCCTGATAATTTCCAGCAACAATCGCCTCTTTGAGTGCGTCAATGTTTGGATGTGCGACCTGCGTTACATCCAAAGCTCGAAAAACACTCGGTGTTGAGACGCTCATATTTGGCTTGACCAAAATCACATAGCAAAACAGCTTGTCTTCAATCGGGTGAATGCACTCGCCCTTACCAGTTATCAGCGAAGTTCTTCCGTAAACGCAATAAGGCACATCCGTTCCGATTTCCATGCCTATTGCCGCCAACTCATCTAGGCTTAGATTTAAATTCCAAAGCTTGTTTAGCGCTCTTAAAGCTGCTGCACAATCGCTTGAACCGCCACCCAATCCTGCGGAAACGGGGATGTTTTTTTCTATATGTATGTTGACACCAGTTTGCACATTGTAGCGTGTCATGAGCTTTTTTGCCGCCTGATAGACATCATTACGCTTGTCGCATGGCAAAAAGGCACTGTCCGTGCTCAAGTAAATCTCTTTTTCCGGAATAGATGTAATCGTCAAATGGTCACTCAAATCGACACTGGTCATAATCATTTTCAGCTCGTGGTAGCCATCCTCACGCTTATAGACGGTGTCTAAACCCAGATTAATCTTTGCTGGCGCTTTTTCTCTAATCTCTTTCATCATATACTTGTCCTCATATACTGATTGTGAACTACTCGCCGCCTAAGAGGTGGGAGCTTCCTGCGTATTCCATAGAGTTCCACACTGCACTTCGTGCTGTGCCAGCGCTTAGGAAATTGAGCAGGCTATCCTCGCAGTCCCTGCGATTCTTTTGTTGTTACGGTGTGGCTAAGTTAGCCAATCCCTCAAGTTTGATATTGATTGCGGCGTTGATGTCTCTATCGTGGTAGGTGCCACAATGCGAACACTGCCATTCACGAACATCAAGGTCTTTCTTGCCATCGAGGATGCCACAATCCGAGCAAATTTGACTGGAAGGAAACCACCTGTCGATTTTGACTAGCCTTCTTCCATACCAATCTACTTTATATTGCAGTTTGGAAACAAAAGCACTCCAAGAAATGTCGCCTATTGCTTTTGCCAACTTATGATTTTGCATCATGTTTTTGCTAGACAAGTCCTCAAGACAAATAAGATCGTGGTTTTTGATGATTTGCGTAGAGACTTTGTTTAGGTAATCGTTGCGTTGGTTGGTGATCTTTTCATGGATTTTCGCGACTTGAATGCGTTGTTTTTGATAGTTTTTGCTTTCGGAAAGCTTTCTACCTTCTTTTTTCGCTATCAATGCCCGTTTGGAAAGTTTCTTTTGTTCTTTCGCTAACTTCTTTGACAATTTAGACAAGAATCGATTATTTTCAAACTTTTCGCCAGTTGAGAGTATAGCAAAATCAGCTAGACCTAAGTCTATGCCTACTTCACTGTTTGCTTTTGGTAATTGAAAAATTTCTGTTTCGCAAAGAATGGAAACATGATAGTTACCTGTTGGTGTCATGGAAATAGTCGCGGACTTAATAAAACCAGTTAGCTGGCGGTGCCTTTTGATTTTTACCCAGCCAATTTTTGGTAACTTGATTTTTCCATCTTCAATCCGAACACTGCCTTTCTGATTGTTGGTAGTGTAAGATTGCTTATCGAATTTCTTCTTGAATTTTGGGAAGCCAAAACCTGATTGGAAGAAAGATTTGTAGGCTTTCTGTAATTGCAGTTGCACGTTTGCTAATGCTAAAGAATCGACTTCTTTGAGCCAAGGAAACTCACTTTTATACTGAGCAGGTGTCGTCATCAAGTTTTCTTTGGTTTTTTGGTAGTGTTCCTGCTTGTCATTGAGCATTCGATTCCAGATGAAACGAGAACAGCCAAAGGTTTTACTGAACAGATGCTTTTGTTCAGCAGTTGGGTATAGGCGAAATTTATAGGCTTTATGTTTCGTCATTTTGCGCCTCCTTGTCTTGTTCGATATAAAGAGTATAACACAAAATGTTGGATTGCTTGTTTTACAAGCACAAAAATGTCGGTCTTGTACGTGCCTATTGGCACGCCCCAGACCGAAGTCCTTACATCCCGCCACCTGAGAGGTGGGGGAATTACGGACTGTTGGTTAAAGCATTATCTGAATTTTTTCCAAAAGAAAAGCCCGAAGAAGAACTCCTCGCGCTTTTCAGGATTTATACAGCTCGTTACAAAAAGTTGATTTCTACAGCTTTCGTTAAAACATCACTGTATGAGTAGCTCACACGCTCAAAGGCGTTTGATTCTTGATCCAAGTCAACGATAAACACACTTGGATAAACTTCTGAAAGAATCCCCTTGCGCTCTACCTGACGTTTGCGGCCAGTTTGAGCAATCACTTGAATAGAAGATCCAAGCTTGTCCTTCAATTCTTCTTTGATACTTGTTAGTGTTGTTGGCATTCATTTCACCTCTCATGGCGTATTTTACCATTTTATTACAAATTTTTCAATAGTATTTAAAATAATATTTTAATTCTCTTGTAAAAAGGCTTTCATCTTTCGCTTGATATTGTAGAAAAGTTGTCTTTCTTCTTTGCATAATTCTTGCGTGTTGTCTATTTTCTTGTGGAGAAGTTGATAGAACAAGCTGGCTTCTCTTGGTGTAAATGTCTTCCAGAGAATAAATAATTCTTTGCGGGAAAAAAGGGGTCTTTCCGGTGTAACTATATAGTCTTCCAGTTCTTCATTCACGCAAAAGTATTCTTCATAAGAGGTTGTTGATAAATTCGCTCGGCGTTTATCGGAATTTTCACTGCGTATAATTTCAATCAGCCGATTTTTCAGACTTTGTTTATAATAAGTGCCAAAAGAGGCATTCTTATCTGGCGAATACTTGTCCCTTGCTCGCACATAGACAATCCATGCTTCTTGCAGCAAATCATCCATTTCTAAAGTAGCTGGAGAAAAATTTTTCCATAGATTGAGAATTAGAGGATAGTAGTTTTCAAATCCTTCCATAGTATCGCTCCTTTTTTCTTTGCATGATAACGCAAAAAGGGACGAAAAAAACGGATAGGCTGATTATTGACAGTCTGTCCGCTTTTTTTGGAATTTGTTATTTATACTTTTTCTTGCCCAAAATCAGATACCCTACTGAGTATATTTTTTCGCTAGTCGAGGAAAAAAGCGCAAGTTTAGTGGTGCTAAACCGAGCATTTTTGACGAAGAATAGCGAAAAAATATGCCAGAAGGGTCTCTGATTTTGGGCAAGGGAAAGTATATTACATTTCCCGTTCCATATAGGTTACATAATCTACTTCGTAGTCTTGTTCCATTACTTCTTCTTGATAGAAATCTTCTTCAACAGGAAGGTCTTCTAAAGCATAAAGTGTGGTAACCTGATGCACTTTTGGCTGAGGTACTTTGGGTTTATGCATGGCTTTCATTTGGCTAGGATGGGCCGTCCATGTGCTCATGACAATGCCCCAAGTGCTAAAGGATGGCAAAATGACCCAGCATAAAATCCAAACAATCTCACTATAAGCTAATTGCCCGCGAAACATGAAAAAATGCAGTGTGCTAAAGCTGGTAACATAGAGCAAGAAAATCGGGCCAACGCGGATTTTACACAAAATCCCACTGCCAATGCTCATGGTAATTGGAATAATTGCAGCTAAATAAATCAATCGATAATGAGAATGAAGTTGGGATAAAAATGGCAAATAAATAGAAATAAAAGCAAGAAAAGAAAATCCGTAAACCTTCAAAATCAATGTCAGCTTTTCCTCGGCTGTTTTTAGCTTCATAGAACTCCCCTCCTTATTTTTAGGTGGTGAATAGTAGCCTACACCTAGCTATATTATGCGATAGTTATTCTTAAAAAGCAATTAGAACGTTATAAAATAGTAACTGCATTTCGTCTTTCAGAAACTTCTTTTTATAAGAAAAACTTGGCGATTTACTTAAAAGACTGATATATCAAGGTTTCATTAAATATCGGTGGTTATTTTTATCCGAAAGTAACTGTTTTTTTCTGACAAGGAAACCCTGTCGTATTATTATAAGAGTGCACCAGAAGAGAAGAATTCTGGTTTATAGAGTTTACTAGTTTAGCTTCATCTGGGTCTCCCTACCCAGTATATTGAGGCAAAATTTAACATTTCTCCCAATTGCCCGAAAGTCTACTCCCCTAGCTTTCGGGCATCCCCTTTTTATTGGGAGGAAATAGGATCTGAACCGAGCAAAAAAGCACGCATGATTGATTTCATGCGTGCTTTTTAATGTTCTTATCTTACTGCGATAAAGCCGATAGCGTCAGAAATTGGGATTGTACGAACGTGGCCCCAAATTCCTTGATAGTTGCCTTCTGCAATCGTCATTTGATTTCCTGAAATGCCAGTAACAACTGCTACGTGTCCATAGCCCCAGTTGTCTGCTGCTGGTGGGAATACTGCGATTGTTCCATAAGCAGGACCGCTATTAGCATAAGCAATCCAATCGCCAGCGTTTCCACGGAAGGTAGGCATACTGATACCTGCATCAGCAAACCACTGCCATACATAAGCAGTACATTGACCAGCTGGATAAGGATTTGAAGCTGAACCCGGCGGTGTTACTGTATTTCCTTCGCCTGTTCCTGCTCCTGTATTTCCACCCGGTGATGGTGTCGGTACTTGAGCTCCTTCATTAGCTTCTCTTTGTGCTTCATCTTGTGCTGCACGTTCAGCGGCTTCTTTGGCTGCTTGCTCACGAGCTGCGGCTGCTTTTTCAGCTGCTTCTTTTTGCTGTGCAGCAACTCTTTCTGCCTCAGCTTTTGCTTCTTGTTGTTGACCAACTAAAGCATCACGTTCAGCTTCTGTTGTTGCGCGTGTTGCTGCTAAACCTAATTGAGCGGCTTTTAATTCCGCTTGTTGTGTGTTTAAGTCTTGCTCTTGTGTTTTTAGTTTGTCTTGGTTATCCCAGACAGTTTTTGTTTGACGAGCATTTTCCGCTACTTTTTCTTGTAGAGTTTCCAAATCTTTCTTCTGCTCATTCAAAAGACTTCTATTCGCTGATGTCAAAGTTGTCATAGCTTGCACACGAGCAATCGCATCTGTCAGTGAATCAGCATTCAAAAGAACATCCAAAATATTGGTTCCTGTTCCGTTTGTTTGAATGTTGCGCGCTTGGTTTTCAAGCATAGTATTACGCTCGATGATACGTGTGTTCAAGTTTGCTACTTCTGTTTGTAGAACCTTGTTGGCAGCCTCTAGCTTTTCGTTTTCAGCTTTGAGGTCAGCCATTTTCTGAGTAATGCTGTCGATTTGACCTTGAACAGCATCTACATTTGCTTGGGCGTCTGCTTCTTGTGATTGTATATTGGCAATTTCATTATTTTTGTTTTGGATTTGTGTATCATAATCATCTGCAAAGACCGTTGTCGCTGGTGCTAGTGCAGTTGATAAAGTCATCGTGCTAAACAGGGCAATGCTTACTACTCTCTTCTTCAAAATCGTGCCTCCAATTTATTATATGCAATAATTGTTAAATTCTTGATTAGGTCGTCATTTCGTAATGACATAGAAAATGATACCATAGGGAAGTAACAGTTCTATGCCTACTTTGTTACAATTTTATTTCATTTGCTACTAATTTTTACAAAGTGAAAAGCTATTTCACTTGAAATAGCTTTCGTAGTGGCACTATAACGATAAAGAAAATCAAAATATTGAGTAATAAGGATGGACCTAAAAGGCTTGCTACAAACCAAATCGGGTCCACATTTGCCAGTTGGAAAATGGCTTGAAGGGCTGCTAGGAGTACCGCATCTGCTGTAACGAAAATGATAAGTCCAAACAGCTCGGTGAAGATGTTGGCATTTAAGACTTCCTTAAACTGATACATAAAATAGACCAAAACAGGTAAAATCAGACCATTTATCCCGATAATCCCAATAAAGTAGGAATCTAAAACCAGCCCAATCACTAAAGAAGTAATAATCAAATAGCGTTTGCTAAACTTCATACAGGCAAGCATGAGTGCTAGGATAATCAGTGTAGAAATGGCACGCAGAGCACCTGAGAAGATGTTGGCAGCTATCATAGTGATATGCGCATCAATCAGTGCCAAAATCAAAAACAAGGGTGGGGCGAAATATTTTAGCGTATTCTTCATATTATTCACCACTGCCAGCCAAACGCTCAACTACGGTTACTACAGAAATATCATACAACTGAGCTGCAGGTTTAACATAGACATTGGTCTGTAAACCATCTGGATTTTTCTCCACACGGACAACCGTTCCGATTTTCAAATCAGCAGGCGCTCCGCCACCCAGACCTGAGGTTTGCACTAAATCGCCTTCCTTAAAGTCTGTTCCGCCTGTTACGTTATTAACAACCAAAAGTCCACTTGGCAAATCATAGCCTGACAGCAAACCAAATGAATTGTTACCACCACTTGAAATACGCACAGGGAACAAATCACGTCTAGCAGCATTTGTCGCAGTTAAAAGCTCCACCTTGCTAGTTGTCGGCATAACTTGCACAATACGCCCAATCACGCCGCTTTGGCTCATGACAGTCATATTTACTGCGATATTATCATTAGAACCCTTGTCGATAATCAAGGTATCCTGCCAAGTATCAGGCGAGCGTGTAATGACATTGGCCGATGTTTTTTCAAAACTTGCCAGTGTCGCTTGCAAACCTAACTCAGTTTTCAGTGCAGCGATTTGCTGGGTTTTGTTTTGATTGTCTAACTGCAACTGCTCGTAATTATCCAGTTGCTGCTTGAGCTGGATATTTTCCTCGTAGGCATTTTTCAAATCTTGCACAGTATCGACAATATCAGAGAAAAATCTACCCGGCGTGGCAATCATTCGGTCGATAAAGCCCACCGTTTCGTTGGTTGCTGTACCAATCGGCGTAATCTCTCCACCACTTGCTCGTCTTTGTGCACTCAAGCTGACCACTGCTACGACAAGAATAGCAATCAGTAAGCCGATAATAATATTTTTATTTGGATTGAATTTTTTCACATTGCACCCCTCATAACTTTTAATAAGCGGTTCAATTTTACCATAACTACAAGGAATTTTAAAATTAAGTCACTAAATTTTAGAAATAAATTATTAGTTACTCATTCTTAGTCTGTAAATGAAAATATGATGAATTTCCTAACTCGTTTTCATTCATTTATATGTAGGGATTTGCTATAATTTTTATAAGACAAAGGTATATATGAGAAATGGGGTGTTCTTATGCGTATCCAGCATCAAAAAGTTCAACTGGCTCGCAATTTTTTAGTCGGGCTCTTTATTGTCTCTGGTATTTTTATTTTATTGCCTTCCTTTTTTCTAGTGCGTGAATATACCGCGCGCTCCAATGCCAGCAATGCGCAGGTGGCAATTTCGCTCTCAGCGACTCTACCTGATACAGGAACTGCTGGCAACAGTGGAATAGGAGCTGTTTCAGCTGCGATATACAAGGCTGCCAATACACTAGCTCTAAATGACGAGCGCGAGCTTTTGATGAAACACATTGACGCTGCCAAAGAACTTATTCAAAATCCATTTTTAACCTCAGCACTACGTCAGGAGCTATCTGAAAAAGCAACCCGCATTTCCTCGCAAATTCAGGAGATGAACTTAGAGCAAACCAAAGCCGCCAACAAGGAACTCTCGGCAGTAATCACACGAGCGGAAAAACAAATTCAAGAAAGAATAGCACTAGACGACGCTGTTCATGCTTTACAACAGCTGATTAATCGTGCCAATGACCTTATTCCTAACACCCAAGTCCATCCAGACAATCGCGAATTATTACGCCATTGGGTAACTGATGCACAGGAGCTTTTGGCCAAAGACAAACTAACTTCAGCACAGGTAACTAGCTTTAGCCAACGTTTCCAACAGGAAATTGAACGTGTGGATGGTCAAGTCAAGGACGAGCCTTTCCAAACACCAGAACAAATCGAGCAAGAACGTATCCAGAAAATCATGGAGCAAGCAGCTGTTGATGCCAGCTGGTTCAACGCCCTAAACGAAAATCAAAGACGCGCAGCTATCGAAAATGCCGATGGCACGATTGAACGAGAAACCAATGTCATCGGACTAACCTATCAAGACCGCGGACTCATACTAGGTCTTGAAACAGGTATCTATGTAGCAGTCACTAGCAATAACCCAGACCTCATGTATCTTTTCATGACGGCAAATGTCCCGCGAGTTTTCCGCACTACAAGAGACGCACAGGATGCAGGATTTACCAATATCCTAGACGCTGCCAACAAGACACAACTCATTGATAAGGCACGCGCACTCTACAAAGCAACAACTAATACCACAAATGAAACAAGTAACTCAAGCGAAGAACCAACACAAAATACACAAACGAATCAAACCCAAACGGAAGGGGATTAATATATATGGAAGAATATGCTACATTCGGCGACAAGGACGAAACTGCCACCTATCAAACACGCGTGGGGGTTCATGTCATCATGAGCCGAAACAACAATAGCGAAATCCTCATTGTACAAGCACCCAATCAAGCCTATTTCCTACCCGGTGGAGAAATCGAAGAAGGCGAAGACCACCAAGAAGCCATTGAGCGTGAATTAATAGAAGAAACTGGCACAAAAGCCGTTGTTGGAAAATATCTGGGGCGAGCGGATGAATACTATTATTCCCGCAATCGTGGAACGCATTATTTCAATCCAATTTTTGCTTATGCCATTGATAGTTGGGAAAGCATTGGCGAGCGGACAGAGGAAAAAAGTTTGCCTGTTTGGTTTCCTGTGGAGGAGGCTATCCAAAAGCTCAAACGTGGATCTCATAAGTGGGCTGTGGAGCAGTGGGTGAAGTTGATTAGTGAATAGAAAAAATTCCCGGAAGTTAGACTTTCGGGATTTTTGATTTTGCAATTGACCATCCAAAAAAGCTTATAGCTTTGTGTGCTTAAGTATCAAGCTTATTAACAGAGCCCTGATGAAATTCCTCAGCAGTCTTCAAAACAAGTGTTCTGTCATTCGGAAATTGTTGGAGAATGGTTTCCATATCAATATTTAGGTTAAGAAGAACAAGGATTGCTTGCTTCCTTTCTTCTCTTCTTCCTTGTTCGATGCCTTTTTCCATGCCTTTTTCCATCCCTTTTTCCATGCCTTTTTCCATACCTTTTTCCATAGCTTCTTCAGTAGCCACTTTAAGTTCATAGGCATCCGCTGAGAGTCTATCTACCAATCTTTTTTCTTCTTGCTGCAAAAGGTATATTTCCGCATCATTCAAGGATAGTTTTCTCAGTTTTTCTTCGACAATCTTGAGTTCTTCTACATCTGTTTTGTTGTATGCAAACAAATCAATCCACCCCTTTAGCATTTGATTTTCTCCGACATTTGTTTTCCTTAATTCCAGAAAGCCAATCTCAAAGAATTCTTGGTCAAATAATCCAACCTTGTGCGTGGAGTCATACATATTGAATTTGTGAACAGCGAACTCGTCTGGAAAAAGGAGGAAATCCAAAATGTTAAGACAGAAGGTCGGACGTAGGGAAGAATATCTATACTTATCATCAGTCTTTCCATATTCTGAAATGAAAAGTTTGCAAGCATAGAATAGACTACGTTGGTTAAAATCCCCCGTCCGTCTTCTTTGAATTTCAACATTTACCAGTGTCAAATCATTTAATTGGCACACAAGGTCGAGAATATTTTCTCGGTAACGTTCTTCGCCTTCAATTTTATCAACAAAATGCGTATTTTTCAAAGAAATCCTCTTTATTTCAATACCGAAATAAGCTGAAACCAAAAGTTTTAACTCTTCCAAATTCTCCGTAAAGAACTTTTTAAAAATGACATCACTTTTCAAACTGTATACCATGCAAACCTCTTTTCTGCAATTATTGCTATTTATTGTATTTGCTTTGATTATTGCAGAAATTTGGTAAAAAATTAGGCAAAAGAAAAAATTTGAACTTCAGAAGAATAGAAATGGAAGATGTTATTTTATGGTTAATCCAGATGGCATCTTTAACAATCCTCGAAAGTGCTGGCACTTGATGTAAACAAATAGGACGACCCTAATGAAAGGGAGCGTCTTATTTGGGGTCATGTTATTAATCGCTTGCTTTTCTCAAAAAGGCAAGTCCAGTTCAACCGTCCTCACCTTTATTAATCTATTGTCTTTCCATATCCCTTCCTACTACCAAACTCCTGTTCTAACATTTGCATTATCCAAGACTAACGCTTGAGAGAATTGGAATTTGGTCTTTACTGGGAAGTCCATACCACCATCAGTATCCACTTTGATATAAAATCCATCCTCATTAACAAACAATGGAATATTAGTTACTTTGTAACCAGGTCTTTCAACCCAGACAAATCCCCATAAAGGATTACCAACATATTTATCCAACACTGCTACCTCATCCTTTACACTCGGTGCATTAAACCTACTATCGTGTCCAAGTGTTTCATTATAGACATGAGAAGTAATCAAGTAATACTCTTCATTTTGATTGATATGTTTTGGCTCTCTTAGTCCTTCACTTATATTTAATACCTCACCTTCGCGGTAATAGGTATCTCCCCAAAAATTATACATGACCCCCATCCTAATAGCAGAAATGGCTATACCAGGAAAGAACTTTGATGCAAAAGTTTGGACATCATCATTTAAAACATGTGTATATTGTTCCAAATTTTCCACTCTATCAGCTAAACCATTTGCATAATTATTTACTCCTACATAATCCGCTGTATCTTTAGGCAATTCTACAAAATCTCGGGGATCTGCATCCATATCTAAGAAATAAAGCTTACCTTCAACGAGGATTAATTCCCCTTCCTCCATGTCCGCAAGTTTTCCATGTTCACTTAACTCTGCTCTCGCTACATCAAGTGAAGGGTATTTTGCACGAAGCCAACCAATCTCACGTTCTGCACCATTTGCACCAGCTAAACCTCGTGGTCCTTGCGGACCCGTTGAACCAGTTTCTCCTTTGTCTCCTTTGCTACCATTGGTGCCATCTGCACCTTTAGCTCCTGGTGTTCCAGGTTCTCCCGGCAAACCAATCGTTGTAATTTTCGCCGTAATTGTTCTTCCTGTTTCATCAGCTGCTTGTGAAACAATCGCAAAGACAATCAGCGAAACGAGAGGAACGAGTACCAGCAAGAATTTTGCTAATACTTTTACTTTTCCTTTTGATTTCATGAAGAAAATCAATAAGCCTAGCCATACTAAGATTAATCCCACAATAGCCATTTTGTTGCTCCTTTCCCCAGTAGCTGGCAGAAAACTACTGCCGCTAGAGGCTGTTCCTGGCAGATAATTCGATCCTGTAATAGGCAGAGAATCTCTGTCTTCGTAAATATCTGTATAAGTCGTTGTACTTGTCTCAATTCCCGGTTGCTTTGTCGTTATTTCTTCTTGCTCATAAGTCGTAGTGGTTGTTTCTTCATCCGTATCTGGTAATTTTGGATTTGGATTGACTACCTTATTGACTACTAATTCTTTGTCCTTATTTACTCGGGCATAAAGAGTAATTGGTGCAATCGAGCTATTTTTTGGCACTCTACCAATCGCATTATCAACGATACCTTTGGATAAAGTAACTTCTCCTGCAAAGGTAAATGAAACAATTACATGGGGTACATCATAATCAAATTCATTCGTTACATTTAGCGTAATCTTTGCTTCTTCTCCCACTTCATACAATGCCTTGTCTGTCGTAACTTTCACGATTAAAGCTGGTTCATCTGCATATATGTGTATTGGTAAAAAAGCAACCACTAGCAAGAACAAGGCAAGTATAAGGGACCATTTTCCTTTTTTCATCACACTCCCTCCTTTCTTCGTATTTTCTTGTCCTTCTACAAACTCTTGACTGACATCCCTCCTATTTCTTCCTATAAAACCTTAATCTATAAACAGAACCTACTAGAAGACAAAGTCCAACTGGTGTCATCCACCAGATTGCTTCTTCTCCTGTGTTCGGTAGAAATCCGTTCTTACTTGTTGTTGCAGAAAGCCTGTTCGCGCTACCTGTGTTTGGCAAACTACTCCTTCTCGGAATGTGCCGACGAATGTTTCGACGAATAGTCTTTTTGTCCGCTCCTTGCTCCGTTTTCTTTGTGGTCTTTTTAATTACCTTCTTTACTTTATTACTTGTCTTTGGTAATTCTTCTGGAAAACTGGTATCTGGTGGTGGCTCTTCACTGGATGATGGGGGTGTCGTTTCATCAGGGATATCCTCCTGCATGGCAAAGTATTCCCAACGAACATTACTTAGTGCATTGATAAATCGGTTGTCCAGTGTAATATCTAGTTCAAAGTTAAAGTTATAAATCATTTGCCGATTACTAGGTAAATCCCCTAAATGAATGGGTGGCTTTCCATTTTTATCTTGAAACTCAGCAGCTGTTAAGTTGCCATGAAAAATTGTATTGGCTGGTTTATTATTATCTGTAATTGTCAGCTCAATCCTCCTTAGCATTTCTTCCATCTCTTCAGACTGCTCCATTGCTTCAATACCGAAGTAAAATCCTGTTTCATAGTTTCCCCGATTTCGAATGATAAAACTATCCGAATGCTCACTACCCGGTACTGCACTGGATAAATCCGAAAAGAAATTGTTCAAGACACCAGTGAATTTAGCCTGATTGCTGTCATAGTTGACAATATTGCTCGCTCCATCAGCTCTTACACTACCGCAAAAGAAGAGTAGGATAAAAATGAAGCATCCTATTATTTTTTTCATTTTCATCGTCCTCCTTTTTGGTGATTAAGGTCTTTGAGAGTGTTTGTCTGTTTCGCGAAGGGTTAGTGGTCCTTTGTCATGTATAGTATTCCAGTTGAATTTTCCAACACCTTTTTCTCCAAAGTATTGATTTTGTACTGCTTGAGCTTCCATCAGGATTTTTTTAGTTTCTGGAATGTTTCTTAAGTCCATTGCCTTTGGATAAACAATTTGATTAAAAATTGGAGTGGTTATTTCGGCTTGATTGTTTTTATAAGGTTGCAAAAAATCGCTATACTCGGCTACTAATTTATTATCTTCTGTTATTTCAAATTTCCAATATTTTTTAGAAGATGTGTCTGGATTAAGCAGAATATAAGCTCCTTCGGCTCCTTCGGCTCCTTCGGCTCGAAGATATTCCTGATAAAGATTTTCTGCAAGTCTTGTGTCGATTAATTTATAATTTCCTAGCTTATAAACACCTGGTCTTCCTAAATCTTCATACTTGCCACCAAAATCGATGATTACTCGGACTTTCGCAGTGGAATTGCCGAAATAGTGGATTATCGGGTTTTTTGGAATAACCATTCCTGGTATGATATTGGCAACATAATTTTGAATTTTTCCTGCTTCATCAGTTAGGTAAAACTTGTGATGGTACTCCATTTTTTCTATTTTTTCCAAATGATTAAAACGATTGACTGTCTGTATAACCACTGGGTATTCCACTTCAGGTTGCAGATAGTACTTGTTACTAGTAGCTGTGTCTGCTCGTTTCCAATAGGTTGGTTTATGTGTTTTCCAATACTCTGCATCGTGACTTTCTAAGTTTTCATCTACAGGGTTTGGCTCAATTCCGTCATAGGCCGTTTGCGTTAAGACAATATCAACGCTTCCTGTTTTGACATCATTGACAACATTGATATGTGCCGTCCAACTAGGTTCAGCCAAAACTTTTACAAAGATAAGAGAAACGAGAATAATTCCCACAAGTCCAAGAATTAGGCTCAACCTTTTGTATTTTTGCATGAACATAGGAATTCCTCCTTTCCTAGTGAGCAGTTGCTCCTTCTCTTCTTTGCAGATGAATTATCATAAGCAGGGTAAACAGTGACAGAAACAGTAGTTTTCCATAACCTGACTGAGCCAATAATACGGGCAGACCTAAATAGTTAATGGATAAAATCATTTTTCCAACAAGCATATCTCCCCTTACCAAGAAGAAATCTGCAAATGCACCTGCATCGCCTTTGGTTTTTAAGGTCTGACTTTCCTTGTCTATGGTAACTACCCGATGAGTAATAATATGCGAAGCTTCCTCAAATGAAACGATATCTCCTTCTTCTAACTCCTCAATTACAGTCGGCAATACATAAGCAATCGTTCCCACTTTTAAGGTTGGTTCCATTGAGCCAGATTCAACTACATACGCGTGAATGCCGAAAAGTTGTGGCAAAAACAATAAACCTATGAGAATGAGCAAAATGGCTAAGATTGTATTGGCGAGATAGATGGATGCTTTTTCTTTTTTCATAAGCTACCCACCTTTCTTGGAATTGCTTATAAATCTGTTTGCGTGAAATATCCTGAAAGGATAATCTTCAAATCAAACAGTTGTGTCAGCTGGTTGTGTCCATCAATATGCAGCTTGGTAAAAAGCTTATCAGTAGATTTTCCAGGCAAAAGGGAGATGTAATAATAGTATTGCAAGAAATCATCGCTATCCTTGCTTTCTTTTTTCCAGACATCCTCTCTAGCACCTTTTGGAAATCCCTCCAGATAGAAATATTCCGCTCCGCCAAACATATCTTGTATTTGTGCATAAGTCTTAATTTCATCATTGATTTTGAAACTAAGTTTGATATGTGCTTTGACAGGTATAGGTGAATTATTAGTCAAGAAAGGTGCTTTGGTAAAATCTGTGTCAAATGGATTGTAAATCGTAACAACCACATCTTCTGGTTCTGGAGGGTCATCCCATTCCCAGTCATTTTCACTACTGTATTCTAAATTCGGATTATAGGTCTCTGGTACTTTTGGCTTTTCTTCAATAGTTATGTTGACTTTGGCGGCATGAAACTCACTACTGGCATTTTCCTTATCCGTAAATACTGCATAAGTTCCACCAATAAAACTCAAAATGACCACTCCAAGAGCTATAAGCATCACTTTAGAAGAAAATTTTCCGCCCTTTAGGAAGGCTAGCAAGTTTTTTTTCATTCTACTCGCCTCCAGTAATTAAATTTCAAGTCTGAATCATACTGCAAAGCATCAACAACCACTTGAATACTGAAGTGCATTTGGTCAACATCATAAGTTTGGTCGCCAATTTTAACTAATGCGCCGCTTTCGTGAAATTCTTGGAATTTTATAATCTTTACTGCTTGCATTAATTCTGCTGTTTGTCCTGGAACGAGTTGGTAATACTCGTCAGTAGGATTGCCTCCACTATCTTTTTCAACTAGATAATAATAACCCTTATCATCAGCTTTCCAAATGTAATCTACTTCTTCCTCTGGTGGCAACAAGACAATGGATTGGTCTAATATATGCAAATCTTCGTCTTTACCACGTCCGCCTACCAGAATATTATCCGCCCAATCTCTTAACTGTAGCAAAACCATTGCACGAACCATTACAGGAACTGTTCCTTTGTTTTTGATCGCTGCTTGCTTATCAATGACCCCTTCATAGTTGATTTTATAATCATCTTTTGGGATAGGGTCATCTTCTTTCTCTTTGTCGTCTTCGATAATTGATACATCTGCGATTGGGATTTTTAACTCGTTGACCAGTCCAACGTGTTCAGTTTCAAAATCCGCTCCTGTGATTGGCAGTTGTTTATTGAAAAATAGAGCAAATGCAAGGCAGGCAAAACCAACCAGCAAAAGAGTGAATAATCGATTCTTTTTCATTTTGTTTGCCTCCTTGTCTTTCTACGTTATTCCGGTGATTTTGTCCCTACTGTTTTAACGACGGTTATCTTTGTACCCCTTAATCGTTTAGCAGCTTGTGGTCTTAGACTGATAGTGCTTGTACCTTCAAGTGCATTAGGGTCATAGGTAGTAACAGTAGTACCGACTTCAAAGCCTAGTTCTTTTAGTTTTCCTTCGATTTCTGCGACAGTCATTCCTGTAATGTCAGGCAGATAGACTTGCTCGCCCATTTGTACTTCATTGAGGGCTAAGGCTGGGTCGCCTAGTGTTCTTCCAACATCTTTTGGTGTATTTTCAAAGGAAGCAATGACTGGTAAGGAATCTTCTGGAACGATAGTCGGTACCAAAAGGTATTCTTTTGTATTTTCTTCTGGGAACCAAGCAATTTCAAAAACTCTGTGATTATAATTTGCATAGTCATTCCAGACCGATGTATCAATAATTCGTTCGCCATTGGAATCAACAATATACTTGCCGTCTTTATCTCTTAGATAGGTCAAAGCTGCATAATCTTTGAAAGCCATCGTGGCGACAATCCGATTCCCGTTTTTATCTCGTTTGTAAGGTCCATTTGGATAAGAATCTCTAAGGTATTTCTTGATTGGTTGAGATGGAGTGGATACTCTGCCTTTTGCTTGCCTGAATTCATCGCCTTCAAACAATTCAAAGTCAATATAGTTACTTTTTGCTGATGATAACTTGAGGTCAATTTCTTTACCAACGACTATATCATCTACATTCTTCTTTTCTATCAATTCTGCTAAACCTGATTGAACCAATTTGTAATCCCATGACCAATCCGTATCTTCATACACCCGATAATGCCCGCGGAAGTTCAAATCTAGGAACACACTTTCATATTTCCAAATACTTCTGTCTTCACCTGCTTTAAAAGAAAGGACGAAAGAAACTACTGGTTGCTCAATCCCACCATCAGTTTTCACAATTCGATAGAAGAAACTTTGTGCAGGTTTGGTTACAATATCTGCAAAATGCGGACCATTGAGGTCAACCATAGATGGAATTCTCTTTTGAACTTTGATTTCAAACGCAGATGTAGTAACAAAGAGAATGCTCTTTTCTTGGATATAATAGTAGGTGTACTCATTATCTGTATCAATATCCCCATCAGCTTTCAGATGTCCTTTTACTTCTGATGCACCAGTTCGATTGGCATATTGATAACCTTTCGGCACTGCTGTCACGTTATCTTCTGATACTTTTTTCGAAACAGTTGTGTTGTCATTTGCACTTGCAACCATACTAGCGTACAATTCTTGAAAACTTTCGATATTTGCTAGATAACGGCTTGGAATATAACCATGTTCAGCAGTCGCATCGCCACTAAATAGATAAAGTGTCGAACCTTTTGTAGCTTTCAATTGGTCAAAGTTTTTATAGGTTACATATTGCATATCGCCTGTGTGGTGGATAATCTCTGTCTTGTCTACATTATCCCCTTCCATTTTTTTGAGTTCTACGAAATAAAAACCAATAGAGTTCATGTCTTCTGTTTTCAAGTCATACCAAATGTTATGAGGTCCAAGCTGATGGTCTGAATAACCTTTGTCCTTATAAGCATCTAATTCGTATTTTTCCAAATCAACTTGCCCATTTACTGCATCAACAATCGCATTTGTATATCGTCTTGTTCCTCTTCCTTCTTTAAGAACATCCGATTCTTTCGAGCCATAGAGCGTTTCTATGGAGAGTTTATCAAGGATTAGCTGGGTATCCACATCGTCATCTTTCTTCTTGTCGCTAGTTAGCTGATTATCCCACACATACCAAATCTTCGGAAATGGCTTCATTTTGACATTGACATAAGGGGTTGGGAAGTAATAACCTACTTGCCTTACATCTTCACGCTTGAAGAGACTGGACATCGGTGCATTGTTGGTGGCAATCAAATCGCCTCCGATAAAATCTTCTCTGGCACGGATATAGAAAACTGCCCGCCAAATAGCGCCATTAACCGTTGGTTTCCCTTCCACTGTTTTTATCGTTGCCCATGTCGGATTAAAAAGCGGTCCTTCTTTTAAGTCTGTTGCATCATAGTAGTTGCTGTTTTCTGGTCTTTCATACCCTCTATAATAGTAGAGGACAGGATTTTCAAATGGTGCTGAGAGATAACTTGTCTGCTCAGGGCTAAAGACCCACTCAATGAGACCGTCTAGGGCATTGCCTTTGTCACTGATATCTTCTTGTTTCCGTTTGGGTTTGGTGTTTAATCGGAAAGCTTGCGGTGTTCCTTGATTGATGATCCATTCATCGCCAAGCAGGTTTTTTCCTTTTATGCCATAATTGGCAAGTTTGGCATCAGTTAATAACTCAAAGTTGTTGCTGATTGTATCTGTAATTGTCAAAGCATTGGCAATCGTACTTAGGATAGTATCGTTAAAGAAATCTACTACCCCTTTCCCGTTTTTAGCTACATACTCATAATGATTTTCTTTTTCTGACAGCATAACTTCGCTTGCTGGCGATCGGAAAAAATCTCTGAAAGCAGGCTCATTAAATCCCATACCATAGCTTCCACCATAAGAGTTGTGGGTTGCAACAAAGGACAAGAAACGGTCAATAGTATAAGGATTATATCCTCCCGTAATTTGTGTTCCTGAGCGGTCAATAGATGCTGCTTGTGAGATAGTTACTCGCGTTCCATTAACCGCATTAATATCAATTTTTTCATAGACCATTCTTGGTTGACTGGTTGGGCTATTGGCAAAAGTTCCTGCAAAGAAGAACCCTAAAGACCAAATCGTTGCCTTATCTGTCTTGAACTCGGCAGGCGTGTTTGGTTTAGCGTTTGTTGGCAAGGTATAAGCAGAATTACTTCCCATCAGATATGGGTCAACCACCCCTTTGGCAGATGGATCTACTCCGTCTGTTTCTCCCTTTAGAAGACTGGCATAACTTTCTGCTTGTGCCGCACAATTTCGGACATCTGCTCCTGACATTGTTCGAGTTCCAGTATAAGAGTTACCAGCTATGTCATATCCTGTAGCTGTGCCATAAGCTGGCACACCATCAGTCATAAAAATAACATGGAGATTATGTGTTTCTTTTTGCGCATCCGTGCGCTCTTTAGCTAATTCATAAGCCGCTCTCATGCCTAAGTCTGGTCTGGTTCCAGGGACTAATCCTGCTGCATCATATACTGTTGAATTCGTTGCGCTTCCAGTACTTGTATATCTTTTTGGCGATATCGGTAAAGGATTGACAAAGAAAGTACTGTTAGTCCCTCTATGGTAATGAGAAGTTCCGAAATCAATTCCGTCATCATTTAGCGGGTCACCTGTATTGCGTATTTCGCGCCCTGTATTTCCTGAATTATGGATAAAATTCACAATCTTAAGTAAATTATCCTCTCCTGAATAATCCCACAGAGCATTCCCATTTGCATCTTCTCCTTTTTTATTCCCTCCAAGCATTGTAAATCCTGCAAGTTGATAGCCATAATCCTTAAAAGTTACAATCGCCACACGAGAGGTCGGTGATTTTTTGGATAGTGTATTAATAAAACGAAAAACTGATTCTTTAAGTACAAACATACGTGTTTCGTCATACTCTTTTAAAGCAACTTGGTCATTATCACCTGTTGGCGTTCTCGGTCCATTTGTACCTGAATAACCATCAGAAAAATTCAACTGGTCAGCTGGATAATACATACTCGCAGATAAGTCTAGAACAAAAACTACATCAACGGCTTTGGAACCATTTATTTCTACTGGGTCAACAGCTAATTCAATTTTATAAATCCGTTCATCCCAATCAACAAGCTGTGCAGTCTTCTGCACCACCGAAACATCCGCTGCAAAAGCACTCATACATAGCACAAAAAGGCTGGCAAACACAAGCGAAAGCAAGCTAAAAATTGGTATTACTCTTGATTTTCCCATTCTGTCCATCTTCCTTCTATTGTATTCCTGCTAGATTAGCACGTAATATTGGACTACAGTTCTCCTTACTACCATTATATCCATATATGAGTGCGTTGCTATTTATATCAGTCGCATTTGCAAAGAATGCAAATTTATTTGTTTTTTGCAAGAATAGGAAAAAAAGTTTGGGAATTTGACGGATTTTGTGAACGAAAACACGAATGAGATAGACAATCCTGTACTTGTCTATCTCATCCGTGTTTGATTTAGTGAGATTTAATGTATTTGGGTTATCGTCCGATAAAAAATAGTTAGTTTTATTATCAATGCCTATCATCTACAAATAAATAATATCTAGTAGCCGGACCGCGACCCTGAGACCTAATTTTTCCGTCTTTATTCAAACTGGATATTAAATTTGAAGTCTGACTTTTCTGTAAGCCCAAAGCATCTTGAATTTCTTGTCAACTAGAAAGTCTTCCATCACTGAGATATTAAAAAGGATTGATTGGAAGTTATAAAAAGTTATAAATACCTAAAAACAGTTGCGTTGAATAACTTGCAACTGTTTTGAGTTTACCATTCATCCTCCAACAAAAAATCTTCTATCTTCAAATGTTCAACGCCTTTTCTACTTTGCAATATCCGGTCCATAGAAACAACGATTTTCCGGAAATTGTCGTCAATTTTAAGTAGTGGTTTGAATTCTCTTTCGATTGTTTTCTCCTCTGCTAGCAGATAAGTAACTTGAATATAGAGTTTTTTACCTGAATTTTCTAGCACAAAATCAATCTCTAAATCCCCGATATAACCTACTCTTACCTTGTATCCTCGGCGAATTGCCTCAAGTGCTACTATATTTTCTAAGACTTGTGAAATATCTGCTTTATTATCCTTCATCATCGCCTCACGCAAGCCGTGATCCACTAGATAATATTTTTCATTTGTCTGGAAAACTTTTTTCCCCTTCAAATCATAACGCTTGAGTGGGTAAAACAAGAGTGCATTGGTACAGTAGCGTAGATAATTGAGTAAGGTATCCGAGTTCACTGCTCTTTGTTGGTTCTTTAAATACTTGGCAATGCTAGATGCTGAAAATATCTGTCCGATATTGGAAAAAGCAAATTGCACTGTTCTCTCTAGTAACTCTGCATCTCGAACCGTGTTTCTTTCAATGATGTCTTTCAGTATCACGGAATTGTAAATATCTTTCAAGTAGCTTTCTTTGGTATAATCTGGTAAATTCTGCGTAACCACAAATGGCATTCCGCCAGTTTGTAAGTATTCTTCAAAATACTGGGCATTCGTTAGCTCCTTACCCAATTCCTTTTGCGCTTGAATAAATTCCCTAAAACTAAATGGATAGACAAAAATCTGGATATAGCGCCCAGCTAGATAAGTGGCAAGCTCACCAGACAGCAAGTTAGCATTCGAACCTGTGATATAAATATCTACATCTTCTGAGACCCTTAGTGAATTGACTACTTGCTCAAATCCCTTTACTTCTTGCACTTCATCTAAAAATAAATAGACCTTTCCATTAACTTGGGCAATTCTTTCTTTTAAGTATTCATGTAGCTTCATCGGCTCTCTATAATCATAAAAAGAAAAATCTTCAAAGTTCATTGAGATAAATTGGTCTTCACTTCTGCCGTTTTCCAAAAGATGTTGCTTAATCAAATCAAGTAAAATGGACTTGCCTGAACGGCGAAATCCTACCAGAACTTTGATAATATCCTTATCTATCAAAGGTTGGATTAGTTGCATATACAATGGTCTATTAATCATTTGCACCCTCATTTCTTGAAATAATCCTCTTATAAGAGGATTATACACCACTTTTATAAAATAATCCCTTTACAAGAGGATGTTTTTAAAGTTATATCGAATAATCCTCTTATAAAGGGAAAACTCGACCCCTATCAACCAACCGCTCCACTTCCTCCCCACTCAAAACCCGATAATCCCCAAGTCGCAAACCCTCATCTAAGCTCAAACTCCCCATCCGTAATCGCTTAAGATAAGTCACTTTCATTCCAACAGATTCAAACATCCGTTTAACTTGATGAAACTTGCCTTCATGGATAATCAATCGAATTTCGCTTGTATTTTCATCTGCTTTTTCTATGAATAATTCGCCCGGCAAAACTTCTTCGCCATTTTTCAGGGTCAATCCTTTAGCAAATGCCTCCACCGTTTCTTGCGTAACACAGCCGTCAATCTTTGCAAAATATTCCTTTTCTACGTGCTTTTTGGGACTGAGTAGGTCATGCGCCAAAGCGCCGTCATTCGTCAGTAATAACAATCCTTCGGTGTCCTTATCCAAACGCCCGACCGGAAAAATATCGCTACGGAAATCTTCCTTTTTCAGTAGCTGGACGACTGTTTTATCCAGATTATCCACTGTTGCCGAAACCACACCTGCTGGTTTGTTGAGCATATAATAGAAGAATTCCTGATATTTTAGTATTTCTTCATCAAAAGTTACTTGGTCCTTTTCAGCTTCCACTTGATATTTGGCATCTTTTACTAGTGCATCATTGACACGAATGCGCTTTTGTTTGAGCAGTTGTTTGACTTCTTTGCGGCTGCCTAAGCCGACATCTGCTAGGAACTTGTCTATTCTCATCTTTCATGTCCTCTTTTATGCTATAATGATTAAAAATTATTTACTAGGGGGATTTATGTCTATTTTACTCGAAGAAGTCCTTGATTTGCTGAAAAAAGAGCAATTATATAAAGAAATTTTGATTGAAGACGTTTGGCATTACCAAATTCCTAAAGAATTTACTGATGTTTCTTTTGAAAACTTGAGCTATAATTCGCAGAAAACGGACGGAAACACGCTGTTTTTTGTGAAAGGTTTGAACTTTAAAGAAGAATATTTGGCGCAAGCGATTAGTCAAAATGGCTTGAGCTGGTATCTGGCGGAAACGAATTATGAAGTTGCTGCCAATGGGATTATCGTGACGGATATCAAAAAAGCTATGGCGATTATTGCTAGGCATTTTTATAGCTATCCTAATGAAACGCTAAAGCTTATCGGGTTTACTGGCACCAAAGGGAAAACGACGGCGACTTATTTTGCGAAACATATTTTGGATAAAACGACCAATGGCAAAACAGCTATGCTTTCGACCATGAATACAACGCTTGATGGGGTTACGCAGTTCAAGAGCGAGCTGACTACTCCTGAGAGTTTGGATTTGTTCCGTATGATGAAGATGGCTGTGGATAATGGAATGACGCATTTGGTGATGGAGGTTTCTTCGCAGGCTTACAAGACCAATCGTGTCTATGGCGTGACCTTTGATGTGGGTATTTTTCTCAATATCTCGCCTGACCATATTGGACCGATTGAGCATCCGACTTTTGAGGATTATCTCTATTGCAAACGCCAGCTTATCCGTAATTCTAAGGTCTTTATTTTGAATGAAGAAACGGATTATTTTTCTGTGATTTATGAAGATGCAATCTCTTGTGGCAAAACTGTTTATGTATATGGGCAAAGTGATGCCAGTGATTTGTATTATCAGACGGATAAGGAAAATCATCTAGCATTTGAGGTCAAAGCTGGAACGTCTGGACGATTGGCTGAGCTTGCAGGCGACTATGAAATTCGTCTGGCTGGTGGGTTTAATCAAGGAAATGCGCTTGCAGCTGGAATTGCGGCTCATTTGGTAGGTGCAAATGCACAGGAGATGAAAGACGGACTTGAGCAAACAAGCGTGCCCGGTCGTATGGAAATGCTGAGTTTGCCGAATGGTGCTAGCGTTTATGTCGATTATGCCCACAATAAAGCCTCTGTTTCTGCTTTATTAGATGAGGCGCGTAAGTCCAATAGTGGCAAGGTAATTCTAGTTATCGGTTCTCCCGGCGACAAGGCGCAATCTCGTCGGAAAGATTTCGGGGAAGTGTTGAGCGAAAAGGCGGATTACGTTATTCTAACTGCTGATGACCCAAATACTGAAGACCCGCAAGCAATCGCTGAAGAAATTTTAGCTGCCCGAACAAAAGATTTCCCTTATCAAATCATCACAAAACGTGAACTTGCTATCGAAACCGCACTAAAATTAGCTGAAAACGAAAATGATGTCGTTGTCTTAGCTGGCAAGGGTGCGGACTGCTATCAAGTAGTCAACGGTGCACACGAAGAATACGCTGGAGATTTCGCTGTCGCACTTGCTTTTATTGAGCAAGAAAGATAATTTCCCAAAATAAGAAAAATCAGTTATCATATTAAGGAAGTAAGGGGGATTTTCTATGAACAAAGAATTTAAAGCCATTCAGGCACAATTTTTGCGCGAGCAGAATTTGGAAACATTACACAACATCTACCGCAATGAAAATGCTGTAAAACGTGGCATCGGACGCATTGTTTTCATGAATTTGCTGGGACTGCTTTTTGTAGTCAATCTAGCAGCTATCGGTCGTCTATTTTTTACTATTATGATGATTATTTGCTTTTTGTTGATTTATCTCTACCGTGGAAAACAAAACTTCGTTTCATTGGTTGGCGATATTATTGAGGAAAAGCAGTAACAACTTTAGCCTACTGAGATTTTGGTCTCGGTGGGCTTTTTGTTTGTCTTAAGACTTATTTTCAAAGTGACAAAAGTGTAAGCCGGATGTAACCCAAAGCTATGGTTGACTTTATTTAGATATGAGATACTTAGTACATCAAAGAGACGGAGGAATTATTTTATGACTAGCGCAATTCAATCTATTCAAAGCAAATTCGCATTGGACGCAACTCAAATCAAAATTATCGCTTGCGTGCTAATGGTAATGGACCATATCAAAGAAATGTTTGGTCCACTAGGTGCTCCTTGGCAGTTGACCATGCTTGGTCGTCCGGTTTTCATCATGTTTATGTTCCTAATGGCTGAAAGCTTCCATTATACAAGCAACCGTCGCAGATTATTGACCAGACTTTTCTTAGGTTCATTTGTTATGAATATCGGTAACACCTTGCTCGGTGCTTTTATTTTACCTAACCCAGAAGTTATCCTGATGAACAATGCCTTTTCTACCTTCTTCCTTGCCGTATGGTATATGTTGGCATGGTCTTTGCTAGTGAAAGGCTTCAAAGAAAAGAGTGTGAAATCTATTCTGCTTGGACTTCTGGTTGCGATTTTACCAATCCTTACAACAATCCCTGTACTATTTGCAGTTAGTAGTGGCGTTACCAACAGAATTATTCTTCAACTTCTCTTCATTGTCCCAAATATTTTGATGGTCGAAGGTGGCTTTGCCATGATTTTCTTCGGGCTTGGACTTTATATCCTAAGAGAACATCGTCTGCTTCAGGTTCTTCTACTATTTGCACTTACAGCATTGGTTATCTACACTAAGGGTATCGCAGATGTGCAATGGTTGATGATTTTCGGTGCTATTCCAATGCTTTTATATAATGGAGAAAAAGGGCGTGGGTTGAAAGATTTCTTCTATATTTTCTATCCTGCTCATATCTATATTCTTTATATTGTGGCTACTTTGATTTTGATGCGATAAAAGGTGTATAAAAAACGTTTTAGGTCTGGGTTTCTTCTCCTAGGCTCCGCCATCTATCTCACTGCTGTAGCTGGACCGGTTCCAACTTCGGCAAAGGTCGCCGAATTTTCCACCTCGCGAGCTTCAAACTTGCTCTAATCGCTAAAGCGATAAGACCAAGTAATTCACATCGTCGTCCTTGATAGCTACGGCAGTGAGATAGATGGCTCCACCTAGGAGAAGAAACCCAGACCAAAAACTCTCGTGCGTATTAGCATTTTGTTACTTCCGACGAAATGTTTGTGTGCTTGAGAGTTTTTTGTTTGCTTATATTTTGTAGCCAGCACTTTCATAAGTACGAACAAAATATGAACTGGGTTATGGCATAAGATAGGGCAAATAGTCTGACAAAACCTGTGACGAACATAGATAAAACTGCTGCTATGACGAGAGTTTTAACGGTTCGTAGGTCGATTTTGAAATTTCCTAATTATTTCATTTGTGCACCTACTTTATGACGGTAGAGTTCAAGATGCATTTTAATCCCTATGAAAATCAAAGCTTCTCCCAATTATCATTGTTATCTGGATTGATTAGGATTTGGGTAACTCCATTATAATCATCAGCTGTTAAAACTATTTCTTCGTTTAAATAAGCACCATGTACAATATTAGCCACAGTTGAGTGAATATCCCCAAGTGGTGTATTTGAAGGGATATCAACTTCAATTTCTTTACATAAATGTTCCTCAATCAACACTCTAATTTTCGTCATAATTTTCTATACCTTCCTCTTTCTAAAAATTCTATATATCCTTTATTTCTAAGAAATTGTAGTTGTTGTCTAATCTTATCCCGAACGAAACGGTTTTCTGGGTGTAAAGCACTTAGCACTTCCTCATATTCATACATTTCTTTGAGCGAGAATTCTGTATTTTCGATTTCTGTTACGCAATTCATAACATCAATCAACCACCCTTTTGATTTAATACTTACCTTTTCGACAAATGCTTTTTTTTGCCATTCTTTCATTACAATTCTTTTATCAATTATTTTTTCATTTTGAATATAAAAGATTTGTCCGCTTTTTGGCAACAAAATATTTGAGCCCGTCCAACCCGCTCTTCTAGCATCAGCAGCAAGTGGTTTTCTCTTTTCTATAAGTTCTGGCGTGATAAAATATTTAGGAACAACGAAAAAATCACTAACAGACATTGTCTTTAAATATTGCATAAAAAAGAAATTAGGTTTGTCTGCTGAATTTAATCGTTCAATCGTTTTATCATATTGCCCACCTAATACTTTTCTTCCAAAATTTCCTTGTTTTGATTTTTGCTCAAATTCTTCTGAGCATTTAGGACAATAAAAATCAGCGACTGGACGATTATTTTCAAATTTTTTTACATCAGTTCCACAAGCTGGGCAATAGATATTATTGCTAGTCCATAATTCCGAAATAGCTCTAATCTTTTGAGAATTGCTTTTGTAAACAAAACCTATGGAAGTATCGAAATTCAGTATCATGGTTTTACCCTCTATTATCATAATTCTGTTTTATAGTGATTTCAGTATAACATAACCTTTACTTTGTTTTCTCTTTGAAAAGAAAAACCGTCTTTTCAGAATTAACTGAGCAAGACGGTTGAATATTAAGCAAGGTATATTTGTCAATGTTGAGAATGAAAGCGATTTTTTATGGTCTTCCGTCCTTTCTAACTACTCAACATAGTTATCGCTATCGTCCATCATTGCACTCATTTTCTTTTTCTCTTCTAACCAAGTAAAATCTTCGTCAAGCACATCCATCTCTTGCAAGCAACGCACCTCATCCTTGATAAATTGGTACATATTTACTTCCAAATTAGAAAAGATGGTGTCTAAAACATCTTTAGGTACATTTTGCCGTGCTTCAGCCTTTACTTGTATCATTCGTTTATAGGAATGATTGTTTTTTCCATTTCTGCTCTCCATTAAAAACACCCTTTCAAAAACAAGATCTTCTATTTAAAATAAACAATCGTAGCACCATTCCCACCTGCATTTGCTGGTGCAAATTCATACTTCTGCACGCTACGATGGTTTTTCAGATACTCGGTAATCCCTTGTCGCAAGGCTCCTGTTCCTTTACCATGCACAATCGTTACCTGCGGATAACCAGCTAGAATTGCGGCATCTAGGTAACTATCTACCTTGCTCAATGCCTCCTCGTAGCGTTCGCCGCGCAAATCAATGGATGCTGGTACATGACTTCTGGCTCCGCCCATTGAGGAGCGGACTTTGGTCATTGGGCTGTTGCTTTCTTTTTCCTTTTCAACAGGGCGCAAGCCGTTTTCTTCGACGTTCATCTTGAGAATGCCGACTTGTACTTGCCATGAACCGTCCTTGTTTTGTGCAATTAGCGAGCCTCTTTGTCCATAGCTTTCGACCATTACTTCATCGCCTGCTTTGAGTTTTTTGGCTGCTTTTGCTTTTTTCAGGATACGGTTATTGGCTAGATGGTGTTCTTCTTCTGGATGTAGTTGAGCAAGCTTGTTTCGCGCTTCAATGAACTCGTGTTCTTTGACGTGCGCATTGCCGATAGATTTTTGCTTTTCTCTTAGTTCTGAGATAATTTTTTCTGCATCGTCTTCGGCTTTTTCAACTAGCTCGTTGGCTTGTTTGCGTGCTTTGGCTAACTCATTTTCGCGTTCTTGTGTGAAATAGTGGTACATTTCCTTGAGTTCTTTGAGCAGTTTTTCAGATTGGTCTAAGCTGAGGCTTGCTTCTTCAAACTCAATTTCCGCCATTTTTCTGCGATTTTCTAGGTCAGCTATCATTTCGTTTAAGTCTTGACTTTCGGAATCCATGATGCCTTTTGCTGCATCGATCACTTGGCTCATGAGCCCTAATCTGCGAGAAATTTCAAAGGCATTGCTTCGTCCGGGCACGCCTAGTAGCAGGCGATAGGTTGGTTTGAGCGTTTCTACATCAAATTCCATTGCCGCATTGACTGTTCCTTTGCGGTTATAGCCGTAGATTTTCAGCTCGGGATAGTGGGTCGAGGCTAGAACATAAGCGCCACTTGCTCCCACATGGTCGAGAATGGCTATTGCCAAAGCTGCCCCTTCTTGCGGGTCAGTTCCTGCACCCAATTCGTCAAAGAGAATTAAACTCTTGTCGTCCATTTTACGCAATATATCGACAATATTGGTCATATGAGAAGAAAAGGTCGATAAACTCTGCTCAATGGACTGCTCATCGCCAATATCCGCAAAGATTTCCGTAAAAATCCCAACTTCACTGTCCTCGCCAGCTGGAATCGCTAGCCCAGATTGTGCCATTAATTGCAGTAAACCTAAGGTTTTCAGCGTAATCGTCTTACCACCCGTATTGGGACCTGTGATAACAATGGTTTGAAATTCCTTGCCGATGTGAATGTCATTTGGTACGACTTTTTCGCTATCAATCAAAGGATGTCTGGCATCAAAGAGGCTGACATGATTGTCTTCATTAATGCTTGGCACAATAGCTTTCATGCCATTTGCCAGTTTTGCTTTTGCCTCAATGAAGTCCAAATGTCCGATAACAAAGGCATTGTTGGCAATTTCTCTAGTATGAGGTGCTAAAAGGGCGGATAATTCCGACAAAATGCGCTCGATTTCTTGGCGTTCTTCGATTTGTTTTTGGCGTAGGCGATTATTTAGCTCGACCACTTGCTTAGGCTCTACAAAAATCGTCTGGCCGGAAGCTGACTGGTCATGTACCACGCCGCCGAAAATGCTCTTGTACTCCTGTTTGACAGGGATAACATAGCGGTTGTTCCGAATGGTAATCAAACTGTCACTCAGGTATTTGGCAGATTTACCGCGAACAATCTCATTTAGCTTGCTACGAACTTCGCCCTCATTGCGACGAATGGCTGAGCGAATACCGCGTAAAGCATCCGATGCATCATCTAGGACAGTTCCGTCTTCGCCAATAGACTGGCGCAACTGTCCGTTAATAGACGGAAAATGAGCCAGTTTATCCACCCATGTGTAAAGCTCATGAAACTCTATTTCCGCATCCCTCATATCCTCAAAGAAACGGCTGATTTCAGTTGCCGTTCTTAGTAGTTTACTGATATGAGCCAGCTCCATACCATTCAAGTTCGCCCCAATTTCCAAACGTTTCAGGTGCATTTTGACATCTTCTAGTTTGGAAATAGGCATTCCGCCACGCAAACGCACGACTTTTAGTCCGTCTTCCGTTTCGCGTAGTTGTTGCTGAACTTTTTCTACTTTGGTAAATGGCGCAAGATGGTTGACTTCCTCTAAGGCATTTTGCGTTGCTAAAAAGCCTTTTAGTTGTTGTTTCACTACATCAAAAGAAAGGATTTTTTCTATTTTGCTGTTCATCTAATCACTTCCCTTTTATTTGTTTAATTGTTCCTTATATTCCCAATCACATCTTCTATCCACAGATTACGTAGATTTCCTGAGAAAAATGGCGTGCGCTCAATCATGGCACGGGTTAGTATATCTCCATGCAAATGCTCCTGAATGCTATCCATCGGCACCATAGAGCCTAAAATCAAGACCATTAACACAGTCAGATACACCACAAATACGCTAAATGCACCACCTAAAATCCGGTTGGCAGTCCCAAATATCGCAATATCATTGAGCTTATGTGCCAACAAGCCCAAAAAGCGAACCACAATGCAGCCCACAATATAAATGAGGACAAATGCCACGCCTGCATAAAACGCACGGCTCAAAATAAAACTTGTGTCTCGGTCAAAAAAGAGCATATTGCTGTCAATCTGCGGGTTGGGAAATGGTATCCACAGCTCAATCTTGTCACTAAGCTGACGGTAAAAGTTCGCCGCAACTGCATAAGAGATGAGATACCCCACCGTATAAAGCAGCTGCAAAGCAAAGCCGCGTCTATAGCCTGCATAATAAGCATAGACAAAAATTAATAGTAACAAAATGGCTAACATCCTACTGCTCCTTTGGTTTTCTTGTTCTAGTTGGTTTTTCTTCTTGAGTCTCTTCGCCCTGTTCATCCGATTGTTCATCGTCTTGCTTTTGACGAATGTTTTCTTTGGCTGTTTCGTTGAGGATTTGTACTGCTTCCATGTGATTAGGCATTTCAGGATTGGTCTCGCCGTTTTCTTGTAGTTTGGACTTTGCTGCTAGCTCTTGTTTGTAGATTTTGTCTAGCTTTCCTTGCAATTCGTCGGTTTTATCCACCTTTTTTTGCATTTCTTCCAGCTCTTTTTCCATTTCCATCAGTCTGGTTTCTTTCTTTAGTTGGTCACTGACGGCGTTGATTGCTGTGAGTATAGCTGCTTGTTCTTTGGTTGTTCCCGGCACTAGTCGTACCAATGTTTTTAGCTGTTCATCCACCAGTTTGGTCGTCAAATCCATGTGTTCTTTGGTTTCATTGCCGATAATTGTATAAATATTGCCAGAAATATTTGCTTTATAACGCGTTTTTTCGCTCACTTTGTCCATTCCTTTCACTTGTTCTTGAATTGTCCTACCTATTATAACAAAAATTCCTACCTTTAAAAATCCTTTTTACAAAGTAACTTGTTAAGCAAGAGCTTATTTAAGTCTTATGCTATACTTAAAAAAGAATAACAAAAAGGGGATTGTTTATGAAAAACTTTTTGAAAAACTGGTGGCAGGTTCTTGTATTTGCTCTTGTAATGATTATTTTACGGGTCTTTTTCATTAGTCCGATTGTGGTGGATGGACATTCAATGGACCCAACTTTAGCCGATGGCGAGCGCATGATTTTAGTGCATCATTTGCCGATTAATCGTTTTGACATTGTCGTTTCCGCCGAACCAGGTGTGCCCGGGCGCAATATTATCAAGCGGGTCATTGGACTGCCGGGTGATGAGCTAAAGTTTGACCATGACCAACTAAGCATTAATGGCACCAAATACGAGGAGCCTTATCTGGCAGAATTTCAGACACGCTGGAAGAAAGACCGCTTGCAAGATACCTATTCTTTTAACGCTTATTTTCAGGAAATCGCCGAAAATGCCAGTGCGTTCACACAGCTGGCAAATGGCAGCGCAGTATTTACTGTCGAAGTTCCCCAAGGGCACTATTTCCTCATGGGAGACGACCGTTTGATTTCTAAGGATTCGCGTGACCCTGCTGTTGGGCCAATTCCTAGAGCGGACATTCGCGGACGAGCAACACTTGCCTTTTGGCCTTTGAACCGAATTCGTTTGTTTTAATGCCCTGATTTCTCAGGGTATTTCTTTTATTTTTATGATTAGTTTTGCTATACTTGAGCCAATAAATAGATGACGAGGTGGAATTTTATGAAGGAATTTCTAAAGAATTGGTGGACGGTTTTTCTTTTTGCGGCGATTATTCTTTGTGCTCGCTTGTTTTTTATCAGTCCAATCATTGTTCAGGAGCACTCAATGGACCCGACCTTACAAAATGGCGAGCGAATGTTTATTGTCCGGCACTTACCTGTTAATCGTTTTGATATTGTGGTGAGTAAAGACCCGAGTACGCCTAATCAGCAGATTATCAAGCGGGTCATTGGTTTACCGGGCGATAAGGTGGAGTTTGACCATGACCAGTTGACGATTAATGGTACAAAATATGACGAGCCTTATTTGGCGGAATATCAGGAATTGTGGGCGAAAGATAGGCTGCAGGAAACTTATTCCTTTGATGCTTTCTTCCAGAGCATCGCCAGAAATGCGACGGCTTTTACGCAAAATTATGAGGACCAACCAACTTTTAGCGTGCAGGTTCCAGAGGGGCATTATTTCTTATTGGGTGATGACCGCTTGATTTCTAAGGATTCGCGCGACCCTTCGATTGGGTTTGTGCCAGCAGATTATCTACACGGCGAGGCGTTTTTATCCTTCTGGCCGCTTAATCGAATTCGTTTGTTTTAGAGATTTTTGACACGAAAATACCAGTTTTATAATAGATTTGAGTAGAAAACCGGGCTGGGATAAAAGTCTCTAGTCTCCGCCAAACACCAGTGATCGCTGTGCATGACACGCAAGAAGCCCCGCAAAATACGCGGGTCTCATTGCTAAACCGCAAACACGCGCTCTAATCGCTGAAGCGATATGAGCGGAGAAGTTTTCGGTTTGTCTATGATGCACTGCGATTACTGGTGTTTGGCTACGACTAGAGACTTTTATCCCAGCCCTAGCGTGTAGTTAGAAATAGTTTTTAGAGGTTACCAAGTTAAGACAATCGTTCCTCTTGCACATACCCAATCGGCAACCACTCCAACACTCTATCCAGCATTTTATCCCAGTAATACCACTCATGCGTGCCGTCTTCCACCTCATAAGTCAGCGGATAACCCATATCTTTTAGCTGGCTAGTCACATAATTATTTGCCTCGAACAAGAAATCCTGCGCCCCGCACCATGCGTACATTTTCGGCAATTCTTCGCCCTTGTCTAGTTTTTCCTGAGCCAAAACCAGTAAATTATCCCTGCTTTGTGAAACTTTTGACAGGTCGCCAAATGCTCCTTGCCAGAAAGGTTGCGTACCCATTTCCATCATTTTGTCCTTATCCATAAATAAGGCACCGGACAAAGATACTGCATGAGAAAAATTATTCGTTCCTAATGCGAACTTGAAAGCACCGTAGCCGCCCATTGATAGTCCAGCTACGAAATTCTTTTCTCTTTTTGTCGAAAGTTGCGGGAAAAACTGATGAATCTTCTTAGGCAGCTCAATCGCCAAAGCGTCAAAATAATTCATTCCGTAGGTCGTATTGGTATAAAAGCCCAAATCTGTTGATGGCATAACAACCGCCACATTGGTATTGCGCACCAAACGCTCAATGCGCGAATATCTCTGCCAGACCGTATGATTGCCGCACATACCATGCAAGAGATACAAAACTGGAATATCTTGCACATTTTCCTCATTTTCAGGCAAGATGACATAGATATCCTGCTCTAAGTTCAGTGTCGTTGAAAAATAGTTTACCTGTAAAAATGCCATCTGTTCTCACACTCCGTATTTCTTTAGATTGATATTGCGTTGTTTTGCGTAGTTCATAAGCTCGCTTGAAAAAATAACTTGCGCTTTTTCTTGCAGTTCTTCAATCGTCCGCACACCCAAAAGCGTGAAGATAGAACGGACTTCTTCTTCCAAACGCACCAACCAAGCAGCTGTTTCATCGACACCAACTTCTTGCACTCGATGTAAAACTGCACCAGACAATCCAACTGATTTGGCACCTAAGAATAGCGCTTTGACGATATCCAGCGCATTCCGTACACCACCGCTTGCCAGAATATCAATTTCTAGTTCACTTGCTTCAAGCAGACTTTCCACTGTCGTCTGTCCCCAATCGCTCATGTAAGAATAGTCGTGCTTGTTATTTCGTGCGTCTTCAATGCGGATAAAATTGGTTCCGCCACGCCCTGAAACATCAATAGCTTTAATCCCGCAGCTGACTAATTTCTCCATGGTTTGACGGCTCATACCAAAGCCAACTTCCTTGACCAATATCGGTAAATCAATCTTTTGTGCAATCTCTTTGATATTCTCTTCCCAAAAAGAAAACTCGCGTCCGCCTTCTGGCATGATTAATTCTTGTGCTGTGTTGATATGAATTTGCAGACCATCTGCCTGCACAATCCCAATCGCACCAATGGCATCACGATAGGTCTTATCCGCACCGATATTGGCAAAAATCTTACCCGTTGGATTGTTTTCGCGAATTATTCGGAAACTTGGTATTTGTGTTGAGTCTTTTAACGCCGCTGAAACAGAGCCACTGGCAATCAGAATATTGGCTTTTTTTGCCACCTGACCCAGTTTTCCATTTATCTCTAGCGCTTTGTCCGACCCACCAGTCATGGCATTGATGTAAAAGGGACGGGAAAATTTCATACCCAAAAAACCAGTACTCAAATTGACATGGTTGACATCTACACTAGAAAGTCCCTGATGGATAAAGCGCAGCTCATCAAAACCATTTCTTTCTTCTTTATGAAAACTAGTTGCCAGTTGGATATGTTCATCTTTTCTATTCATAATTGTCCTCTTTCGTTAGGTGGTGAAACGAGCGCTTAGCAATGCGGAAATCTCTCAAAGGTGACGGTTCTGTCCTCAGGATAGGTTCTCAGCTTTGAAAATTTTCGCATTGTTGCTCGATTGAACCCCGTTTTCTTTTGTCATCATTACTTTATTTTACCATTTATTAGGAAAAATATTATATAATACTTACTAGAAAAGACTTGAGGTAAAAAACATGACCAGTAGAAGAAAACCGATTATTATTGGCGTTTGTGGTGGTTCAGGCAGTGGAAAAACCAGCGTGTCGCGTGCCATTTGCCAAAACTTTCCAGAGCACGCTATCGCCATGATTGAACATGATTCCTACTACAAAAACCAAAGCCATCTGGTATTTGAGGAGCGATTAAAAACCAATTACGACCATCCGCTAGCCTTTGATACCGAGCTTTTGGTTGAGCATTTGAAACAATTAATCAATTATCAAGCCATTGATATCCCAGTTTATGACTATGTCAATCACACACGCTCTGATGAAGTAAAACACCAAAAACCACAAGAAGTCATCATTTTAGAAGGAATTCTCATCCTCGAAGACGAACGCTTGCGTGATTTAATGGATATCAAAATATTCGTAGATACAGACGACGACGTGCGAATAATCCGCCGCATCAGACGCGACATGATAGAACGCGGACGCACTTTAGACAGCATCATCGCACAATACATGAATGCTGTAAAACCAGCCTACCACCAATTCATAGAACCAACCAAACGCTACGCCGACGTAATCATACCAGAAGGCGCAGAAAACACCGTAGCAATCGACCTAATAAACACCAAAGTAGCAGCTATTCTAAATTCACACGAATAATCTAAGGGGCTAGGATATAAGTAGGCGGAAGACTTATATCCTAGCCCTGATTTCGACTAAATCCCAAACAAAAAACCTTACCAAAGTCAGCAAGGTTCCATAATTCCAATTAAACCACTCGATTAAACCCTCGAATAATCTCTTCTTTTGTCACCACTTCTACTCGCTCCTTGTCCTCAAACAAAGTCGAAAGAAACAAACTAATGGCAATTAAAATCAACCCAGCGACCATTAATCTAGCAAAAAACAGAAGTTGGAAACTATTAGTCATTAACATAAACGAGCTACTCAAAAAGAGCACACTAATAAGAACAACTTCTAAAATCGCTAAGATAAATGCAATAAACTCAAATACCTGAGCCAGTGAACGATTTTTAATACGAGACAATTTAGACATTTTACTACAACTCCTTTGGTTACGTTTACTCTTATTTCTTACTATTATATAACCAAAAACAAGTTTAATGCTAATTATTTGCTCATAAAAATGTAATTTTTTCAAAATAATTCCCAAAAAAGAAAAGCCATTACCTGATTACTCAAATAATGACTTTTTATGTTCTTATAAATCGTTAGGAGATGAACCGTTCGTTTCATGTGATTGAATATTTTCTAAAGAAGTTTCAATCATATTCATCAAAGCTTCATCCGTAAAACTACCAATGTGTGGCGTGATTAGCACGCGTGGGTACAAGTGAACCAACTCCTCAACTACTGGGTCTGGAATTTCCTTGTCCTTGAAATCTTGGAAGAAAATAGTCGCTTCCTTAGAGAATACATCCGTTCCGTAGCCGCGTAGTTTGCCTGCTTTCAAGGCATTTAGAATATCCCCGTGGTTTTGGATTTCTCCTCTTGAAGTGTTGACTAGGATGGAGCCGTCTTTCATACCAGAAAGAAATTCTGCATTAACCATTTCATCATTTGAACCCGGGAAATATGGTACATGAAGTGAGATAATGTCTGATTGTGCTTGAAGTTCTTCTAATGAAACGAATTCCAGCACTTCTTTTGCTTCATCACTTTGGAAGATATCATAACCGATAACCTTAGCACCTAAGCCCTTGAAAAGTTTGGCTGCGGTCAAACCGATTTTACCAGTTCCAACAACGCCGACAACGCTATTTCTGATTTCTTTGGCAAAATATTCGCCTGAAACAAGGAAGTTTTTGTTGACTGTATTGGCAATAACTGGAGCTGTACGGCTTAATTGCAGAGCTAATGAGACTGCCAATTCCCCGATAGCATTTGGTGAATAGCTCGGTACGCGTGCAACTTTCAAGCCTTGTTCTTTGGCATATTCCACATCAATATGGTTAAAAGCAACTGTACGCGTAAACAAGTATTTCACGCCAAATTCTTTGATGGTGTCGATATATTTTTTGTCTGCCAAACAGTTGGCACGAAGAACTACAGCTTCGCAACCTTTTGCTAAATCAGCATTTCCTTCATTTAAAAATGCCTCTTCTAAAACCATGTCATAACCGAATTTTTCGTTGATTTGATTGAAATAAGCTACTTCTACTGGTCTAACGCCATAAAATAATACTTTCATAATAATAACTCTCCCTTTTCATAAGAAAAGAGGCAAGAAGACTTGCCTCGTATTTGTTTTTAGAATAAACCTGCTGTATTGATTACTTGTAGAACCACTAGCATGAATGGCAACAAGACAACTGTAACGATTGTTGACAATAGCGAGATGTTTGATGAAAGAACAGCACCGCGGTCAGCTGAGATAGAAAATGCTACTGCAACTGTTGCTGGAGGTGTCATAGCCATCAAGAAGACTACTGCAACTGTCAAGAAATCAACTGGGAAGATACCTGTAACTGTTGTAAGGAACAACAAAGCAACACAACCCAATGGAATAACGATCAATTTGATTAATGAATAGTACCAAGACTCCTTGCTTGCTGCAGCTGTTTTCACATCTACTTGGCTAAGAGTTACACCGATAGAAATCCAAGCAAGTGGAGAAGCCAATCCTGCTAATGTAGTCATCGGACGGAACAACCATGGAGCTACTAAGTCAACACGGGCAAATGCTGTTTGGATAGGGCCTTCAGCACCAGCAACTGTTACTTGTGGAAGTGCATCTTGGAAAATCCAGATGAACATACCTAGCAAAGTAGCGATAACGATTGGGTTTAAGAACATTTGTTTGATATTTTCACGTTTCATCTTCAAACCAGATGTCACGATGTAAGCATAGCTGTAAAGGAATACGCGGTAGCCAATGTTGAAGATTGAAGCACCAAGTACACCTTCTGGATATAAAACGGCAATAATCGGAATACCGAAGAATGTAGTTGAACCAAAAGTAGTCAATACACGAAGGATATCGCTTGTATCAACATCACCTTTGTATTTGATGTAGAACAATTTAGTAAGGAAGATTAGAGCGATATGGAAAACAAAGCCCAATACCAACAAGTTCATCCCTTGACGTAAGCTATCTTGGTTGATGTTTTGCATGAATGAGTTAAATGCTAAAAATGGCAATGCTGCTGTTAATACTAATTTAGCCAACATTTTACCGCCAGCTGGAGAAATAATTCCTTTTCTTCCGATAAAGTAACCTAGAAGAATGATAAGCACTGAAGTTGAAAGTGCTCCGATAAATGCCTGATCTGTTAATACTTGTTGAACTGCTTGTAACATGAAAGTCTCCTTTTTGAATTGAATAATTTATTTGTTTATTACTTCACGAGAAAGATAATAACATGAAATTTTATCGCATGCAATACCCAAATTCATCATTTCACATAGTTGTTTTCGTGAAATTGTCGGTTTTCACAAATTATTTTTGGTTATATTATAGAAGGAAACTTTCAGCAGAATTTCTCTTTTGTGATAAATTTCTTTAAAAAATTTTTTTGTTCACAAAGTAATTTGTCAAGGATTTGCACTCGCTCCTTGAAAAATCTGCTGATTTGTGCTATATTTTCTTTTAGTTAAATATGAATTTTGAGTAGTGAAAGAACTCAAAGACAAGTGCTGTCTTTGGCTTTTGCTACTCTTTTTTTTATGAAATACAAATAAGGAGATTAGTAAAATGGTAGAAACGTTTAAAGCTGGTTCCTATGATGTCATTGTCATTGGGGCAGGTCATGCAGGTTGCGAGGCTGGTTTGGCTAGTGCTAGGTTAGGTGCCAAGACTTTGATGCTGACGATAAACTTGGATATGGTGGCATTTATGCCATGTAATCCATCTGTTGGTGGTCCTGCAAAAGGAGTGGTTGTTCGCGAGATTGACGCACTTGGTGGCGAAATGGGGCGCAATATTGATAAGACTTATATCCAAATGCGGATGCTCAATACAGGAAAAGGTCCCGCCGTTCGTGCCTTGCGTGCACAAGCAGACAAACATGAGTACGCACAAGAAATGAAACACACCATTGAAAAAGAAGAAAACTTGACCCTGCGTCAAGGAATTGTTGAGCGATTGATTGTGGAAGACAATGTGGTTCGCGGATTGGTTACGACTACTGGTGCGGAATATGAAGCAAAAGCGGTAGTTATTTGTGCCGGAACCTCACTTCGTGGCGAAATTATTTTGGGCGATTTGAAGTATTCTTCTGGTCCAAATCACTCTTTACCATCAATTGGTCTAGCTGATCATTTGAAAGATTTAGGCTTAGAAATCACTCGTTTTAAAACAGGAACTCCACCTCGTGTTAAAGCCTCTACGGTTAATTTCAAAGTAACTGAAGAACAGCCGGGTGACGCTATGCCTAACCACTTCAGCTTCGCTTCAAAAGATAGCGATTATCTTAAAGAGCAAGTTAGCTGCTGGTTGACTTATACCAATGGAGCAAGCCATACGATTATCCGCAACAATCTGCACCGTGCGCCGATGTTTACGGGGATTGTTGAAGGCGTTGGAGCCCGTTATTGCCCGTCGATTGAAGACAAAATTGTTCGTTTTGAGGACAAGGAACGTCATCAGCTCTTCCTTGAGCCAGAAGGAAAAAACACCGAAGAAATCTATGTTCAAGGGCTTTCTACTTCACTTCCAGAAGATGTGCAACGTGATTTGGTTCGCTCTATCGAAGGCTTGGAAAAAGCAGAAATTATGCGTACTGGATACGCTATTGAGTATGATGTGGTTCGTCCGCACCAGCTCAAGCCAACGCTAGAAACCAAAGTCATCTCTGGACTTTATACCGCAGGTCAAACCAACGGCACCAGCGGTTACGAAGAAGCTGGCGGGCAAGGAATTGTCGCTGGGATTAATGCCGCACTTAAAGTTCTAGGTCGTGAGCCACTTATCCTCAAACGTTCGGATGCTTATATCGGCGTAATGATTGATGACTTGGTTACCAAAGGAACAACCGAGCCTTATCGCTTGCTGACAAGTCGCTCAGAATATCGTCTAATCCTTCGTCACGACAATGCAGATGTCCGTCTAACAGACATGGGTCGTGAAATTGGTCTAGTTAAGGATGAGCAATGGTTCAGATACGAAATCAAAAAGAACCAAGTCGAAAATGAAATGAAACGCTTGGAAAGCGAAAAACTAAAACCAAATGCCGCGACCAACGAAATGGTTCAAGAATTAGGCTACAAACCACTACAAGACGCCATGACGGCAGCACAATTCCTCAAGCGTCCTGAAGTAACTTATCAAGATGTAGTCAAGTTCATCGGCCCTGCCGCAGAAGAATTGGACGACAAGACAATCGAGCAAATCGAAATCCAAATCAAGTACGAAGGTTACATCTCAAAAGCAATGGACAAGGTCGATAAGCTCAAACGCATGGAAGACAAGCGTATTCCTGAAAATATCGACTATGATGTGATTAACTCACTAGCAACCGAAGCCCGCGAGAAACTCAACAAAATCCGTCCGGAAACCATCGCACAAGCCAGCCGTATTAGTGGGGTCAACCCAGCGGATATTTCTATCTTGATGGTTTATATTGAGCAAGGCAAGATTGCGAAAATTAAATAATTATGTATAAAGAAAAAGCTTCAAGCAGATGAAAGTCCGCTTGAAGCTTTGTTTTTCTAATTAGTAAGGCATAAAGATTTGTGCACCCGGTCCGATTGGCAAGTTGAACAACATCCAAACGATTACCAAGATAGTCCAGAACACACCGAAACCGATTGAAAACGGCATTGTTTGAGCGATGATTGAACCGATACCAGCTTTGCTGTCATATTTCTTAGCAAAAGTGATGATAAGCGGGAAGTAGCTCAACAATGGAGATACTGGGTTAGTGATAGAGTCACCAACACGGTAAGCCAACTGAGTAAACTCAGGAGTGTAACCAAGCTCTAGGAACATTGGTACGAAGATTGGTGCAAACAACAACCATTGTGCTGAAGCTGAACCGATGAACAAGTTTACAAAAGCTGAAAGTGCCATGAAAGCAACAATCATACCGATACCAGTAAAGCCAACTGATTGTAAGAAGTAACCACCATTGATAGCCAAGATAATACCCAAGTTAGAACCTGAGAACATAGCTACGAATTGTGAAGCCATAAATACAAGAACGATGTATGGAGCCATATCGCGAATGATACCTGAGAAGTGACCAACAACATCATCAGAGTTTTTGATTTGGTTCGTCATTTTACCGTAAACAAGAGCTGGAACTAAGAACAATACAAACAATACTGGTACTAAGTGAGCAAAGAATGGAGAAGCAACAACTGCGCCTTCACCACGAAGTGGTCCCCAAGATGGAACGATTAATAGTGAAAGGATTGCTCCAGTTACTAACATTGCAAGACCAGCAAAACGCATTGCTTTTCTTTCTTGTGCAGAGATTTCGATAACTTCTTCTTTAGCATCGCCTTCGTATTTACCAAGACGTGGCTCAACGATTTTTTCAGTTACATAAGTACCTACAAGTGTCAAAAGAACTGTAGATGCAATCATGAAGAACCAGTTACCAAGAATGTTGAATGAGTAATCAGCTACAACTGTTTGAGCAGCTGCTTCAGAGATTGAACCAAGTAAAGCATCACCCGGTGTAAAGATAATGTTGGCACCAAAACCACCAGCTACACCAGCAAATGCTGCTGCAAGACCTGCAAGTGGGTGACGACCCATTGAGTGGAACAAAGCAGCTCCAAGTGGGATAAGTACAACGTAACCAGCATCAGTTGCGATAGATGAGAATACCGCCGTGAAAATCAATGCAGGAGTGATTAAACGTTGTGGTACAGAAGTAACGATTGAGCGCAATACGTTAGAGAACAAACCAGTACGGTCCATAATCCCGATTGAAAGCATGATTGTCAATACCATACCAAGTGGTGCAAATCCTGTAAAGTTAGTGATTAGTGTAGAGAAGATACGCGCCACACCTTCGCCAGATACATAGTTAAATACTTCAACTACTTCACCAGTTTGTGGGTGAACTGCTTGAACGCCAAGTCCTGAAAGGACAGCAGACAAGATGATAATCGCCAAAGCCAAGCTTGCGAAAATCATAAATGGGTTTGGTAATTTGTTACCAGCTTTTTCGACGATGTCTAGGTACTTCGCCATAAAGCCACGTTTTTGCGGTTGCAAAGCTTCTTGCAACACTTGTTGATTGTTTTCCATGAAAAATTCCTCCAATAATAATTGTTCTATGTGCGATAATTGTAAATTTATGTACGAATTATCAGACAATAATAATACCTTGATTAATAGTTTAATACATAAGCAAGATATTTTCAAGCTTGTTTTTAATTAATTTGTCATTTATTTTATATTAATCGCTTACATTCGGTAAAACACGAACATTAATGCAATAATTCTGTTACTTTTTTAAAATAATTAAAAGAGGCAAGTGTCGTATTTGACATTCGCCTCTCATTTTATCTAATTTTTACTGTGGTTGTGCAAATTCTGCGATTAAACTTTCTGCACATTTGAGCCCGTCTATTCCAGCAGAAACTATCCCACCGGCAAATCCTGCGCCTTCGCCACTTGGGTATAAACCTTTTGTGCTTAGGGATTGCAGATTATCTTCGGCACGTTCAATGCGCACAGGGGAGGACGAACGACTTTCAACACCAGTCATTATCGCATCCTCCATAGCAAACCCTTGAAGTTTTTTGTCTAAACCAACCAATGCCTCTTTCAAGGCTTGATTGATATAATCTGGGAAAAGCTGAGATAAATCGGTCGGTTTGACACCTAAAGCATAGCTAGGTTTGACAGTTCCTACATGATTGGACGGCTGGTCTTTTAGAAAATCTCCGACTAATTGTGCAGGAGCTTGATAGGTTTTGCCACCTAGCTCAAAGGCTTTTTCTTCGAGTTGTCGTTGAAGCTCAACGCCTGCAAGTGCGTGGTCTCTTGGAAAATCCTCTGGGAATACCTGTACTAGAAGACCGCTATTGGCGTTTTTCTGGTCGCGGGCGTGCTCGCTCATGCCGTTGGTTACTAGCCTGCCTTCTTCAGAGGCTGCTGGAACAACCAAACCTCCCGGACACATACAAAAAGTATAGACACCACGGCCGTTACTTGCCTTGAAGGTCAAACGGTATTCTGCCGCACCTAAGCGTTTATGTTCGGCGAATTGCTTGTATTGAGCCTTGTTGATGACTTCTTGGGGATGTTCAATCCGCACACCAACGGCAAAAGGTTTGGCAGTAATCTTCACTCCAGCCTCATAAAGCTGGCTGAAAGTATCGCGCGCACTGTGTCCGATAGCCAGTATAGCATGGTTGGTCTGGATAGTTTCGCCATTTTTCAACTCCAAACCTTGCAAGTGGTTTTCTTCTATAATAAAGCTCTCTACTTGTGCCTCAAAGCGAACCTCGCCACCGAGTTCTATAATCTGCTTGCGAATATTCTTGACTACATCTCTTAGCAAATCCGTCCCAACATGCGGATGTGCCTTGTATAAAATATCTTCCGGCGCACCTGCTGCGACAAATTCCTCCAGCACCTTGCGCCCACGCAAATCACGCACACGGCTAGTCAACTTGCCATCAGAAAACGTTCCTGCGCCACCTTCTCCGAATTGTACGTTAGAATTGGGATTGAGCTTGCCTTTTTTCCAAAAATCATCAATGGATTTCACTCGCTCATCTACTGCTTGACCGCGTTCTAGGACGATTGGCTTGTAGCCCATTTGCGCTAAAAGAAGGGCTGAAAACATTCCAGCTGGCCCGAATCCGATAACTACTGGACGAAATTTCATGGGCTTTTGTCCCATTTCCACATTTTTGTATTCCAAAACTGGGGTCTGAGACACATTATTGATGTTTTTGGCGAGAATTCTTTCTTCATTTTTGAGTGCAACATCCACCGTATATACAAAATCAATTTTCCCACGATGTCTTGCATCAATAGACTCCTTATATATACGGTAGTCTAAAAGGTCTTTTTCCTGTAAATGCAACTTCTTTAAAACCAAACTTTTGACCTTTTCCAAATCGTCGTCAATGGAAATTCTTATTTGCGATATTCTTATCATCTTCCACCTCTATGCTGTTAATTCTAGCAAATTACCTTCTGGGTCGGCTACAACTGCCTCGTAATAACCATCTCCTGTTGTGCGTGGACCATTTAATAGAGGAAAACCGTCTTCGACAAACTGCTGTGCCATTCTATCGACATCTTCTTTTTCCCCGACTTTTATAGCTAAATGAGCAAAACCAAAAGCGTCAGGAACCAATTCCGCCAACCCTTCCTTGTTCATGATTTCTAGCCTTGCGCCATCTTCAAAACTTAGGAAGTACGAGCGAAAGCCAGTTTTTTGGTTGTGGTAGAGCTCATTTGACTTTACATTGAAATATTTCTCGTAGAATTTCTTTGAGCCTTCTAAATCTTTGACCCATAAGCCAATGTGTTCAATTTTCATTTGTGTTCTCCTGCTCTTTTATTTTGTTCAGGTTTTATTATACCAAAAAGCAGGTTTGAAACCTTGAATTGTGATGGTTGGGGTTTGAAATTTTCACTCATTGTTTTCACATTCTTACCAAAAAATCGACCAAACCTACTCATGATTTGACTTATCGGGCGAGTTTTCGGTATAATTATTGGTATGAATTTCAAATTATTGGGGGGATTATTTTGAAAGTAGAATTTATTGCCAAACATTTAGATGATTGCGCTTTGCTTAATTTTCAAAAGTCATCTGAAAGTTTTATTGTATGCACTTGTCAGAAGTTACTCACGAATATGCATAATATGGATGCTGTGCTTTTGCATTTACACCGCAATATTCATTATTATCATACACCAGAAGAAATTGCGGAAAAAACTGGTTACTCTAAACGGCATTTTATTCGTTTGTTCAAACGTTATATTGGGATAAATTTCGGAAGATATAACAATCTCATTCGGATTGAAAAAGCAGGAAATGAACTGATACAGACTGAACTACCGATTGGCGAAATTGCCGGAAATGTCGGACTAAGTCATAGACAAATCTACAATCTTTTTCAAATACACTTGAAACTTTCGCCTAGTGAATTCCGGAAAAAGTATCAAGCAAACTAGCAGACTTTTAGGCAAGCTCAAAATGACCTACATACTTTTGAGCTTGCCTTTTCATTAATTAAAATACCAGCCACCATAAACAAACAATACTTTTCCTAAAATATCTTCTTTTGGAATACTGCCTATCATTCGGCTATCAATAGAATTTAGTCGGTTATCCCCCAACACAAAAACACTATTAGGCTCAACCAGCTGAGAGAATTCCGTCATTTCATCTATAAATTCGACTTTGTCTGAGTAAGTAATCAAATAATTCTCTTCCAAAATCTTATCATTTACTATAACCTTATTCTTGTCAATTTCCACTACATCGCCATCTAGAGCGATAATGCGTTTTATCATTCTCTGATTACCGGATTTAAAAACAATAATATCCCCATAGGAATAGTTTTGATAATTTTTCAGCATTATCCCTCTTTCATTGTTTCGCAAAGTTGGTTGCATGGACTGCCCATCGACTTTTATAGGCGTGAAAATGAATGCTCTAGCAAAAATCAGAATTGCTAAGACAAGTAACCACAGATATGGTTCTTTCTTCTTCATAATTACCCCTTTTTCTAGTAATATCTATTCTTCTTTAAGAGTACCAACACCCAAAACATCAAAAGGAAATTTAGAATTGTTAGGAGAACATTTATCCAAAATGGGATAAAGTAATTTAAATGGTTAATGAGAATGGTCGTAATAAACAACATCGAACCTGTAATTTGTAGTTTTTTTTCGCCTTTTTTCATATCTACCACAGTGCATTACAGAAATTATTATTGGCATACCTATCATTTCTATCCCAAACTCTTGCTACTGCATCTCCTATTGTAAACGATAGAAATCCATTGATAGCACCAATTATCAAACCAGCTACTCTATTTGCTGTTTGAACAGCAACAAATTTCATTACCAATCTTGCTACAGCCAAACGTGCTGCATGACTTCCTTTTCTTTGAATAAAGGCAATGAATACTCTAACACTCCCAGTTCCTGTCAAAGCTGCTATACCGATATTAATCGCATTCGATACAATCCAATTAGGAATACCAAAAGCTCTTGCCATTGGATTAACTTGACTATAACCCATTATGTTAAGATAGCTATCCACTGCATCTTCCATAATTTCTAGTTCTTCTTGTGTTAATGGCTCTATTGCTTGTTCTGTGGTTGAAATTATATTAGTTTCTGTCCATAATTCTTGCGCTACCACCTCTTCGGAAACTTCCTGTGCATTAACACGAACTGTTGTAAATAGTGGAAAAACTGTGATTAGAAACATTGAAAAAACGGCGAATAAAGATAGGTACTTATTAATAGTAGTTCTCATATTAATTCCTCCAATTTTGATTAATAAGAAACAAGTTACTTTTACTGGAATTAATTATAATCAAAGAAATTTCCATAAACTTCCCAATAAATGACTAAATTTCCTCAATTATTGCTAACTTTTTCCTAATTAATGACATAACAAAAACACCGACTGGTTTCCCAATCGGTGTTTCGCTAACTTCTTAATCGTAATAACTATCGCTATCCTCAGCTGCCAGTTGCGCTTCAACATCAGAGATTGAATACACATTCTCAGATGATACAGACTGCAAATCTTTTGGTTCCATGTTACGGTAACGTGCCATACCTGTACCTGCAGGGATGATTTTACCGATGATAACATTTTCCTTAAGACCAAGCAATGGGTCTTTCTTGCCGCGAATTGCCGCGTCTGTAAGGACACGAGTGGTTTCTTGGAAGGAAGCCGCTGACAAGAATGAGTTGGTTTCAAGCGATGCTTTGGTAATACCGAGCAAGACTGGACGAGCAGTTGCTGGGATTTTCGCATTCATCAAAGCGTCCGTATTGGCATCTTGGAAGTCTGCGATATCCATAAGTGTACCCGGAAGGATGTCGGTTTCGCCCGGATCCATTACGCGTACTTTCTTAAGCATTTGACGAACCATAACTTCGATATGCTTATCGCCGATTTCTACCCCTTGCATACGGTAAACTTTTTGTACTTCTGCAAGTAGATAGTTCTCAACAGTGAGTGTGTCGCGGATTTGAAGCAATTCTTTTGGCTCGATTGAACCTTGAGTAAGAGCTTCTCCACGCATGATTTCATCACCTTGAGCAACCAACATAGTTGAAGTGTAAGGAACAGTGTAAGTTTCTTCGCCTGTATCACCTTGTACAGTTACTTTCTTCGTACGCGTTGGTGCGTCTTCCGAAACTTCCGTTACAGTACCAGTGATTTTTGATACCACAGCAACCCCTTTAGGATTGCGGGCTTCAAAGATTTCTTGGATACGAGGAAGACCCTGAGTGATATCATCACTTGAGGCAACCCCACCTGTATGGAAGGTACGCATGGTCAACTGAGTACCGGGTTCTCCGATAGATTGGGCAGCGATGGTACCTACTGCTTCCCCAACTTCTACTGCGTCCCCTGTTGCTAAGTTCATGCCGTAGCAATGTTTACATACACCATGACGAGTGTTACATGTAAATACGGAGCGAATGGTTACTTCTTCTACACCAGCATCAATGATTTCGCGTGCTTTTGCCTCAGTAATCAAGGTATCATCTGCGATAATCATCTCGCCAGTTTTCGGATTGTTGATAGTCTTACGAGTGTAACGACCAATCAAACGCTCTTCTAAGGTTTCAATGACTTCATTGCCGTTTCTAATGGTGCGAACAACTAAACCTCGGTCTGTTCCACAATCGTCTTCACGGATAATCACATCTTGGGCTACGTCAACCAAACGACGAGTAAGATAACCTGAATCGGCTGTCTTCAAGGCGGTATCGGTCATCCCTTTACGCGCACCGTGAGTGGAAAGGAACATTTCCATAACGGTAAGTCCTTCACGGAAGTTAGAAACGATAGGCAATTCCATGATACGTCCGCTAGGGGATGCCATCAATCCACGCATACCAGCTAGCTGGGTAAAGTTGGAAATGTTACCACGGGCTCCAGAGTCTGACATCATGAAGATTGGATTTTCAGCTGAAAGACTTTCAGAAAGTTTGTTCTGAATACGGTCTTTGGCGTCATTCCAAACAGCGATAACACGCTCATAGCGCTCATCATCTGTAATCAAACCACGTCGGAAGGCTTTGGTAATCTTTTCAACCTGCTCATGAGCTGCCTCAATAATCTCAGGTTTTTCGCCAAGAGCAGAGATATCCGCAACACCAACAGTCAAACCAGCATGAGTTGAATGGTGGTAACCAAGGTCTTTCATACGGTCAAGCATTTCAGATGTTTCAGTTGTGCGGAAACGTTTGAAGACTTCAGCGATGATATTTCCAAGGTTTTTCTTCTTAAATGGCAGGATAAGTGGTTGCTCCTTGATAAAGGCAGCAACATCTTCACCCGGTGCCACGAAATATTTGTCAGGCGTTTGAACAGCCAAGTTAAAATCAGTTGGCTCATTCAAATATGGGAATTCTTTTGGCATGATGGAGTTGAAGATAATCTTACCAACTGTTGTTACCAAAAGTTTGCCTTTTTGTTCTTCTGTCCAAGGTTTGTCAAGTAGAGTTGGGCTGATAGCTACACGAGAGTGCAAGTGAACAAGTCCGTTGCGGTAAGCCATAACAGCTTCATCTGCATCACGGAAAATCATGCCTTCGCCTTCGCGTCCTACTTGTTCCATAGTCAAGTAGTAGTTACCCAAGACCATATCCTGAGAAGGAGTTACGACTGGCTTACCATCTTTAGGGTTAAGGATGTGTTCAGCAGCTAACATAAGCAAACGAGCTTCAGCTTGTGCTTCTTCAGATAATGGCACGTGAACGGCCATTTGGTCTCCATCGAAATCGGCATTGTAGGCTTCACACACCAATGGGTGCAAACGAATAGCGCGACCTTCAATCAGGACAGGCTCAAATGCTTGAATACCAAGTCTATGCAAAGTAGGTGCTCGGTTAAGCAATACTGGATGCTCACGAATAACATCTTCTAAAACATCCCAAACATCATCATCCGCACGTTCCACTTTGCGTTTGGCGTGTTTGATGTTGGTTGCTAATTGGCGAACTTCTAGCTCACGCATAACGAATGGTTTGAACAATTCCAAAGCCATTTCTTTCGGCAGACCACATTGGTACATTTTAAGATTAGGACCAACTACGATAACTGAACGACCAGAATAGTCAACACGTTTACCAAGCAAGTTTTGACGGAAACGACCTTGTTTCCCTTTCAACATGTGAGAAAGAGATTTCAAAGGACGGTTACCCGGTCCAACGACTGGACGACCACGACGACCATTGTCAATCAAAGCATCGACTGCTTCTTGCAACATACGTTTTTCGTTTTGCACGATAATGTTTGGTGCATTGAGGTCTAACAAACGTTTTAAACGGTTGTTACGGTTGATAACACGGCGATACAGGTCATTCAGGTCACTTGTGGCAAAACGTCCACCTTCAAGCTGAACCATTGGGCGAATGTCTGGCGGGATAACTGGCAGTACGTCCATAACCATCCAGCTAGGCTTGTTGCCTGACTTACGAAAGGCATCAAGAATATCTAGGCGGCGGATGGCACGGGTACGTTTTTGACCGGTTGCTGATTTCAAATCATCTTTGAGTTCAGTTACTTCGCCTTCCAAATCAACTGCTTCAAGCAGCTGTTTGATGGCTTCAGCACCCATAAGGGCGTGGAATCTTTGACCGAATTCCATGCGTTTTTCGCGGTATTCACGCTCAGTTAAAAGTTGTTTCTTCTCTAATGGCGTGTCACCGGCATCAATAACCACATAGCTGGCAAAGTAGATAATTTCTTCTAGCGAGCGTGGCGACATATCCAGAACAAGTCCCATACGAGAAGGAATTCCCTTGAAGTACCAGATATGTGACACTGGTGCAGCAAGCTCGATATGCGCCATACGTTCACGACGAACTTTTGAGCGCGTAACTTCTACACCACAACGGTCGCAGACAATTCCTTTATAACGGATACGTTTGTATTTTCCACAAGCACATTCCCAGTCTTTTGTTGGACCGAAAATACGCTCGTCGAAAAGTCCTTCACGTTCAGGTTTTAGTGTACGGTAGTTGATGGTTTCAGGTTTTTTAACCTCGCCATAAGACCACATACGAACCTTTTCAGGAGATGCCAGACCGATTTGCATACTTTCAAATTTATTAACATCAATCATGGTTGACTACTCCTCCTCTTGTGTCATGTTTTTTTCAGCTTGTTCTTGGGCTAATTTCTTTGCTTCTTGCTCTTGGGCGAATTTAGCCAAAGCGTCAACAGTGATTAAATCATCATCATCATCCATGTCACGCAATTCAACTTCTTCGTTTTCATCATCAAGAACGCGCATATCTAAACCAAGAGATTGCAATTCTTTTACTAATACGCGGAAGGATTCAGGTACACCCGGTTGAGGGATACGCTCGCCTTTCACGATTGCTTCATAGGTGTTTACACGACCAGTAACGTCATCTGATTTGTAGGTCAAGATTTCTTGCAAGATGTAAGCTGCACCGTATGCTTCCAGTGCCCAAACTTCCATTTCCCCGAAACGTTGTCCACCAAACTGCGCTTTACCACCCAATGGTTGTTGAGTAACAAGTGAGTAAGGTCCAATCGAGCGAGCGTGCAATTTATCATCAACCATGTGGTGAAGTTTAATCATATACATGACACCAACAGATACGCGGTTATCAAATGGTTCACCAGTACGACCGTCATACAAAACAGTCTTGGCATCATTTGCCATACCAGCTTCTTTAACTGTTGACCAAAGGTCTTCATCACTTGCACCGTCAAAGACTGGTGTAGCGATATGAATACCCAAAGTACGAGCAGCCATACCCAAGTGCAATTCCATAACCTGACCGATATTCATACGAGATGGAACCCCTAGAGGATTCAACATGATATCAATCGGTGTACCATCAGGTAGATAAGGCATATCTTCAACAGGAAGGATACGTGAAACGACACCCTTGTTTCCGTGACGACCGGCCATTTTATCGCCGACATTGATTTTACGTTTTTGAACGATATAAACACGAACCAGCATATTGACACCCGGTGCCAATTCATCGCCATTTTCGCGGGTAAAGACTTTAACATCATGAACAATACCGTCCGCTCCGTGAGGTACACGAAGGGAAGTATCACGAACTTCACGCGCTTTTTCGCCAAAGATTGCGTGCAATAAACGTTCTTCAGCTGTTAATTCCGTTACACCTTTAGGTGTTACTTTACCAACTAGCAAGTCATTTTCTTTTACTTCTGCACCGATACGGATGATACCCATTTCGTTGAGGTTCTTAAGTGCATCTTCCCCAACGTTTGGAATTTCGCGAGTGATTTCTTCAGGTCCAAGCTTGGTGTCGCGTGCTTCTGATTCGTATTCTTCGATATGAATAGAAGTATAGACATCATCTTTAACCAAGCGCTCGCTCATGATAACGGCATCTTCATAGTTGTAACCTTCCCATGTCATGTAGGCAACAAGTGGGTTTTGACCCAAAGCAAGTTCACCATTTTCCATAGAAGGACCATCAGCAATGATTTCGCCTTTTTCAACCTTGTCGCCTGGTTGAACAAGCGTACGTTGGTTGTAGGAGTTCCCAGAGTTTGAGCGGCGGAATTTCGTAACCGCATATTTATCTAATGCGCCATCTTCACGACGTACACGGATTTCTTGTGCATCTGTGTATTCAACTACACCATCATTTTTGGCAATCAAGGCAGCTCCTGAGTCGTGTGCTGCTTGATATTCCATACCAGTACCAACAAATGGTGCGTGCGGGTCAATCAATGGAACCGCTTGACGTTGCATGTTGGCACCCATTAGGGCACGGTTGGAGTCATCGTTTTCCAAGAAAGGAATACAAGCTGTCGCTACCGCAACTACCTGCTTAGGAGATACGTCCATGTAGTCAATCTTGTCAATCGAGATTTCCACGTTGTTACCAGTGTGACGAGCCATAACTTCTGGTGTTGCAAAGCTGCCGTCTTCATTCAATGGAGAGTTGGCTTGGGCTACAGTGTAGTGGTCTTCCACATCAGCTGATAGGTACTCAATCTCATCCGTTACGCGACCAGTTTTGCGGTCAACGCGACGGTAAGGCGTTTCGATAAAGCCATAGCGATTGACTTTGGCATAAGACGAAAGTGAGTTAATCAAACCGATGTTGGGACCTTCAGGCGTTTCAATCGGACACATACGACCATAGTGAGAATAGTGAACGTCACGAACTTCATAGCCCGCACGATCCCTTGTCAAACCACCCGGCCCAAGTGCAGAAAGACGACGTTTGTGCGCCAATTCTGAAAGTGGATTGTGCTGATCCATGAACTGTGACAACTGAGAAGAACCAAAGAATTCTTTCATGGCAGCAACAACAGGACGAATGTTAATCAACTGTTGAGGAGTGATTGTTTCTTGGTCTTGAACAGACATACGCTCACGAACCACACGCTCCATACGAGCCAAGCCAATACGGAATTGATTTTGTAAAAGTTCTCCAACTGAACGAATACGACGATTACCAAGGTGGTCAATATCATCCACATTGCCGATGTTTTCCATTAAGTTGTAGAAGTAGCTCATTGAAGCAATGATATCCGCTGGAGTAACAGTACGAACCTTGTCATCTGGGTAACCATTACCAATCACATGAATGACACGCTCAGGGTCATTTGGTGCAAAGACTTTAAAGATTTGCACAGTCATTGGCTCAGTTACTACAGCATCTTCAGATGGATAGTAAGTAACAGCATTCAAACCATTTTCGATAAATGGTGCCAATTTCGCGATTTCTTCGTGGTTTAAGACAGTACCAGCTTCGACAATAATCTCGCCAGTATCAGCATCAACTAAAGGCTCTGCTGTTGTTAAGTCTAGCAAACGAGTTTTCAAATCAAGCTTTTTGTTGACCTTGTAACGACCAACTGCTGCTAGGTCGTAGCGTTTAGGGTCGAAGAAACGAGCATTCAAAAGGTTACGTGAAGAATCTGCTGTCTTAGGTTCGCCCGGACGCAGTCTTTCGTAGATGTCTTTCAAGCCTTCTTCGGTACGCGAATCACTTGCATTTTTGTGTAGGTCTTTTTCGATAGTGTTTTGCAGAATTGCAGAATCACCGAACATTTCTAAAATGTCGCTATCAGAGCCAAAACCTAAAGCACGGATAAGTGTTGTCAAAGGAATTTTACGTGTGCGGTCAATACGCACATAAGAAATGTCTTTGGCATCTGTTTCCATTTCTAACCAAGCACCACGGTTAGGAATGACTGTTGAGCCAAATCCTTCTTTACCGTTTTTGTCTTTCTTAGAGTGGAAATACACACCCGGAGAACGAACCAGCTGGGAAACGATAACACGTTCTGCCCCGTTGATGATGAAAGTTCCCATTTCTGTCATTAGCGGAAAATCGCCAAAGAAGACATCTTGTGATTTAATCTCGCCACTTTCCTTATTTACAAGGCGAAGTGTCACATGAAGCGGTGCAGAGTAGTTGGCATCATGAATACGAGCCTCATCTACCGTGTACTTAGGCTCTTTTAATTCATAACCTACAAACTCAAGGCTCATAGTGTCGTTAAAGTCATTGATTGGCAAAACGTCCTCAAACATTTCTTTCAATCCATGATCCAAAAACCACTGGTAAGAATTGGTCTGAATTTCAACCAAATCAGGCAATCCCAAGGCTTCTGTAATGCGCGCGAAACTTCTTCTTTCACGATGTTTTCCGTATTTTACTACGTGTCCAGCCAAATTGTTCACATCCTTGTCTAGGTGGTGAAACGAGCGGTTTGTAATGAGTGAATTTCTCAAAAAAGACGGTTCTGTCCGAAGGACAGGTTCTCTTTTTTGAAAATTCAGCTCATTACTGCTCGTTGAACCCCGTTTTTTATTGTTCCTCAATCGCTGTCGTCCATAACATTACATTGTTTCATAAATGTTAAATTTGTGTAACAAAACGAGTTTTGTAGTGTTTTTGGGCATAAAAAAAGCAAAAGTAACAAGTTGACTTGCCCTACTTTTGCGGTTTATGCAGCTTTTCTGGGGACAATATAGCCCAGTCCAGCGTTTTTATCGACAGTTTTTGCAATTTATTATTTTATATGAAAAGCATACATCCGTCAAGGAAAATGCTGTTTTCTTTCATGAAATTTTCAAATATCTATCAAATAAGGAAACCCTCTGAATAAAACAACTATCCAGAGGGGAAAATTCCTGATATTATGCTTGTTCTGCCTCAACAGTGTCTAAGACATCAACTTCCACTGTATTCTCTTTTTCTTCCATTTCCAAAATCTGTGCTGTTGTGCGCTCAGAGATTTTCATAAATGGTAGGTACAAGAACACGCCACCGACGATGATAATTAGCTGAACAACTACTGCACGCCAGTCGCCGCCTGTTGCTAGAAATGCTGACAATAACGGAGGAGTAGTCCAAGGAATCATCACTACTGTACGGTTCATGAAACCTGCTGCTGTTGCAAGGTAGGCGAAGATTACACCTAGAGATGGCAAAAGTGTAAATGGAATCATCATTGGCAAGTTGAAGACGATTGGATAACCGAAGATTACTGGCTCATTGATGTTGAAAAGTCCCGGTGCTGCTGCCAAACGTGCAACGTTTTTGTTTGATTTTAATTTACCGAACAATAGAGTAGCGATAATCAAGGCAATAGTAGAACCTGTTCCGCCAATCATACCAAAAGTTGGGATAAATACGTTTGTGATGATGTGTGGCACTTCAGTAGCTGAGTAACCAGCTGCGAAAAGCTCCATGTTTTCGTTCATATTAATCATGGCAAATGGCATAAGTAGCGTACCATTGATGATTGTTTGGTGGATACCTAGTGTGAAGATAAAGTTACCAACTGTATAGATAAGTACCGCTCCCCATAGCGAAGTTGTAACTCCTTGAAGTGGTGCTTGAATCATTGTCGCAATAAGTGTGATGATGTTTGTCTCAAATACCGTGAATAAGAACATTGAAATTCCGGCAAACAGAGAAATAACCATCATGACTGGCAAAAGACCTGAGAAAGATGCTGCAACTTGTGGCGGAACCCCTTCGCCAAGACTGATTTGTAGCTGTTTCACGCTTGAAAGTTTCATGAACAATTCAGTCGCAACAAGACCTACAATAATCCCAGCAAACATACCATGCGTACCCAAGTTTGCAAAAGTAACCAAGCTCATTGCACGAATAGCCTCATCTGCTGTGCCACCCACAGGCGTGATGTTTGAGTAAAATGGCATCAAAGTAATCAATACAGACATAGCCAAAGCTGCTGCTGCGATTGGGTTTTTGAAGTGTTTGTTCTTCGCCAATGAATATGCAATCATCGGAGCAGTCATCAAACTTGCAATATTCAGCGTCCCATTTGTTACCATACGACCCCAATATTGAGCCGTCCATAGCTCAGGCGTACCTGCATCCCAGAACCAAGGCAGCACGACATTATTGATTAAAACCGCGATACCTGCCAAGATAAATGCCGGCATAAGAATAGCAAAGCCATCACGCAAAGAGCGCAAGTGAACCTGATTCCCAAGCTTCGCCGCAAACATCGTGAATTTGTCTAACGTTTTGTTGTTTTCCATTTTTGATTGTCCTCTCAATCTATGTATAATTTTGTAATAATTTCTACTCTCGGTCTTGCGACTACAAATTTTTGTCGCAAGACCGAGAGATTTATAACCTTAAATTAATTAGGAACAGCAATCTTAGCATCAAGATTATCCCCATTCGTAGCAGTTACCTGTTGCATCCAATAAAAACTCTTCTTCGGCACACGAGCCAAATCTCGCATATCATGATTGGTACGATTGACATAAACCATCCCATAGCGCTTACGCATATCCCCCTGCGAAGAAAGAATATCAATCAAGCCCCAGCCAAGATAACCAATCACATCCACACCATCATAGGCAACAGCATCCTTCATCGCCTGAATATGTGCTTGATGATAAGCAATACGATAGTCATCAGCAATCTCATTTACTCCATCCCACTCTTCTTCCACACCAATCCCATTTTCAATCGGAAACAGTGGCAATTTGTAGCGATTAGAAAGTTTAGTCAGGATATTGCGGAAACCAAGCGGGTCAATCTGCCAACCCCAGCCCTCAGTCGCTTCAACATAAGGATTTTTGGTAAAGCCTACTGCCCAATAATCGTTCACCGGAGTGCCATCTGGCACCAAAGTGCTATCAATAGCGTGCGATGCATAGTAGCTAAAAGCTAAGAAGTCACTTCTCATTTGAGCCATTTCCTCTAAATCGCCCTCAAGAATTACATGGTCAAGATTATTTTCTTTCATGAAAGCTAAAACTTCTGTCGAATATCTGCCGTTTGTGAATGCCTCAAGCAAGTTGTGATTGAAAAATTCATCCACTTGTCTAGCCATAAAAATATCTTCTGGACGAGAAGTTAATGGATAAGCCTCAACATAAGTCAACATCCCACCAACCTGACATTGTGGATAATTGGCTTGCAGGTAGTTAGAAAAACGCGTATGTGCCATCATGATATTGTGGCTAATCATATAAAGCTCTTCTAATGTCTGCTCGCCTTCAAGGTAGCCTGCGTATTTGAAGGCTTTATTTGATGCGGAGTATAGATTTTGCTCATTTAATGTAATCCAATATTTCACTTTATGACCAAAGCGTTTGAGCATTTCTTCGCCATAGCGATTGAACGCCTCAACTACTTCACGGCTTAGGAAACCGTTATATTTTTGCGCCAGATTTAATGGCATATCGAAGTGATACAAGCAAATCATCGGTTCAATATCGCGAGCGATTAGCTCGTTGATAAACTGGTCGTAAAAGGCAATCCCTTCTTCATTCCAGTCGCCATTTCCTTGCGGATTCACGCGGCTCCAAGAGATTTGGAAACGATAGCAGTTCATGCCCATTTCCTTCATCAAATCAAAATCTTCGGTATAACGATTGTAGCTGTCTGTTGCAACTTTCCAGTCTGATGAAAACTCTGTAGCCTCGCGAACGTCATAAACAGACAAGCCCTTGCCACCTTTATCCCATGCACCTTCTGTTTGCATACTTGAGACTGAATTGCCCCATAAAAAGTTTTGTTTTAGTGTAGTCATAAATTCTTTTCTTCCTCCTTTGTGTTTCTAATTACACTATAACAACGCTTTCATTTATTGACAATATAAAAACCTGCTTAAAAAACAGGTTATCAGACAAATAACAAAATCAAACAGATTGCTTGTTCATCAGCTGGTGCGTAATTTCTTCTATTAAATAGATAACGGGAATTTGCGTGGTCATATTGACATGAAACTGCTCCGTTTTTTCTGATATGTAAAATTCTTCTTGAATAACATAATAGGACAGACAAACATCACTCATCTTAGACATGGTATTTTCCTGCGTATTGGTAATAGCGACAAGCTTTGCACCCAGTTCTTTGAAACGTATCAAACGCTGCACCACACTGGTGGTTTCCCCCGAGACACTCAGTGCAATCACAACCGCATTGGTATAATCTTCCTGAGCAATCGGATAATAAGGAGTATCAATATAATGCGTGGTCTTGCCGATATTAGATAGATAAAGTGAGCCGTATTTAGCAAGAACCCCACTAGGACCTGCACCGATAAAGATAACCCTCGAGGCATTTGTCAGCAAATCAACCGCCAAATTAAGCAAGTTTTTCTTGTCCTCATCCTTTTGGTAAATATTCAAAAAATCCATAATTGGCGTTTGCGCAGATGAAACATCGCCAATTTTGGCTGCTTGCAAACTTTCCTTATACTTAATCTTAAAAGCCGTCCACCCTGCACAATCCAACTTCTTACAAAAATTCAAGACAACCGTCGTCGAAACATGGGCCGCCTCAGCAAGCTCCCTGATTTTCATATCCAACACCTGAACATCAAGTGAAAGAATAGTATTATACACCTCAAACTCCAAATCATTGAGCCGTTTTATCTTCTCATAAGCAAAAAGCAACAGTTGCACCCCATTTCTTTCTTAGAAATCAACTATAAATTCTAATCATAGTATAACATAGCTTATGCACATAATAAATAAGCCCTTTCAAGTTTTCACAAAGAAAGGGCTTGGGGAATACTTATAGAGGGACACAAAAACAAATTTTCCGTTGAGTTTCACTGGTGCAAGTCTGCAAAACTATCCGCTCGCCACCACCGATTGAGGTGATTTCAGAAAAGAGATTTTGCCCTGTCTGCACATCCACAGCATCTGTTGTTACAATCGCTATCCTCTGCACAATATAAGAAAAATCATTGTTATTCTCATCCGTTACAATTACCTTGTCACCCACATCCAGAGTGATAACTGGGTCAAATGCACCCCAGTGATGCCCGATAAAATGAGTATTCATGCCATCTGTTCCCGAAAACGGCGTTATCCCGCCCCATGTCGAAGCGACACCGTTGGGATTTCCATCGATAATTGCTTGCCCATTTGCCTCGCCACCTTCTTCATAGCGGACAGCAGTTGCCTCCATATAGATGGTTTCTTTGGTAAATGAGCGGATTTTCGTTGTAGATTGTGTGGTTGTGCTACTGCTTGTCTGCTCAGTCGTTGCTGTAGCTTTGGGTTTCTTTTCCAGCTTGATTAACTGGGGATTTCCTCCATGATATAGGGTGGATTTGCTTTCAGCTGCTTTTTGTCCATTCTTTGCTCCGCTTAAAACCAGTTCGATTTCTTCTTTGCCTTCTTTGACATCTTTGCTCAAAGGAACACGTAGGAAATAACCACCCAAAGCGACTACGCAGATAATAGCAAGAGTAATGAGGCTTTTTTTCTTGTTCACAGACAATCCCCCTAGCTTTTCTCGATTTGTTTATTACGTTAGTTATTTTAACAGGTTTTGATTAATTTTTCAGGGCTGAACCTTACTGGTATAGAGAAAAACCAATCTACGCTTTCCCATTTGCGAAGATTGGTTTTTACTTTATTCAACTATTGCCTTCTCAGGAGCAGTCATGTTCCGTTTGGCTCCTTGCCAGCCAATCAAATAAGTTGCCAGCGTAAGAATTGATAGGAAGAAAAAGACGCGCCAAGCTAGTCCATAATTTCCGTAAAAATCGTATAAAAAGGCAACGGCTAAAGCGCCAAAGGTCAAGCCAAATTGGATAAAACTGCTGCCAAAGCCAAAAGCGATTGGGTATTCCTCCGGTGGAAATATCTTTGCCATCATAATCGGCGGAAGTACCGGACCAAAGCCTGAGCCCAGTCCAAAAGCTAAAGCCATGAGATAGGCGAAAATCAGTTGATGCGAAAACATCAAGAAGAACATGGAGGCAACAAACATCCCACCGCCAAACAGAATGCTAATCGTCAACCCAAAGCGGTCAACAATCCAACCCATGAGCAATTTGCCAATCACACCAGTAATCAAAAACAAGGACAGGACACTTGCCTGATGTGCGGCAGAGTGAAACTCAATCAAGGCTGGAGCAAAGTGCGTACTAGAACCAGCAGCAACAAAAGTGCTTAAGAATAATCCCATTAAAATGAAAACAAAAAATGCTTTTTTCACCGCCTCTTTTGCCGTAAATGGTACATAAATACCACTTGCTTGAGGTTTCTTATCAAGATTTATCCCATCTTCAAAATCCAATGCCTGCAAGTTTTTGTCCGCTGGTTTGTCCTTTATCAAAAAGAGGGCAGCAGGCAAAGCAATAGCCAAAACCAACAGAGCAATCAAACGATAGGTCATCCGCCAGCCGAAATTCTCTAAGAAAAAGCTAACAACAGGGCTAAAAATAAAACCACCCATACCAACTCCTGCAAAAGACAAACTCGTCGCAAGTCCGCGTTTAGCTACAAACCATTTAATTACTAGCATATTGACCGGAATACCCGTGGACATGAAGAAAAACAGCCCCTTGAAAATGCCTGTGACATATAGAAAATAAATATTGTGGGCAAAGGAATTAATGAAATAAGTCGTGACAAATCCTAAAATACCAATGATAAGAAATTTTCTAACCTGTCCTTTTGCCATTTTTTTGGCAATGATTGGTGACAAAACAATGCCTAATGCCTGCATGAGTGTGTTAATTAACAGGAAGGAACTTCTGGAAATGCCGAATTCTGCTGCGATTGGTGGTAGGTACATGGTGGCAAGTGGGATGGATATGGGAACGATTGGTCCCATAATCATCATACAGCCGATGACTACCCACCATCCGTAGAATAGTTTTTTCTTTTTCATATTTACCTCTTCTTCTTTTTGTTTAGTTGCTAATCATGGGGTTGTGATATAAGTCTTCCGCCTACTTTGCACCCGAACATTAGAGCAGTTGGACGGAAGCGAACTTGCGGTTTTTGCGAGGTCGCTTCCGTCCTGTTGCTTTAATGCTAGGGGTTCGCCAGAGCCCATGAGCTTTTCCCCGAAACTCGATTATCTAGCTCTACAAAGCCCCTACAACCTTATGCGGCAGGTACATTTCTTCCAAATAATGTACGTCTTCTGCGCTTAATTTCAAATCCAGTGCCGGCATGGCATCTAGCAGATGGCTTTCTTTGGTTGCTCCGATGATTGGTGCGACTACGCTTTCTTTTTGCAAAAGCCATGCTAGTGCGACTTGTGCGCGTTTGACATCGTATTTTTCTGCGATTTCTGCTACGCGCTCAACGATGATTTTGTCTTGCTCCATTGTACTATCATATTTGGAATTACCTGTTTGGTCCGTCAAAAAGCGTTTGGTTTGGGCAGTCCAATCACGAGTTAAGCGACCGCTTGCTAACGGAGAATACGGTGTAACAGCGATTTTTGCATCATCGCAATAAGGCAACATTTCGCGTTCTTCCTCGCGATAAAGCAGGTTCAAGTGGTTTTGCATAGAAACAAATTTCGTCCAGCCATTTTTTTCTGCTACATGATTGGCTTTGGCGAATTGCCATGTGTACATGGCACTAGCTCCAATGTAGCGAACCTTACCGGATTTTACCACATCATGCAGAGCCTCCATGGTTTCTTCAATCGGTGTATTGTAATCCCAACGGTGAATAATATACAAATCCAGATAATCCATTCCCATACGCTCAAGCGTTTGGTCGATTTGGAACATAATCTCTTTACGAGAAAGTCCACCGTCGTTGGCCACTTTGCCACCAAATCCTGAAAAATTCGTCTGATTTTTGTTCTTTTTCATAGATACAAAGACCTTTGATGCGACCACAATTTCATCGCGATTGGCATAATCATTGAGTGCTTTCCCCAAAATTCGCTCACTATCGCCATAAGAATAGACATTGGCTGTATCAAAGAAATTAATCCCTAAATCCAGTGCTTTCTTGATAACTGGACGGCTGTCCGCCTCACTTAGTGACCATTCGTTAAATCCTGATGTATTGTCCCCAAAGCCCATCGCACCCAAACATAGTTGCGAAACTTTCATTCCTGTATTGCCAAATCTTACATAATCCATTTACTTGTCCTCCTAGATTTCATTATATAGCTATTTTATAACCATTTCTCACAATTATCTAATACTTCTTTTATTTTCCGCTATGCCTCAAAGGCATACTTAAAGCGTTCGACAAACTCTTTAGCAACTAAGGACAGCACACGGCTTTTCTTCCAGACAAGAACACAGTTGGTTTTCATCTCAGGTTTTAGTGGAATAAAAACAATATTTTCCGTCTTTCTATTGCTCAATGCAGCCTCGATGGTAATGAGTGAGCCGACCTTGTTTTCGACCAGTCTATCCACATTGGCAATCCAGTTGTAAGTACCGATGACATTCAGATCATCAATCTGGAAATTCCCCCATTGGCAAATCAAGTCCTGAATGCTCTTGCGTTGTGCCAAAAGCATGGGAATACCTTGCACATCATGAGGTTCAATCCACGTTTTTTTGGATAGAGGCGAAGACTTGTGTGTGGCAAAACCCCATTTTTCCGCATGAGGCAGGACTAATTTTTCGTATTTATGTACATCCGTTGGCTCCAGCAAAATCGCCACATCCAGCAAGCCCTTATCCAACTGCTCGATTAACTCAGGGCTAGTGCCTGTTTGGATATGAAAGGTTACCTGTGGAAAATCGCTTAAAAATTCCTCTAATATCATCGCCAAAGTATCCGAATTATCCGCCTCAACACTGCCGATATTGAGATGCCCAGAAAAAAGCTCGCCCTTGCGTGACTGAAAATCCTCAAGGGTCTGTTCGCTAATTGCCAAAAGTTCCTCGGCACGACTTTTAAGGAAGTAACCAGCCTCAGTTAGTTCCATGCGATTTTTCTCCCGAGTGAATAATTGGGTTCCCAGTTCCTCCTCTAAATCCTTGAGCTGTCGGCTCAAAGTCGGCTGGGTAATATTTAAAAGCTGAGCAGCATGCGAAATTGTGCCAACCTCAGCGATAGTGTGAAAATATTTTAAAACACGAATTTCCATTATTTTACCTTTTCCTTCTTGTTATTTATAATAGTAGCATTTTTTCTAGCTAATGGAAATGGGTTTTATTAAATAATGATGAAATAAATTAGTCTGTATCGTGAACTACTCACCACCTAAGAGGTGGGAGCTTCCTGCGTAATCCATAGAGTTTCACACTGCACTTCGTGCTGTGCCAGCGCTTAGGAAATTGAGCAGGCTATCCTCGCAGTCCCTGCGATTTAGTTTGTTGTTAGGATGTAGCCTATTTAGCCAATATAGCCAATCCTTCTAGTTTGATATTGATTGCGGCATTGATGTCTCTATCGTGGAATGTACCACAATGCGAACACTGCCATTCACGAACATCAAG
>Ga0268261_10000027_pt1 | contig 104937 bp, 89 predicted proteins | sample TergutNc150P1_FD_190353 | JGI IMG/M metagenome (GOLD analysis project Ga0268261, IMG submission 190353) | Nasutitermes corniger P1 segment gut microbial community from laboratory colony in Florida, USA - Nc150 P1 (SPAdes) (version 2) | ecosystem: Host-associated > Arthropoda: Insects >... | reverse complement strand
CGCTGGCGGGATTAGCAGCGGCGGCGGTAGGGCAATTAGGGCCAATAACGTGGTTAACATGTCGGCAACGGTACGGAACCTCCGTGAAAACTAAGGTGTTTTGGCCAGTAACGGGGCCAATCTGCGCAAGATATCTAGCTTATTGGTGCGGAAACCCCTAACGTGGGTAGCCGCCGCCGTGGTTGTGGGTGCTAGGGCAGCAGCCGTGAGTAACGGCCTTTGAAATTATGTGAAGGCGATTTGAGGAGTAATAATGACTAATCCATTACGGGTGGCAATTGTGGGCGCTGGTCCCGCTGGTATTTATGCTGGCGATTTGCTAACTAAGGCGCATGCGGAAGTCGACATTTTTGAACAATTACCTGTGCCTTTCGGATTAGTGCGTTATGGCGTAGCGCCAGACCATCCGCGCATTAAACAAATCATTTTAGCTTTACATAAAATTTTATCGCACCATCAAGTGCGCTTGTTTTGTAACGTGAATTACGGCGTTGATATTTCTTTAGCTGATTTAGAGCAATATTATGATGCTGTAGTATTTGCCACTGGTACTATTAAAGATGCACCTTCGCATTTACCTGGGGTTGATTTGCCAGGGTCTTATGGGGCTGCTGATTTTGTGAGTTGGTATGATGGGCACCCTGATGTGCCGCGCACCTGGCCGCTTGATGCTGCGTCAGTGGCAGTTATTGGCGCGGGGAACGTGGCATTGGATGTGGCCCGCATTTTGGCTAAGTCTGCCGATGATTTACATAAGACGGAAATCCCGGACAATGTTTATGAGGGTCTAAAGGCTTCGCCAGTGACGGATGTGCATTTATTTGCCCGCCGTGGCCCAGCCCAAGCCAAGTTTACCCCGTTAGAATTGCGGGAATTAGGCCAAGTACCTGGAGTTGATATTGTGGTTTACCCTGAGGATTATGAATTTGATGAGGGCAGTTTAGCTGCTATTGAAGAATCTAATCAGACTAAGCAAGTGGTTAAAACTCTAACTGACTGGACTTTAGTTGACCCGGCTGATCAACGTGCCCCGCGCCGTATTCATTTGCATTTCTTGTGGAATCCGGTGCAAATTGAAGGGGTTTCGCATGTGGAAGGCATTAAAGCCGAACGCATGGAATTGGTTGGGGATGGCACCGTGCGCGGCACTGGCGAATTCCAGGAGTGGCCCGTACAGGCCGTTTACCGCGCCATTGGGTATTTCGGTTCGCCTGCCGCCGGGGTGCCGTTCGATGACGTAAAGGGCGTGATCCCCAATGCGGGCGGGCGCGTTACTACGCCCGATGGCGAGCAGGTGCCCCGCGTTTATGCCACTGGTTGGATTAAGCGTGGCCCAGTGGGCCTAATTGGCTCCACCAAATCAGATGCCCAAGAAACCGTGCGCAACTTAATTGCTGACCTGGGGGATAACCGCCCGGCCACTAACCGCGAACCGGACGGCATCATCGAACTGCTTAAATCACGTGGTGTGAACTACCTAGATTGGGATGATTTCACCCGCCTAGACGCTTATGAAATGGCGACCGGCGCGGCCCAAGGCCGCGAACGCGTCAAGGTTGTGCCGCGCCAAGAGATGATTTCTCTCTCTAAGGGTTCCGTCGGTTGAGCCTGTCGAAACCATCGGAACCTATAACTATATTCCGAACCCGTCATTCTGCGGCAAGCGCGTGTAGCGCGCGCAGATCGCAGAATCTCGAAGGGCTTAGCGATAATCTAGGGTTTGCGAGATACTGCGAATGCGCGCAGGATAACGGTTAGCGATAATTAACGAATTGGAGAGCCGCGTCGATATCGGATTTCTTTAGCATGGCGATTACGGCTTGCAGGTCATCACGGGATTTGGAGCTAACGCGCACCTCATCGCCGGTGATTTGAGTTTTAACGGTTTTGCCAAAATCATCTCGAATTAGTTTGGCAACTTTTTTGGCATTTTCCGAACTTAAGCCTTCTTTGAGGGTAGCAAATAGTTGGTATTCTTTACCACTCGGTTTAGGTTCTTTATCTCCTAAATCTAATGCCTTAAGCGAAACGTCACGTTTAATGAGTTTAGTTTCCAAAACATCTAAAATAGCCAAAACGCGATCTGCTGAATTAGCTACCATTTTAATTGAATCGCCACTCCACCCAATGGATGCGCCCACGTTTTTGAAGTCATAACGTTGCGCTACTTCTTTGGCAGCCTGATTGAGTGCGTTATCAACTTCTTGGCGGTCAACTTTTGAGACAACGTCAAATGAACTATCTGCCATTTACTTTTTTCCTTTATCTAGTACTGGACCCTGCGACCACGCGCAGGGTGACGAACATGGGTCATTCTGCGGCAAGTGCGCAAGGCGCGCGCAGAACGCAGAATCTAGGGGGCGCCCAAAATTAAGCAATGCGCGGCACAATGCTGGCAAGTTTACGCGGTTTGGTGCCAGGCGGGAACGGCAATGGCTCAGCATCAGCAATGACTTGTTCGATGCAGCGCATTTTCGCCTCCCCATCGTTCATCCGGAATACCTCAATGCAATTGTCCTTAGTAACCGCAATGTGTAAGTTGTCCGGGCACACTTGATTGATTTCGGCTAAGCCACGTTCGCAATCGGTAACTGCCACCCGGCTCACCACGGTGCGGGTTAGCATATCGGCTAACCGGTTACCGATTAGCAAAAAGACAATGCTGACAATGAAAGCTAAGGCAACATCGTGCGTAAATTGCGTCGCAATATACCTGCCGGTATACCACCCGATGGTGCTGCCCAAAAACATGGTTAACGAATACGCTAAATTTATGAAAAACTGATGTAGGCTAATCCGCTTTTTGGCTAGTAAAAAAATGTCAATAAAAGTCAGTGAGGTTACTGAAACAATACGGGTAAGTGGGTTAACCCGTAGTAATTGCGTGGCGGAACGTAAAACTACCCGCGGGCCTAGTGTAATAACATTGGTGAGAATCTGAGATGCTTTGGGGAACACCAATTTGCTCACGCCTTTTTGCTTCACTTTTTCGGTTAGCGTTTTAGGCTTGCGGATCACTGCGGGCATAGTGGTTTCAGCATAGCAGCCAACCGGCCAGTCTAAAAAACTGCGGTTACCCCACCCGTCATTCAAAGACTTGCTTAATCGGCTCGGCAAATAAAAGCACGCTTTAGTTGCGCTCACCTCAATCGCAAGAGGCGCAAGGAACAACGTGACGCCGTCGCAGAATCTCAAAAGCATATCGGGACGACTAGGGGTACAGTTTAGGCATGGCTTTATCGGCACGGGTTCCTCTGCGCGTGCAGCACGATTTCGCCCCCACTACCAGGGAATTTGCAGGCGAAAAAGTGTTGACGATAGTTCCGTATGCTTTCGCGCCGCAACGTGATCTGGTTTATTTGGCCTTAACAGGCGACAATCCTGTTGATCTGGATCGTTGGGAGTGGGGCTTAGTTGCCGACCTTGCTAATCTGTTGCAGGCTCGTACCCACATTTTTTGTATTCCACCGTCAATGGTGATTGTCCCGGTGGTTTATAACCGCTTGGTGCGGAGTTGGGCTGAACGGCTAGGCGCGATCGTGCTGGCGGGGTACGACGAGGCGGGTGAGATAATTCGCGAAATGATGGATGACCATGCGAGTTACCCGCTTATTCCGAAGCCGGATTATGTAGTGCGGCTGCCTTGGTATATGCGTTATGCCCTTCTACCTGTAACAGGTAGAGCCAAGCGGCAGATTTCCAAACAAATTTGGGGTGATGAGTAAGGTGGTCGTTAAAGTGAATCTATCTAAGGCGCTTCGTAGCATTGCGGCGTTCGCATTGGGGCTAGGCTTTGCCGTTTCAGCATCGGGCACGGCATCGGCTGAAGAAATCCAACCGCCCACCATCATCCCGCGCGAGGTATGGGGCGCCCGCGAACCGCGCTGCGAATGGGCCGGGCAGGATGGCAATCGCGTGACACACGTGGTTATTCACCACTCATATGAACCCACGGATCCGCCGTCACTTGAATCTGCCTATGCGGCGATCAGGCACATCCAAAACCTGCATATGGATGATAACGGCTGGTGCGATGTGGGATACAGCTACCTGGTGGACTGGTTCGGCAACGTTTACGAGGGCACCAAGGGTGCAGCGCAGCGGCCCATTACCTCTGCCCACACGGCTGGCATGAATTACGAGGGCGTCGGCATCGTAATGATCGGTAATTATATGGAAGAAACCCCGTCCGCACAGACGGTCGCTGCTGCCGGGCGCGTAGCCGGTTGGGTGCTCGGTTGGTACGGGTTCGATGCCGAGCAAGACGTGAATTTGCGCGTGGCGGGTGGCAATAACAAGTGGGCTAACGGCACTAACATCACCGTGCCCGCCATCACCGGCCACCGGGACTTAGTTAATACTGAGTGCCCGGGCGATGTGGGGTACACGATGTTGCCGTACATCCGCACGGAAGCTGCCACCATTTCGGCCGCGATGCATGCCAGCGGGGCTTTTGGTGCTGCTACCACGCCCATTTTTGGCGAAGGTGAGCCATCGGTGCCGCTCGGCAATAACGCTCAAGATACCCAAGTGGTTGCGGATGAAGATCACCTCGCCATTGCAGAACCTGCCGATGATGCGGGGGATCATGTTTCCGAGACGGCTCCTGCCACCGAACCCGGCGCAGATAATGCCGTCGATGAGGTAGTGGAAACTGCCCCGCCAGCACATCGAGGCGGGGCCAATGCCGCCTGGTGGGTGGCCCTACCGCTTGCCGCAATCTTGGCTGGTTGGTTTATCTTGCGCCAGCGAAATAGTCTCTCGGGTTCTCGGCGGTTCCGCCAGCCCGATGACGTACAGTTGGGCTAAATTGACCCTGTGAGTGGCAATAGTGGGTTTGATGGGAACGGCGGGTTCCCCGAGTTTGAAGTTCCGGAATTGAACGTCCCGGAGCTTGACGATCCTCAATACAATGGCTCTGAGCACAATGGCTCTGGTTACGGTGCGTCTGATCACAGCGGTTGGGGCCAGCCCGAATCGGCGTCTACCGATGCAGGTTTCCAGACGTATTACGCCCCGCCGCCCCCGCAACCCGCGCCGGTTGCTGGCCCTGGACCCGTGTACCAAGCTGAGCCACAATACGTTGCACAGCCGCAGTATGTCACGGAGCCGCAGTATGTTGGGCAGACCTCGTACGGCCGGGCGCCTCAATACGCTCAGCAGCCTGAATACGCCGAGCAGCCTCAATACGCCGAGCAGCCGCAATTCCCGGTTGCCCCCGCGCCGGTAGTTGAAGAACTTCCGCCCGCCACGGCATACTTCTATGCCCAACCCGAGGGTTTAGTTCCGGATGCCCCTGAGCCGGAAGCCCCGGTAGTACTGGAACGCCGAGGTTGGTTTGGTCCGTTGGTGACGTTCTTAGTGTTGACCGGGCTAATTTTCGCCTGCATGGCCATCGCCAATTTGATTCAGCACGATTTTGGTCATGTCGAGATTTCGCACCTCAACATCGCTGCCCCAAATAATGAGGGGTATTTAGCCAGCACGGTTTACCGGCCCCTTACTGCCAGGGCTGACCAACCCCGGCCCGGCATTTTGCTGCTGCACAATCACTTAAATGACCGCAGCTCGGTGGCCTCACTCGCCACGGAATTGTCAAGGCGCGGCTATGTAGTAATGGCGGTGGATCAGTTTGGCCACGGGGATAGCACCATCGGGCTGGGCGGTAACAAGTTCACTGGCGAGATTTGGCCCGCTATTGATGCCATCAACACCAGCCCTGACCTAAGTTTGGGCGGCGCCCTGGCTGATTCGGTGTTGGCGCAGTTCCCGTTTGTGGATAGCGAGCGGATGGCAGTTTTGGGCGATGTTTCCCCGCTACCGGCAAATGTTGCGGCCACCATCGAATGGCTGGATCAATCACTGACGCACTATTCCGGTTGGTCCCCGCACAATCACTTGTACCTGATCACCACCAGTTTGGTTTTCGCTGCCACCTTGTTGGCTGTGGCCGCCCTGGTGCCATTGCTGGAGCTTTTGCTTAGCATCCCCTTCTTTGCTTCGGCAACCGGGCCGTTGCACCCCCGGGCAGCGCGCGTCAAATCTGGTTGGCAGTGGTGGCGAGGGGCGTTGCCCGCGATCTTGCTGGCCGTGGTCAGCTACCCGTTCCTGACTTGGGCCGGGCACCACCTAATTCCGTTCCCCGCCCAGATATTCTCGATGTCGGTAGGTAACGGCATTTTGACTTGGTTTGTGTTCTTAACCCTGATGTTGCTGTTGGCACTAGTTATCCCGTGGCGATCGGCCGCTAAACGCAGCGTTCCGATGCAATGGGGTGATTTGGGTGCAGCTAACACCTGGGATGGTAGCAAATTTGGCTGGGGCACTTTCTTCCGCTCGGTTCTGTTATCGGTGCTGGCGTTGGGCTACCTGTATGGGCTGAGCCACCTGTTCCGCCGTTGGTTTGGGTTGGAATTCCGCCTGATGTGGCCCCTGTTTAGGCCGTTTATGGGCACGATGCGGCTGTGGCAGTTCTTAATCTACCTGCCATTCTTCATCATTTTCTTTGTGATGCTGTCCATGGTGGTGTTTGGGCGCATGGGTTCGCCCGCTGCTGCCCGGCCCGGCTGGCGCGGCTTTATGAGTTGTTGGTGGCGCGCGGCGGTTTGGCTACTGGGCGGTTTGCTGATCTTGGGCCTGCTGCATTATCTCCCGTACTTCTTAGGCATGGGCTTCGGTTTTGACTACGTGGGCCTAGGCGCTTTTGCAGGCTTGTTCATGTCGCTGCTGTGGTTGCTAATCCCCTTGATTTTGCTGCTGACGTTCTTGGTAACCGCCATTTACCGCAAAACCGGGCAAGCCTTCCTCACCGGTTTGGTGCCCGCCATCCTGGCCGCCTGGATTATTGCTGGCGCTACGCCGTTCATCTAGGGGGCCATATAACGAAAAAACCTTATGCAACAAGCGGTTGCATAAGGTGGTGTTGGTAGCGAGGGGGGGACTCGAACCCCCGACCTCACGATTATGAGTCGTGCGCTCTAACCAGCTGAGCTACCCCGCCAGGCATGAAAGCGACTTAAGAAAAATAAATTCACTTTCTACGGTGTAGGCAACACCTACACAGCGAGCCCCGAAAGGGAATCGAACCCTTGACCTTCTCCTTACCATGGAGACGCTCTGCCGACTGAGCTATCGGGGCTAACGCAGCTACATCGTAGCTCTGCTACGCCCGATTAGCTACGCTATCGGGGCAACAGCCACCAAGTTTACTTAACTGCTATGCAATAAAGCAAACTGACTGCGCAATGATGTCGGATGGTTTGTCCGTATCATTTGTGGCGGGTGAGGGATTCGAACCCCCGAACTCGAAGAGAAGGGATTTACAGTCCCCTGCATTTGGCCGCTTTGCTAACCCGCCGTTTGGGCGAGTACTACTCTAGTCGCATTAGGGACAGGTCGGCAACCGGACGCACTAGACGCGTCATTTGGCCCGCCCGTTTTGTCTGCGGGGCCAGTTACGCTGCAGTTATGACTGAAGAATTTGATAACGAACTAGACAACAACGTTGACGAGATGGTGGTCGAAGAAACCATCATCGAGACCCCGGTAGTTCCGATTGAATCTGCGCCAGAGGGATCATTGGCTGCGGCGGCCAATGCGATCCCAGCGCTCGGCGCCCCCATCGTGGTTGACCCGTACAGCACCCAAACTTACACCGCGCCAACCTATGCACCTGCGCCTTCCGCTACCACTTACCATGGTGGTACCCAGTATTCCCACCATTACCCTGCCGCTCACCCAGCTGCCAACGTCACACATCCGGGTCATTATGCGCCTTACGGCTACCCTGCAGCCCCCTACGGTCATACTCAAGTGCCAATGGATGGTTTTGCGATTGCAGCCTTGGCCTGTGGCGTGGCTGGGTTAGTGTTCCTGGCACCCGTAATCGGTTCGATTCTGGGCATCGTGTTCGGCATCATCGCCCTGAACCGCGTACGTCAAACTGGGCAGCGGGGGCATGGCCTAGCGGTCGCTGGCATCGTTACCGGCGCCATCGGGCTATTGTTCGGCCTCACCGCGTTATTCGGATTGTTAGGCCTGGCTGCTTCCAACTGGTACTACTGGATGTAACTAGGCGAGGTCTTGTTCGATCTCACTAATAAAGTTAATCTCATTGAAGAATTGAACCGTGGTGACTAAGCCGCAAGCCAAAATGTCTTGCAATTGGGCATCGGTAACGCCACATTCTAAGTCAATGGAAACTTCGGCGTACAGGGCAATTTCGCCTTCATCGCGGAAGTAAGCCTTAGGCCACAGGTGGTCGCGGTTCCAATCGTTTACCGCGAGCAAGGCGGCAGTATGGTCTTGTGCGGGGATGGAATTGCGCCAACGCCCGCGCACTTGCAATACCTCTTGTGCCGCTCCGCCCAAAATGAACCAGAACTGGTTGTCATCCCAGATGCCGGTTAAGTCGCCATCTTCATCAATCGTGAAACGGTAACCGTGCGCTCGTAATTGTGCGCCAATCCGTTCGATGGTTACCACCGGGGGGGCTGCCACCTCGGCTGCGCCAGCGAAGTTGGTGGGGGGCGTGCTGGCGGCGACTTCTAGGCCGGATTCATCAAATTCCGGCTGGGAACGTCTGAAAATCATGGCAGGCTCCGTTACTTGCGATATGGGCGTTACTTGCAGCGTAGGGGATCGGGGAATGCCTCTTCCAAGGCATCAAACATGGCAGCGGCGGTGGCTAAGCCACACCTCAGTTGCAAATCTAGTTGGGCCTGAGTTAAGCCACTGTTAGTGGTCACAGTAACGTCTGCACAAACCACCACAGAACCATCATCGCGCACCCGCACAAAGCCTTTAGGCCAAATGCGATCCATGTTCCATTCGTTAATGAAATCAAGTATTTCAGTTAAGTGATCCATACCGGGGAACCTGTTCCATTGCCCGCGGATTTGGAATGCACTACCATCACCTAAAAGCAAAAAGTGGAATAAGCGGTTATCCCATAGACCACCAATATCACCATCACTATCTACAAAATAACTATAGTTATTTTCACCCAGCCAAGTAACAATGCGCTCGGCAGTAACCCGTGTTGGTGTGGCAATACTAGTTACCATTGTTCTGCCCCTCTACCCGCCTAATAGAGGCATCATCTTTGATGCTCAACCAGCTCACCAGTCTAGTCTACTCCTTTTCATTATTCTGGCGCGGTTAGGTAAGGTTTGTTAAGTGCAGGTGTTAGCCATAGTTGGGCCTACCGGGTCCGGGAAGTCTGAATTGGCGCTGAATATTGCAGAAATACTGGGCCGGGATTGTGAGGTAATTAACGCCGATGCCTTCTCACTTTATCGTGGAATGGACATTGGTACTGCCAAGGTTTTACCTTACGAGCGCCGGGGCATTCCCCATCATTTAGTTGATGTACTTGACCCGCTGGAAACTGCCACCATTGCTGATTATCAAGAGCGGGGTCGGTTAGCGGTTGACGAGGTATTAGCCAGGGGTAATTTACCAATAGTGGTGGGCGGTTCTGGTTTATACGTACGGGCCTTATTGGACGGTTTTGAATTACCTGGCACTGATCCGGCTATTCGCGCTGAATTAGATACGCAATTATCCCAATTTGGTATTGGCGAAATGCATCGGCGTTTAGCCGAATTAGACCCGGAAGCTGCTTTTAATATTGGTGATAAAAATGGGCGTAGAATTGTACGGGCGTTAGAAGTTATCCAACTAACTGGTAAACCGTTCACCGCTAAATTGCCGGAACCTGTTTACCGCCATCAAACTGTAACAATTGGGTTGGATTTTAACCGCTCAGCCTTAGATTCACGGATTGAAAAACGCGTTGCGCTGATGCGTGAGCGAGGTTTGCTAGAAGAAGTTCGCAGCCTAGCAAACCCAGAGCAAGGCGGCATCGGGCCGGGGCTTGGCCCCACCGCCATCCGGGCCCTCGGTTACTATGAGTTATTGCCCGTACTAATGCACGATGGCGATCGGCCCGATGTTGCAGCAGACGCTGCTTTTGAGCAAATCGCTATTCATACTAGGCAATTAACGCGCAAACAAATGGGTTGGTTTGGGCGCGACTCGCGCATTAAATGGTTCGATGGTGGGGCACCGAACTTAATTGACCAAACGTTGCAATACCTAAAAAATCCAAAAGTCACAAATCCATTAACAAATCTAACCCGTACCCCATTAGGTTCTGTAGCCACCTAATTGCGGAGTTGAACTTTAATAACCTGAAAGCCTTTAGCGCTAGAATGTTTTTCGGCGATAACTGGTACCGGGCAATCATTGTTAAGCCAAGCCCGCAAAGAGTCAGCGCCCAGGTTGCGTTGCACCACTAACCACGCTTCACCATCGGGCGTTAACCTAGGCAACCAATCAATCAGCATTTCATGTAGCGCAGTTTTGCCGATTCGAATAGGCGGATTTGACCAAATTAAATCAAACTTAAGAGAAGTAACTACATCATCGGGCAATTCTGCATAAATGTTATCCAGTTTCAGTTTTGCGGCATTAGCGCGCGTTAATTCCAAAGCCCGTTCGTTTACATCGACCGCCCAAACCCGTGCGCCTGGCGATAAAGTCGCCAAAGTCAAAGCAATTGGCCCCCAACCGCAGCCCAAATCCAAAAAATTGCCTACGGCTGGCGGGGCGGGCACGCGGCGCAACAATTCATTAGTCCCCGCATCAATATGCTGCGGCGAAAACACACCAGGTGCAGTGCTAAGCTTTACCAACTCGCCACAAATCGGAACGGTAATGGTGCGCAACTGTCTTGGCGTAGCGGGTTGGGCGCTGAAATAATGTTCTGGCGCCACCGCATCGTTTTCGAGGGTAACGGTGCTGAAATCGGCGGTGCCGGGGTAGGCTTGCGACATAATAAAATGATAGACGCCCAATGGTGGGTTTAAGGGGTATTTCAGTGGTTGATAGTTTCAACGACGATGATGAAGTTGGCGAGCCAGTCAATGTCCAGGCCGAGCGCGATTTCGATAGCTTGGCAAATGATGTAGTAGCGCGCATTTTCGCTCGTGCGGGCACGGCGCGCGCTGAGGGTGGCACTACGCATACTAAGCACGATGGCGAACAACTCGATCTAGAGGAGCGCGCGGCTTTGACCCGCGTAGCCGGCTTAAGTACCGAGCTTTATGACGTAACTGAGGTGGAATACCGCCAGTTACGCCTGGAACGCGTAGTTTTGGTGGGTGTTTATTCCGGCGGCGCTGAGGCGGCTAAACAGGCAGAACTATCTTTACGGGAATTAGCTGCTTTAGCCGAAACTGCCGGTTCTCAGGTTTTAGATGGTTTATTGCAAAAGCGGCAAAACCCTGACCCATCCACTTATTTAGGCAAAGGTAAAGCGCAAGATTTAAAACAACTAGTTGCTAATGTTGGTGCAGATACCGTAATTGTCGATACTGAATTAGCGCCTTCGCAACGCCGCGCTTTAGAAGATGTTATCAAAGTTAAAGTAATTGACCGTACTGCCTTAATTTTGGATATTTTTGCCCAACATGCTAAATCAAAAGAAGGTAAAGCCCAAGTCGAATTAGCTCAACTAGAATACCTGTTACCGCGCTTGCGTGGTTGGGGTGAAAGCATGTCCCGGCAGGCTGGTGGCCAAGTTGGTGGGCAAGGCGCTGGTATGGGTTCGCGTGGCCCTGGTGAAACTAAAATTGAGCTTGACCGGCGCCGCATTCGAGATCGGATGGCTAAATTGCGGCGGGAAATCGCCGCGATGGCTCCGGCGCGTGCTACTAAGCGGCTGGATCGCAAACGCAATGCCGTACCGAATGTTGCCATTGTCGGTTATACCAATGCTGGCAAATCATCACTTTTGAATGTGTTAACTGACGCCGGGGTATTGGTAGAAAATGCGCTATTTGCTACTTTGGACCCAACCGTCCGCCGCGCGGTAACCCCAGATGGGCAATTATATACTTTGACTGACACAGTTGGTTTTGTGCGTTCTTTACCAACGCAATTAGTTGAGGCATTTCGCTCCACCTTAGAAGAAGCAGGCGATGCCGATTTATTATTGCATGTAGTTGATGCCTCCCACGCGGACCCAATGGGGCAAATTAAAGCCGTACGTGAAGTTTTAGCTGAAATTCCCGGCATTGATAAAGTGCCCGAATGGTTAGTGCTAAATAAATGCGATATTGCTGACCCGGAGGTTATCGCAGAAATTGAACGTAAAGAACCGCGTTGCATTGCCGTTTCCGCCCATAGTGGCCAGGGTATAACGGCTTTAAAGCAACTGATTTCGGAAAACCTGCCCCGTCCGCAAGTCGCGATCGACGTCATCGTGCCGTACCACCGGGGCGATCTGGTAAACCGCGTGTTTAGTGATGGCGATGTGGATTTCAGTGAGCACCTGCCTGAGGGCACCCGCTTAGTTGGGCGAGTCAAACCCAATTTAGCCGCCGATCTCAACAAGCTAAATCGCTGAGCTGAGGTAGCTATGGCCGCTCGTGCCCGCGCTAATGCGCTAGTAGTTAACGAAGATGTAGCCTCGCTGGGTGTCGATGACACGATTAACTCGGCAGCTGATTCGGCTACTGATCAGGTAACAGATGAAGCAGCGCTAGCCGAGAAACTGCTTGACGCTGCCGTGGGGCAATTAGGTGGCGAGCCTCGCGTTGGGCAAATAGAGATGGTGAACGCGGTTACCAACGCTATCGAAACGGGTGAGGCGCTGCTGGTGCAAGCGGGTACTGGTACGGGTAAGTCCCTTGGATACTTGGCGCCCGCTGCGGTTGCTGCCGTGGTGGATGGTAAACGTGTTATCGCTGCTACGTCCACCTTAACCCTGCAACGCCAGCTAATGACTCGTGATTTGCCCTTGCTTTCATCGGTGGCTCCGGGCATTCTGCCGCGCGTTCCTACGTTTGCCCTGCTCAAAGGGCGTAACAATTACCTTTGCCAATACAAAGTTGCTGGTGGGTTTCATGGAGACGATGATGATGAATTCAACTTGTTCGCTACTTCGCAACCCGCAAAGTCAAAGCCGCGCCGCCAGGTTAAGACGGGTGGTAAGTCACGGGATTTAGAGGAGTCGTTTCCGGATCAAGTGCGCCGCGCATTGGCTTGGGCCGAAGACACCGAAACCGGGGACCGTGATGACCTAGTGCCTGGGGTTAGTGACCGAGCCTGGCGGCAAGTGTCCATTAGTGCCTTAGAGTGTTTTGGTAATAAATGCCCGATGGTGGGCAGTTGTTTTTCTGAAGTGGCGCGCCAAGAAGCCCGCGATGCTGACATCGTGTTGACTAACCACGCCATGCTGGGAGTCGCTGCCGGTGGCAGCCCAGGGGTGTTACCCGAATATGACGTTTTGATTGTGGATGAAGCCCATGATTTAGGCGCCGCTGTCACATCTGGCGCTACGGTGGAACTCTCAATGCCAATTGTAGAGCGCCTGGCTAAAGCGGCTCGGCGCAATGGATATCCGTCTACTTCGCTCGATGCCGCTGCCAAAGCCTTTGGGGCAGCGCTCGCCGCAGCCCCAGCGGGGCGGTTCACTGACGGCATCCCAGATAAAATATTGGAACCGTTGCGGATTATTTTGGAAGAATCCCGCAAACTTGTCACCAACCTCAAACCTGAAGCTGGCGCCGACGTTGACGGCCCCCGGAAAGTTGCTCAATCCGCCGCGCTGCAAATTTACGAGATTGCAGGTCAGATGTGTGAACCAGCCAAAGGCGACGTATTGTGGGTGGCCCGGCGCGAAGATGGGAGTCATACCCAATTGTGTTTAGCTCCCAGCCAGGTTGCCGCGCAAATTCAGAATCTACTGGAAAACGCCGTCGGGATTTTTACCTCTGCAACCTTAACCATAGGCGGAAAATTTGATACCGTTGCGCGCTCCCTAGGTTTCGTTGAAGGTGACTACTGCGGCCTGGATGTGGGCAGCCCATTCAATTACCCAAAACAAGGCATTTTGTATGTTGCGCGCCACCTTCCCATCCCAGGTAGGGATTCTGCAATTGAGGGCCAACTGGATGAAATTGAACATTTGATTCGCGCCGCTGGTGGCCGCACGCTGGGGTTGTTCTCATCCCGGCGCGCTGCCGAGATCGCCGCCGAAGCCATGCGGCAACGCCTTGACACCCCTGTGCTGCTACAAGGGGATGACCAACTCCCTACTTTGATCAAAGAATTTGCTGATAATCCCGAGACTTCCTTGTTTGGGTCGTTCTCACTCTGGCAAGGGGTTGACGTACCTGGGATTTCTTGCCAATTGGTAATTATTGACAGGTTAGGTTTCCCACGCGTGGATGACCCAGTGATGGCGGCACGCACCGAAGCAATCGAAAAAGCCGGCGGTAACGGATTTATGTCCGTTTCCATACCACATTCCGCATTGCGGTTAGCGCAGGCGGCGGGGCGCTTAATCCGCAGTGCTAGCGACCGTGGCGTGGTGGCAGTGCTTGACCCCCGCTTGCACACTGCGCGTTATGGCCAATTGCTGCAGCGTTCCATCCCGCCGTTTTGGCAAACCACTAATCGCACCACCATCCTGGAGGTATTAGAGCGCCTCCGTGATGCGCCTGACCAACCTAGTGCTCCTGGAAATAGCACGAACGTTTAACCTAGGCTATTACTTTTGAGTTTGGATTTCAGTAGTTCGCTAGGTGATCCTTGTAGGTGGATAGCTGCTTTCCGGGGGAACAAGTTCAGGGTGGTGCGGGGGTCACAGCAGTACTTAACCTTTCGGGGGCAATAGGCAAGTGAAACTATACCGAGCGGAGAACCGCAACGATGCGCCCAAGGATCTGTGCTTCATCGCCCAAAATTGGTTCGTAATTGTCATTACGGGGCATTAACCAGACGTGATCCCGGTCTTTTTGCAGAATTTTCACCGTAGCTTCACCATCGAGCATGGCAGCTACCATTTCCCCGTTTTCGGCATTTGGCTGGCGGCGCACCACCACCCAGTCATCATTGCAGAGAGCGGCATCTATCATTGAATCGCCTGCCACTTTCAGCATAAATACATCACCATCGCCCACCAATTGTTTGGGTAGGGCAAACACATCTTCGATGGATTGTTCTGCCAGGATGGGGCCCCCAGCGGCGATCCGGCCGACTAGGGGGACAAAAGCAGGCTGGTGCATGGTGGAAGCGAAATCCCCGCCAGCCTCAAGGCCCCCATTTATCATGGACAGCACGTTGCCAGGCATACTGGCATACCCGCTCACGCCATGCGGGCGCAACGGACCTTGTTCCCCAGTGGGATCGATTACTTCAATGGCGCGGGGCAGGTTCGGATCCCGCCGCAAATAACCTTTGCGCTCCAACACCACCAACTGGTGTTTTACGGAGGAGGGGCTGGTGAGCCCAACCTCATGGCCGATCTCTCGCATAGTGGGAGGGTAACCCCGGGTGGTGATCGAAGTGCGGATGTAATTGAGAATATGCCGCTGCCGGAAGCTCAACGAAGCGGCGGGATCGCCTTCGGGTGCTTCCACTGCGCCGGGCAGCGCGCCGAGCGCAGGGTCAGCCGGAGCGACAGCTTCTGTTTTTAGTTTGGTTCTAGCCATGCGCCAACTTTAGCACGCAATTACGAAATCTAAAACATTTGTACTACGCGGCGCGTCGATTTTGTCCGTCCTGGAGATCATGCTACAACTGTGCTAACGAACGGACGTTCTATCGCGCAGAACAAAAGTGGGTTAGGTAGCTGTTCTACTTAATTCCAACAGGAGGTTACACAAATGGAAACTTATTGGGTACTACGTGATGGCACCATTGAATGCCTGGTTGCTGCAGGCAGCGCAGGCACTGTGGTGGCAGGCGGGCGCGTTGACCGCGCTGGCATGGGCGCAAACCAAAAAGGAGCAGCCCCGGCCGCAAATCGCGGCCTACGCGGTTTGCGCCTTACCCGCCGGGGGCGCACTTGGCTCGCTGGGTTTGCCCTAGCTCTGGCCGCTCCGTTGGTAAGCGCTAGCGCAGTCGCCGCCGCCAGCAGCCCACCCGAAGTTCCGCAACTGACCACCTACACAGTGGCGGCTGGGGAAAGCTTGTGGACTATCGCGGAGCGGTCCAAGGTTGCCGGTACCGACACTCGCGATCAGGTTTCCCACCTCAAACGCCTCAACCATTTGTCCACGTCAAATTTGTTTGCCGGGCAAGTAATTATAATTGAAGTAGGTGAATAACGTGATTCAACACCGCAAACGCCGCCAACCAACTCGGGTGGGCAAACCAAACCCCCGCCATCGGGCGCCAAGGTTTTCCGTGATGGGAGCCTTAGAAGTAGCCTGGGTGGTATGCATTGCCCATTTTGCAGATACCCCGATTCGCGGGTAGTGGATTCGCGCACCTCGGAAGATGGCACGTCCATCCGGCGGCGGCGCCAATGCCCCGAATGTGGGCGGCGGTTTACCACCATGGAGACTGCTAGCCTCAACGTTATCAAACGCTCTGGCGTGGTAGAGCCGTTCTCGAGGGACAAAATTACTGCTGGGGTACGCAAAGCGTGCCGAGGCAGGCCCGTCACTGATGATCAGCTGGCCCTAATTGCGCAACAGGTTGAAGAAGCTTTGCGCAACCAAGGCAACGCCCAGATTGACGCTAATGAGATAGGCAAAGCCATCCTAGAGCCTTTGAAAGCCCTTGATGAGGTGGCGTACTTGAGGTTCGCCTCGGTATACCGTGGGTTCAACTCCTTGGATGATTTTCAAGCAGCAATCACCGCGTTGAAATCCGGCCAGTAAGCTTTTTAGGTTTTACAAACTCTCGAACCCGGCGGCGGGGCCAACTGGGAATTCGTCGCGGTTGTACATGTCATGGATGCGCAAGCGAATAGTGGCAGGCATCTCCATCAGTTTCTGCGATGAGCCGCGCTTAGTCACATCGGAAATGTCAGTTACCACGTAACCAATGTCGCCTTGGGTGGCCAGCATCTGGCCGTCAATATTGGCGCCGTGCTCTGAGAACACCTGGTTAACTGCCGCCAAAACACCAGGCACGTTACGGTGCAGCAGCATAATGCGGCCTACGGTGTCTTTGGCGCCGAGCTGCAAGTTAGGCAGGTTAACAGACAACATAGTGGAGCCGTTGGCTAAGTAATCACGGATTTTGGTAGCTACAAACTCACCAATTGCGCGTTGCGCTTCTTCAGTGGAACCACCTACGTGAGGGGAAAGGATAACGTTCGGTAAACCACGCAACGGGGAGTCGAATGGGTCGCCACTGGCTTTAGGCTCGGTGGGGAATACGTCAACGGCGGCACCAGAAATGTGGCCGCTAACCAGCGCTTCACGGAGCGCTTCCATGTCAACTACAAAGCCTCTAGAAAGGTTGAGAAAAACTGCGCCTGGGCGCATCGCTGCGAAATGCGCGGGGCCAAAGAAGCCTCGGTTGCCATGGCGGCCATCAACATGCAAGGTAACGGCGTCGGCTTCGGCTAGTAAATCTTCTAGCGAATTCATGCGCTGGGCATTACCCAAAGCCAAGCGTTCTTGAATGTCATAGAACACCACGCGCATACCCAAATTTTCCGCTAATACAGAAAGTTGAGAGCCGATGTTCCCATAACCCACAATACCTAGGGTTCGTCCGCGGACCTCATGTGCACCATCGGCGGTTTTGTTCCACACCCCGTTGTGCAGGGCTTTGTCATAATCCGTCATGCGGCGGGTTAAGGCAATGATCTCTGCCAAGGCAAGTTCCACTACCGACCTGGTATTGGAATAGGGCGCATTAAAAACAGCTACGCCATAACGTGAGGCAGCATCTAGATCAATTTGATTGGTACCAATTGAAAACGCACCAATCGCCAGCAGCTCAGGGCGCGCTTTGAGTACTGCCTCCGTGACTTGGGTTTTAGACCGGATGCCAAGCACTTGCACACCAGCCAGCGCTTCAATGAGTTCGCCCTCGTCCAGGGCGCCCGCCCGGGTCTCCACATCAAACTCAGCCTTCCGCAGAATCTCTGCGGAATTAGGGTGAACGTTTTCTAGCAATAAGGCTCGCAGCACCCGTGCAGTTTAGGGCACGGACTACCGCATCAACTACCAACTAGGCGCGTGGCGCGGACCGAGCGACAGCGGGAGGCCAAGCCTGCGCCACGCCGAGGCACTTTAGTACCAAATCTCACAACAGCTAAGTTGCGCGCATCGCCTAAAGCTGTTGCCGGATTGTCGGGCGGTAGTTGTAGATTTAGGGTTTGTAGTTTTAGTAGTGGATTGATTCGCGTCCGGCCTGGTTTTAGTTTGCTGTATTGATATCGTTAAGAAAGAAGATAAGAAAATGAGTGGCAAGATTAGCTCAGTTGTGTTGGCTGGTGGCGGCACTGCCGGTCATGTGAACCCACTGCTAGCCGTGGCCGATGAGATTCGCCGCCGTAATCCGGACGCGCAAATAAAGGTGCTAGGTACTAAAGAGGGGTTAGAGGCGGAGCTGGTACCAGCGCGGGGTTATGAACTTTGGCCAGTGCCCAAAGTGCCGCTGCCCCGCAAACCATCGCTGGCGTTTTTCCAGTTGCCTGGCAAATTGAAAGCAGCGGTACAAGCTGCGGATCAGCCCATGTCCGCAATAAGCCCCCAGGTAGTAATCGGGTTTGGTGGGTACGTATCCACCCCCGCTTATTTAGCTGCCCACCAGCGGGGTATCCCCATCGTGGTACATGAGGGTAACGCCCGCCCAGGGCTAGCAAACCGACTGGGGGCAAGGTGGGCCAAGGCAATTGGCCTTACCTTCCCCGGCGCTAATTTGCCAGGGGCCAAAGTGGTAGGCCTGCCATTACGTAAGGAAATCCAAGACTTAGTGGCCGAACGGGAAGTTGACGCGTACGCGGCCCGGGAAATAGCCGCCGCCGCGCTCGGCCTTGACCCGCACCTACCTACCTTGCTGGTATCCGGTGGGTCCAGTGGCGCTGTTTCCATAAACGCCGCTATCGCAGGTGCGGCTAAAACTTTGACCGACCAAGGCATTCAAATACTGCACTTGACGGGCAAGGGTAAAAAGGCTCAGGTTGACCAGATTGCGCTGGCCAGCAATGAGGTGCGTGAAATCCCAAATTATCACGTACGTGAATACCTAGCTGAAATGGATCAAGCTTTTGCTTGTGCCGATTTGGTGCTCACGCGCGCTGGGGCAGGTATGGTTTGCGAGCTAACCGCGCTGGGTATCCCTGCCATATACGTACCGTTGCCCATCGGCAATGGCGAGCAGCGCCTCAACGCCGCAGCGACGGTCAAAGCAGGTGGCGGTATTGATTTGCCCGATGCTGAAATGACCGCCAAATGGGCGGAAACTGAGATACCAAAGTTGATTAAAGATCAAAATAAGCTCGCCCAAATGGGGGCCGCCGCCGCTAGTGTGGGGGTGCGCGATGGTGCTGCCCGCATTGTTGACATGATGGAACAAGCCATATCCGCCCAACCCGCTAAATGCGAATCCCAATCGGCCAGTGATGATGATGCCGCCGTGACGGCGGTAATGATCGCCACCTCAAATTAAGGTTGTGCTAACAAATGAACCCAGAGATTTTTGAAACCCCGGTACCGCTGAGCGATTACGGGCGCACTCACTTAATTGGGATTGGCGGCGCTGGCGTCAGCGTTATTGCTCGCTTGTTAGTGGCAGAAGGCGTGCCCGTACAAGGCTCTGACGCTGTGGAGAGCGCGGTGCTTGATGGACTGCGCGAATCGGGGATTAACGCTTGGGGTAGTCACGATGCTGCACACGTGGTAGGCCCAAATGGTCCATTGGTTGATACCGTGGTGATTTCTTCAGCAGTGCGTGAAACAAATCCGGAACTTAAAGCGGCGCGCGACCATGGCTTGCGGGTGCTGCATCGATCCCACGCCTTAGCATCCTTAATGGCGGGGCAGCAAGCGGTGGCAGTGGCGGGGGCACATGGCAAAACCACTACCTCTGCGATGATCGCCACGGTATTGAAGGAGTTGGGCCTTGATCCCAGCTTCGCCATCGGTGGTTCTGTGGTAGTAAAAGAACCAGATGGCACCATCGGGCATATTCCGGGCGGCTATCACGGTACCGGCACTGTGTTGGTAGCCGAGGCAGATGAGTCGGATGGGTCGTTTTTGAACTACCAACCCTTGATTGCCGTGGTAACCAATGTGGAGCCAGATCACCTGGATCACTATGGGGATGTGGAAGCATTCGAAGCCGCTTTTGATCAATTTGCCAAGAGGATAAGACCGGAGGGCTTCTTAATTGCCTGTAGCGACGATGCCGGGTCAGCAGCCTTGGCCCAGCGCCACCGTGACGCTGGTGGCAAGGTAATTACCTATGGCACCACGCCGGGTTCAGACGTTTTGATATCAAACCCGGAAATACTGGCTGATGGCGCTAAGGCCAAGTTAACCGGCAGACCGGTTTGGTCTGGGGTTGATTGGGTTGTAGCTCCTGAGCCAATTGATTTAGACCTGCAAGTGCCGGGTATACATAACTTACGCAATGCCGCTGCCGCCGTGATTACCGCCAATTTATTATCGCCGGGGTCAGCTACGCAGGCTGCCAAGGCGGCGGGGAACTTTTTGGGCACGGGGCGCCGCTTTGAGTACCGGGGTGAGGCCAATGGCGTGCGAGTTTATGATGATTACGCGCATCACCCCACCGAAATCGAGGCGTTACTAGCCGGCGCACGGCCTTTTGCTGGTAATGGCCGCCTTATTGTGTTGTTCCAGCCGCATCTTTATTCGCGTACTAAAAATTTTGCGGACCGGTTCGCGGCAGCGCTGGAATATGCCGACGCAGCTGTAATCACTGGAGTGTACAAGGCACGTGAAGATGTAGACCCAACTGTGGGTGCGCACACCATTATCGAGGCTGCTGCTCCCGGCACCAAACACCTGCAAGCGGTGGAAGATAAACTTGAAGCCGCGCACCGCGTTGCCGCTGAAGCGCAACCGGGTGATTTAGTGATTACCGTTGGCGCCGGTGATGTTACCGAACTTGCAGACGTTATCCTGGCAGACTTAACCCATGCGGCCACCAACAGCACCGAAGGTTAAACCCAAGCCCAAGGCGGCGGTTGCGGCGCCATCGGGCAGTGCGCCAGTTAGGGCAGTAGCCGCAGCCACCAGGGGTGAAGCCACGAGAAACTCCACAGCGACCGTAACAGCAGCGGCTCCGTCTGGCCATAAAACCGCTGTTACGCAGCAACTCAACGGATACTCAAACCGCACATCGGCGGCCAGTCAGGCGCGCACTCCTATTGCCGCGCGGCAGTTTCAAGCGCCACGGCCCGCAACCGAGCAAAATTATGCCACCCAAACTGCTCCGGATTCCAAACCGCCACGACAAAGGCAAACTGCTAAGCAAGCTCCCAAACCCACTGGTGCTATGAGCAGGGAAGCACCCCGGCCTAATGCTGCGGGCAAAACAAAAAAGGCACAAAAATCTGAAAATGCGCTAAAAAATGGGGCGGGCAAAACCGGCACTAGACCTAGTAAACAAGGGCGCCCACGCTCAAAATCAAAGTCAGGGAACCCGGCTGAGCTACTGGTAGTTCCTGGTGATGGACATAAGCTCAAAGCCCGGAAAACGCCAAAGAAACATAAGGCGATACCAGAAACCGTTGCACTGACAACGGTTGCGGCCAACACTAGCACCGGGCCGGTTGCCACCGTAACCGAACTGGCACCCCGAATTGCTGAAGCCAAGCGGCGGAACAAGCTGGGGCAGGCGCGCAAAGTGGCGGTAAGGTTTGGCGCAGTCATTGGATTCTTGGCAGCAGTTTGGCTGGTAGGGTTTTCACCATACTTAGCTCTTGAAGCGAACCGCGTGACAGTGACCGCAGAGTCGGAAACTCTAGTTGACCTGGACGCTGTTACTAATTTGGCACTAGCAAACACAGCCAAGCCCCTGGCTCGGATCAACACTAATGGCTTAATCGAATCGATTGAGCAACTCGCAGGGGTCAAAACAGTACAGGTGAACCGGACCTGGCCGCACGGTCTGAGCGTAACTATCGAGAGCCGGGTGCCCGCCGGGGCAGTGGTGACTGAAACGGGGTTCACCTGGGTTGATGTCACGGGGGTTACCATTGGGGAGTTTGCCGATACCAATGACCTCGCTAAATTGGAAGGCCCACTGGACCAGCCAGAGGTGCTGGCCGCAATGTTGGTGTTGTGGCAAGGGCTGCCACCAGAGTTCCAAGAGCAGGTAAGGGTGATTTCCGCCTCGGCATCGGACAATATCTATACGACGATGCGCAGCGGAAAAAATATTTATTGGGGCTCCACGGACCAACTCATGTTGAAAATCGCAATTGCCCAGGCTTTAATGAACCGCGCGCCACATAGTAATGTTTTTGACGTTTCTTCGCCTAGCCTCCCGGTAACCCGGTAAGTTAAGGCTTAAGATATTTTCTAATTACCTGCGTGTAATTATCGGTTTAGGCGATACTTAAGCGCATAATGGGGCTGTTAGGTAACAAACCTTAGCGAGTGTAAAAGCTAGAAGGGGGCATAGCGTGGCTGCTGTCATCAAGGTTGTCGGCGTCGGAGGCGGCGGTGTCAATGCAGTTAACCGCATGATTGAGGTCGGTTTACGCGATGTTGAGTTCATCGCCATCAATACCGATGCGCAATCCTTAGTGCGTTCGGAAGCCGATATCAAGATCGACATCGGTCGCGAGCTTACTCGTGGTCTCGGGGCTGGTGGCAACCCCGATGTGGGGCGCCGCGCCGCCGAAGAGAGCGAATCTGAAATCGAAGAGGCGCTCAAGGGTGCTGACATGGTTTTCGTTACCACTGGTGAGGGCGGCGGTACGGGTACCGGCGCTGCACCGGTGGTGGCTCGGATCGCGCGCGCACTGCCGGCGCTAACCGTGGGCGTAGTAACTCGCCCGTTCACCTTTGAAGGCACGCGGCGCACGGCCCAGGCCGATGCTGGCATTGAGGGGCTGCGTGATGAGGTCGATACCTTAATCACCATCCCGAACGATAAACTGATTGATATCAGTGACCGGAAAACCCCATTAGTTGACACGTTCCACCAAGCCAACCAGGTGTTGTTAAATGGCGTGCAAGGCATCACTGACCTAATCACCAACCCTGGGTTGATTAACCGCGACTTTGCTGACGTTACCTCCATCATGAAAGATGCTGGCACCGCCATTATGGGCATCGGTGTGGCATCCGGTGAGGATCGTGCTGTCCAAGCTGCTGAAGCCGCAGTATCGTCGCCGCTGTTTGAACAAACTGTTGATGGTGCCTTGGCAGTGCTAATTAACGTGGAAGGCCCAACGGACCTTTCGCTCTATGAATACATGGAGGCGGTAAATCTGATTACCGAAAGTGCACACGCTGGTGCCCACGTTATTGCGGGTACTGCCGTTGATGATACTTTGGGTGATCAAGTTAAAGTCACTGTTATCGCTGCGGGCTTCGAAAAAGCCACGCCTAAGCCAGTTGAGCCGCCGAAGCCAACCACCACCACCGTGCGTACGGCTCCTCCCGTGATCCCGCCAGCACCCAAACTGCCGGTCGGCGGCGAAGAAGATTGGGCATTGCCTGGTCTGTTGGGCAATCACACTGGTACCGTTCCGGCTACGGGGCCAATTGGTGGCGAAAGTAGCAAGCCAGTATTTGTACAAACTGAGGTGCCCCCAACGCAACCTGAAGGCCCTAAATTTGTGGTGCCTCCTGTGGATGAACCAAAATCGCACGCCGAAGAACTAGGCGCGCCGCTGGAATGGCTCAACCAGAAGCGCAATACTGGGGAACACCCGTTCCTTAACCGCTAGCGGCCTGAACCGTTAGCAGCAGTGGCTGGAATCGGATTCACCCAAGTAGACCTCGGCGACGGGGTCTACGCTGGTTTTACCAATCGGTACGGCGGGGTATCGGAGGCTCCTTATGACAGCCTCAATCTCGGTCCCAATGTGGGCGATGCGGTGGCAGCGGTAGCGGAAAACCGCGCGCTGATGGCCGCACTGGTGGGCGCGCCGGTAGTGTTCAGTTCTCAAATTCACGGTAAAAACATCATCGAAATAGACGATGTTACAGCTGCCCCGTGGTTGAGCGAAACCCCGCCCATCACTGCTGGCGAAGCTGACGCGTTATTCACCGCCGCCGATTTAGGTCTGGGGGTGCTTGTAGCTGATTGCGTGCCCGTCATATTGGCAGCAACAAAAGGAGACGGTGTCGGTGCTACGATGGTGGCAACGGCTCACGCCGGGCGGCGGGGCGTCGAACTCAACGTGGTGGGCGCCGTCATCGATCTGATGAAAGCATATGGGGCCACCCAGATCAAAGCCGCGATCGGCCCATCAATATGCGGGCGGTGCTATGAGGTACCAGAAAAAATGCGTGCTGAGGTTGCCGCCATCGAACCTAAAACTTGGGCGCAGACTAGGCAGGGCACACCGAGCTTAGATTTGCCTGCGGCGGTGGCGGATCAGCTAACCCGTGCCGGAGCGGAAGTGGTTTTCCAAAGCCAAGATTGCACCTTGGAACATCCAAATTATTTCTCGCACCGCCGAGCCACACAGTTTGAACCGGGCGGGAAAACTGGACGCCAGGCTGGCATAGTTAAGCTGGCGCGGACTCCAATTGGGTAATAAACTGTATCGCGCAATATTGACATATCGCCCACAGGTTTTTGATTTACCAACGGCGGATACCAAATAATTACAAGCGTGTAAGCGTGCGGCGTGTCAAATGCCGTTACGTCCGATTTGCGGGGTATTTTAGGAACAGCTAATTAAACCGTTAGCAGCAGAACTACTATCGCAGCAGGAGACGAAATGGCCGGCAATGCATTACGTAAAGGTTTGGTCTATTTCGGCCTCGCAGATGATGGTCAGGCCGAACTTGAAGCCACTGGAACTGATAGCTACGTACCAGGCCCACGCGAATATGTCGCCGCGCCACAGCCAGTAGCTACGCCAGCACGCGAAACCTACGCTGAAGTTACCCCCATCGCAACTGCTCCGGGTTACCAGGCAGCCCCTCAGCCTGACTTGCGCCGCATCACCACCATCCACCCACGCAGCTACAATGACGCTCGTTTGATTGGCGAGGCGTTCCGCAGTGGTACGCCCGTAATAATGAACCTCTCTGATATGTCCGATGATGATGCCCGCCGCTTAGTTGATTTCTCATCGGGCCTCATTTTCGGCTTGTATGGCGGCATCGAGCGGGTAACTCCCAAAGTTTGGTTGCTCTCGCCAGAACACATTGAAGTGGTTGGTAAAGAAGAAATCGAAGCTCAAGAACCAACCGGCGGGCAATTTTATAACCAAAGCTGACAAGATCAGCGGGGCTAGGTAGCCTGGAAGTCAAACACCAAGCAACCAACTAGCACCGTGCAAACCGTGCCTTAAAGGACTGGCGATTCACCCACGAATCACCAGTCCTTTATTATCTGATACGTGCAGTTGTTACTTTCCGTTGTAGGCACCTTGTTGTGGCTATTCATGATTGTGCTAGTGCTGCGCATGGTACTAGATTGGGTGCAATACCTTGCCCGCGGTTGGCGCCCACGGGGGCCAGTGTTGGTGCTGGCTGAAGCCATTTATTCACTAACTGACCCGCCATTGCGAGCGGTTAGGCGGGTAATTCCGACTGTTAAATTTGGCGGATTTGGTTTCGATTTAGCATTTATGGTATTGTTCTTTGCCGTATTACTTCTTTCTAATATGCTTACCCGCATATAAAAAATGCTGGGCCTTGTGCGCCACGCTAAGGTGATACCAGCCCCATAATTTAACGTAAAGGAACACAGCTACGATGGCCATTATCACGCCTGACGCGATTGTCCATAAAGATTTCGATGCTGCAAAGGGTGGCAACGGCTACAACATGGATCAGGTAGATGAATACCTGGACGCATTGGCCAACTCCACTGGCGAACTGTTGGCTCAAAACCAAGAGCTGCGCAACCAACTAAATGGTGTTGAAGCTCGCGTTTCCGAGTTGGCTCGCGGTGACGTAGCTGGCCTGCAGGCTGAAGTTGAAGCCAAGCGCGCCGAGAATGAGCAACTGCGTCAGCAACTGGTCGCAGCGCAGCAAGGCGCTCCGGCTAACGATGCTGAGCAAGCCACCGCGATCATCGTTATGGCGCAACGCACTGCCGATGAGTACACCCGCAGCAGCAAAGAAGCCGCAGATCAAACCATTGCTGAAGCTAAGGCCGAAGGCGCTCGCATCGTAAACGAGGCGCAAGATACTTCCAACCGCATTTTGACCCAGCTTGAGCAAGACCGAGCCTTGTTGGAGCGCAAGATTGATGAACTGCGCCTGTACGAGCGCGATTATCGCATGCGCTTGCGCGGCTACCTGCAAAACTTGCTGGAAGACTTGGACAAGAAGGGTGAGGGCCTGCCCGCTGGCAACCCTCAGATCTAAGTTCTGAACTTTTTGAACAGGTGAGTAACGGTGGCGGCCCTGCTGGCTTTGATCACGGTGTTTCTGTTACCAGTGGTGGCAGTGGCCGTGATCTTGGCGCTGCTGATTTCACCGATGGTGCGGTTAGTGAAGGTGGGGCGCTGGCGGTTGAGCAACTGGATGTTGCACCAACAATGCCGCAAAGCGTTAAGCCCGAAGCCCGCACGTTGGCGCCGGGGTTCCGCCGCAAGCTCGTACTCATCACCATTGCCATCGCTGCGCTAACCGCGTTCGTTGACCAACTGACCAAGATTTGGGCCATCAGCGCCTTAAGCGACGGGCGCCGCATCCCCATTCTGGGTCAGTTTTTGGCTTTCCGTTATTTGCGTAACCCAGGCGCCGCGTTGGGCCTGGGTTATGGCTATACCTGGATTTTGACCATTGTGGTGATCGGCGTGATTATCGGCATCGCTTGGGTAGCGCGGCGCCTCGGCTCGCTTGCGTGGGCGTGGGCGCTTGGCTTGTTACTGGGCGGCGCCATCGGCAATCTGATCGACCGGCTGTTCCGGATGCCCGGGTTTGGGCACGGCCATGTGGTTGACTTTATCGCTTACTGGAATTGGTTTGTTGGCAACGTTGCTGACATCGCCATCGTGGTTGCGGCTGGCCTGATCATTCTTCTGTCCCTGCGCGGCATCAGCGTAGACGGTTCCATCGATCGCGACTAATGGTGCGCGTGTGGGGTTCTGGAATTACTCTGAAAACCGTTCACGCCAGCGCTATTGCGCTGCCTCCACTACGGCTGACGTTTTCTGCCGTAATTCCGCACCCCGCACTCCCAATATTTATATCTGCGGTTGAAGGTTTATGGTCAGTAGGTATTTGCCGGTGCCCGATGGGGTGGCCGGGATGCGTTTGGATGCTGCGTTGGCGCGCATGTTGGGGCTTTCGCGTAGTGCTGCTGCGGATTTGATTGATAGTGGTGGCGTTACTGCTGGTGGCGTGGTGTTAGCCAAGTCGACCAAACTTGATCCCAGCATGTTCTTGGAAGTTTCAATGCCGGAACCAAAATTGGAGCGGCAACCCCAAGTGATCCCCGGTATGGGAATCTTGTACGATGACGATGACCTGGTGATTGTGGACAAACCGGCAGGGGTGGCTGCCCACCCTTCGCTGGGTTGGGACGGGCCGGATGTAGCTAGCGGTTTGGCCGCCGCCGGGTATCGCATTTCGACATCGGGCGCTCCAGAACGTCAAGGCATAGTTTCCCGCTTGGACGTGGGCACCAGTGGGGCGATGGTGGTGGCCAAATCCGAGCGGGCATATTCAGCGCTGAAGCAGATGTTCAAAAACCGCGAGGTTAAAAAGGTTTACCATGCGGTAACTCAAGGCGTGCCCGAGCCACTGCAAGGCACTATTGAGGCGCCAATTGGGCGCCACCCGGGGTCAGATTGGAAGTTTGCGGTCACCACATCGGGCCGCCACGCGGTGACCCATTATGAAGTAATTGAGATGTTACGGCCAAGCGGTAGCGGGAGGCAAAGCCTGGGATCTGCAGCGCTCGCGGAGATTCACCTGGAAACTGGGCGCACCCACCAAATTCGGGTGCATTTTGCCGCGTTGAAACACCCATTGGTGGGGGACATTACGTATGGTGCAGACCCCAAGGCGGCATCGAAATTGGGCCTGGAACGCCAATGGCTGCACGCGCGCGGACTCGGCTTCCAACACCCGGTAACGGGGGACTGGCTGGAAGTCACCTCGGAATACCCGGATGACCTGGCCAACGCCTTGGAAGAACTTCGGAAGTTCTAGAGGTTCTGCGCTCTTCGGAAACTACGTTTCCTTGCCGCAGAATGACTGGTGTAGGTTACTGTGCGCGGACGGCAGAATGACGGGGTGGGGTTGTTGCGTCATCGCACGCACCTATGGTCATCCTGCGCGTAGTCGCAGGATCCAGGAAACGTAGCTGGTGGCGCACGGTGATTGCTCAATTACCGCTCAAAGCGTAATTTTGTTAAACTTGTGCGTTGGCTCATGCGCTAATTGGGCGTGGCCAAAAGAAGTTTGAACTGGTTTACCTAACTTCGCACCGCACTTTTCCGCCGCGGCGGATGGAGTTGCAGATCAAGACGGTGGAAAACGCTGGTGGGTGGGCCCGAATAGAAAGCCAATTAAAGTGGTTTACGCAATTGTAAAAGCTGGCGGCCGCCAGGAAAAAGTGGCCGTAGGCGACATCGTGGTAATGGATCGGCAGGCAGCCAAAGTTGGCGCCACCATCGAATTACCCGCCCTGCTGTTGGTAGATGGCGCCACCATCACCACTGACAAAGCCAAACTGGCCGCCACCAAGGTGACTGCTGAAGTTTTGCGCGATGACGAAAAGGGTAAGAAAATCGTCATCCTCAAGTACAAGAACAAAACTGGTTACCGGAAGCGCCAAGGCCACCGCCAGAAGCTGACCCGCGTAAAAATTACCGGCATACAGTAATTTTTGGTCGCATCTTGGTGTGCGCATCCCAGCTTCCTCAGGTTTTCGGAGGCTGCGATGCTAGCTTACCTGCGACGCGACGTTAAACATTCAAATCTTAACGAAAAGAAGGTGAGCCAAAATGGCACATAAAAAGGGCGCAAGCTCCTCGCGCAATGGTCGCGATTCCAATCCTAAAATGCTGGGCGTAAAGCGCTTTGGTGGTCAAGTTGTGAAAGCTGGCGAAATCATCGTCCGTCAGCGTGGCACCCACTTCCACCCTGGTGAAAACGTAGGCCGTGGCGGCGACGATACTCTGTTCGCACTCAAAGCTGGCGCCGTGAAATTCGGTACCCGTGGTGGCCGCCGCGTGGTAAACATCGAAGAAGCAGTGCCCGTCGCCTAGAACCGGCGGATTGAGCCCGGTCAAAACCACGGTTCAAATTATGACAAAGCAATGACGCCCTGGAATAAATCACAATTCTGGGGCGTTATTCCTTTTTGACGCACCAATATCTCGTCCACACCCGCCGTCATCCTGCGGCCAGGAGCGAAGCGAGGCAGATCGCAGGATCTCACAAACCGAAAAAGGGAAAATGACTCAACTACTTGAAGCCCCACTAGATTCTGTGACTAACGTGCAGAATGACGTTTGGGGCGATGATGAACCCCGCGTAGTTGACTTGTCGATTTCCGGGATGACCTGTGCCTCGTGTGTGGGGCGGATCGAACGCAAGCTTGGCAAATTGGATGGGGTAACCGCATCGGTTAACCTGCCATTGGAAAGCGCGCGGGTTTGGGTAACGTCCGAGGCAACCGATAAAGACATTATCAATGCCGTTGAGGCTGCCGGTTATGAAGCCACCGTAGTTAATCTGATTACACATAAACCGTCGGTTGAGGAGCCCTGGAGGCGTCTCGAAACCACGGGTCCGGATTCTGCGTCTAGTGCGCAGAATGACAATGAATCGGAAGGCACGGGCGGCCATCGTGGCTATGAGGGCGACATTGATCTACATGGGCGTGACCTGCATCGTCGGTTAATTGTTGCCGCCGTGTTAGCGGTGCCGATTGTGGCAATTTCGATGATTATGCCGCTGCATTTTCCGGGTTGGGCTTGGGTGGTCGGCGCGATGTCACTGCCGGTGGCAACTTGGTGCGCCTGGCCGTTCCACAAAGCTGCCTTCCGGGCGGCAAAACATGGCAGTAGCACCATGGATACCTTGGTTTCGCTGGGCGTTATTGCCGCGATGGTGTGGTCAATCGTTGAAGTCGCCAGAGGCGGGGCCGCACATGACCCACACGGAGCCGCTACTTGGTGGGCGATGCCGAACATTTACTTTGAAGTGGCTGCCGTGGTGGTGGCATTCTTGCTGGCTGGGCGTTATGCCGAGCATAAGAGCCGGCGCCGGGCTGGTGATGCCTTACGTGCCTTACTGGACTTAGGTGCTAAAGATGCTGACTTAGTCGCCACCGACGATGCTGGCAATCCAATCCGCCTTGCCAACGGCGCTTGGCAAACCACGCGCATCGCCATCGAACATCTGCAAAAGGGCGATGTATTTGCCGTGGCACCGGGCCAGATTGTGGCTACGGACGGGATTATCGTTGAGGGGGCATCCGCTATTGATGCGTCCATGGTGACAGGCGAGCCAGTTCCAGAAGATGTTGTGGCGGGTGACAAAGTGGTCGGTGGCACCATCAACACCACCGGTTACTTGCTGGTGCGGGCCACAGCCGTGGGTGCCGAAACCGCTCTGGCCCGGATTGGCTCGCTGGTGGCTGCCGCTCAAACCGGTTCAGCTCCTATCGCCCGTTTGGGTGACAAGATTTCGGCAGTGTTTGTGCCGATCGTCATCGGGCTTTCAATTTTGACTTTTGTAGGTTGGATGATCTTCACCGGTAACTTGCACCACGCCTTTATGGCTGCTGTGGCAGTGCTGATCATTGCCTGCCCCTGCGCATTGGGCCTCGCCACGCCCACCGCGATTTTGGTGGGTACGGGGCGCGGTGCGCAAATGGGCGTGCTGATTAAAGGCCCAGAAATCCTAGAGCGCACCCGCCAAATTGATACCATCATTCTAGACAAAACCGGCACCGTAACCGAAGGCCAGATGACCGTAACCGATGTCGTCGTATCGGATTCCTACCAAAATTGTCATTCTGCGGAAGGAGTGCTAGCGACGCACTCGCAGAATCCAGCCCCAGCAGGCGCCGTGCTGCAACTCATCGCTGCGGTCGAAGCTCAAAGCGAGCACCCCATCGCCAAGGCGATTGTGCGTGCCGCGCTAGATTCAGCGACTCCAGCTGACGCCTCCGGCCAGAATGACGGGGAGGGCGAATCTAACGCTCATCGTCATTCTGCGGCCACGCCGGAACGGTGGGGAGCGCAGAACCTCGAAAACAAAAACTCCGAAAACGAGTTAGTGGTCACTGAATTCCGTGCGGTACCTGGCGGCGGCGTGCAGGGCGCAGTTACTGGCCCGATGGTGGGCGAAAACATTCCCGTATTCGTCGGGCGCATTACCTGGCTAACCGAGCTTGGCGCCATCGTACCGTCTGATATTGCCAGCGCCATTCACGATGCCGAGGCCGCAGGCGCGACCACCATCGCTGCTGCTTGGCCTTTAACATCGGTTGAGGAGCAGCAAAACGCCGTCTCGAAACCACGGGAATTATCGGTCAACGCTGTAGTCATCCTGCGTGACCCGCCAAAATCCACTTCCGCTGCCGCTATTGCCGAGTTCAAAGCCCTCGGTTTGCGCCCGGTGTTGCTCACCGGCGATGGCGAAGGTGCTGCTCAAGCCGCTGCCTCTGCCGTGGGCATTGCGCCACAGGACGTAATGGCGCGGGTATTGCCCGAAGGCAAAGCCGCTGCGGTGCGTTCCCAACAAGCTGCTGGGCACATGGTGGCCATGGTGGGCGACGGGATTAACGATGCTGCCGCCCTGGCTACCGCCGACTTGGGCATGGCGATGGGCACCGGCACTGACGCCGCCATTGAAGCATCAGACATTACCCTGGTTCGCGGCGACTTACGTGCCGCGGCATCGGCCGTCCGCCTCTCGCGCCAGACCCTGCGCATCATCAAGCAAAATCTATTCTGGGCCTTTGCCTACAACGTGGCCGCCATTCCGCTAGCCGCAGCCGGGTTACTCAACCCCATGATCGCGGGCGGTGCCATGGCCCTCAGCTCAGTACTAGTAGTGAGCAACTCCCTGCGCCTAAAAAGAGCGCGATAGCGGTCACCCTCGGCACGCACATCAACCCGGGCGCCACGCCGAGCAGGGCCACCATCAACTTGAACTACTTACACCAACTCTAGGGACTTAACTTGTAAGGGGCGATGGCAAAACCCCGCTTCCGGGTCGAAGCAGATTGAAAAATCATCAATAGACCATTGCCGGTCGCACTCCCGTTCCGTCATTCATGTGTGGTAGGATGAGCGGTATGGCAAGTAGTGTGACAGATAGAGGCCGAACAGTTAAAGTAAGTACGACTATCTCGGAGTATGATCTGGCATTCCTGGAGCGGTATGCCAATCGGCATCGTCTACAATCTCGCGCGGCGGGTTTCCATGACGCGATTAGTGCGCTGCGAGAAAAAGAGCTTGAAGCGCAATATGAAGAAGCGTATCAAGAGTGGTACGAATCGGGCGAAGCGGAAGTCTGGGAATGTGTTTCCGGGGATGGAATTGATTCTGAGTGAGGCGTGGAGAAATTTGGCTCGCGGAATTAGACCCCACGGTAGGCGCGGAGGCCAAAAAGACGCGGCCCGTTGTAATTGTCGCGCGCGATGCCAGCAATCGAGTAGTGGAAAGAAACCGTTACGGGGTTATCACCGTAGTGCCTTTGACTTCCAACACCAGCCGGGTACTTGATTTTCAAGCGCTTATTCCCGCCGACGGAGCAAACGGCCTTGGTGTGGATTCAAAAGCTCAGGCCGAGCAACTGCGATCTTTGGATTTTGGACGCTTCGTGAAACGGGTGGGCATTTTAGGTGCCGAACAATTATCGGCCGTTGAAGATGCGGTCATCGCGCACTTGGGGTTGTTCTAACGAACACGCTACCCTCCGTTAGATTGGGAGCTGCGGCTAGAAATACCTTAACTGGCATTACCGCGTAACTGTCGGGCGCGGTAGGCGATGTCTTCAAACCAGAGTTCTTGGGCGCCAAAAGTCCCAGTTGGATAGAACTCCCGCGCAACTTTTTCGATTTCCAGTTCATCAAACAATCCAAGGTGTTGTGTAGCCCTAACGCGTTAAGCCTTGCGCCTAACTCCTGTAAGAGTTGTTCGATTCGGTTTTTATCGAGGTTCTTTTCATAGTTACTCATACCGCAACCAACCAAGCCGATGGAAAAATGATTTTACGCGCCCGGATAGACGCAGGGGTATTTACCATGTTCCAAAAGGTCCAACGGGGCGATATTGGTGCGGGTTCCCACCATTCTTTTAAGGGTTTGAAGGGCAAGGTCCAATCTGGCACACCTGCTTTGCCGGATAATGCCCAGGTATGGGTGGCCACGCCAGCGATTAGGGCGTCCCAACGTTTGTCGCCGGTAGTTGGTGGTGGTTCATAAAACCAAGCTGCTTCGGCATCGCCCTTAAGTAAACCTAGCATTTGCACGGTCCGGGGAATTAAGCGGGTGCAATAAATAGGATCTGAGTCTTTTAGGCTGTTAATCTCGCGCGCCAAACCAGAATAGTTCATTATTCCAGGTGGTGGCGTGGCGGGCATGGGAAAATTGTACCAAAACTACTTGATTGGCGAGGTTGTTGTGATGAGCGGGAGTTTGGCTTTCGATGCGGTGCATTTAGCGCGGTTTGGTGGTTTTGTGGGAAGATGGGGGAGTGCCCCTGACTGCTGCCCAACTGGCTAAGATAAAGCCTGCCGCCACCCCGCCGGAGTTGATCCGCAATTTTTGCATCATCGCGCACATTGACCATGGCAAATCCACTTTGGCCGACCGCATGTTGCAACTCACGGGCGTGGTTGATGAGCGGGCCATGCGGGCGCAATACCTGGATCGGATGGACATTGAACGCGAGCGCGGCATCACCATCAAATCCCAGGCCGTGCGTATGCCCTGGCTGCACAGTAGCACTGGGTACATCTCGTCCGATGGCGTAGAACACGGACCTGGGCCTTATGCATTAAATATGATCGACACCCCTGGTCACGTGGACTTTTCTTATGAGGTTTCGCGGTCTTTGGCGGCTTGCGAGGGTGCTGTTTTATTGGTGGATGCTGCCCAGGGTATCGAAGCACAAACCTTAGCTAATTTGTATTTGGCAATGGAAAATGATTTAGAAATTATTCCAGTGCTAAATAAAATTGATTTACCTGCGGCCCAACCGGAAAAGTATGCCGAAGAGTTAGCCAATTTAGTTGGCTGCTCTCCGGACGATGTTTTGCGGGTATCTGGAAAAACTGGTTTTGGTGTCCCAGAATTATTAGACCGCATTGTCGAACGGGTGCCCCACCCAACTGGCGACCCTGCTGCCCCGGCCCGCGCCATGATTTTCGACTCTGTTTATGACGTTTATCGCGGTGTGGTTACTTATGTGCGGGTAGTAGATGGCAAGTTATCGCCACGGGAACGTATTACGATGATGAGCACCGGAGCAAATCATGAATTGCTCGAAATTGGAGTAATTTCACCCGAACCTGTGCCCACCAATGGTTTAGGGGTGGGCGAAGTTGGTTACTTGATAACTGGCGTAAAAGATGTACGACAATCCAAAGTTGGTGACACCGTAACTTCTGCTGCCGCGCCTGCTCGCGATGCTTTGGAAGGTTATTCTGACCCTAAGCCGATGGTTTTCTCTGGCTTATACCCCATTGATGGTTCGGATTATCCGGCATTGCGCGAAGCTTTGGATAAATTGAAACTAAATGATGCTTCACTTAATTATGAGCCGGAAACTTCCGTGGCTTTGGGCTTTGGGTTCCGGGTTGGGTTCTTAGGGTTATTACACCTGGAAATTATCCGTGAACGGCTGGAACGTGAATTCGGCCTTGACTTAATTGCCACGATGCCGAACGTGGAATACGACGTTGATTTAGAAGGCGGCAAAACTGTTCGCGTTACCAATCCGTCTGAATTTCCGATGGGCAAAATATCGGAAGTCCGCGAGCCGGTTGTTAAAGCTACCATTTTAACGCCATCGGACTTTGTGGGCACCGTAATGGGGCTGTGCACTGAACGCCGGGGCAAACTGCTGGGCATGGATTACTTATCTGAAGACCGCGTAGAGCTGCGTTATACCTTGCCTTTAGCCGAAATTGTTTTTGACTTCTTCGATCAATTAAAGTCCCGCACCCGTGGTTATGCTTCCCTTGATTATGAACCATCTGGTGAACAATCTGCCAATTTGGTTAAAGTTGATGTTTTGCTACAGGGTGAAAAGGTGGATGCCTTTAGCGCCATCGTGCATAATGATGCCGCATATGATTATGGCGTTACCATGACAAAGAAATTGCGTGAGCTTATCCCTCGGCAACAATTTGAAGTTCCGATTCAGGCTGCGGTGGGGGCGCGGGTAATTGCGCGCGAAAACATTCGCGCTATCCGCAAAGACGTTTTAGCAAAATGCTATGGTGGCGATATTTCGCGTAAGCGCAAATTGCTCGAAAAGCAAAAAGAGGGTAAAAAGCGCATGAAAACCATCGGCTCGGTAGAAGTTCCCAAAGAAGCCTTCATCGCCGCCTTATCCAACGATGACGCCGCCACCAAAAAGAAATGATGGCGACGATAAGTGCTAAGGGCGTTTGAAAACGTCGTGAGTGCCGATTCGGCGCCAAATAATGTGGGGGTGACCGGGGATTCGCTCAGCACCATATTCAAAGGTGGCGCGACCATCGCCTGCCCAAGTCATCTCGAATACGCCTTCGGTGCCTTTGACGCCTTTTACTCTTAGTGACGGGTTGAAAGTGACCGATTTACCGTGGGATGATTCAAAATCTGATTTCATCACTTCACGGGCAGCTTTGAATTCAGTTTTTCGGTCCGCGGGCAGTTTCTTCCAGTCATCGGCGAAAGAGGCGCCAATGTCGTATGTGGGAGGCACTAGTTTTCCGCTAACCAATTATCGAATTCGTCGTCCGAAGCAAAAAAAGTGGTCCGGGCTTTTGCTATATCTGTGTCTGCCTCGCGTTCCTTGGCTTGCCACTCGGGAGTCCAGTACCATGCCTGGTCAATGGGTATTGGGCGCAATCCTTTAACCAAGACTCTGCCTTTTTCGATAACAAACTCGAGAAGATCGCCCGGTGCAAGATGGAGTGCTTTTCGAACTTCATTAGGAACCGTTACTTGGTAGCGTTCCCTAATATCCGCGCGCGCGGTAATTGACATGTTCTGATTATCGCATTTTCGCACAATCAGTGCAACTTGCGCTACAGGGCGCAATACTCACTCGTACCCCGATTGCAAACGGCGCGCCGGTAAAAGGGCGTAAGCTGCTATGGTTAAAATCGTAAAGGTGTCACGTCGCTGTTTGGAACATGCATATGTGTGATTTAGGGTCCGTGCGGCCAATGTCGGTTTATGTGCATGTGCCTTTTTGTGTTAGGCGGTGTGGGTATTGCGACTTTAATACGTATACGCCTCGGGAATTAGGCGGGGCGGTTAGTCAAGCTGATTATGCTGACCAAGTTATTGCTGAAATTGATTTGGCAGCAAAGTACCTTGAGGGCGAAAATGTTCCGGGCCTAGGGAATGCTGCGCGAAGTCGCAGAAACTCGGAGGGGACTGAACCCGTCATTCTGCGGCAAGGTGCGTTGGGTAGCGGGCGTTTGCCCGTCGGCGTAGCCGCCTTCGCACCGCAGAGCGCAGAATCTCTAAAACCGAGTGGAGTGCCGACGGTGTTTTTTGGTGGGGGCACTCCGACGATGCTGCCGAGCGCCGATTTGGTAAAGATATTGCGCGCTATTGATAATACTTGGGGCTTAATGCCGGATGTTGAAGTAACTACTGAGGCTAACCCTGATTCGGTTACGCAAGAATCAATTAATGAATTAGCAGCGGGTGGGTTCACAAGAATCTCTTTTGGGATGCAGAGCGCCGTGCCGCATGTTTTGCGTACGTTGGATAGAACTCATAACCGTGAACAAATTCCCGTGGCGGTTAATTGGGCAAAACAAGCAGGATTAAAAGTTTCCGTAGATTTGATTTATGGCACTCCGGGTGAGTCCCTAGCAGATTGGCGTGAGTCAGTGGAAGCCGCCATCGCGACAGGGGTGGATCATATTTCAGCTTACGCGCTGCATGTGGAACCTCACACTAAGATGGGGCGCCAAATCCGCAATGGTGAATTACCCGCGCCTGATGATGATGATGAAGCTGCTAAGTATGAATTAGCAGATGAGATGTTGAGCCAAGCCGGTTTGGAGTGGTACGAGATTAGCAACTGGGTGCGGAGCAGCGGGAAATCGTCCGAATCGGGCGATTTGCCCGTCGGCGTAGCCGCTGCTGGCGGCATCGGGGGCCAAAATGTTTGCCAACATAACCTGGCATATTGGCGCGGTCAAAACTGGTGGGGTTTTGGCCCCGGTGCGCACAGCTATTTCGCTGGCACAGATACTGCGCCGAAAATGCAGGGCACTGGAATGGTGAACGCGGGTACAGCTACCGTGGTTTCGGACCAGGCTGATGACCATCATCAAGCCACGGGTCAACGATGGTGGAACGTAAAGCACCCCGCCAAATACGCCCAGATGCTAAGCGAAAATAAGCTTCCCATTGAAGAGGTTGAACAGCTCACCCCGCAGCAAATGGCACTAGAGAACGTAATGCTCCGGTTGCGCCTAGCCGAAGGTTTACCCATCGAAGCCCTAGAAGCCAGCTACCGCGATGCAATAGCCCCGCTCAGCGCCCGAGGCTTGCTAACCGTAACCGACAACACCCTAGTGTTGACGAGAATGGGTCGACTTCTCGCCGACACGGTAACGCGCGCGTTGACTTAAGGCTTCAGTGTAGATCTGTGTAAATATACCTGTGCGTATTCACACGGGGATACCTATGGTCTCGACACCCGGCGAAAATTCGCCGGGTCACTCAACCGCCGGGATAACCGGCCTTTATTGGGTAACTTGACTGTGCCCGTCTATCCCGACTGAAACGTTAATTTGGGCCTGAATCCGCTCGTGCATTTCGGGAACGTGTGAGATTACGCCCACCGTACGGCCGTTTTGGCGTAAGTTGTCCAGAGTTTCCATCGCAGTCTCCAGCGTTTCTGGGTCCAACGTGCCAAAGCCTTCATCAATAAACAAGGTATCAAGCTTGATGCCGCCATTACGGTTGGAAACGGTTTCAGCCAGGCCAAGTGCCAACGCCAGCGAAGCGAGGAACTTCTCACCACCGGAAAGCGACGTAGTTGACCGAGGTTTGCCAGTGTGAGCATCCCAAATAACCAATCCCAAACCGGACTGTCCTTTACCCTTGGCGAGTTCGTCAGTATGGGCCAAGGTGTAGCGCCCACTACGCATCTGCGACAAGCGGGCATTGGCCGCAATTACGATCTGCTCCAATTCTGCAGCTAATACGTAGTTCATCAGCTTCATCTTGCGGGTGTTAGGGTCTTGACCGGCTAATGAGTTAGCGAGGCGCTGCACCACTTCATATTCGGCGTTAGCCTTCGCACCCTCGGAGTGAAGAGTGGTGGCTTCCGCTAGGTAAGTGGCTAGTGTCTTTTGCCCCTTTTGTAGTGCACCCAGATCGGAGTTGGCCTGGGCTTCAACGGCTTTGGCAGATTCCACCGCTGCTGCGAGCGGCATAGTCTCAACCAACTCAGTCGGTAAGTCGGCAAGGGTCGGGTCTTCCAAAGTTTTGATGGCATGAGCTTCATCATCGCGGTAGCGTTTCAAGTCTGCGGTAATCTGGTCAGCAGCCGCCTTTGCCAGGGTGGCTAGCTCGGCTTTCTCAGCGGATGCGAAACCCTGATCCGACAAAGCATCCGTCAGCGCAGATTGGGAATTCTCCAAAGTTTTATCAGTGCTGGTTAAGTTGTTTAACGCAACCGCCAAATCGGAAACCACGGTTTCGGTAACTTGGAAAGCTTTTAACTGCTCACCAATAGAATCCCAACCGCTTAGGGCGTTCGCAACCGAAACCTTAGCAGTTTGCAAGTTGGTTTGTGCCGCTGTGTGCGCCACAGCCAAAGCTTCGAGTTCGGAAGCGAATTGTGCGGACTTAGCTTCAAGATTTTTCAACTCAGTGGTTAGCATATCCACCTGTTGGGTAATAGCCGCAAGGTCTTTTTGAGCTTGCTTGCTCGCTTCCAGTTCTGCCAGGGCACGGTCCACTTCGACGCCAGCAGTATCTACATCGAACCCACGTGCTTTTTCTTTGAATACGGCTAGCTCTTCAGCTGCCTTGGCGACCGACTGATTGGCCTCCGTGGCTAACTCGCCCTTACGGTTTTGCTCTTTTTGAGCCTCGTCAATCATTTCCTGGGTGACCGGCTCAGAGGGCGCAACTGCGGGCTCGGGGTGTTCCGCAGAACCGCACACTGGGCATGGTTGCCCATCAGTTAGCACTTCGGATGCTAAATCCCAAGCGGCCCCGGCGATTTTCTCCCGCCAAAGCCTATTTACTTCTTCGCCAGCCAGGCGTACCTGCGCGTGGGCATCAAAAGCTGCGGTTTCGGCATCTTGTACTTTTTGCTCAGCTTTCGTTACGGCTTCAGCGGCTTTTTTGACCGCTTGGGCATCATCGTACGCTTTTTGGTGGGTATCAATTTGGCTAGCACTTGGGGCAAGTTTAAGCGAACGCGTTTGAGAATCCGTTAATTGCGTGCGCAAGGTATCAATCTGAGTCACAGCGGCATCGCGAGCCTGAACGGTACCCTCGTATTTTTTTGCAGCTAGTTCAACCGCCTTTTCCAAATCAGGTAGTTTCCGCTCAGTATCGAAAATAGGTTTGAGCGTGGTTACTTTTTCTTTGACGGTATCCCGTATCTCATTAAGCGAGGTGACGGTCAACTCAGGGGCGTCAGGGTTACCCTGTAATGACTGGATTTGGTTATCGCTGAGCGTGTTTGAGGGGATGGTGCCTACTTTTTGGCGCAGTTCAGAGACTGTTTTTTCTGCCAATTCAACAGCAGATTTCGCTGATCGCCAAGCGCGAATAGTGGGCGCGATAGCCACTGCGCGTTGGTGGGCTGCAATGGCGTCGGTCCAATCTTGGATCTGATCTTTATTCTCCGCAATTGTTTGCAGCGTGGCATTGGCCGAATCGCGGCGTTTTTGGGCAGCGCTAATAACTTCAGCTTTCGCCAAGGCTTGTTGCGCAGCTGTGCTATTACCTTGGGCAAGTTTCTGATTTGCTTCTGCTTCTGCTAGTGCCGCTTCACCAGCGGATTTAACCTGTGCCAGCCAGGTAGGTAATCCTTGCTCAGGCAGATAAGCTAATTTGGATTCAGCTTCAATCTGCGCAGTTACCCGCTCCAGCGCGGTTCGATTCGCAGTAACGCTATCTTTCAGCTCCTTGCTTTTGTTGGTGATAGTTTCTTCGTATTTTGCGAATCGACCTGTACCAAATAAAGTTTCTAGTATCGCTTGGCGGTCTTTACTTTTAGCTAGCAAAAATTCTTGGAACTGATTTTGGGCCAAGAGCATTACCTGCAAAAATTGATCGCCGGTCAACTGGACCAGGCTAGTAATTTTATTGCCAACCCCGGTTAAGCCCGTCACTACGCCTTCCCATTGACCTCCGGGCGTTAGCGCAAATAACTTTGCGTTACCTTGCGTATTTGTGACACCATCACCCCGTTCTTTCGGTTTCTCAATGCTCGGGGTGCGTTCAACCCGGTAACGCTGATCCCCGGCGGTAAATTCAACGTGTACCTCGGTCTTATCAGTCGCTTGAGCAAAATCGGAGCGAATATTGGGTGTTCCATCAAACCGTGGGGTTCTGCCGTACAGACCATACGTAATAGCATCAAGAATTGAACTCTTGCCAGCGCCGGTATTGCCAGCAATCAGAAACAAGCCATCATTTTCATAACGGTCAAAATCAACCTCAAACTTGTTCAAAAATGGGCCAAAACCCTCAATCGTCACTTTATGAATTTTCATTTTCTCAAACCTTTTCTGCTAATCGCGCACTTCTTGTTGGTACTGTTCAATCGCTGCTTTAAGCAACTTTTGTTCGGCCTCGGATGCTCCCTCGCCGTTGCGCACATCACTTAGAAACTTCTCGGCAATTTCTTGGTCGGACAACGCCTTGATCCGAGCGGAGTAACTGGTAGCGTCGCTAATGGTTTTGTTAGCAGGTTCATGCACGAGTTCGGCACAATATGGGAAGCGCACTTGCAACTTGCGCATCGCTTCAATGGGGCGGGTATTATCGGTTAGTACCGCTTTTACCCAGTGTGGTTCGTATTCGCTAAAATCAGAATGGGTTAGCAAATGTTGTAATTCCCCGGTTAATTGCGAAACCTGGCGCGGTATTGGCAAGTCAACCCAAGTGGTTTCACGGATGCCGTCAGCGTCAAATTCTACCAACCATGCCCCACGTACTGGCGACCGCTCACCAAACGAATAGAATAACGGAGCCCCGGAATACCTAACCGATGGACTCAATTCTTTACGGCTGTGTAGGTGGCCCAAGGCGGTGTAGGTAATGCCATCAAATAGCTTGGCATCAACTACATCAACTCCACCGGCTGTAATATCCCGGGGCGGGCTGGTTGCTTCGGCCTTCAGATCCGAAGTCTCGCCAACTTCGCCATCAGGCACCTCGGCTTTGCTGCCCATATTGTTTGCGAAGGTGTGTGAAATGACTACCGAACGTTCACCAGCGGGGATGGCAGATTTGATGTTTTCCATAGCCCAGCTCAGCGCGCTATGCTGGCTATCAATATCGTTCTCTGGTGCTAAGTGCTTAATCAGCGCTGGTTCCAAAAAGGGGATACCAAAAAAGTTTACGGGGCCGTAATCATCGTTGATTACTAGAGGCTCGGCTATGCGGACGGGATCAGTAATAATGTGTAAACCCGCACGCTGCGTAAAGCCCGAAAGGTAACCGAGCCGCGTCGCGGAATCGTGATTGCCGGATGTCATCACAACTTCTGCCCCAGCTTCCGCGATCTGATTCAGCGCGTTGCCGAGGGCCGCATACGCCTCGGACGATGGCGAAGCGGTGTCGAATACATCGCCCGCGATTACCACTACCTCTACGCCATTATCCGCTACAGCCTGCGCTAGAGCGCTTAATACCTGTTCTAGATGGTCCAAGACAATGTTGCCTTGAAAACGGCGCCCAACATGCCAATCTGAAGTATGCAAAATTTTCATGTCTTCAAGTTAAACCATACCACGGACAAAAAATAATGTACGCGTGTTCGATCGTGAAAATGTCCGCCAAGTATGCCATTATTTGTCACATGCGCGCGGTAGCTCCCTCGGCCAGAAGCCCTTTGGCTAGTACTCTCACCCAAGATCAAGCCATTGGCCTGTTAAGTGGCGATACCACTTGGCTCACTAAAAATGTGCCTGGTTTGGGGCAAGCATTTGTGGCGGACGGGCCGCACGGGGTTAGGGCCATCCCCGGCTCCACCACCCTGGACATTGTGGGTTCGCTGCCCGCCACGTGTTTTCCCACGGCGGTAACGCTGGCTTCAACTTGGGATCCCGATTTGGTGGAACAAGTAGGTGAAGCGCTGGGTAAAGAAGCTAAGGCGCTGGGTGTTGATGTGATTCTAGGGCCGGGTATGAACTTGAAGCGACACCCACTTTGTGGGCGCAATTTTGAATACTTTTCAGAAGACCCTTATTTAACTGGCACGATGGCGAGCGCGCTTACCGAGGGAATTCAAAGCCAAAACGTAGGCACTTCCGTTAAACACTTTGCGGTAAATAACCAAGAATCATATCGCTTTGTAACTGATGCGATTGTTGACTTACGCACCCTGCATGAGCTATACCTAAAAGGCTTCGAAATGGTGGTAAGGGGTGCTCGGCCCTGGACAGTTATGGGTGCATACAACATGGTAAATGGCGTCCATGCTTGCGAAAATGAGTATTTACTAAAAAATGTTTTACGCGATACTTGGGGTTTTGACGGCTTGGTAATGAGCGACTGGGGTGCGGTTTCGGATAGAGTCGTTGGGGTAAAGGCTGGCCTTGACCTGGAAATGCCTGCCAGCAAAGGCGCTTGGGACGGCGAACTTGCACAAGCTTTGCGCAATGGAACCTTGACTAGGGAGCAGGTAAATGAATGTGCGCAGCGCGTTATCGATTTAGTTGCGAAATCTAACCGACTTAATCCGCGTAAACGCGAAATCCCTGGCAAGATGGTGGCGGCGCATAATGCTTTAGCGCGGAAAGCTGCTGCAGCTGGAACGGTATTACTAAAGAACGATGGTGTTTTACCGTTAGCTAATGAAATTAAAGTAGCGGTTATCGGCGCCTTTGCCAAAGAACCGAGATTCCAGGGTTATGGCTCATCCTTTGTAAACGCCACCAAAGTCACCAGTGCTATTGACGCCTTTAATGAACGTGGGATTGAGCCGCCTTATGCGCGTGGTTATGATCCACTCAAATCTCCCGACGATGCGGCAGCACTCACTGAAGCTGTGGTCGCGGCGGCTAAAGCTGATGTTGCCATTGTGTTTGCGGGGTTGCCGCCGGTAATTGAATCGGAAAGTTTTGACCGGGAAAACTTAAACCTGCCGCCCCAACATGATGCTTTGATAACCGCCGTGGCCGCTGCTAACCCTAACACCGTAGTGGTGTTAGTCAATGGCGCCCCGGTTTTGATGCCGTGGCTAAGCCAAGTCAGGGCCGTGCTGGAGGTGTACCTCGGCGGGCAAGCTGGTGGTGGCGCCATCGTAGATGTGCTTTATGGCGATGCTGAACCAGGTGGGCGCCTGGCCGAAACGTTCCCGAAACGGCTGGATGATGTGGCCTCAAATGCGAACTTCCCAGGTGATCCGCACCAAGTGGTTTATGCCGAGCAACTAAATGTCGGTTACCGTTACAACGTTACTGAGCAAGTGGCGCCGCTGTTCCCCTTTGGATATGGGCTGAGCTACACCACTTTCCGGTGGAGTAACGCCACAGTTGACCGCGAAGAATTTGTGATTACGTCCTTGCCCGATGGCGCAGCCACGCAAGCTCCGGCCTGTAACGTAGAGGTGACGGTCACGAACGCTGGCAACCGCGCGGGCACAGAAGTGGTGCAAGTTTATTTGCGCGATCAAACCGGCCTGGTGGAGCGGCCGCGAAGGGAATTGGCAGCTTTTGCCAAAGTGGCGCTGGTGCCAGGGGAGAGTAAACGGGTCACGATCCCCGTACCTAAGTCTGCTTTTGCGGTCTGGGACGTTACCGCTTCATCTGCTGCTACTGCGATAACTGGGGGAGGAGCCGGACAGATAAGTCCAGTAGATTCGGGTGTCGAGGGTGCCACGGATGTTGTTAGTGGCACGGGTACTGATGGTGCTACGGGTATTGGTGGCGCAGCGGGCGGCGCGGCGGGTAGCTGGAAGGTTCCGAGTGGGGATTACGAGTTGGAAGTAGCCCGCAACTCCGCTGAGATTGTGGCCGCATTGCCGGTAACCGTGACCGGGTCTATTACCGAAAAACTGAGACCCGTCGCTGCGCCTGTGGGGGGCAACGCGCGCCCGGTGCGGCCTTTCACCCGCGAAAGCACCATTGGGGAACTAGAACAAACCTTTGTGGGCCGCCGCATTGGCGCCATCGTGCGTAAAGCTTCTACGCCCGATGATGCCGATGAACTGACCGCCAAAATGTTCGAACGCCAAAACAATGAGTTGCCACTGCGGTCCGCTGCCATGTTCAGTGGCGGCAAACTCACCCTCAAGATGGCCGATGCCGTACTCGCCGCTGCCAATAGCAACCTGAAAGGTCTGCCTGCGCTTTTAAAAGCGCGCCTGAGAAAATAACACGTGGCAGGCGTTGGCCTGCAACCGCGCCGCAATCTGAAAAGGTAAACAAAGTTTGGTAATTGAGTGCAAATCAAGGCGCCAAAGGTCATTAGCTGAATTGGGTGATCGGCGTTTTTGCCGCTAAACTAGCGCGCGATTATGGTTGATTATTACGAATTATTGGGCGTTGAGCGTTCGGCTGGTGCCGATGAGATCAAGCGCGCCTACCGACGCAAAGCACGGGAACTGCACCCTGACGTAGCTGATACCGGCGATGAAGAGCAGTTTAAGATGCTCACCCGTGCCTATGAGGTGCTCGGAGATGAAGAAAACCGCCGCATGTATGACATGGGAGTGGACCCAACCGCTCCGCGTGGCGAAGGCGGGTTTGGTGGCTTCGGCGGCGGCGGGTTCCCCGGCGGCGGATTCGGAAGTGCATTCCCAGGTGGGTCGTTCGGCATCCAAGATTTGTTTGAAACCTTCTTTAACGGCGGGGGCGGTGGTTCCCGTGGCCCAGTGCCGCGCGTGCGGCGCGGTAAAGATGCTCTGCTGCAACTGAACCTGAGCCTGCGTGATGCGGTGTTTGGGGTAAAGCGTGAACTTGAACTAGACACCGCCATCACCTGCCCGCACTGTGAAGGCGGGGGCGCGGAACCTGGCACTCAAGAACACCTTTGCGATACCTGCAATGGCTCGGGCCATGTGCAGCGTATCCAGCGCAGCATCTTGGGCCAAATGCTTACCACCGCGCCTTGCCCGGATTGCGATGGCTTTGGCACCATCATCGAACACCCTTGTACAGAGTGTCACGGCGATGGCCGGGTGCGCGAGCGCCATACTGTCACGGTTAACATCCCGGCGGGTGTTGCCAACGGAACTCGAATCAGGCTGCAAGAAAAGGGTGATGCGGGTCCATATGGCGGCCCGGCGGGTGACCTGTACCTGGAGGTACACATCAAACCCGATGATAAATTCACGCGCGTTGGTGATGACTTAACTGCCGAAATCGACGTGCCGATGACGGCCGCCGCGCTAGGTACCACCTACAAAATGGATACCTTCGATGGCGTGCAAGAAATTCGCATTGAACCAGGTACCCAGTCTGGCGACGTAGTAACGCTGAAAGGCTTGGGCTTTGGGCACTTGCGCGGGGGCGGGCGCGGAGACTTAAGAATCTCCATCCGCGTCATCATCCCGCGTGACCTGACTGAACACCAACGGGCCTTGCTCGCACAATTCGAGGCGGAGCTTGGGGTGCAACGCGCCCCTTTACCCCCAGCCGCTAAACCGATGGCCAAACCAAAACGTGGCTTCGCCAACAGGCAAGTTGCCCCAGAGGGGCAAACGCCTGCTGCTAAACGCCGCCTCGGCTCCCGCAAAAAGAAATAACCAAGGCAATGGCCGACGCAAATACCACTGCGCCCGTTTTTCTGTTTGACGATGCCGCTGCGTTAGCTGAGGTTGTACCGGGTTCCGTTCTAAGGCTTGAGGGCGCCGAGGGTAAACATGCGCTGGTACAGCGGTTACAGGTAGGTGAACCCGCTGATTTGGTTGATGGGCATGGTTCGCGGGCTAGGTGCGTGGTGACTGGGGTTGAGCGCAATGGTTTGAGTTTTGAGGTGTTGGACATTGTGCGTGAACCGCAGCCAGGGGTGTCGCTGACATTGGTGCAAGCCTTGGCAAAGGGTGGCCGCGACGAGTTAGCCATCGAGACGGCGGTTGAGGTTGGAGTTGACGCCATCGTGCCCTGGCAAGCCGACCGCTCCATCGTGCAATGGCGCGCCGACAAAGCCGCAAAGTCAAAGGCGAAGTGGGTTGATGCCGTACGCGCGGCTACCAAACAGGCTCGACGGGCGTTTTTGCCGCCGGTGGATGACGTGGTGAATTCCAAGCAGTTAGCCAAGCGCATTGAACAAGTGGTACACGATGGCGGGGCAGCCTGGGTGTTAGATGCTGGCGGCAACGTCACTGCCGCCACGGCTGAACTTCCAATAGAGTCATCCTGCGCGCAGTCGCAGGATCCAGCGCCCACGATAGATTCTGCGGCTCCAGCTAAAGCCTCCGCGCAGAATGACAGTTTTTCTGCGTTGTTGGTAATTGTGGGGCCCGAAGGCGGGAATAGCCCTGCCGAGTTGGATGCATTCACCAAAGCTGGGGCGCAACTGGTAAAGCTAGGCCCACATATCATGCGAACGTCTACGGCAGGCCCAATCGCGGTATCACGTGCCGCAGAACGGCTAGGACGTTGGGGTTAATCCGGGTATTGTTGAGGGATGACTGCTGATTACCCTAAGGACCCGGAATGCATTTTCTGCAAAATAGTTGCTGGTGATATGCCAACGGAATTGGTGGCGGAATCCGAAAATGCCATTGCCTTTAATGACATTGAACCCGATGCGCCAATGCATGTGCTGGTAATCCCGCGCGGCCATTATGAGCGCATTGATGATTTGGCAAAGGTAGCGCCCGAGCAAGTGGGTGAGATTGTGCAATTAGCGCAAAAAGTGGCCGAGCAAGAAGCCGATGGCAATTACCGGCTCATTTTCAATAACGGGAAGAGCGCCGGGCAGGGTGTTTTCCATGCACATGGTCACGTAGTGGGCGGAAAGCAGCTAGGCTGGTACCCGTCACAAAGCCCAAGCTATTAATACCCAATGCCGCTCCAATGGTTTCGATCTCGCGAGATATGCCGCGCGACCGGTCAACCGACGGAACGGCACGAATAAAGAAGGAAAAGGAATAACCTTTGAGCCAAGATAGGCAAATTCGCGTAGTTGTCCCGCCAGCAATCCCGATGGTGACCTTATTGGGCACCGGGGACCAGGTGCTGGGTGCGATTGAAAAGGCTTTTCCCAAATTAACTATCCACGTGCGCGGCAATGAATTCAACATTGCTGGCGATGATTCAGTTGACTTAGTCGCTGGCCTAATTGATGAGCTTATTGAATTAGCTGAGGGTGGCACGCCATTAACGCCCGATGTTGTGCGCCGTGCGATTGGAATGCTCACCTCGCAGCGCCCACAAAAGCCCACCGATGTGTTATCTACCTCAATTATTTCCAACCGAGGTCGCACTATTCGCCCTAAAACTATTGGCCAAAAAGAATATGTGGATGCTATTGATGCGAACACTATTACTTTTGGCATTGGCCCAGCTGGTACTGGTAAAACTTATTTGGCGATGGCCAAAGCTGTGGCAGCATTGCAGGCGCGGCAAGTTAATCGCATTATTTTGAGCCGCCCGGCGGTTGAAGCTGGCGAAAAGTTGGGTTATTTACCTGGCTCATTAGCCGATAAAGTAGACCCTTATTTGCGACCCCTTTACGATGCACTACACGATATGGTTGACCCAGATGCATTCGCGCGCTTAATGGAAGCTGGCACTATTGAAGTGGCACCTTTGGCATTCCTCAGGGGCCGCTCACTAAATGATGCTTTTATCATTTTGGACGAAGCGCAAAACACTACTTCCGAGCAAATGAAAATGTTCTTAACGCGCTTAGGGTTTGGTTCCAAAATGGTGGTTACCGGTGATATGACCCAAACCGACTTACCGGGCGGCACTAAATCCGGTTTGCGGGTTATCCAAGACATTCTAGTTGGCGTGGACGATGTTGAGTTTGTGCGTTTGACCAGCACTGACGTGGTACGCCACCGGCTCGTTTCCGATATTATTGATGCTTATTCACGTTGGGATACTTCGCCTTTCCGTGCCGCTGTATCGGGCCGTAATGAGGGCGGATATCGTGGTGAAGGTGGCTATCGGGGTGATAATAACTATCGAGGTAATCGCGGCAGTGATAGCGACGATAACAACATCCGCGATAATCGCGAACGCCGCGCTCGTTACCGTGCTGACAGCCAATCCACTGGTAGTCACCGTGACGATGCTGAGCAAACTGAGATTGACCAATAACGGAGTTATTGCATCATAATGAACATTGAAGTTGCTAATGAATCGGGCGTAGATATCCCCGATTTTGATGAAATGGAATTAGCGGAGTTAGCGCGTTATGTGCTTGACGCATTGCATGTACACCCGCAATCGGAATTATCCATCACTTTAGTAGATACTGCAGTAATGACGGATTTGCATGTGAAATGGTTAGATGAACCTGGCCCTACCGATGTTATGAGCTTCCCGATGGATGAGTTAAAACCGGGGCATCCAGGCGCGCAATCGGGCCCCGGCATGTTAGGCGATGTAGTGTTATGCCCCGAGGTTGCTGCCAAACAAGCCAAGGCTGCCGGGCACAGCACGGGCGAAGAGTTGTTATTATTAACCTGCCATTCTATTTTGCATTTATTAGGTTATGACCACGCTGAGCCTGAAGAAGAAGCGGAAATGTTTGCCTTACAACGCCAACTTCTTTTAACTTATTTAGCGGGCCAGCAATAGGAATAGTTTTGCATATTAAATCTAAATCGTCTTTGAGATTCTGCGTTCTGCGCGCTTCGCACTTGCCGCAGAATGACGGGGATCACGTAGATTCGTGTGCTAACCGCTGGGAAATCGATGATGGTGGGAGTAACGGCTAAAGATGGATATTCCTTATTGGGTTTTATGGCTAATTGCCATAGCCGCGCTTTTGTTGACTGCGCTTTTGATTGCTGGTGAAGCTGCCGTATTGCGGGTTACCCGGGCCTCCCTGCAACATGCGCTAGCAGCAGCCGAAGCGGGCATCCGCCCGGCGGATAAAACCAGAGCCACCAAAATCAAAGCTGCGCAACGCCTCATCTCTGACCCCCTCAGCACGGTAGCCGCGCTCGCCACGGTACGCATCGTTGCCTGCATCATCGCAGGCGGGGCGCTGACGCTAGCGCTTAGAAGGTTCTGGTTTCAAAGTTGGGCGTTATTGCTGGCCCTATTCTTAATCGGCCTGGCCGTTTGCGTCTTGGCATCAAGATTCTCGCCCAGGCACTTTGGGCACCGCCAACCATTAAGGGTTGCCATCGCGCTGGCCCCCGTACTGAACTGGGTATGTGCGCTGACGCCCTGGGTGCCCACGCTGGCCGCCGATGATGGGCTGGACGATGAGGAAGCTCGCGACATGGTGGTAGATAGGGCCACCGAATCTGAAGCAATTCAAGATGAAGAACGCGAACTTATCCGCTCAGTATTTGAATTAGGCGACACCATTGTGCGCGAAGTAATGGTGCCGCGCACCGAAATGGTTACCGTACCCGCCGATGCGCCTAACCGGAAAGCCTTAAAACTGTTATTGCGCTCCGGGTTTAGCCGCGTGCCGGTCACCGGAGATTCGGTTGATGATTTAGTTGGCGTGGTTTATTTAAAAGACTTAGCAAGGCAAATTGAATCGGATCAATTAGCAGGTGAGCGGCCGGTAAGCACCGTAATGCGCAGCGCCACTTTTATCCCTGAATCAAAACCGATTGATGATTTATTAAGGGATATGCAAACCAGCACCAGCCACATCGCCATCGTAGTAGATGAATATGGTGGAATTGCTGGCTTAGTAACTTTGGAAGATGTTTTAGAAGAATTAGTTGGTGAATTAACTGACGAGCATGACCAGGTAGTTACTAAAGAGCCTGAAGAGATATCGCCTGGAGTTTGGCGCGTGCCCGCGCGCTTAGCGATTGATGAACTGGGCGACTTGTTTGATAAAGAAATCGAAGATGATGATGTGGATACCGCCGTGGGCCTGTTAGCCAAAACGCTCGGTAAAGTTCCCATCGCTGGCTCGGCTGCCGATGTGGAAGGCCTGCACCTAGCCGTTGACCGCATCGAAGGCCGCCGCCGTCAAGTCGCTACTCTGTTGGTCAGCAAAGCCCAACCTCCCATCGATACCGGCGCCACCCCCGCCGTTACCAAAGTTGCTTCCGCCGAGTAGTGGCGCCATCGGACACCATCGTTGGCGCAATTTGCTTTAAGTGGAACTACGTATTTGTACTCACCTAAGTGAGTAGTAAGCGCAATTCAGCGACATCGGGCCACACAATAAACCCACTTCCGAACCCGACATTGCGAAGGGTACGGGGGTAACCCACAATTATCTACCCCATAAAGAGGTAAACCCGAACAGCTTTTCACAGCAACCGAAAAGCCACGCGATAAACCAAATTATGACTCTCGACGAGGAGCAACTTTCCCATGAATGCGCCGTGGGCAAGCGATTCAACGCTTGTGCTAAACCAACTAAATACCGCTGTTGACAGCGGTCTGACCAGTGCTGACGCTGCGCGTCGGCTAGTGGAATACGGGCCCAACAAGCTGCCCGAACCTAAAAAGACGCCTTGGTATATTCGCCTGGCTCATCACCTCAACAATGTGATCATCTTTGTGCTGCTAGCTGCGGCTGCCATCAAAATTTTCCTCGCTTTTGTTTACGAAGGCGCTGGTTGGGTTGATCCTATTGTTATTTTGGCCGTAGTGGCCCTGACCGTGGGCATCGGCATGTTCCAAGAAGGTCGCGCCGAAAAGAGCCTAGACGCCATCAAGCAAATGATGAGCCTCAACGCCTTGGCGCTACGCAATGGCGATTGGCAAGAGATCAACGCCGAGCAACTGGTGCCTGGCGACATCATCCGCCTCAAGGCCGGTGACCGCGCCCCCGCAGATGGCCGTTTGATTGAAGCCATCAACTTGGAAATTGAAGAAGCTGCCCTAACTGGGGAATCGGTTGCTGCCGTTAAAACCACTGACACCCTCAAAGAAGACATTGGCCTGGGCGACCGCACCAACATGATGTTCAGTTCCACCATCGTGGTTCAGGGCACCGCCACCGCCGTAGTGACCGGCACCGGCGCCGAAACCGAAATTGGCCGCATCCAAGACTTAATGGAAAGCGCCACCGATGAGGAAACCCCGCTGTCCAAGACGATGGATGCCTTCGGCAAAAAGGTGACCATGTTCATCTTGGCCGTATCCGCAGTTATGGCTATCGCCGCCTACTTCTTGCATGGTACCCGCGCCATGGACCTGTTCAGCGCTGCTGTGGGCGTGGCTGTAGCCGCCGTGCCCGAAGGTTTGACCGCTGTGGTTGCCATCGCATTGGCATTAGGCGTAAAAGCCCTAGCTCAACGCAACTCCATCAGCCGTAACCTGACCAGCACCGAAACCCTGGGCGCCATCACCACCATTTGCTCGGACAAAACCGGCACCCTAACTCAAAACGAGATGACCGTAACCACGGTGCGCACTTTCAGCCACGATTATCAAGTGACCGGCACCGGCTACGCGCCGCACGGTGACTTTATCGTGGATGGAGAAACCGTTCACACCAACAATGAGCTCAAAGCCCTAGCTGAGACCATGGTGGTTTGCAACGATGCCATCATCAATGAGAACAAGAACAACGCTTTGTGGACTTTGACCGGCCAACCCACCGATGGTGCCGTGCTGAGCATGGGTTACAAGACTGGCTTCACCGGCGACAATTGGAACCGCATCGCGGAAATTCCGTTCGATAGCGCCACCAAGTACATGGCTACCTTGGCCGTTGATCCAGATGGCACTCGCCACATTCTGGTTAAGGGCGCCTTGGGTCAAGTAATGGATCGTTGCGCTAACCAACTCGGTGCTGACGGCATCGAACCGTTGAACCGTGATTTCTGGCGTGACGAAATGGTAGTTATGGCTGAGCAAGGCTTGCGCGTGCTGGCGGCTGCCCGCCTCGAAGTACCTGCCGATTTCTCGGAGTTTGATGAAGCAGGCCCGCAAAACCTGACCCTGGTCGGCATCGTCGGCATCGTAGACCCGCCCCGCCCCGAGGCCATCCACTCCATCGCCGAAGCTCACGCTGCTGGCATTGACGTGAAGATGATCACCGGCGACCACGTAATCACCGCTAAGGCGATTGCCGAAGAAATGGGGATTACCCGCGCTGGTGAAAAGGCGCAAGCTCTGACCGGCCCCGAACTGGAAGCCATGTCCGATGCCGAATTGGCTTCCGTGGTACGCGAGGTAAACGTATTTGCTCGCGTGTCGCCTGAGCACAAAATCCGCGTGGTGCGCGCCCTGCAAACCCACGGTGAAATTGTGGCCATGACCGGCGATGGCGTAAACGATGCCCCCGCACTGACTCAAGCCAACGTAGGTGTGGCCATGGGCATCAAGGGCACTGAGGCTACCAAAGCTGCCGCTGACCTGATCTTGTTGGATGACAACTTCAGCACCATCGAAAAGGCCATCTTTGAAGGCCGCCGCGTGTTTGACAACATCCGCAAGTGTACGATGTTCGCCCTGCCCGCCAACGTGGCGCAGACCACCGGTATCTTGATCTTTACGATGCTGGGCCTGACCGCCACCAATGGTGCCCCGTTGCTGCCGCTGACCCCGGTAATGATTCTGTGGGTAAACATGGTGGTTGCAGTGTGCTTGGACTTGACCTTCGCTTCCGAACCGGCCGAGCCAGGCATTATGCGCCGCAAACCGCGTAACACCCGTGAGGCTTTGATAACCGTTCGCTACGGTCGTCACATCTTCTTGTTTGGTTGGCTGATTTCCGCCGCCATGATCTTCATGTTCCTGGGCACCTACTATGGTTGGATTCCGGGCCTCACCCACCTGGCTGGTAACTTAGCTGCCGCGCAATCGGGTGCGCTGTCCATGATTATGATGGCTCAGTTGGCTCACGTATTTAACGTGCGCCGCTTGAACACCCACAGCTTCACTATCGAGGTATTCAAGGGCAACCGTACCTTGGCTATTTCGCTGGTAGTGCTGGCTGTGGCCCACGGCTTCTTGATGTACTTCCCGCCGATGACGCGTGCCTTCGGCTTGGAACCCACCACCTTGATTCAATGGGCATACATCATTCCGCTGGCATTCCTCACCTTCTGCGCTATTGAACTGTTCAAGTTCTTGTTCAAGCTGGGTGAAGATCGTTACGATGCCAAGATGGCTGCGAAAGCCGCTGCTGCCAAGGCTGAAAAAGATTACAACTTAGCTGCATAGCCCTGTCATTCTGCGCGCAGTCGCAGAATCTAGGGCGCGAGACTTGTACTGCTTGTAGTCTGTAGTGGTCTCCGGCAGCAGCAGTACAAAACTAAAGGGCGGGGTCGACACTAACCTGTCGGCCCCGCCAGTTTTCGTTGCATCGCTCCTATCGGACAGCATTACGCTCACTTAAGTTCGTCGTTGCGCTCTGCTCCACTCCTCGATGCGTTCGCCGAAACGCTCCCCTACGTCGCCGGGAAATTTATATTTAATGAACTTCTTAATTCTATTGTTTGGCCTTGCCCTTTTAGTGGTGGGCGGCGAATTGGTGGTAACCAACGGGGTTAGGGTTGCGGAGCATTTTCGCATTTCCCCGATGATTATCGGCTTAACTGTGGTGGCTATTGGTACTTCATTACCTGAATTAGCTGTTGGTATTGACGGGATGCGCCGGGGCGTGGGCGACATTGTTTTAGGCAATGTAGTTGGCACCGACATCGTAAATATCTTATTGATTTTGGGTTTATCGGCTTTAATTAGGCCTATTGCGGTACCACCCGGTATCTTAAAAATAGACTTACCGATGATGACAATCTCATCCGCTTTTTTCTTGTTCCTGGCTTGGAATGGGTATTTGGGGGTAACCGATGGCATCATTTTATTAGTCGCTGGCATTATTTATATGACGTTTGTGTTGGTCACGGCGCGGCGCCGCGATTTGGGTGAGGGCACTATTGAATCGCCCGATGCTGCCAGTAGTGCGCTTAACCATGCAGATGAAATGGAACTTGCGGAATCGGTATCATTAAAGTCTGCGCCCAAGCCGTTATGGCTGACTATATTATTGTTGGTTATCGGTTTAGCCGGAATTGTTTATGGTGCAGACCGGATGCTAAGTGGTGCCGTGGCAATTGCCCAACAATTTGGAGTTTCTGAAACTTTGATTGGCTTAACCATTGTTGCCATTGGTACTTCTGCCCCGGAATTAGTAACTACCATTATTGCCACCATCAAAAATGAGCGTGGTTTAGCATTTGGAAACTTAGTCGGTTCTTCAACTTTAAACCTAACCATCATTTTAGGTTTGTCATTATTGTTCACGCCATATTCCATTGCGGTAAACCCGTCGCTATTGCGGGTGTCAATGCCGTTAATGGTTTTGGTGGGCTTGGCTTGTGTTCCGGTGTTCTTATCCGGGCGCCGCATGTCCCGCCTGGAAGGCGGCCTATTCGTAGCTGCCTACGCCGTTTACCTAACCTACACCCTGGTTTCCGTTTAGTGAACCCAAATTAGGGTGATGGGCGGCAAGGCCTAATTTACGTTTGTCGGCGGAAGCGGCGGCGGATCCCGGCCAGCAAATAGAGGCCGAAAATAGTCAGCGTGACCAGGGCGCCTGTGGATGATGCTGGAACCAGGGCGTACATCAGGATGCCAGCGAGGGCGATGATGGCGATAAAATCGAATTGCCACAACAATTGGTTGAACGATGACGAATCGCCCATCGGGCTGGCTACGGGGATAGTCAAAACTAATGGCGGTTCACGTTTCAGCGCGGTGTAAACCAAAGTCAGGCACTGAATGGGCAATAACGCAAGTGACCAAATTAACACGCTGGGACTGCCAATAACCAAGGCAGCCACCAGGGTTCCAACCAGGGAGCAAGCAACCGGTACGATCAAATGCGCAGCGATGAGGCGCGAGGACGAACCGCCGAATAACCGAGGTGGCAGCGCCATCAACGCGGCAAAGCGAACACGGTCCGAAAAACACGAGAATGCGAAGTATTGGGCCACGGCAGCTAAACCTCCGGCCCACAGCGGAATCGAAATCTGCGTTGGCCCCAACAATAACGGCGGCGCGGTGGCGAAAAGCTGAACGGCAACAAAGTTGAGGGCCACAATCCACAAAATTCGCCAAGGGGAGCGGGCCAGGCTCAGCAAATCCAACCACGCCACGGTGCCCCACCAACCTGCCCGTTTGGGCAGCGGCCACTTGCGCCCGATGCTGGTACTGATCGCCAGTTCAGTGCGCGCGGTGGTGAAATCGCCAATGCCCGCCGAGTTGACCAGCCGCTGCCACAGGTACGCGTGGCTCAGCACCTGTTGGCTGCGAATTAGCGGCAACATTTTCGCGATGGATGGCACGGCTACCGCGATGGCGGCCAGCGAAATCACCGCCGTAGCCAGCGGAGGGATTGCAAAAAAGTTGAGCAGTTGGCTAGCTGGCATGGTCAGCATCGTGAATAACAATATGCACGATGCTGCCACCGAAACCACACGGGCAGTAACCGGGCTAACTAACTGCCCCGCCAACCAAGCTGCCACGATCAGGGCTGCGGCAGCCAGCGAACTCAAAAACCCTAACAACAAAAGTACCAGCGCTGGCGTGGTTAAAGTCCAAAGTAGCAATGCTAGTGCAGCCAGGGCCAAGGCCAGCCAGACGCAAGTTTTGGTGGTTCGCAACCCGTAAGTTGCCCGCCGTTCTATTGGCGATTCGCTGAGAATGTGCAGGTCAAATGGCTTACCAAGGATGGGGCTAAGCGAAGGTGCCAGCATAAAAGTCAAAACGGCCAAGGGTAAAGTCAGGGCGAAAATCAGGGCATGCGGCGGCATCGTGCCCACCAAAGCGAGTAACCCAGTTGCAGATTGTGCGCCCTCGCGCAAGGCTAGCCAAGTGGGGGCGCCCACGATTAGCGCTAAAAGCAGCACCATATAAAGCGCATCGAGCACCCGCCGGATGCCCGGCGCCTCGGACCGATTAAGCTGAGCTTCCAATGCCCGAGCCTGGCGGAGCCCGTTCAGTGGAGTTCCGGCGGTTGAGCTTAGCGTTGTTCCGGCGGTTGAGCGGTCGCGCGTTCCTTCGCGCGGAGTCGAAACCATAGGAACTACCCGCCTGGAGTAGGCGAACCGGGCCGGTGCAATTCCAGCACCGGGCAAGCCAACTCCGTGACTAACTGCTGGCTATGCGAGGCCACCAAAACTGCCCCACCATCGTGCATATAAAGTTTCAGAACCTCGGCCAGGGTATTAATCCGCCCGGTATCCAAATGGCGTTCGGGCTCATCCAAAATCAGCAATTTGGAAGGGCGGCACAGAGCCATGGCCAGGGAAAACACTTGACGCTCGCCGCTGCTAATCTCATGCGGGTAATGGCGGGCAATGTATTCCACCTCAAACCGGCGCAGCATTTGTTCCCCACGCGCTGTTGCCTCATCGGCAGTCAAACCCCAAGAAACTCCCACCAATGTTAAGTGCTCAATCAACGTTAAATCGGAGGCGAGTGGCGGCACGGAAAGCTGCGTGGCTACTAGTTCGCGGAATCGCCTGAAGCGTTCATCAGGTACGATGCCGAATACCGAAACGCTGCCGGTGCTAGGTTTTGCCGTGCCGCTAACCACGCGCAGCAAGGTGGTTTTACCTGCGCCATTGCGGCCCGTAACGGCCAACGCCTCGCCGGGTTTAAGCTGAGCTTCAGCCAAGTCCAAAATGGGGGAGCCGCCCAGTGTTACTTGCAGGTTCTGGATGTCAACAGCGAATTCGGGATGGCTCAGCGGCGCTGGTGCGCCCGCCGCCCGGAATTTCATACCGGCAATAATACTTTACTTAAATGCGGTTCCGGAGTGCTGAGGCTTTGGAGGTGCTAGGGGTGGGCGAGCCTTAAGGGAATTGCGCCACGATTTAGCTCAGGCCAAACTGGTTGACAGGGCTGCCCTAAGCGCGGCTATAGGATTTGCTTATGACCAGCATTATCAGTCCATTGGCCGCAGCGCCGCAGCCTTTAGCCAGCTCCCCAATTAACAGATTCGGGGTTAACGCCTTTACCCTAAAAATAATCGCGATTATTGGCATGATTATTCAGCATAGCGCCATGGTTTTCCGTGATTTTATCCCTTACGGTTTACAAATACCCATGCACATTGTGGGTGGCGTAACTTTCCCCATTATGGCGTATTTCGTGTCTGAGGGTTTTCGGTATACCTCAAACTTCTGGAGTTATTTTGGGCGGTTGATCATATTCGCAATTATTGCCCAGATTCCGTTCGCCTTTGCTTTCACCAGTATTGTGCTGATGGATTACAACATCCTATTCACCATTGCGTTGGGGTTACTGCTGATTAAGTGGTATGACACTAAATGGGGTAGCTGGGTGTTTTGGCTGCTCATCCCGGTATTCATTGTCGCTAGTTTATTTGTGCAGTTCTCAGTAGCCGGTGTGGCAATGATTTTCCTGTTCTACGTGCTCAGGAACCACGGAAAATGGCGCATCATTATTCCGCTGATTGTGTCTTTTTTGTGGTTTACTGAAACGATTCAAATTATTATCGAAATGGTAACCGGCACTTTTGAGGGATTTACCCCGCATTTCTTTTACCGCACGGCTATGGGCGTGGGGAACATAGTTGCGCTTATCTTGTTATTCGCTTACAACGGGCAACGCGGCCGGCGCATGAAGTGGTTCTTTTACATTTTCTACCCGTTGCACCTAGCTATTTTGGCCCTTTTGGGAGTCATTTTTCACCTGGGGCTCCGCTTGATATTTATTTAGTCCCATTTACCGGTTGCTGAGTTCGATATTGAATGCGCTGCGGTAGTAATGGACTTTGAAGCCGTAGTGATCGTAAAAGCCGATGGCTTGAGTATTGGTGCGTTCAGTATCGAGGTACCAGGTGGCGGTTTCACCCTGGTTGAGTTTGGCGGCTGCCCAATTGGTAGCAAAGTTTATTAAATCCTTTGCGAAGCCATTACCTTGGTATTTATTGGCCACACAGAGGTATTCTATTTCGCCTTCATTAAGTTCTTGATCCCATGACCACACCAGCGCGCCCACCACCTGGCCGTTCTGCAAAGCAACGCAAATTGGATCACCGTTTTCCAGATGTTCAATCAGGTCGGATACATCATGGCGCCGCCAGGGTTTTAAATCTGCGGTAAAAATCTTATCGATTTCTGCTATATGTGCTTTATCAGATAGTTTGATTTCTGCAACCTCGTTGTGCAGTGGCCGCATCTTGCCAGCGCTTATCGGGTAAGCCATTGAAACGCCACGATAAGTATTACGGAAGCCCGCTTGGCTGGCCGCGTGCATCATTATCTGATTTTCTTCAACCACATCTAGTTCTACATCTTTGCCTTGCAGTTTCTTTAGGGCGATAACTTCTTCTAAAGCAGACGTAGCATTTTCAATCGTATGATGTTCCGGTTTAAATACCGGGCCTATCAAATAACAACCCCACGGCGAATCGAATATACCTATGGTGCCAATGCTGCTGCCTATAATGTAAAAGTTTTTAAGCAGCTTTTTATCGATTTCTTCAAATTCATGTTCCAACCCAGCAAAATCACCCTGTGGGTAACCGCGCCCAAATGCGCTAGTATTGTTGCTGAGTTCCACCAGCTCCGTAATAAGACCAATGTCTTCAGGGGTAGCTTTCCGGAGCGGAGTTTCAAGTTTCACCCCGCCATCTTAGCTCACGCGAGGTGGGCGCCGATACTCCTCAAATCGAGACCCAAATCGTGACCCAAATCGCTATAAGTTGCGAATCGCGGGGGGGGGTAGCCTTTTTTGATAGGCGTCAAGCGAACAGCAAAATTGCTGGTTCAAACCAAGCTTGTAGCGCCCCAAACTGAAAGTTGGTTTGCGATGTCAAATGGAACCTGCCCTTGGTGCGGACGCGAAGGCAATTCAATCACCTGGGCCCCGTATTGTTCCCAAAAGTGCGCTAAAGAAGCAAAAGGTAATTAACTTTGACGGTTTGTGATTGCCTGCGTGGTAGTTCATTTTCGAATTGAATTTCACGCAGGCATTTACCGCAGATATCGCTGTTGGGGGTACAGAAATTGGACGGCGCAAAACTTGGATCAATCATCGCAGAGCTTCAACAAATCGTTGACAAGTTGCAGGCAGCATATCCGGGGCGCAAGTTCACGCTTGATGGCCACATAATCGGAAGTATTGGAGAGGTTTGGGCTGCCAACAAATTCGGCTTGGCTTTGAAGGAACATAGTTTCAAAGGTTATGACGCGGTAGCGCCTGACGGGAAGCCAGTCGAAATAAAAACAGCCAGAAATTCCAAACAGATTAATTTCTCTGCCACCGAAAGTGACAACTTACTTGCTGAACGCTTAATCGTAGTAAAGATCAGCCCCGAACTTGAGATTTCGACAATTTACGATGGTCCAGCGCTCCCCGTTTGGGAAGCGGCAAATGAAGATAAAAAACGCGGGCGTAGAACCATTTCTGTGAACAAAGTAATTGAACTTCAACGGTCATTAAACAACAAAGATAGGCAGTAATTCTCATGGGAGCAATTGGATTCTTAATTGGCATTCTGGTTGTTGGCGCACTGGTTTGGTTGCTACTAAAACATCGGGGTTCCGCGAAGGTGAAATCGGCTGTGCGGGGCCACGGGGCCTCAGTGGGAGACTCGCATGAACAGGAATATATCGCCCAAGCGAGGCAGGCAGCGATACAATTCCCGGATGGGCACTGGGAAACGTCATATAATACATCGCCACACCCAATAAGTGGGACGGTTAATCATATCAAAATGAGGCTATGGCCGGGTGACCGGATTGAGATGGACCATTGTGAACGCGGCGAACGGATTTTCACGTCAACGGACTATCCCGACGGAAGGGTAAACCGAACTTGGCCGAGCGGGGAAACCCGTGATTGGCCGAACGGTACGGGAGGTGCTAATGCCTATCTTGAGGGACTTAAGTACTTCCCTGATGGAGCTGCATGAACAAGCAGCGATAGGGCGACCAAACTCTAGTGCTTCGCGGCGCGCCCAAAAAATTCTGACCGGCACCTGTTTGACTTTCTGACAGGGGCCGGTTAATCTTTTCTAACGGTACCGGCTCTATCCTTCTACCCGTTAGGAAAAACTTCATGACCCAATCTACCTTCCCGCCCGTTGGCGGTGATTCGCCCGATGGTGCAGCAATGCCCGATGGTGCAGCAGTGGGCGCCACCCTAATGCCCGCGTCTCACATGCTAGAAGGCGAAACCAACTCCGAAGCCCTATGGGCGCGGCTGGCCCAACTGCAATGGCTACTGCATTTGCAACAAATTGGCACGCGCCGCCACCGTGGCCCGCTGGCCGACACTTCCAAAGGTCAGGGGCGCATATTAGCAGCGCTAAAAATGCGCGATGGCCTCAGCACCAAAGAACTCGCCTTTCTGCTGGGCATGCAGGTCAGCTCCCTTAATGAGGCACTGGGCCGCCTGGTCCGCACCGGGTATGTGACGCGCGTGGCCTCGCCCGATGACAAACGCGTGCAACTGGTTCATCTCACTGAGCAGGGTAAAGCTCACTCGCAAGATGAGGATGTGCAGAATGTTGATCCATTCGCCAGCTTAACCGAGCAAGAACAAGCCAACTTGGCAAGTTACCTTGACCGCATCATCGAAACTCTACAGGTCAGCATCGGGGACGATGATATGTGGGAGCAACTAAAGGCGCATCGCCAACAGATGGCGCAACGCATGGGAATTGACCCAGAAATGACCCCGTTCGGCCCCGGTTTTGGGGGCCGTCCCGGCGGGTTCCCCGGTTTCCCCGGTTTCGGCGGTCCGGGCGGCTTCGGCGGGTTTGACCCGCGCAACTTTGGTGGCCGCGAGGGCCGCCGCTTTGGAGGCCGCAATGGAAATCGGTAAGGTTAAAACAGGCTCAACCGCCGGTAATTATGCCATTAAAGCGCAAGGCTTAGTAAAAACATTTGGCAAGCTGCGGGCGGTCGATGGTGTGGATCTAGAAGTTGCCCAAGGCAGCATCGTGGGCGTGCTGGGGCCAAACGGCGCGGGCAAAACCACCACTATCAACATGCTTACTACGCTGCTGAAGCCCGATGGCGGCAGCGCCAAAGTTTTTGGGCGCGATGTAGTAAAGCAAGCCAAAGAGGTGCGCCATCTTATCGGCCTGACCGGCCAGTTTGCCACCATTGATGAGGCGTTAACTGCCACGGAGAACCTGGTGATTTTTGGGCGTTTGCTAGGCCTGCCACGCAAAACAGCAAAAGCCCGCGCAGCCGAGTTGCTGGAAGAATTCACGCTAACCGAAGCAGCAAATAAACCACTCAAAGAGTTATCGGGCGGCATGCGCAGGCGCCTTGACTTGGCGGCATCGTTAATCACCCGGCCTCCGCTGATTTTTTTGGATGAGCCAACTACCGGCTTGGACCCGCGCACGCGCAACCAAATGTGGGATACCATCCGCAACCTGGTAGCGACTGGGTCCACGGTGCTGCTCACCACGCAATACCTAGATGAGGCGGACCAACTCGCGGATGATATTTACGTAATTGACCACGGCAAAGTAGTTGCCCACGATACCCCGTTCGGCCTCAAGAAACGGCACGATGCCGCCACCCTGGATGAGGTATTTCTCGCCCTGACCGACAACCCCGCAAACTACACCAAAGGCGCGTAACCTATGACTATACTGACTGTGCAATCCGTTACGGATTACTATTCACCAACCCTCCCGGCGGTTGAGCCAGGCCAACGCCGGTCGAAACCGCGGGTAAACGTGGTAATCAGCGGCTTGCAAAACACCGCAACTTTCGCCTACCGCAGCCTGCTCAAAGCCATCCGTAACCCGGAAAGCTTTATGGACATTGCCCTGATGCCCATCATGTTCACGCTGATGTTCACGTTCATCTTCGGCGGCGCCATCGCGGGCAGCACCGCAGAATACCTGCCTATCGTAATTCCCGGCATTCTGATCCAAACCATCGTGACCGCAACCGGCACCGCAGGCACGCAATTAAGGGAGGATGCCGACAAGGCCGTCGCGGCCAGGTTTGCCACTATGCCAATCGCGCGGATTTCCCCGTTGGCCGGGGTCTTGAGCGCCGACTTAGTGCGCTACGCCATTGCCAGCATTGTGGTATTCGCCATGGGCGCGTTATTGGGGTTTAGGCCCGATGGCGGTTTGCCTGCCATTGTTGGTTCTATCGCCTTTGTAATGTTAATGGGCTGGTGCTTATCGTGGTTATTCGCTTTCTCAGCATTAAAAGCCAAATCAGTTTCGATGGCGCAAAGTATGTCCATGATAATAATGTTCCCATTGACGTTTTTATCAAATGCTTTTGTGCCAACGGAAACCATGCCAGCAGCGCTCCGCTTTTTCGCCGATAACCTAAACCCGTTATCTCGCGCCATTGCAGCGGTTCGCCAACTATTAGCAGGTGGCGGTATTGGTAATGAATTCTGGTTTGCGTTGTTGGGTGCGCTTGCCATCCTGGTGGTGTTTATCCCGCTAACCCTGCAGATATATACCAAGCGCAGCTAATTACTAGTAGCTAGCGGGCAGCTACTACCGCAATAAAAATAGCGATGGTATGCAGGGTAAAACCAGCAATGGTAAAAGCATGAAACACCTCATGGTAGCCGAACCACCGATAAGAGGGGTTCGGCTTCTTTAATGCATAAACAATGGCGCCTAGCGAATATGCCACACCACCTGTAATTATGAGAGTCACGATGGCGGGGCCACCGAAACTAGCAAAGTCACGGATAAAGCCGATCGCTACCCAACCTAAAGCCAAATAGACTGGCGCACTAATCCAACGTGGGGCTTTACTCCAAAACACTTGCACCAATACCCCGGCAATTGCTCCGCTCCACACAATTATCAAAATCAAACGCGCTAGATTAGCAGGTAATAATAATAATGCTAATGGGGTATACGTGCCTGCGATAATCAAAAAGATGTTGGCATGGTCAATACGTTTCAGTATCGCAGTTACTTTGGCAGCAATATGCCCATTGCTAATGTGATAAACCGCGCTGGTGCCAAATAACGAAAGCGCCGTAATGCCAAATATCGCCAGCGATATGCGCGCTGGGGCATTGGGCGCTAGGGCCACCAATACAATTGCCACGGCCAAAACCAACGGTGCTGAACCGGCATGCAACCAACCCCGCAATTTGGGTTTGAGCGCTAACCCGCGTATTGGAGTGATAGGCAATTCAGTCGCAACAGGTAGTTCGGCGGCGTTGGGTAATTTGTTGGCGCTGGGTGTAAAGGTGGTGAGGGAGTGAGTCATTAGGGCATCTACTTAACCCTAAGGCGCGGGCAATTAGCAAATTGCCCGTTTTTACCTGTTCGATGTCGGACTTAGTAACGTTAAACGGGCTTTGGCGTTACTAAGTCCGACGTTCAACTGCTGAGTTCGGTTGCTCATCGAATCGGAACCGCATCAGGGCCGCAAAATGGTTCGTATTTCTGTGTCTGGCTAATTAACGGAGAGGCAGTGCGCCAAACGGCGTATTTTAAGGTTAACTAGAGCCGTGAACGACGTAATTGATGCCTTTTTCGCCTCCGAAAAGGATGGGCCTAGCCAAAAAGATGTGAACAGTAAACTGCTAAACGAGACGCCTGAAGGGCATCGCAGCGGTTTTGCCTGCCTGGTGGGGCGCCCCAACGTAGGCAAATCCACGTTGACCAACGCTATGGTGGGCGAGAAAGTGGCGATCATGTCGGCCCGGCCGCAAACCACTCGGCACACCATTCGCGGCATCGTGAACCGCGATAACGCCCAACTGATTTTAGTGGATACCCCCGGTTTGCACCGGCCTCGCACGCTGCTGGGTCAACGCCTAAATGACCTGGTGGCAGGCACTTTGGGTGAAGTGGACGTGATTGCGTTCTGCTTGCCCGCTGACCAAGCCGTGGGTCCCGGCGACCGTTTTATTCTGGAGCAAATCGCCCCGCTAATGAAGGGGCGGCGCCAAGTGCCCGTCGTCGCCGTGGTGACTAAAGCCGATTTGGTCAAAAAGGATCAACTCGCGGAACACCTGCTCAGCGTGCAAGAGTTGGGCGAGAGCCAAGAGGTCAACTGGGCTGCCATCGTGCCTGTTTCGGCGGTGGGCGGTTACCAGGTCACTGAACTGGAAGATGTGCTGATCAGCTTCTTACCCGAAGGTCCGCGCCTGTACCCCGATGGCGAACTCACTGATGAGCCTGAAGAAATCATGGTGGGGGAGTTGGTGCGTGAGGCCGCGCTTGAGGGCGTGCGTGATGAGTTGCCGCACTCACTAGCCGTGGTGGTAGATGAGATTGTGGAGCGCGAGGGTTCTGGTGACCCGGAACATGGCAAGCCGCCGCTGTTTGATGTGCGCGTTTCGCTTTACGTGGAGCGTGATTCGCAAAAGGCCATTGTGATTGGCAAGGGCGGTGCCCGTTTGCGCGAGGTCGGTACCAAGGCGCGGCTCGGCATCGAACGCCTGCTCGGGGCGCGGGTTTACCTAGACCTGCACGTCAAAGTGGCCAAAGATTGGCAGCGCGATCCGAAACAATTAAGAAAATTAGGTTTTTAACCTATCGGACCAACATCAACAATTTTGATGACGGGAGCGTCGGAGTTGGCGCTCGCGGCTAGGTCGATGATGGCGGTGATGGCCCAATCGTGGTCGCCGTCGGCATCATCAATCACCTGCCGCGCCCACCAATAGCCGGGTGGAACTACGTTGCCACCGGTGGGGAAAGTGGTGCCGAGGGGGAGTTCGGCTCCGGGTTCTAGGATGGTGAGCAGCGACGATGACCGGGCGGCAGCATCAATGCCAATGGCATCATCACCTTGGGCCACGAACAACGGGTCAAGGGCATCTTCCCACGCGTAGGCATCCCAATCGGTGCGAAGCTGCGGGCGTTCGCCGCTCTGCGGCGACTTGCCCGTCGGCGTAGCCGTCCGCGCAGCTAAGGCGTCATAATCCTCATAAGCGGCCAGTTCTACCAAGCGGAACAGCCCATTGCGCACCATCACGCGGAACGCCATGCGGTTGCTGGTGATTCCGCCGTAATCTACATCCCCTGGTTTGGTAAACCGGGGTTCAACGCCCGATGTGGCGCCGTCGCCGGTTTGCAACAAGTCAGCAGCGGCAATGTGGTCAACATTGCGCACCACTTCACCCAACCATTCCACCACCTCGGCTACCTCTTCGGTGCGATGCTCAGCAGGCACAACCTGGCGCAGCGCCCGGTAAGCATCGGCCAAGTATCGCAACAAAGTACCTTCGGAACGTTCGATATTGAGGCGGGAAACATATTCAGTGAACGTGGCTGCAGTTTCCAGCATTTCACGCACAATGGACTTGGGTTTGAGTTGCTCACCAGCCACCCACGGGTTGGTGCGCACATACATAGTGAATGCCGGCTCCAGCAATTCAGCCAAAGGCTGAGGCCAAGTTACGCTTTCTAGGCGCTCCATCCGCTCGTCGTAATCTAGGCCGTCCGCTTTCATTTGCCCGATGGCGGTAGAGCGGGCGGCCTTTTCTTGAGCAACCAAAATCTGCTTGGGGTTTTCCAGCACCGATTCAATCACGCTAATGACATCCAGCGTGTGGTCCGGCGCGAGCGGGTTGAGCAAGTCCATGGCGGCCAAACCGAATGGGGAAAGAGTTTGGTTCAAGGCAAAATCCTGAGGGATATCATGCTTGAGGCGCAGCGTGGGCCGGTAGCCTTCAGGGCGGGTGATGTCTGGTTCGCGCACGCGTTCTACCACGCCGGCGCGGCGCAACGAGCGGTACACTCGCATGGCCTGGCGCATGTGTTCGCGCTTTTGCGCGGGGGTATCGTGGTTTTTTTCCAATAACCGAGTTAACGCGGCTACGGGGTCCAAATGGTCTGGGTCGCCAGCCTCGCGGCTCCGCACCAACAAGTTGAGCAACATTGCGTGAGTAACCCGGAACTGGCTGGTCAGTGGTTCAGGTTCAGCATCGCGCAGGCGCTCAAAAGTTTGCTCAGTCCAATTGACTTGGCCCTCGGGGGCTTTTTTGCGCGTGATCTTTTTGAGCTTTTTCGGGTCATCGCCAGCTTTGAGCAGGGCAGTGCGGTTAGCAATTACGTGTTCTGGCGCCATCACCAGCACTTCGCCTTGGGTGTCAAACCCCGCGCGCCCAGCCCGGCCCGCGATTTGGTGAAATTCGCGTGCGGTTAATTGCCGATCCTTTTCGCCATCGTACTTAACTAAACCCGTAAATAGCACGGTCCGGATTGGCATGTTAATACCAACGCCTAATGTATCGGTGCCGCAAATAACTTTTAATAAACCTAATTGGGATAAGCGTTCCACTAAACGCCGGTATTTAGGTAACATTCCGGCATGGTGTACGCCAATGCCAGCGCGTAAAAAGCGGGACAAGGTGCGGCCAAAGCCGGTGCCAAATTGGAAATTCGCTAACTCACCGGCAATGGCTTGCTTTTCCGCTTTAGTGGTTAAGTTTAAACTCAATAAGTTTTGTGCCCGCTCCACAGCTTCGCGTTGGGTAAATTGCACTACATAAACTGGCGATTTACCTTGTTGCACTAACCTTTCTAAAGTTTCGGGTAGTGGGTCAATGCAGTATTCATATTCCAATGGCACTGGGCGCTGCGCGCTAGTAACTGAAACTACCGAACGGCCGCTGCGGTTCTCCAAATCTTCCCGCAACGCCAAAGTATTGCCTAAGGTGGCGGACATTAAAATGAATTGCGCTTTGGGTAATTCAAGTAAGGGAATTTGCCAAGCCCAACCGCGTTGTGGGTCGCCATAAAAGTGGAATTCATCCATTACCACTTGTGAGATTAGGTCAGGCTGCGCGTAAGTCGCAGTATCCAAATTCGGCCCTAGATTCTGCGTGTGCGTCCCATCCGCTCCTTCCGCAGAATGACGTTTAGGTCGCGGCCCACGCAAGGCCAAGTTAGCCAGCACCTCGGCGGTGCAAGCGATGATGGGAGCGTCAGGGTTTACTTGGTAATCCCCCGTCATCATGCCAACATATTCCGGGCCAAACACTGCAACTAAATCAAAAAACTTTTCACTCACTAATGCCTTTAAGGGTGCGGTGTAAAAAGTGCGCCCACCCACGCCATTGCGGTAAGCGGCTAAAGCCGCAAATTGTGCGCCTATTGATATTAATGATTTGCCCGAGCCAGTGGGGGTATCCACCACTACGGAATCACCCATCATCGCGGATAATAACGCCTCTTCTTGATGCGGATAAAGTGGGCGCCCGGTTTCGGCTGCCCAATAAGCAAACGCGTCAAATAATTCTTCCGGTTCCGGTACCACGCCTGGGTCAGCCGGGGGTAAATAAGTCAATAAAGATTCCACAATGGCCACCGCTACAGTTATTCTTCATCGGGGTGGGTGGGGTCATAAAAATTGTTCCGGTCCAGCAAAGGAGTTAAGTCAACAGTTTCTTCCGCAGCTGGGTCATCATTTGAGGCAATAGCGTGTTGTACTAACCAGCTAGCTAACGATGCCGAAACTGCGCCAATTAACATAACGCCTGTCATCATCAATGCCACCGCAATTAACCGGCCCACATTACTTATCGGATAAAAATCACCATAACCAGTAGAAGTCAAAGTAACAAAAGCCCACCATAACCCATCACGGAATGCGGAAATGTTGCCGCCCGCAGCGCGTTCAGCTTGGGTAACGGCTAATGCTGCCGAGAAAGTGACCACGCCAGCAAAAGCCATGGCATAACCAATTACGCGCCCACGCAAAGTGGAAATACCAATGCGGTTTAAAACGGACAATGCCGATACTAAGCGCAACAAGCGCAAAGGCCGGGCAATGGGCAAAATGATCGAGAATAGGTCAACTAAGTTATGGCGAATAAATGCCTTTTTATTTTTAGCCAACCAAAATCGGAAAAAGAAATCAAGGCCAAAAATGAACCAGGTAATAACAATAACCTGATGGGTGTAATTAAGTAACCAGTGGTTAAGGTTAGGCCAAATGATGGGCACAGCATAAGCTGCTAAAAATAAAAGCGCTGCCAGCACCATCGGCCATTCCGTAACCCGTTCCCATTGGGCAAGTGAGGGGTTTGCTAACTGCCAGCCTTTGGCATCTGCGGGCAATTTGGCGGCGGCCGCAGCGGCAGGTTTATCGGCATCGGGCGAGGCCATAAAAGAACCCGCCCCGCCAGCGGTCTCACTAACGGGGTCTGCGCCAAATAAATCGTCACTGTTAGCTGGGTTGTCACTGCTAGCAGCGGGCCCTTTGCCCGCCAACCCGTCAAAGTTAGCTGAATCGCTGGCGAGCGGGTCAAAATCAAGCAGCGGGTTGTCGGCGCCAGTGGGGTCCGGTGTGGGTGCGGTTGATTTGGACACTAGCGGCCCCCGGCCACTCCGCTACACGTGAAGTCCGTAATGGCAAACCGCGCGCTAGCGGCTGGGGTGGTTGCGTGCACTTCAAAAGCTTGCGCCAAAACCGAATAAGTTGCAAATGATTTATCGGCGGCAGATACCTTGGGCACCTTTACCGTTAAGGTAGCTGCGCCATCGAACCCCGTCACGTCGCTTACCAACTGCGGTGCCTCAACATCGGACCGCGTAACGGTAAATACCACCGGAGCCCCAGCTACTGGTGCCCCATCATCGTCGGTAATAATAATAGTGCGTGAGATGGTTTCATTAATTAAATCGCAATTAACTAACGGTTTTTGCGACACCGTGGTTTGCAATTCGATCGCAGCCGGAACTCCAATTTGCGGAATTGAAACTGGGGCGCCATAAGGCGAGTATTGTGCGGGCTGCGGGATCACAAAAAAAGGCACGTTAATGTGGGTGTCGATCAACCGGGTAGCGGAAGGGCGAGATACGGACGATGGCGCAGCCGCAGCGGCTAAAGCGACGGGTTGATGCCGATTTTCTAGCCCTAATGAAGCACCAATGGCGAACGAGGCTACAAACAACCCGATAATGAAAACACGAGTCCAGCGCGGGTGCCAAACCCTGCTGAACTTTGCCATGGAAACCACTCCATCCAAGTGTTATTGCTGCCGCTGCTGATGTTAGATAATTGTCATTCAAATTGCGGGATAACGCGCGCCGAAAATAAAGTTGAATATGTCACCTCAGCAATTTGCAGTAACCAGGCTAATTACATATGTGTAAATTACGTCATTGTAATTCGCATATTGCGCCATCGGGGTTTTGCGGTTAAGTTAGGGCCATGCGCATTGCACGTTTTACCTCTGGCGGCGACCCAGCTTACGGCTTTGTACAAACCGAAGGCGACCAAGATTATTTGGCCGTTGTGCAAGGCGATCCGCTGTTTATGAAGTCCATGCCAACCGGCGTACGCATTCCGCTCAGCTCCGAGGGTGACGATGATGCGGCGGAAGTTACCGATTACGATGAAGATTCCCCGCCCGTGCGCTTGTTGGCGCCGGTAATCCCGAGGTCCAAAGTTGTCTGTGTGGGGCTAAATTATGTGGAACACATCAAAGAAATGGGCCACAACATGCCAGCGGCGCCAGTGCTGTTTATGAAGCCCAACACGGCAGTTTGCGGGCCAGATGATCCCATTATCTTGCCCCCTTGGGCCGATGAGGTCAGCTATGAGGTGGAACTGGCGGTGGTAATCGGCAAGGCGTGCCGCAACATCCAACCTAAAGACGCCCACAACTTCATTGTCGGGTACACGGTCGCTAATGATGTGACCGCGCGCGATGCGCAACGCACGGATGGGCAGTGGACCAGAGCCAAAGGCGCCGACACGTTCTGCCCGCTGGGGCCATGGATCGTTACTGACTTTGACCCCTCCAACGCGCGCATCACTTCCCGTGTGAATGGGGTAACCAAACAAGATTCCAACCTGGCTGACATGCTGTTTGATGTGCCGTTTTTGGTATCGTATATCTCTGAGATGATGACGCTGCTACCTGGTGATGTCATCTTGACCGGCACTCCCGCTGGCGTTGGCCCCATTCACGATGGCGACATCGTCGAGTGCGAAATAGAAGGCATCGGCACCCTGCGTAACCCCGTCATACGGCGTTAGGTCTTTGCCCTATTTCCTTTAGTCATCAATCGGCTAAGTGTGAATCCAGATAGGCCTTGTGGTCGCGGAGGCACTCATCAAGGGTGCCGTCGGCTTTCCATTTCTTGATGACATTTATGATGGTTTGGGCAAGCTCTTCACCGTTGTCATAAACCAGTTCGGGTGGCACACCTTCAGTACCAGTGATGTACCGTTTACCACTCTCGTGGTATAGCGCCCAGGTAAACCTTTGGTTCCAACAGTTGTTGGGATCTTTGGCGACGATCTCATGCAACGATGTGGTGTCGTCGGCGAATATCTTTTTAGCATCTGAGCTGCCAACGGTGTCGTGATTGGCACCCGTTGGATAGAGGTAGAAACCCGCGGTGGCAGGCTTTTTGTACCAACCACTTTGTACGTCAAGAGGTTCAATCCGGATGTTCATGTTGTTGTTACCCGCGTCTGCTTTGGGATTACCAACTTTGATTTGAGTTAGCCCGGTGTCATAAGGGTCCGTTGACATGCCCACTTCCGTGCGGATCTCAGGTTTTACCGGAAGGTCTCGACCGGGGCCATCAATGCAAAGCACTTTTTGACAATCACGGAAAAAGTTACGAGCCTCTTCGCGAACTGCAGAACCGACCACTTTGGGCTTGTGTATCCAAAAAATATCACGCAGTACAATATCGGCATGTTTGGCTGAAACTTTTAACCGGTCTAACTCGCTGGTAAGTTGGCTGTTGAAATTGGAGCTTTCTGAGTGTGCTTGGAGGTTCTGAAACTCATCGTAATAGGCACCGCCAGCCGCTTTTGCCTGATCTTCATCCAGCCCCAATCCGCGGTCGAGCAACGCAGCAATCAATTCTCGGCCCAACGCGCCCAGATCAGTTTTAGCGTCAACTATGCCGAGGGCGGAAGCCACCCTTGAATCCATATTCTCGTCGAAGCGGCGGTGTTGATCCCAGCGGAAATCTTGGATTGATATACGAGCGTGTTGAATGCGCCGAGCCTCATCTGGATCGGTGGCAGCAGCTTCTTGTTGATAAAGCTCTTTGATGCAAGCGTCCAGAATTGACTCCAAATATGAATAGCTAATCGGAATCCAAACATCAAACCAAGGTTTACCGGGTGCAATGTATTGATCCAGCTTAGCCTTTTTCAGGTTTACATCCACCGGGTCTCCGTAAGGAGTGAGGAACAGAAATACCTTGGGGAGTTTACGGATTGCCTCAGCTTCTTGGCGAAAGTTTTCCGTAACCCGCTCGGTAGCGCCTGGGCTGGGGCAGAGTACTTCAAAGTACTTTTCCAATTGAATGACTTTGGGCTTTTTTTCATCAATACCTGATTTTTCAATACCGAAGTTGGAAAGATGTAGATTTGAGCCTTCAGTTTTGTTTTCGATGATCAGGCAGATGCCTTTTTTGTCATTGCGATAAACAATATCAATCGACTGTCCTAAGGCTTCAGTTTTGGAATACGTCTCTCCAGTAGGTTGCGGGTTATATTGCGGTACGCTCACCAGGTTGGCGTCAGTTGTGTATTCTTTGAATTTGCCATCGGCAACCAATTTTTCAATCAGTGAATTGACAAATAAATCTTCCAAACCGTGGTTCGCAGTGGGATCCATTAACCAATTGATGAAGTTGGAGTAACGGATTTCGCTAGCTTGGCCCATGCCATGCAAAATATTGAACAGGCTAGGAATCTGGTTCAAATATGCTGCGGAGTTTTTATCATCCACAAACTTTTTAATCTCATTAGCCAAAGCGCTCGCGTTCAAAGAGTTGCCAACAACGGCGTTTGCGCTGGCATGAGGGGCGCCTCCGTTGGGATATGTAGTGGGAATGTTAACGTTCGGTGTCGTCTGTGGGGCTTTCGGCTGGTTGGCTATGGCCTCATTGTCCGCCATTACTGGGGTAACTGGTTTTTGGGGCCAAATATATTGCAGGTTAATATTGCCATTGTCGCTCACGCGATAATGATAGATTTAGGAGCATCGCAACCCGCCTTCATTCTGCGGCAAGTCGCTGCGCGTGCGAAGCTGCAGGCGCAGCCTACGCCTCGTGGCGCCGAACGCAGAACCTCATGAGCCTGTAAGCTGGCCCGATGGCGAAAACTCGAATTGGCATTGTTGGGTACGGCAACCTGGGGCGCGGCGTTGAGACGGCGCTGCGGCACAGCCCGGATCAAGAGTTGGTGGCGGTGTTCACCCGCCGTGACCCGGCCAAGTTGAAGCTGGCATACAGCGGTGTGCCCGTGGTTTCGCTGGATGAAATTGGCGAATGGAAAGGCAAGATTGACGTTCTGATCTTGGCTGGCGGCTCTGCTACAGATTTGCCGGTGCAAGGCCCGGAACTCGCGCTGCACTTCAACACGGTGGATAGCTTTGATACCCACCCGGACATTCCGGTTTACTACGAGAAACTCAACGCCCAAGCCCGCGAAGGTCACCACGTGGCATTGATGTCGGTAGGTTGGGATCCGGGCATGTTTTCAATCAACCGGGTATATGCCCAATCTATTTTGCCCACCGGTGATACCCAAACCTTCTGGGGCAAAGGTGTTTCCCAAGGTCACAGCGATGCTATCCGCCGCATCCCGGGTGTAGCCAACGGCATTCAATACACTGTGCCGATTGAATCTGCGGTAGCGCAAGCCCGCGCGGGCCATGGGGCCGTGCTGACTACCCGCCAAAAGCATTTGCGGGAGGCTTTTGTGGTGGCTGAGCCGGGGGCAGATAAAGCTGCCATTGAACAGGCCATTAAGACGATGCCGAAGTATTTTGCCGATTATGACACCACGGTGCATTTCATCTCCGAAGATGAGTTGCACCGCAACCACCAAGGCATGCCGCATGGGGGGTTTGTGGTACACAGCTCCGAAAGCTCGCCCGGCATCAAGCACACCATCGAATACCGCTTGAACCTCGATTCCAACCCAGAATTCACCGGCGCAGTTCTGGCCGCTTACGCACGGGCTGCTTACCGCATGTTTGAAGCTGGGGAGCGTGGCGCCCGAACGGTGCTAGATGTGGCACCCGCGTTGCTTTCGCCCAAGTCCGGCGCTGACCTGCGCGCCGAACTGCTCTAGTTGGCACCCGATGGTAAAACGTGGCGAGGCCGCCGAAAAAATCGGCGAGGCAATTCTGGAACTCTATTTTGGCAAAGGGAAACCGAGCGATGCCCTTCCTGACCGGGTTGTTGCGCCTTTCGGTACCCGAACCAAGGTGGAGCTGGAAGGGGCCATTTACGACGGGTTGGTTGCTGGTGGAGTCCAAAATCTCGATGTTGATGCGGGTGCATCACAGTTTTTGCTAACTACACCAGCAGCCGCCAAGAAGTTAAAAATGGCTCACCAATTGCGCACCCAGTAGGAGCCATCGCTGCGGATGTGGCCGGGCTTCAAAAAAGCATTGCTAAAACGTCGCTTCATCATCGGTGAATGTGAACTACCATTTGGCACGGTTTGTGCAAGGTGTAATTACAAGTCAGAAAATAAAATAGATTCTGGGTTAGAGTTTTGCATTGTTCCATTTCGATAGCTAGAGGCGGAAACTAGGTAGGCCGTACTCTTTATGATAAATGCAGCACGGCTTATTTTTGGCTTCTTTCTTTTCATTCTGCGTAAGCGAATCTTTGATGAAGGTATCATCTTCAAGAACAAATTCCTTGGCCTCTGCCAGCGGTGTTTCGAGGCCATACTGCGAATCTTTAAGGTCCACCACGTTGTAGTCATCGTTGGGGTCTATCACGCAGTTTACTGGATCTAGATAACCGATGTGTTTAAAATCATCGCCGATTTTCGCGTATACCGTGTAGGCGGGATTTTCAAAAAGCTGTCCGTCGTCTTTATAAATGCGGCCCTCGGTAAGGAACAGGATCTCATAACCGTTTGCCCCTTTTGTGGTGTCAAGTTTCATCATTACCCCATTTCCTGTGGAATAGTTTTATTCAGTATCTAGTTTGGCGAACCTTCTGGTTTGGGCGATAACTGTCAGTAGAACTGCTATCACCTATTCGGCCAACTTGGCATCCAAATATGCCTTATGTTCACAAAGGCACTGAGCCACGGTTCCATCAGCTTTCCACTTTTTAACTACCTCCAAAAGTATTGGCACGCTCTGCGCCACACGTCAGATTCGACAGAAATCCGCAACATACCGGCGAAGTTTCAGCTTCTGAACCTATGTATGATAATAAAATCTGTTTCTAAGGTTTCCAAACCCCGCGAGAGATTTTTCCGTATTCATTTGGGGTTTCATCAGTCGAAACCTCTATTTTTTCGTACTCGCAATGTATTGGGTCTTTTTCAGGGGCATATGGAGTACCATCGCCCCAATATATCCATTCTTTGTCGGTGTAGCCGTTATGAATGTGGATGGTCCATTTTGGGTTGGAAAAATCTGAAAAATCAAGTCCATCAAAATCTACCACCTCTAACGCATTCTCCTCGTAATCCTGTATACCGATTGTTTCAAAAGAGTAATTATCAGCATTGAGTATGAGTGAGATAATTTCTTCCTCAAACATAGAGTCTTCGGGGTCAATTACATCCCCAGAATACGGCGAAACTACAGGCTCTGACGGCCAATCTCGAAGCGAAGACCATGATGTGTCCTTGCCATAATACTCAAATGTGTCCTCATGGAACTCAACATCTACATCACCGAAGTCCCACTCATACCTAAAACCAGCACCAGAGATGATGAACGGCCCACCACCAACCTTATCCATGTTGTAAGACATGTCAGAATCTTCGTCAAATATCTTTTTATTGAACTTGACCTTGAAAGCAAGACGAGGTAAAGGCGTAAATTTGGTGTTTACAGCCTGGTTGATTGCGGCTTCGATATCTGCGGCAGGCAAATCATTAGCTAGCAGGTCTTTATCTACCTCTTTAAGTAAATCATATAGTTGGCTTAAATATTCTGAAAAGCGCTCTGGTTCAATGATCTTTTGCGATTCAGTCAAGAACCACTCTTTGTTGCGGAAAGCTTTGCTGCCCTCACTGCCAATCAGTAAGATCAGTTCAAGGTGAGTTTTTTTAGGAAGCGCGGTTTTCCACTTTGCCAGATTCTTAGTTGCCTTATCTTTTGATAAGTACTGCGAAGCTTGCGGATACTGCGCAGCATCAACCGGTACAAATGGGTCCCAATCATCGCCCGCCCGATCTGGCCGCGCCCCAACCTCTAAGTCAGGTACCCAACTCTTAGTCTGCTCTTTTACGAGCTCCTCTTCCTCGGCGGAGTGGCTATCAACGAATACTTGCCCTTTACGTAACATATAATTACCAGAAGGCAAATCCAGAGTTTCGATCAGAATCACATTTTTGCCAGCAGTTAGGAGGTACCGCCCTTCACCCGCATCATATTTGGTGAACTTATCAGGGTTAGCATTAAGCCATTGATCAAGTAGTTGTTTGGTTAATTGCGCGGATTGAGCATTGTCTGACATTTGGTTCTCTCGTTTCAACAGTTGATTGGTCAGAATTCGGGTTTGAATAATGCGAATTATTCTGGTTTGTGCGATAGCAAGCCCTGCGCGATCTTTATAAACCTGATCCGCAGGCACCCCTTCTGTACCCAGCAAATACCGCTTACCGCTTTGGCGTTAAAGAACCCAATTATGCTTTACCGGTAGGCCGCGGGCTATTTTGGGGAACCTCATGCTTTGGGTAGAGTTTTTAAGTCAGCATCAAGGGCAACGGTAAGCTCAGTTGCGAATTGGTCAATCTGGGCTTGCTTCCAGGGCTTAGTGGCCCAGCTAGCGGGAGTTTCCGAGTCCCAAGTGAACATACCGGCATATTTCTTTTGGACTGCGACCACATTGCGGAGCGCGCTCTTCTTAACGTTGTGCGGGTGGACCAACAGCATTTCAGAGGGGAATCCAATGCTCTTGGTGCTTTTGTTGAACGAGCCAGCAAAGTATAGGGCATAACCTTTACGTTCCACCACCATGCCGATGCCGGTATTGCCGCCTAATTTGAAACTGCATTGCCCACAGGTGATCTTTGACTTACCGGGCGCAACCAGCCAGCGATTGGAGCCCAAGGCAGTTACTAAAGCATCCCTCAGCCTTTTGAACTTAGCTTTAATCGGATCAGGGAACTCGTCGCTACTGGCTTTTGCAGAGGTGCGGGGGGCACTCGCATTGGCCGCAGACGCCGCCGGTACATTGGTAGGCGCCGGAGTTTTTGTAGCCTTTGGAGCCTGTGAGGCTTTCGGAGTTGGACTAGGTGACGCAGCTGGCTTCTGCTCAAATTTGTGATTGAGTACCACTTCCGCGGGCTCAACAACGGCTAGCCCAATTGCTTTGGCCCGTTGCATCCAATCCACTTTGGTTGGGTTTAAAGTTGAATTTTCATCCAACCCGGCCCATATAACTGAACCTCCCATGTCCGGGTCGAGCACACAAATGGTGTAGTTATCATCTGGGGCCACCTTCAAATCAGGAATGCTAGCCAAAAATGCCGCCAAATTGCCGATGGTGGTATCTGCTGGCACATCTTCGAGCTCAAACTTGTGGATTGTAGGCTGCCCTTTCATGTAGTCCAAACCCTCAGCGACGTTCAATACTAGATTAAATGTCTCAGGCGCAGCGGCATCACAATTTGCGGCAGCATAATCGCCGCCCTGATCGTCATCGTCTTCGTCGTCGTCGGAATCAGTGAGGCTAATGCCCATCGCCGCCATCAGACCTGCTATATCCATTTCATCATCTTCGCCATCGGCGCGGCGTAGAGCAACCAACATATGGGGAAAAGTTAACCACCCGTGGCATTCACCAATTACTTCATCAGGCTCCAGATTTTGCCAACCCTCATTGCCGGGTGGTGGGGCCACCTGCAATGCCCAAGTCAGGTTCGGATCCTTACCCTTGCCAAATTGCGGCATTCTCAGTAACGCCTGGGCTAATTCGGCCACGGTCGTATCCGAAGGCAAGGTCAGTGCAACATCTTGCGCACCGACGGGGATGGGAGGATGCGGTACCACCGACAAGAGCAAGTCAAGATCACCCACCGCAGGGGGAGCTACTGTGCCAATTTCGCACAAGGCCACAATTTTGGCACCGGTTACCCTCGAGTCGGAAACCGGGGTATCTGGTGGTAGCACCGTGTATTCATCATCTTCGGAGACAACTTGTAAGGTGTAATTGCCATCTGGGTCTACTTCTTGATGCGGGGTGCCCGCCAAAAACTCGGCGATCTGTGATACGGGGGTATCGCCGGGAACGCCACCGAGCCCGATAGTTTGGGCGGAAGTAGCAATTGTGGTCGGAGTACCATTAGCGTTGGTATAAGTTTTTAGCGTACCGGGATACACTAATCCGGTTACCATCTTTATATTTAGGTCAATGTCTTCAACCTCAGTGAGACCGTTATCCGAACCAGCTGAGGTGTTTACTGCGTCTGCTGGCCCCACAACGGTCAAATCCTGATTCCAGTTGTCATTAACATTTTCGAATTCAAGTTTGTGGCCAACATAATCTTTGCCGAACCAAAGCCATTCGCATTTAACAATCTCCAGACCGAGTTCTTGGTAATCGCAAAATCCGATCTGGTCAAATGCAAAATCATCGGCATTGACTGCCTTAGCCAAATCAGCCACAGTCGCCTTGATCTGGTACTCATCCTCAAACCACCGGATATCCCCATCGGCGTCTGCCCGCCAAGCACCCCTAGGCTTAGGGAGCGTGCAAATTGTGGTAAACCTATTTTGCCCTTCTGCTTTGCTTTGGTATTTACCGAATACAATTTCAAAACCGATGCCGTTACCGGCAACCCGCAAAGGGTCAAATTCGATATCTCTAACCGCACCACTAATGTCTTGATTGAATACTACTGACAATCGAAATTCTGGAACACTATTGCTACTCGTACTACTGGTGTTAATAGGAGCAGATTCGGGTTCTTCCTTAGCAGCAGAGGTGGCCGCAGCGGAGGTTGGAGGTGCGGTTTTTGCGCCGTCGCTCAGACGAGTGATGGTGCCATCGGTAGCCCAATAATAAAGTTCGTCAGTCAAGGCGCCTTTAACGTCTTTAACTTGTTCCCAACCCATTTTTGCTATTCCCCGGAGGTGGTCCAGTTGGTCCCCTGTTGCGCCCATTGGGGCAAAGAAAATGTTGCTGCGGTGCAAAGGTAAAAACACGATGCCTTTATCGGCAGAGATGTCTGCATCGGAACAAAGCTCGCGCGGGTTACCTAGCTTGGCGGCGGTCACCACGGAGTCACCACCCAAGGCTTGGTGTATCCCGGCCGCGCCTAAATCGTTGATTTGGCCGTACCCTTGGGCATCGGTATTAGCTTGCCCGATGCGGAATGCCTCATCCTCACTGAATGGGTAGTTAGCTAACTCGGCGTCCGTTACGTAGGCGGTGGTGGTGGGTGTATCGATTATTAACAGCTGCACTAGGCCGGGTGCGAAAGGCCGGGCATAGTGTGACAGGTCGAGGTGGTAATCGCCCTCAACCAGTAACTGAGTGTAGAGGTTAGCCCGCAAAAACTCAGGATCATCAGTCCTGTTCATGATTGCGTCAAAGTCAGCTATATTTATCAATCTATTTCCAGCCTGTCGATACTAGATGTTGGTCCGATTTGGGGAGTATTACTTCAGCTTATGCTTCGGGTAAAGTTGGTGCGAAGCCGGATTGGGTCCTGAGTTTGTTGAGCTTCTATCTCGCGGTCAAAAGTTGACATAAGCGCCTTTCGCTAATCCCATACCGTTGTAGTTATAACAAAAAAGTTAGCCTGCCGAACGGACAAAACGATGTTTGGGTTCGTTCGAACAAGTTTGGGAATGTCCGAAATTGGGTTTGATCAAATTATTCCGATACTGCACATTTTCATTTTCAGGCCTGGACGTGTTAAGCCGGTTGATGCCCGAATTTGTACTTTTTCACTGTGGGCTCGGTGGTGATGGCCAGTAAGCCGACACACTCGGATTGTTGCAACCCACGGGCTATATCGGCATCCAGAGCAGCGGCTTCATTGAATCTGCCCCACTTGCCGGTAGCGGGGTCATAGATCCGTAAAGTGTAGTTGCCAGCTGGTTCAAATTTGAGTTCAGGGATAGAGGCTAAGAACCCCGCAATTTCGGATATAGGAGTTCCAGCCGGGATGTCTTCTAGGTTCACCGTGTGGGCGTCGCTATTGGGGTCGTAGTTTGTTAGCCCTTCAATTACCTTAAGCTTTAGAGAAAATTCACTGCTGATTGCTTCGTTATTGTCGCTGTCATCATCAGCGTTACCAACCCCACGCTCATCCAGGCGGTCGCGGGCCTCGGTACGCACTTCTTCATCGTCATCGTCAAGTAGCGTTTGTAGCACATCAACTGGAGTATTCTCATTGCCCGCCACCGCAAAGCGCACCCAGTCACTCCAATCGCGGGCAAATTCGCGCAATATCTCGGGATTGTCACATTGCTCAGCAATAGCCTGGCGGCGGTTCTTGTTGCCGTACTGGTCTTCAATCCGGGCGCGGCGGGCAATCTCATCATCTGGTACTTGCTGGTACTTGCGAGCCAGTTCGCGGATTTGTGGTTCATCGTCAGTATTGAGCAAATATTGCTGCACCGATGTCGGCAGCTTTGGGTTAGATAGCAAAGTGACCCGGACATTAGGCCATGGGTCATCCGCCAGTGTTCGGAGCACCTGCTCGGGCGCGTTGGAGTTTTTAGCTACCGAAGCGCGGACTTGCCACGCCTCGTCCCCAGCCAAGCGGGTGAAAATTTGAGTTGTGACCGGGTTGGCCACTGTAATCCGATCTGCTACCCGGCCACGAACTTCAACATGTTCATGGTGGCTGAGCCTTTCTTGGGCATCCACCGGAGTGTTGCGATTTGAGGCCACGTACCCTTGTACGCCCAAATCTTCATCGCCCGCTAAATCACCAAGCACAGTGGAATCGGCAGAAGACTTGGCTAACTCTTTACGGGCCTCATCGTCGCCGTATTTTTGCACTAATTGGGCTTGGGTGGCAGTTGGGCCTTGAGGGCTGGGCTGGCTTGATGAGGTGGGACTGGGACCCCCAGGCGATGTCGTTGTTTTGGTGGAAGTTGCACTGGCTGAAGCAGGCAAGCCCCACTTATTTACGGCTTCGCGGATCGCAGCCTTGATCTGGCCCGGAGTGAATTTTGGAGCCAAATCGGCGGCTGATAATTCACCGAGCCATTCATTCAATAGATCCGCGAAGCGCGAGGGTTCCGCAATCTTGACATTGTTGGTGTACCAATATTTGTTCCGGAAAGTATTCGCTCCTTCATTGGTTAGAATGCAAACATAACGCATTTGAGCGCCATCGGGTAAAAGGTTGATTAACGTTTTCAGTTGATCGAATGTCAATAGGGCATCAGTACTTTCCGCTTCCAGCCATTCGGGATTATCGCTTATATCCGCTTGCTCGTTTTCAATATATGTCAGCCGGCCATCTTCGGTCATTGCGTAAGTACGATCACCTGGAACATCCACGCTTTGGATTACAAAAATATGGCTACCAGCAACCAAAAGCCAAAAGTTGGGTGCCATCGGGAAGCACTTGACTTCGTTCGCGTGGTCAGCCACCCATTTTTGAACCAGCTTTTCAGCTAGTTCGTTACCATCTGCGGAACCCGGCGCGTCCGATGATGCTGTCGGGGGTGTAGCAACTGGCGCCGGTTTCGCCGCGGTGGGGCGTTGTGGCGGCGGAGGCGCACTTACCGGTTTAGCTGCTGAGCGGGCGGGTGAAGTTTTAGCGCCATCGCGCAGGCGAGTTACAGTGCCATCTGGTGCCCAAGAGTAAATGTCTTTGGTCAACGCGCCGCGTTCATCTTTTACCGTTTCCCAGCCTTGCCCACTAATCTGTTGGAAATAGTCTAGTTGTTCGGATGTGCCGTCCAAGGGGGCAAAAAAGATGTTGCTGCGATGCAAAGGCAAAAACATAATGCCCTTATCGGCGGAAATCTCTGCATCGGAGCAAAGTTCGCGCGGGTTGCCCAACTTGGCCGCCGTAACTACCGACTCCCCGCCTAAGGCTTGGTGAATCCCGGCGACGCCCAAGTCTTCCAGATGACCGTAGCTTTGCTGGTCCGTATTGGCTTGCCCGATGCGGAAGGCTTCAACTTCATCAAACGGGAAACCTGCTAGTTGGCTATCAGTCACATAAGCCGTCATCGCTGGGGTATCAATTACTAAAACTTGAACCAAGCCGGGGGCAAATGGCCTGGCATACTTTTGGGTTTCCAGATGGTAATCATCATCAGTTAGCAATTGGGTGAACAAGGTATCACGCACGTCCTCACCGTCAACAACGATGGCTTGCAGCTGATTCACGGCTGCCTGTTGCCCAGGCGAAAGCGAGGCCCCCATCATCCCCAGCAAGGCCGCCGTTGGCGCTCCAATCTCGGCGGGTTCAAGCTTCACAAAGGCTTTGGTGAGCCTAGGATCGGTGACCGGGCCGTCCTCTGGTAAAGTTTCCAAACCCTGGCCGGGAATTAGTACCTGTAGGGTATATAGCCCATTTGAGTCAACTGGTGATTCAGGTAGGTCAGCTAACCTGCTGGCCAATTCCGCAACCGTAATGTCATCCGGTACCTTGATCGCGACTCTCTGAGCGGTGAACCCCCCGTGGGGCAGCATTTGTTGAATTAGTTTGAATTGGAAAGCTATTTCCTTCATTTGCCTATCCGTATCGTTGTAAAATCTGGGTTGGAGGGCGCAACTAGATGCATTACGACATCATGTTGTTCATAATCTCGATGCGCTCAGCATCGTTCACATTTACAAAGCTGACTACGGGGGCGTTGAGCACGCGCGGATCACCGACGGGGTTAAGCGGTGAGATGCGCTGCCACTGCCGGGTGCTAGGATTCCAGAGTTGCATTGTGTACATCCGGCCAAATTCGAGGCCCGTGTCGGGATTCTGCGCTAGTTGAATCGCAATGCCAGTAACGTGAAGGCTGCCGGGCACCGTAAAACCAACTTCATAGTCTTCCTCGCCACCTTGGTAGGTGTCGGGGTCAATTACTATCTTGAGGGAGGCTTTCACCGGGGCGTCAGAAACTGTGGGAATCGCGGACGATTCCGCGGGTGGTGGGGCGAGATCATCACCTTCATATTCATGGGCGGCATCTTGCTTCGATCCTTCGAGCACGCCAGGTGGGTAGGGGCGGCCTTGTGGGTCAACTTCGGCGGGGCTACCACACTCGGGGCACGTGGCAGTTCCGGGAAGCAGGGTATGGCCTTCATCTTCGCAATAGGTCCAAATGGGTTCATTGGCCGTTTGCGGTCGGTCCGACCTGACATTGGTTCCTACATAATGGCCTGGCTGTGAGTGGGCCGGTGCCGGGTTCGCCGGGGCGGTTTGTGTCGACTGCGCTGGGGCAGTTTGGGGGGCTGGGGCTGGTGCCGGTTGGGCGGCAGCGCCCGCAAGTGCAGTTCCGCAATGGTCGCAGAAGCGGCTATCGAAAACTACGGAGTTACCGCAATTGTGGCACCAAACTTGTTGCGGCGCTTGGCGGGCAGGTTGCGAGGTTGAGGGGGCCGCAGCATACCGAGTAGGTTGTGAGTAATTGGTGGTTTGTGGTGCGTGAGATGCTAAGCGCTGGTTTACAGCGGCCGCGACCTGATAATCGCGATCCCTTACCATTGTTCGCAATAGCCAATCTGGGGTGTGCGGGTTTTGCGCTACCGCCAACCGTATGGTCGGGTTATCTTCATAGCTGGCCCGCTTAAGTTGCGCCAAGTCGGAAGTGTTCTGAACAATCCGAGCGGTTTCGGCAATCTGGGCCTCTGCTTCGGCCCGGATCTGGACCCTAGCATCTTCAACACCCGCGCGAATCTCGCTAAAAAAACCCATTTTAAAACCTAACTAATTCAGTGCTTGGATAGCTGCTCTATTTGGCACCTTAACCCGGGAACATAGACAAATTGTGAAAACGCCACACAGTTGCTTAGTACGCTCCAAAACCAATCGGTTTTTTGGATTGCCCATCATCTAGACTGGTTGGTACGTCAGCCACCGTGATGGTGGATAACAACAACCGTTTTTGGTCGGCAGGTAGGTCAGTAAATTCGCTGCCCATGGTGGCGATCCGGGTACTCTGGTTTCGCATGGTTTCAGCCCAAACATTAGTTACCCAGCCGCCATTACCGAATGACTCGGTGCGCGCGGATTTAGGCGGGATCAACTTGCGAACTGCTTCCAGCACGCCAGGCTCTAAGGTAAGAGGCGGCTTAGTTTGGGCTGCCCACCACTCAAATATTTCAATCAGTTCATCATCGGTGTAGCCAGGGAACTCTAGCGGCGCATTAAACCGGCGGCGCAACCCCGGGTTGGTATCTAGTAAGCCTTGCATTTCGGTGGGGTAACCGGCCAAAATAACCACTGGATTGCGAGGATTATCGGTTAGCAGCGCGGTGAGTTCCGCAAGGGCATCAGAACCGGCGGCTTGGTTATTGGACATCGGGCGGCCCAACTCGTAGGCCTCGTCAATGAATAACACTCCGTCTTTGGCATCTTCAAACACTTCGCGCAACCGCTCACCACTTTCACCAACATATTTGGAGATAAGTTCCGCACCTCGCACCTCTTTGATCGTGTTAGAGGGCAGCACCCCTATTTCGCCTAAGAAATGCGCAAAATAGCGGGCCACACTTGATTTTGCCGTGCCCGGCGGACCCACAAACACTTGGTGCATGCGGGTTTCGGAGCCAGTATCCAAACCTAAATCTTCACGCATTTTATCCACGCGAATTTCTTGGGTAATGGCAGCAACTCTGTCTTTGACCTTGCTAAGCCCAGGCATATCATCAAGAGAATCAATGGGACCATTATTGCCACGGGCGGGTTTAGGGACATCAGCAACGGTGATCCGCAACAAATCTTGCGGCTTTGGTTTTTGCTCGGGATTTGCAGCAGTTTCTTGGCTAAGGCGAGTGCGAATTGCCGGCGCGATTTTATTTTCCAGCGTGGTACGGACCCAGCGAGCATTTTCAAAGGTTTCTGGCTTCTCAGCGGGGATGGAGCGCCGTACCGCTGTCAATACCTCGTTATCAAAACTGTAACCCTGCCGTTTTGCTAAAGAGGCGAAGATTTCAACTAATTCATCATTGTTATACCTTGTAAATTCAATGTGATAAGGGAACCGCCCGCGTAAGCCTTCATTAGCGGCAAATAATGTGTCAAGTTTTTTCTTATACCCCGCGACAATAACCACTACCTCACGGTTATTTTCTATTAACTCAACTAGGCGAGTTAAAGCAGGGCGCATTTGTGGATCAGCTAGGAAGTAAGCTTCATCAATAAACAATACGCCACCTCGAGCTTCATCAAAGAATTCTTCCAGCAACGTTGCCGCCGATTTCCAAGGTTCAGCTAGGGAGCTTTCCGAAATTTGCACTACATGGCCGCGAGATACCACGCCTGATGTCCGCAGCTTTTCTGCCACTAACCGCGCTACTTCGGATTTACCAGTACCAGGAGGGCCGTAAAACACCAGGTTGCGCGATGGTTCCGCTGCCCGCAAGCCAGCTTCACGTTGCGGCCCTAACCACGCCAGTTCGGTTTCCCAATTATGGAATTGTTCTTTGACTTTGGCCAAGCCAATCATGTCATCAATTGAAGCAATGGCATCTTGGCGTTGAGCGCGGATAGGCGGCAAATCCTCAGGCAGAATTGTGGTCCACAATTCTAGAGTATCTTGAGAATCATCTAACGGAGCAAGGCGCTCACTTTGGCGCGCCCAAGCCGGGTTAAATACCTCATTAACTACCCAGCGGGCATTACCAAAAGTGCGCCCGCCAGTGCCCTTGGCGTTAACTAATTCCATAAAGCGTTCCCGGACGCCATCAGCTAATTGCAGCCGGTTATCATCAGATTGTTTATGGAAAACTTGCCACAGTTCTTCTTTGGTGAAATCTGTAAATTCAACCGTATACGCCATCCGGGCTAATAAGCCAGAATTAGTGCGCATCAGTTTATTCATCTCATTGCGGTACCCGGCCATCACAATGATCAGATCATCCTTGTGATCATCCATAAGTGACAGCAAGGTCTCCACAATTTCGCGACCGGAGTCTATGTTAGAATCTTTATCGGAGGCCAAGGCGTACGCTTCGTCGATAAATAAAATGCCACCCACGGCTTTATCTACAGCCGCTCTAGTGTTGATAGCTGTTTCGCCAGCGTACTTACCAACTAGGTTAGCCCGGGTTACTTTTAGAACCTTATTCTTGGCAATAATACCTTTGCCATAAAGTATTTCAGCCAGCAATTCGGCGACGGTGGTTTTGCCGGTACCGGAGGGGCCTGAGAATATCAGGTTGGTGATGGGGTTAGGCTCGGCGGCACCGACTTTACGGCGGCGTTGGTTGGTTTCGGCCACCGTAATGATCTGGTCTACCTGGGCTTTGGCCATTGATTGACCAATTAGGTTTTGCAGTTTTTCATATGCACTTAAGGCGGGCTGCGGCGCAGTTGAATTGGTACTGGGGGCTAACGCACCGGCATTCTGCACGATGTTAGCCACCTGGAAACGGGCTAGGTTGGCGATTTTTAGGCCCTCAGCACGGGTTAAAGCCTGTTCTAGCTCAGCGATTTTTAAGGCCCACTCCACCGCCAGTTGCGGCTTGCCATCAGCAATAGCTTGGTTTGCCGCAGCCTGAAGCGTGGCGATTACGCGAGCGGGCCGTTGCAACGGATCTAAACGACCTTTGTCTAAATAATCGGCTATGGCCGTATGAGCAATCCCATCAAGATCCTCATCGGCAACGCGCAAGGAATCGCTCGGGTTTTGAATGTTGTGGCGCAATAAAATGGCGGCCACCACCTTGCCTAAGGCTGGCGTGGTGGCTACTAACTGCCGCATTTCATTGTGCGCCGCACGTAGATTTTCGATGGCAAAGCGCAAATATTGTGCATCATCGCCCAGTTCGGGCCAAGCCCGCTGGCCGTCCCGGCCTAGCCTTTGACAAAGAAAGTCAGCCGCTTCCACTTCGGAAGTATTAAGCCGTTCAGTGAACAAATCCAACGCGGTTTGGTCATTCAAAATTGATGTTAGCAAATCAATTAGCGTATTGGCTCGGCCCCGATGTGCCGGGACTTTGGCAAGTAGCTCGGCAACTTGACTTACCTCTTGTAAACGGCTTTTAACCTGCTCGGCACTAAGATTGCCACCGGCTAAGTTAGGTAACCACCACAACCTGCTTGGTGAAACAACTAGGTTGGCATCGCGCAACTTCGCATTAGCGTTGACGTTAGCGGGCACGGCGCTGAGCTGGTAACCAAGCTGCAAGCCTTCCCGGTTCCACACCAACAACGGTCCAGGCAAAAGCCCCCAAAGGTTTTTGGTAACCCACTGCCCCCAGGTTATTGGCGCGTTGCCATCCCCATCGTCGCCGTTTTTGGGGGCGCCTCCACCAATCTGTACGGGAGGTGAATGCCGACTGATTTTACTTACTTTGCGGCAGGTTTGTTCCAGCCAATCAGAGGTCGCAACCCACGGGCGTCCCTTATCGGCTATGGCTACAATTTCCGAGTTCATAAAATCCCTTTGGCAGTTCTAGTGTTCAATCGTTAGGCAAGCGCGCTAACTAATTTTCGTAGTCAGCGATGGTGCCGTAGTAAGTTATATCGTCTTTGTGGTTTTTGCAGGGGCAGTACAGAATCTCATTTTGCACTAAGGCATATTCCGCTAACCAAGCGGCATAGTGTTTGCCGCAAAAATCATAAGTGTGGTGGTCGTGATCCCCACCATCGCTACACTCCCTAACGATGCGGTGCGTGGGAGGTGCTAGGCAAATGCCTTCATCCCACTCGCAACGTTCGCCAGCGCTAGGCGGGTCAATGTTAATGGTGGGGGCATAAACCTCATCTGGCGCAGCTTTTGAGGAATGTGACTCGGTGTGTTCTTGTAGTACAGGCATTAAAGTTCTCCAATCAATTTCTCGGCAGCGGCAATCCCGGCTTCAACCTCTTCAGGGGTGAGGGTGGCGTCCGGATCGCGGAACTTACCCCACTGCCGGTAATGGGCTTCATTGGCTTTGTTTAAGGTGGCGCGGTAATCCGTGGCACGGGCATTAACGGATAGTTGCCGGCCGTTAGCGTGATAATCAATAATTACGTTGGTCCCCCGGCTGGGGAACGCAAGAGCATGGTCAGTGTCAGCAAGACGCAGGCCCCACCAGGCACCAGCCTTGGGATTAACGGTTTCAGGCGCCTCATTTAGGGTGGTGCGTTCTCGCAGCAGCTCCAACGAGATGTAGTAGTCAGCCCAATAATCGTCATCCCAGAAATCAAGTTGCGGTTTGGGGCGCATGTGACGCAGCTCTTCGCCAGAATTGTTGCCAGTTCCAGGCCAATTCCACCAGAAGTCGCCACCTAGGCGGGTGTGGAATTGGCTGAAAGACTTGTATAAGGGCCCCTGATCAGGCTCCCGGCCACGCCCATCACGGCGCATTAAGAAAAGTGGATCAGCCCATTCTTCCAGGCTGGTAGTGGTACCGTCCGGTTCGCCCACGGCGATTTTGCGCGTTTCGCCGCGCTCGGGGAATTCGGTAACTTCAAAAGCTATAAGTTTGCGATCAGTTGGTTCCAGTACCTCATCGAGCCACGCTTGGAACTCGCCCAAGGTTTTGAAGTTAGCAAGGTTTTCTTCTTGCTCATCCATGAGTGCCACATCATCAGACCCTTCCCACTGCTCATTGCTCAGCCCGGTACGGTAATCAGCATCATTAGTGAGAATCCAGTCAACCCATTGCACCGGGGTAGCTTTTGTGCTGAGGCGTTTGGAATAAACGTCGCGACATTTCAAAGTGCCCTCGCTGGGCGGGCTTAGCTGGATAGCCGCCACGCGGGTTTCACCATCGGGCACGGGGATTGAGTATGTGGTTTCCACGCCATCGGCATCAAAGGCGGTGATTTCCCAACCTTGTGGTTTGGCTTGGAAGGCACTCAGGGTGAGGGGCGTGCCATATGGAGGCAGGTACCCTTGGGGGATCAGTTCGGCAATATCAGACATGCTTTGTTCCTTTCCGTCGATGTTTACACGCTATCATCCGTGCCAGACAAAACTTCGGAGCAGTTTAGTACAGTTGTACGAAATCGGTTAAATTTGACCATCGGGAGACGTTCTTTCGTTCTCCACAGTGTTCGACAACTCATGCAAGCGGTTGAGAATTTTTACCATGGCGTAGGTGTCCAGGCCGCAGTACTTAAGCAAGGCGGCGCGCACTGCCTCACGTTCAACATCGGGCATAGTGGCGGATTCCAAAAACTTAACCGGGGCATCGCCGCCGTTTTGGACCAGATCTAAGTTGTGGTAATTAAGTTCTGGGTCATCCGGGAATAGTGCAGGTAGCACGGCCTTAATTGAATTGCTGCCCAGCTGATTAGGGTGGTAGTAATGCCCTTTGCGGAATGGTACAATTAAATCTTTGATGTTGCCATGAATGGCCATTAAGTGATCCGAGAGATCAGGGAATAGTGCAGCTAATTCTTTGATACGATCTTTTTCAAAAACTTGGTTCCAAGCAAGCACCGTAACATCGATTGGGATATCCGCCACTAACCTCTCCGCCAACTCGCGCATGGGGTTAGTGCCTGGCTGCCCCAGAAATTCTTTATGTTCTAGCTCCAATGTGCCAGGCTCTGGTTGAATATGAACCGAATATTGGAATGTGACATGTTGAAACGGGCTTAGCCCAGGGAATGCCGGGATGGGATCTAGGAATGAATAGGTTTCAAAGTCCAAGTGATAAACCGGATAAGTTAGTTCGGCCAAGAAATCCGTTAGGCCTTGCGTGTCTAAGTGTTCTTCGGCTAACCCAAGTTTACGCGTAATATCCTTTTTCTTCGCATCGTCAAGTTCGATGTAGCCGCCCGCACCATCGGGGATGCGATAGTCGTTTGCTACTAACTGTTCTAGCGTGAAAATCCCGGCGTCAATAGCCGCAGCGAGATGTTCTTTATTGAAATACGCAATGTCAAATACGGTTTTTACTTTAGAACCATAAAGCTGCGCCCATGCACCCCAGCAATGTCCCATAAACTCGCAAACATATGGTTCCAGGCAATGTTTACCAATTGGAACATCTGGTTCAGCATCGCCCCTAACCTGTGATTTCAGTTCCGCGATACTGACCGCAACATCGGGCTGCAAAGCCAACACTGCCTCAGTGCAATCTACCAATTTGAACAAACCGCGAGGGTCAAGGGTTTCACCCATTACATAAGATTTATTGATGTGCATTACCGATGCACGGGTTATTTTGAGGCCGTTGCCAGTTAAAATGTAATATTGGAATGCTAAGTCATCAATGTGTTGCGGTTTAGGCTGGCCAGAACTTTTCACCTCAATTAACCGCCAACCATCACCATCGCGGCGCAAAATATCGGCCAGGCAACGGTCCCCATCGAGAATAAAGGTAGCCTCGCAAATCGTCTCGGCGCCATCGTCCACAAATTGACGCGTCTGCGCCGCCATGGCTTCAAAATCTGGTGCCCGGAAATCAACCAATTGGTAATTCGGTCCAAAATACCTGCGGGCAATTTCGCCCACCATCGTGCCTTGGAACAGTGAGCCCTCATCCCGATCGCGGTCGCGCGCATTTGGATTGTTGATTTTCAACCACAACTGGCGCACACAACGGCATCCGGCAATGTACCGCGACTTAGATAGGCTGACCATTGGCTACCGTCACCATGCTTTCGGAATTGTGCTTTCGGAACTCTTTGTGTGGGCTGTGTCACAACACGCTAAAACCTTAGAAGCAGATGGCAGCAAAATGGGGATTTGAGGTGGGTGGGTCGTTGGCGCGCGTGTCTTAACCGGCGCGTTACCGCATTGTGACATAAGGTGAGCGCGTGGGCTAGGGGATCTAGCCTGTTCATCTCGACTTAAAGGAGCTCTTTGTGGCTAAAACCAAGTTGGTTACCCTGCACAACACCAAGCGCGCTGCTGAAGCGGCCCGCGCCAACCTGATTTCTGCAGGTTTCGATGGCGATTCCATCAGTATTGATGATAAAGAAACCATCGGCGATGCCAAGCCAGGCGTGTTCAAGCACCTGTTTGGGTCCGACATCGAAGAGTATGAAGCTCATACCTACGCCAAGGCTATTAAAGACGGCCACTACCTGCTGTCCATCCAAGTGGACGATGCCGATGCCAGCAAGGCTCTGCATGTGCTGAACCGCCACAAGAATGTGGACGTGAAAACTCACGCAGTAAAGAGTGGAGTGCTGACTGCCAAGGCCGCAGCTACCGTGGCACTGCCCACCTATTCATCTGAATACGATGCAATTGACAACGTGCTAGATGCAACCGAAACTTTGAAGTTGGCGGAAGAGCATGTTCATGTTGACAAGCGCGTGGTTGAAACTGGCACCACTGCCGTACGCCGTTACACCGTGGAAGAGCCGGTTACCGCTACCGTTAAACTGCACGATGAGCACGTTCGCATTGTGAAGCGTGCCTTGGATGACCCGAACTACGATGACATTGACTGGGGCGATGCCACCATCGAACTGCGCAGCAGCAAAGAGGTGCCTTACGTAACTAAGTCGGCCAAGGTAGTTGCTGAGGTTGGCCTGGAAAAGATCGGCTCTGATCACAAAGAGACCATCCATGACACGGAGCGCAAAGAGAAGTACGAGATCATCACCGAGCCTGCTCGCATTGAAGAACTCGCCTCTTACGACTACTAATATTCCGGCGGTTGAGCTTGTCGAAACCATAGGAACCTAGCAAAGCGCCCTCATTATTGGGGGCGCTTTTCCATACCTCCCCGTCATTCTGCGCAAGCGGAGCGCAGTCGCACAATCTACTCTGGTTAAGGCGTGCTTAAAATGCGCTAGGGTTATTGCTTGTGACGCACGATGCTGTAACCCTGCCACCCCATGGAAGTTCCGACATGAGGGTACGGTTTGCCCCCTCGCCCACGGGCATGTTCCACGTAGGTGGCGCCCGCTCCGCGCTGTTCAACTGGGCGCTGGCCAAGCACACCGGCGGCACTTTCATTTTGCGCATTGAAGATACCGATGCTGCGCGCAACAAACCCGAGTGGACCGACATGATTTTACGGTCTTTAGAAACTTTGGGCATCGGCGCTGATGATCCGACCTTTGAAGGGCCGTACTTCCAGTCGGCAAACGACAGTTTGCACCGTGAAGCTGCCACCCGATTGTATGCAGAGGGCAAAGCGTATTACTGCGACTGCACTCGTGATGATATAGTAGCCCGCGCTGGTGGGGCGCAACATGCTGGTTACGATGGTTTTTGCCGCGACCGTGGTTTAGAGCCGGGTCCAGGCCGGGCCTTGCGGTTCCGCACCCCCGATGATGGTGAAACCCAAGTGATTGACCTAATTCGTGGCAACCCGGTGTTCCCTAACTCGGTGCTAGAAGACTTTGTGGTGGCTCGCGGCGATGGCTCAGCAGTGTTTTTGTTAGCCAACGTGGTAGATGATGTTTCGATGGGCGTGACCCATGTAATCCGAGGTGAGGAGCACCTGCCCAACACCCCTAAGCAGCAGCTTTTGTGGTCTGCCCTGGGCCAGACCCCACCGGTGTGGGCGCATATCCCCGTCATCGTGAATGAGAAGCGACAAAAACTTTCCAAGCGCCGCGACAAAGTTTCCCTAGAAGACTTTTTGGCCGATGGCATTTTGCCTGATGCGATGGTGAATTATCTGATGCTGCTGGGCTGGGCGCCGGGCAACGATGAAGAAGAGTTGCCGTTCGATGAGATGGTGCGCCGCTTTGACATCGGGGATGTCAACAAGGCCCCTGCCTTCTTCGATGTCAAAAAACTGACCTCGCTTAACGGCGATTACCTGCGCAACCTGAGTGAGTCCGAGTTTTTAACCACCGCCCTGCAATGGGTGACCGAACACCACCCCGTCATTCTGCGGCAAGGCGCGGAAGCGTCGCAGATCGCAGAAACTACCCTTGAGGAAGAGGCGCTGGATGCTGCGACTTCGCGCAGCATGACTGGTGGGGCATGGGTCCCATCCGATTTCGGCCCAGCAGTATTTGCCGAGGTAGCCCCGCTGATCCAGACCCGCATCGCCACCTTAAACGACATTTTCCCAAATGTGGATTTCTTATTCTTGGACGATGCTGCCTTGCCGTTTGACCAAACTGCTTGGGATAAAGCGATGAAAGCCCCTGGTGGTCAGGTGCTGCGTGGTGTGCGCGATGCCTTTGCCAACGTAGCCGATTGGAACCACGAGGCCCTGAAAGAGATTGTTACCGAAGTTGGCCTGACCCACGGGTTGAAACTCGGCAAGGCCCAGGCTCCGGTACGCATGGCCGTGACGGGCCGCTCCGTTGGTTTGCCGTTATTCGAATCGCTGGAAGTGCTGGGCAAAGACCGCACCCTGGCTCGCCTCGACCTGGCGATTTCCAGGCTCTAAGCGAGACCTAAATTTCGGAGTGTCGTTACCGAACCGAGATTGTTTGGGCGTAGGCTGATATGTTGAGGGTGCCTGCACTTGTGAATCGGCGTGTTTCCTGAGTAAGATTAACTTTGATGGCCGGTGGGCGACCCACACCCACTACTTCGCAGTTTTGTTGCGAGGTTCTTAGGAACTCACCGACCACCACCATGGGGTATGGTGTAATTGGCAACACTGGTGATTCTGGTTCATCCGTTCTAGGTTCGAGTCCTGGTACCCCAGCGAAATTTTGGTCTGTTTGCACGCATCTGCTGCGTCATCAAACCCGCTTGTGAACACCGTGCCGGATTAGCGGCGCGTTTTGCGCACCGGGTTCACGTCGCTCATTTTCTTTCTTGCAGTTACCCACAACCACACGCAAAATTTGCGATTGTCGATCGCACACGAAAAAACGTGGTTTGCCTTGCAACTACGCACAACCACACGCAAAATTTCCGTTGTGCGCCAATTCCGCTCTCGCTCCGCCTGGCATCTGCACGCAATCGCACACGAAAACACCGATTGACATCTGTTGGTACTCCAGGTGGGACTTGAACCCACACTTGACAGATTTTAAGTCTGTTGCCTCTGCCGATTGGGCTACTGGAGCAAGTGCGAAAACTAGCTTAGCACGCTTTTTAGCGTGGAGGCTAGGCGTCGCGGCGGCGCAGCACAATAAGGGCTGCGATAAAGGCGAGTAGCGCGTAGCCTAGTAGCACAAAGTATCCCGGCCACGGGGCCAGGGGGTCACCCAGGCCGCCACTCATGCCGCCCAACGGTCCCACTTGGTAAATTTGCTCGCCAGCAGTGGTTGGCAAAAATCGGTTTACCGTGCGGGCCCACTGGGCGCTCGATGCCATCAAAATGATGCTGAAAATCATGGGGAGCACCATCAAAAGCGTCACCACCGTGAAAATGCCACCAGCAGTGGCCCGGATCAGGGAGCCAATCCCCAGCGCCAGCATGGCAATGGCCAGCAGATACAAAACGGCACCGATGAGGGCACGCACATCCGTAGCGTTGGCTAGGTCAATGGGACTGATCAGGTCAACACCAGCCAGTACCGGGTACGTGACTAGCCAGGCCAACGCTAGGCCCACCACCGCAAGCAGCATCGTAGTTAGAAGCAGCACTAACAACTTGGCCAGCAAAACTAGGGCGCGGCGCGGTGCGGCGCTGAACGTTGCCCGGATCATGCCCGAGCTATACTCATTGGTAATCATCATCACGCCCAATACCGCCACAGTGAGCTGGGCAAACTGCAACCCGAGAGTCACAATCATCACGGCTGAGACGCCCTGGGTAGCCAATGCCATACCAGCTTCAGCGCTTTCCGCTCCACCGGTAGCGGCCATGGCCGCGAAAGCATCGGGGTCACTCAGCGTGGTGCGCATAATGGCGGCGAACATGAGCGCGAACCCGGCCATCAGTAAAACGGTTAGGCCCACCACCCACCACGTGCTACGTAGGGTCCACAATTTGAGCCACTCGGATTTCAGAATGCGGAAAAAGTTGACCTTTTGGCCTGCGAAGGGCGAGGCATAACGGGGGCGGTCAACCGGCAACGGTGGGGCCAGCAATACCGGGTGGTTAGGAGCCTCCAGGGTTTCGATGGTGGCAGTAGCGGCGGCGGGGCCGGTGTATGCAAATGGGTCACTCACTACAGCGTCAGTCATTTCTTATTTACCTCCCGCTTTGGCGGTCTGATGATCCCCAGTGCGGTATTCCACAGCATCGCGGGTCAAATCCATGTAAACCTCTTCCAGCGTAGAGTTAAGCGGCGTGAGCTCATGCAGTTCAATCGTGTTCACCATCGCAATTTGCCCGATACCGCTGGCCGGGATACCATGCACAGTCATCGTGTAAATGGGCCGCCCACCTGGGGCAACGGGCGGGATGGCACCGGTGCGGCGCTCGCGGCGGGTCATCCGGGTAGGGGCCGGTTCGCCCGATGATGCCGCAGCTGCGACGGCTGGCACATTTGCTTCACCAGCCACCACGGTAACGTCATCGCCCACGCGACCACCAGCTACGGCAATGGCGTGTTTCAATAATTCGGAATCGGGGGTAGTCACGCGAACGCGTTGTTCTTTATCGGCTTCCAAGAAAGTCTTAATGGGAGCATCGGCCAAAATGTGGCCCTTGCCAATCACGATCAAATGATCCGCCGTCAGAGCCATCTCACTCATTAAGTGCGAACTCAAAAATACTGTGCGGCCTTCGGATGCCAGGTATTTGACCAGGTTGCGGATCCACAACACGCCCTCGGGGTCCAGGCCGTTAACTGGTTCATCTAAAATCAACGTTTTTGGGTCACCCAACAAGGCCGAGGCAATACCCAAGCGTTGGCCCATGCCCAGTGAAAACCCGCCCACGCGCTTGTTGGCCACGCTTTCTAAGCCGGTCAGTTGAATTACTTCATCAACGCGGCGGTCTGGTAGGCCATGGGTAGCGGCCAGCACGCGCAAGTGTTGGCGGGCGCTGCGGCCCGGGTGTACGGCTTTGGCCTCCAATAAGGCACCCACTTCAGTTAGGGGCGCTTTATGGGCGTGATAATCAATTCCATTTACTTTTACGGTGCCTGCTGTGGGTTTGTCTAGGCCCATTATCATGCGCATGGTGGTGGATTTGCCTGCGCCATTTGGGCCTAAAAAGCCGGTAACAATTCCAGGTTGTACCGTAAATGAGATGTGGTCAACTGCGAGTTTATCGCCGTAACGTTTAGTTAACCCTTTTGCCTCAATCACGTGATAATACGTTACTGGTTAGTGGGTTTAGTATCTGGCAAATTAGCTGCATTTGTTCGTAGCTGCAGCGCCACCTGCCGTTCCGCCTTTAACCACTGGGGCGGATTAGTGCGCAATTCATTAATTTCCGCCGTGGTCAGGGCTTCATTAACGCCGCCCCGCGCTAAGCCCGAAATTGAAATGCCTAAGCGACCTGCTACCACGGGGCGGGGGTGGGGGCCATTAGCGCGTAATTCCACTAACCAAGTGGGTGGGTTTTTATCCAATTCTTCTAATTGCCCACGGGTAATTGGGGTGGTTTGGAACTCTAACGGCGCGGCCGGTAAATAAATGCCTAACCGCTTAGCCGCGTTGGTAGGTTTCAATAGTTGGTCTTCAAAAGAGGTAGGCACGCGCCCAGTCTACCCCTCCGTCGCTTAATGAGGTAGATTCGCATCGTGGATAAAACGGTATTGCGGCTGGGGTTTGTGCCGGGTGTGGTGCCGTTCAAGTGGGTTTCGCGTTTCCGGGAGCGCTTTGGTGAGGCCGCCTTAATTACCAGCCGCCTAGAGGCCGACGATGACGTAGCGCAGTTGTTGTCCGCCGGTGAGCTTGATGCCGCCTTGATGCCGGTAAGTCAACCTGGTGATTTTGATGCAGCAGCAGCTAACGGTGTTAACGGCACCTCAGAAGTTAAACGAACGCAGCTAGTTGATAAAGAGGTTTTCCACGCTATCCCGTTATACATCGAAAGCGACGATCAAAAAGGGCGGGTGCCGGGCCGGGAAATCGGGTTAGTTTGGTTGCGCGGACCGAGCGGTAGCGGAGCAAGCGGGCGAGGCGCTTCAGTGCCTTTGCACGTTGGCGCAGCCAGCGGGAGACCAAGCCTGCGCGGTTTTGAGCATCAGCTAATCGAACCGCTGACCGGCATCGTGCGCGGGCGTACCGCCAACTCGTCGAGGGGGGCGTCTGAGGGCGCACCTAACGCGGATGCCGCTGCGGCATCATCGGGCAAAGTACCGCGTAAACCGCCCCCGGCTACGCGGACCGAGCGACAGCGGGAGGCCAAGCCTGCGCCACGCCAAGGCAGGCCGACGGTGGGCAAAAACGTGAGATCAAACGCAAAGTCACAAAATAGTAAAAATAGTGGGCGGCGGCAGCGGCGCGCCAAGTAGTTTTAGGGCTAAGTTAGGGTTGTGGCCAATTTAGACGAAACGCAAGCCTTGGGGTGGGTGGAGCCTGCCTGCGCGGAGTGTGATGCTGGCATTGATGAGCCGAATGGAATGTTCGCGATGCCGCTGGTTACCGCCGTAATTCCGGATACTGATGTGGTTTCGGTAGCGGTTGCGCCTGAGGCGGTGGCAACGGGCCAGGTGCCCATCGTTTCTCCGCCAGCCACGCCGTTGTCGGAGGTTACTTCTCCCGGCGCTATCCCGCGCTCGGTGCAAGCGGCGGCAGCTTGGTCATGGCGGCTACTGCTAATCGGCGCTTTTGCCGTGGCAGTGGTTTGGATATTGAGCCACATTGCCACCCTTATTATCCCGATGGTAATGGCTTTATTGGTGGCATTGTTATTGCTGCCGGTGCGTAATTTCTTAGTCGACCGCGTGCATATGGGTCGCAAAGCTGCCGTTGCTACCGCAATTCTAGGCTCAATTGCCGTTATTTCGGTAATGGTGTGGTTTGCCTTCCGGCAAGTTTATGCAGTGCTACCTGATTTAGCTTCGCAAGTTATTGCCGGTGTGGGTGAAATCCGAAATTGGTTAGATGGCCCGCCGCTAAATATCAGTACCGACCAATTTGATGCGACTTGGGCTGGGATTCAAAGTCAGATTACCGGCAGCGCCAATATTGGCAACACGCTTTCTACCGCAATGGGCGCCGTGGGCACCGTGCAAAGCGTACTAACTGGTTTAGTGGTATTAGTTTTCTGCTCCATATTCTTTTTGGCCGATGGCCGCACCATCTGGACGTGGATGGTTAATTTATTGCCCGTTACCGTGCGCGAAAAAGTACACCAAGCTGCGCGCCGTGGTGCTGTTACGTTATCGGCTTATGTGCGCACGCAAATTCTGGTTGCGGCAATTGATGGCACAGGTATTGGTTTAGGTATGTTGTTCTTTGTACCTAACTTCGCATTACCAATTGGCGTATTGGTGTTTATTGGTTCTTCTATTCCGATTCTAGGTGCAATTATTACCGGGTCGGTTGCGGCAATTGTGGTATTGGTGGCGCACGGTTGGGTACAAGCGCTAATTATGTTGGGCATTGTGCTATTGGTACAACAATTAGAATCCAGTATTTTGCTGCCGATACTAATGGGGCATGCGGTCTCCTTGCACCCCGTTGCCGTGGCGCTGGCCGTGGCAGGTGGTTCGATGGTGGCTGGCCTGGGCGGCGCATTATTTGCCGTGCCGCTAGTTGCCGTTGTCAACACCGTGGTGCAATACCTATTCGGCGTGGATAAATTCCCTGAACTCGGCACCCATGACCATGTTCCGCTGCTGCGGCGCCCGGAGTTTGAGCAGACTATGTCCGTGTTGCACATGCCGATTTTGCGCCGCAACCGTAAGGGGCATCACGATGATGAGCACCCACGCGATACCGATGATGGCATTTTCATCGGCCACGACCTAGACCGTGAAGATGATGATGTGGTGGCCAAAGCTGGCGTTGTTTCGGAAGGCCAATTCTGATGTGCCCACCAAATGAACCCATGGAGCATCCAAAAGCCTCAAAACCCGCATTGCACCCTGCCGAAGCGGTCACGCTGACCGATGTAGAAAGCGCGGCTGAGATTCTCGCGCCAGTCGCCGAAGTAACCCCGGTACAACCATCCCGGCTGCTTTCCGAGTTGATCGGCCACCCGGTTTGGCTCAAACTTGAAAACTTACAGCGGGCTGGGTCATTTAAAATCCGGGGTGCCTACAATCGCATGGCGCGGTTGAACGGTGATGAAAAAGCGCGCGGCGTAGTGGCTGCATCGGCTGGTAACCACGCCCAGGGCGTAGCTTTGGGTGCAGCAATGTTGGGCATGAAAGCCACCATTTACATGCCAGTGGACGCACCCTTGCCCAAAATAGAAGCCACCAAAGGCTATGGCGCTGAAGTTAAACTGCGCGGTAAATCCGTAGACGAGGCATTGAAATACGCCTTGGCAGAAAGCCAAGAAACTGGCGCCACGTTAATCCACCCCTTTGATCACGCCGACATTGTGGCTGGTCAAGGCACCATTGCGCTCGAGATTCTGCACCAGGTGCCCGATGTTGACACCATCATCGCCCCGGTTGGCGGTGGCGGTTTGCTAGCTGGCATCGCCACCGTAACCGCCGCATTGGCCCCGCAGGTACGGGTAGTGGGTGTGCAAGCTAAGAACGCGGCAGCTTACCCGGATTCCATTGCGGCGCAAAAACCAGTGCCACGCAAACTCGGGCAAACTATGGCCGATGGTATCGCGGTGGGCACACCAGGCATCGTGCCACTGGAAATCTTGACCCGGCTGGGCGTAGAAATCCGCACGGTTAGCGAAGGTTCGCTGGCTAAAGCGATGTTGAGCCTCATCGAGCGTTCTAAATTAGTAGTAGAACCGGCTGGCGCCGCTGGTGTGGCCGAACTCTTAGAAGACCCCCAAGCTTTCACTGGAACTACGGTTGCCGTAGTTAGTGGCGGCAACATCGACCCATTGCTGCTGATGCGGTTAATCCGGCGCGGGCTGGTTGATGGCGGGCGCTTGCTGCAACTGCGCGTTCAAGTAGATGACCGGCCCGGCTCGCTAGCGCGCTTATTGGCCGTTGCCGCTGAGAACGGGGCCAATGTGGTTGACGTGCGCCACTCGCGCACCGAAACCAACCTGGGCATCTTTGAAGCGGTGGTACTGCTGGAACTTGAAACCAAAGGCCCCGACCACTGCGCCACCATTCGCTCCGCGATCACTGATTCCGGCTTCACTCTGGTTTGATCTGGTGGCTAATGCTAGTCAGGTGGCGTAGGAGGTGTTTCTACCAAGCGAGTTCGGGGGAGCGCGTAGCCTCGTGCAACGAGGTGAGCACCGACGATCGGCGCAGAATGCGCGTCGAACGCAGTCCGAGCGACTAGAACACCTCCGAGAGGCACCGTCATGGCGTCGTAGTCTGGGGCCTGATTATCCTGAGTAGGGTTTGGCGTTTATTATCTTTCCTTCAATGGATTTGCCAGCGGGGGTAAGGTAACTGAAAGTATCGCCAGCGTGCTTGTGGTTTACTGCTGCGCCCAGCGGCGAGGTGGGGGAGTAAACGTTAACGGTGGTAGAGCCCGCCATCTCGCGCGAGCCGAGCAAAAACTGCATCGGCTTGCCCGCCAGTTCAATCTCAACCAACATGCCTTGCTCCACCATGCCATCATCTGGGGGCGTGCCGATGGTGACGTTCTTGAGCTTTTCGCGTAGCTCTAGGATGCGGCCCTCATTCTTGGCCTGCTCCTCGCGGGCAGCGTGGTAACCGCCATTTTCCTTGAGGTCGCCCTCGTCGCGCGCAGCGGCAATGCGCTCCACAATTTCGGTGCGGTACGGACCTTCTAGGTGCGCGAGTTCCTTGGTTAGCTTGTCATAAGCCTCTTGTGTGAGCCAGGTTCCCATAATCTACATTTCTCCTTAAAGTTCCGTACCCCAGCTTGAGTAGCTCAAAAAAGCCCGGAATGGACCGAATTGGAAACCAACAATGCAGGGTAAGTTGAGCCGTGGTTTTTTGGGCACAACAAGGTTGTTCCGCAACCGACGGCTCGGCCAAACAAAAACGCGCCGCCGGTCAGGCGCCGCGTATGGTGTCCGGAAACAGTAGACTCTGACGCTAGTATTGGTCAATAGGTGTAGCGCAAAAGCTAAAGCCGCGCGTCGCAAATAGGAGTGTTCACATGCCCGATGATGCAGCAGCGCAGTTGCCCATAGCTCAGCAGGCCCCAATAGGTGCACCCGGCAAATTGCGCTTGATGGCGGTCCATGCCCACCCCGATGACGAATCAAGCAAGGGGGCTGCCACTTGTGCCAAGTATGCCACTGAGGGTGCTGAGGTTTTGGTAGTGAGCGCCACGGGCGGCGAACGCGGCGATGTGCTAAACCCCAGTTTCACTGTGCCACCAGGCTACGAGTTTGAAACTATCCCAGGTAAACGTGATGTGCGGCGCCTGGAAATGGCTGGGGCGGCGTCGGCTTTAAACGTACTGCACTACTGGCTCGGTTGGGTAGATTCCGGCTTGCCTGAAGGCGACCCACTGCCGCCCGTTCCGGATGATTCATTTGCCGCTACGCCATTGGAGGTTGCTGCCGCGCCGCTAGTTGAAGCGATCCGCCGCTTTAGGCCACACGTCATCACCACTTATGACCCGTCCGGTGGCTACCCGCACCCAGATCACATCTACACCCACTCCATCACGGCCGAGGCTTGGGCTGCCGCTGGTGATCCGACGCGATATTTAGTGCCCGATGGTGCCGCCCCGTGGGTGCCACTCAAGTTGTATTACAACCATGGGTTCTCCATCGAACGCCTGAAAGCCGTACACCAAGCGATGTTGGACCGGGGCCAAGAGTCGCCCTTTGGCGATTGGATTAAAGAACGCGCTGAGCGGGATGCTGACAAAGGTTCAGAACAAGGTGATGAACATAAACGCGAGGTGACCACGCGCATTGAGGTTGCTAATTATTTCCCAAACCGCGATGCCGCGTTGCGCGCGCATGCTTCCCAAATTGACCCGCAGGGGTTTTTCTTTGCCATCCCGCGCGATTTAGAGGCTCAAGTTTGGCCTTGGGATGAGTTCGAACTCGCGGCCACTCGCGTCCCCATCTCGCATGCCCCCGAACTCAATGCCGCCGAAATTGGTTTAATCCGCTGGGATAACGGCGTTTTTGAAACCGACCTGTTTGACGGAGTTCCACGCGATGCCGCCGCGCTTTCCTGAGCTTCCGTATAGGCCCAAGCTGGCGGCTGCGGTTTGGGCCGATCGGCGCCTACCCAAACCGCTCTACCGGCTATATGAAAAGCGCTTGGTTAAAGAACTAAAGCCGTCGGTTGAGGAGCGAAGCGTCTCGAAACCGCCGGGGGTGGGTAACCTGCCCCGGCATGTGGGGGTGATTTTGGATGGAAACCGAAGGTGGGCAGCATCGTTCGGCCAACCTGCTGCTACGGGCCACCGCGCGGGCGCTGACAAGATCCAAGACTTTTTAGGTTGGGCCGAAGATTTAGGCATTGAGGTTGTCACGCTTTGGATGCTCAGCACCGATAACCTGGCTCGTAGTGGTGAAGAACTTGATGCGCTCCTCGAAATTATTAACGATGCCGTAACCGATTTAGCAGCCACGGGTCGGTGGCGGTTGCGCGTGGTGGGTCGCCTTGATTTGTTGCCAAGTGAATTGGCAGCATCCTTACGCAAAGCCGAAGCTGCCACATCGGGCATAACCGGATTACAAGTCAATGTGGCCGTGGGGTATGGGGGCCGCGCCGAGATCGCCGATGCCGTGCGCGGGTACCTAGCCGAACAGTTGGCCGCCGGGGCCGACCTGGCCGAAGTCGCGGCCAAGATAGATGTTGATGACATTGATCGCCATCTTTATACCGCTGGCCAACCCGAACCGGACTTAGTAATTAGAACCTCGGGCGAACAACGCATCGGTGGCTTTTTGATGTGGCAGTCGGCCCACTCCGAACTCTACTTCTGCGAAGCCTACTGGCCTGGCTTCCGCCGCGTCGATTTCTTAAGAGCTCTACGGGACTATACCGGCCGAGAAAGGCGCCTCGGCAGATAATTTGGCGATTGGCTGCGTTGTTCACTGCGCTCACGGACCCTCCGTCCACTACGCTACGTTCCGCCTTGACTCATCCAAATTCTCAACCGAGGTGGTTTTTAGACAACCAAATTTTGCCTGCAGCTTCTGCGAAGCCGAGGGCTTCTCGGACGGGTTCTTCGGCAGCTTTTTCGATGGCAGCGCCAAAGAACGGGATGTTGGCCTTGATGTCACCCTCGTAAACCTGCGTTGTGCCACCATCGGGCGCGGGGACCAGCTTGACAGTACCCGTCATAATCAATGGCGTACCTAAAATTTCCAGGGAAACGGTGCCCCGGCGTTGCCCATCAATCTCCGGTTCCCAAACTTCAGCTTGGCGCACCTCGAGTTCAGCCCCAGCCAGCGCCCGGAATTGGGCCGGGATCTGCGACGATGGGATGGTGCGGCGCACCGTGGCAGTGAAGCCGGTCTCGGCATCGCCCGCTACATCCACTAATTCCACCTTGCCATCCGGCGTGGTTTGCTGGGCCGCGAACGCTGCGAACGCCGGGTCAGCCAACATTTGCCCCACCTCGGTTACAGAGGCGGGGTAATTGAGTCGCAAGGTGTAATGCACGCCCCCATTATTACCCATAATGCGCGTGCTGGTTGAGCAAAGGCTTAACGAGTCTCGCTGTTGCGGCTCCATCTGGCTCAGTTTGCCAGGTTGTACCCATACGCCAGTTGTCATTCAGCGTTGCATGTACGGTTTAAGGAACATCCCGGTGGATTATCTTCCTTAAGTCTTGCATGGAATGGAATGATCATCCTAAACCCTTACCGGGGACGGAACTCCAGGGGTCGGCGAACCGGCGTAAACGCGGGTAGAGTGGCTTTGTGCCATCCATGACGGAATTGATTGCCCAGTATGGGGATCTGAACGATGCCGAAATTGAGTGGCTGCATCTGTTAATTGGCGACTGGCAAGTGGTTTCTGACCTGGCGTTTGCCGACTTGGTGTTGTGGTTGCCCACGCGCGATGGCGAGTTTGTGGCGTTGGCGCAGGCCCGCCCGCCTACATCGACCACCGTGCACCATGAAGATGTAGTGGGTACGTTTGCTCCGCCTAGTTTGCGTAGCCAACTTTCGGCATCGTACACCCAGGTGCGCCATCAACGGGCGCGGGGGCCACGGTGGTTTGGGTCGTTTTCTATCCGCGAAGATTGTGTGCCGGTAGTCTACAAAGGCCACCCCATCGCGGTGCTGTCGCGGCAAACCAACCTAGGCGCGGGGCGCACGCCCAGCCGCATGGAGTTGATGTACATTGAGTCGGCCGATGATGTACTGGCGATGATTACTCGCGGGGAGTACCCGATTCAGGGCGCTACCAGTGGGCGGCAACGGGGCACGCCGCGCGTGGGAGATGGTTTAGTGCGCCTTAATGCCGATGGCGAAGTGGTTTACGCTTCACCTAACGCGTTATCGTGTTTCCACCGTTTGGGCTTGGTGGGCACCTTGGTGGGGCACTCGTTGGTGGAACTTACTGCGGGCATCATCGAGTATGAAAGCACCGTGGATGAATCTATGCCCCTAGTGTTGATGGGGCGCGCGCCGTGGCGCACCGATATCGAAACTTCCAAAGCTGCTATTTCGCTGCGCTCCATCCCGCTAACTGACCATGGGCAACGCACGGGCGCCATTTTGCTGTGCCGCGACGTAACTGAGTTGCGCCGCCGCGAATTGGACTTGATGACTAAAGATGCCACCATCCGCGAGATTCACCATCGGGTGAAGAATAACTTGGCCACGGTAGCCGCGTTGTTGCGCCTGCAATCCCGCCGGGTGGAAGCTCCCGAAGCTCGGGACGCCCTGGCTGAGGCCATGCGGCGCGTCACCACCATTTCGATGGTGCACGAGTTCCTCTCCCAAACTCTGGATGAGCAAGTTGACCTTGATGAGATGTTAAACCGCACCTTGCGCCTCACCGCTGATGTTTCATCTACCAAAACTTCCGTGAACACCATCCAACGTGGGTCTTTTGGGCCTATCCCGGCTGAACATGCCACGGCCTTGGCTTTGGTTTTGACCGAGTTGGTAACTAACGCCGTGGAACATGCTTTTACCGATGGGCGCGAAACTGGCAACGTTTGGATTGACGTGGCACGTGAGGGCCAAAACTTAACTGTCTCGATTGCCGATGATGGGGTCGGTTTAGGCGGCCAAGATGTGGATTCTCTGGGCCAGCGCGCCGATTCCGGCCTCGGTAACCAGATTGTGCGCACTTTGGTATCCAATGAGTTGGCGGGTTCCATTAAATGGGGGGAGCGCCCCGGCGGTGGTACCGAAGTAATAGTCAAGGCCAAACTGCGCGGTAAAAAACTTGCATCCTAGCCATTACCGGCGGCCCAGGTTGTCGAACTGGGGTGTCGCTTCCGGCGGTTGAGCTTGTCGAAACCATAGGAAGTAGGCTGGTTCAGAGAGAAAATGTAACAATGCAAAATAACCCCTGACAGGAGCGGCTTTGGCTGGTAGTGTTTACTGTAGTGGTTAATTTTGGTCGGCAAGGTTCGGATTTGTCGGCGCCAAAGGAGGGTTAAATGGATTGGCGGCACGAGGCGGCATGTCTAGACTCGGACCCCGAACTGTTCTTTCCGATCGGCAATACCGGGCCAGCGTTGCTCCAAATTGAAGAGGCTAAGGCGGTTTGCCGGAGGTGCGGGGTCACTGAAGAGTGCCTGAAATGGGCCCTGGAAACCGGGCAAGACGCTGGCGTTTGGGGCG
>Ga0268261_10000026_pt1 | contig 105913 bp, 101 predicted proteins | sample TergutNc150P1_FD_190353 | JGI IMG/M metagenome (GOLD analysis project Ga0268261, IMG submission 190353) | Nasutitermes corniger P1 segment gut microbial community from laboratory colony in Florida, USA - Nc150 P1 (SPAdes) (version 2) | ecosystem: Host-associated > Arthropoda: Insects >... | reverse complement strand
GTACTTACATTTTATCAAATTGAGTTCTATTATTTTGTAAAAAATGAAAAAAACTCACTCCTTGTTCGCCTTTTGGCTTAGATGGAGTGAGTTTTTTTGGTTTGGGGCTGATTAATGGGTCAGCCTCAAAACAAAAGACATCGCCAAATTTCGCGATGTCTTTTTCTCATATTACTTCATTTAAAATATCTTTTTTGCGTACAATTACTCGGCTTTGTTTTTCAAACAGTTCGTTTTCGTCTGCTTGTGCGTATTCGACGACTTCCATAACTACCGTATGCTCGTGGATACCCACGATTTTTCCAGTAATTTTTTCGGACAAGCCAACTGCTGCGCTTTCGTATAAAGCCCCGATTTTCAATTCCATTTGCTCACATCTCTTCTCTTTTAGATTTGTAATACTGAACCAACACTAAAATCATAAATAAATTTTGCGATAATCGCCATCAAGTCAAGGAAAAAAGCGCAGACCTAGTGGTGCTAGGTTGAGCATTTTTGACGAAGGATTGATGGCGATTATCGTGAAATTTATATGATTTTAGAGTTGGTTCAGTATAAACTCCTTGAAAACATATTTTAATCGTATCATTAAAAGTTAGAAAAGACAAGGCATTCTCTCATTTACTTGCTTCGTCGCACGAACTTCTCGTTGATTTGATAGCCCTTGCCTTTCTTGTTGATGATAAAACTTTCCTTTGTTCCGTGTTCTTTTGCGACCTTTTTTCTGACGCGTAAAATCAGATTGGACAAAAAGGGCTGATTTCTGGTCTGATATTCTTTCTCCCAGACACTTTCATAAAGCTCGCTATTGCTGATAAGTCCGGTTTTGCAGGTCGCTAGAGCATTGATTAAGCGTTCTTCTTTGGGCGAAAGCTGAATGGAAAAGCCATCAATAATCAAGCGTGCCGTTTTCAGCTCGTAATGAAAATCTGTCTGAACACCTGTATTTATAGCTAATTCTTCCAGCTGATAATAAGTGTTGCTCTCAGGTTCAAGCAGAGGAATTTGATGAGTTTCTTCTCTCTCACTTGCCAAAACCGCTTGAATTTCCCTAAAAACATCGATAAAACTTGCCTGTTTTGCTAGCATTATCCGTCCATTTTCTTGAAGTGTTAGAAAAATCACTGGACGCTTGGCTGTTTGTATAATTTCATCCACTTCCTGAGAAATGCTGTTGACACTCTTTTGGTCAATAATAATCAAATCGAAATTCTCGATGAAAGGCACATCCCCAAACATACTTTGTGCAATGCTCGCAGGTCCTGCCAGCACTTGAAAACCAAAGTTAATCAGCTCTTCTTGAAACTCCCCAAATCCCACTGGTTCATCTGTCAAGATAACAATTCTTTTCTTCATCCTATCATCCCCTTTTAAACATTTGATAATCTAATACACTCATTCTATAATAGAAAGAGGTTATTTACAAATAGTCGGTTTATTAATACAAGGGAGAATAGATATGTTAAGAAAAGTGGAAGAAAAAGATATTCAAGCAGCAGCAAAAGTTTTAGCAAATGCCAAAAAGGAAATGGCAAGAAAAAACATTCCGCAATGGATGGGCGAATATCCTGATGAGCTAGATATTGTAGAAGATATTAAAAACTGGGCTGCTTATCTCTATGAAGATAAGGGACAAATCGTCGGTTATGCCGCTTTGGAGCTTAATGGCGAGCCTAATTATAACAAACTTTATGACGGTACTTGGATGGAAACGGACAATGATTATGCGGTTATCCATCGCTCTGCTATTGACACGGCTCAAACAGGACGCGGTTTGGGTGCCAAATTTTTTGAAGAACTGGAAATTCAAGCGCGCAAGTCTGGCAAAAATGAAATCCGAATTGATACTCATGAAAAAAATCTACCCATGCGCGCCTTAATCGCCAAACGCAAATACAGCCCACGCGGAACGGTCTTTGTAGAAGACGGCACACCGAGAATTGTTTATCAAAAATTTATCTAAAAGAGGTTAGCTATGAATGAATATGATGTAATTGTCGTTGGTGCAGGCTCTAGCGGACTAATGTCGGCAATCTCCGCTGCCCAAAACGGCGCAAAAGTTTGTCTGATTGAAAAGAACAAAAAAGCCGGTAAAAAGCTCCTAATGACAGGTGGCGGAAGATGTAATGTAACCAATAATAAGGATATTGACGGACTGATTGCCCATATTATCGGAAATGGCAAGTTTCTATATAGTGTCTTTCATCAGTTCAATTCTGCTGATATTATTGAGTTTTTCCAAAGTAATGGATTGGCTCTCAAAGAAGAAGACCACGGACGGATGTTTCCTGTGACTGATAAGTCCAAGTCGATAGTTGAACTTCTCTTTACTAAAGTGCAGGAATTAGGCGTGAGCTTTATCAATCAAAGCGCAGTAGTTGGACTAATAAAAGAAGGCGGTCAGCTCAAGGGTGTCAAAACTGAAACCGAGGAATTTTTTGCTCCTTGTGTAATCCTATCAACTGGTGGACGTGCTTATCCTTCAACTGGTTCGACTGGAGATGGCTACAAACTAGCCAAGTCTTGCGGGCATCATCTGACCCATCTTTTCCCCACAGAAAGTCCGCTGATTTCTAGTGAGAAATTTGTGGAGGATAAGGTTTTACAAGGAATTTCCCTGCGTGATATTTCGCTTTCTGTTCTTAATAACAAGAAAAAAGTGCTGGTTACACACACGATGGATTTGCTATTTACCCACTTTGGCTTGAGCGGACCAGCTGCCTTGCGTTGTTCTAGCTTTGTTAATCAGGAGTTGGAAAAAGAGGATGTCCAGCAGGCGACAGTTGTACTGGATTGTTTTCCAGCTACTTCTTCTGCTCAACTTTTGGCGAAGTTAAGTAAAACCGCGAGTAGCAGTGAAAAGAGTGTCAAAAATACTTTTACTTCATTTGTGCAAGAGCGTTTGTTGGTCTTTTTCCTTGAGCAAGTCGGCATTTCTGAAAGTTTGAGTGCCAAGAAACTTTCCGAAAAACAGCTAGCTGATTTAGTCGCTATCCTCAAACATTTTGAGATAAAGATTGATAAGACTTTTCCGATTGAAAAAAGTTTTGTAACTGGTGGCGGGATAAATCTCAAGGAAATCAATCCGAAAACTTTGGAGAGCAAGTTGTGTTCTGGGCTGTTTATGACAGGGGAATTGCTGGATGTGCATGGTTATACTGGGGGGTATAATGTTACGACTGCGTTTGCTACTGGTTTTGTTGCTGGGAAGAATGCGGCGGAGGTTGCGAGTTATTACAAGTATTAAACAATAGTAAAAAATCTTCCCAGCAAATGTTCGTGGGAAGATTTCTTTTTTATCTATTTGCTCGAATAGCCTCTTTAATCGCACCAACAGTTGTTGCGTTTGGGTCAGTTGTCGGATAATAGTGTTTCACACTTGTCGGGTCGTTCACATCTTCGATGGTTATTTCTCCATCGCCAATACTAAACCCTTCACCCACTCTTAATACCTTAGTTGTATCTGGGGTATCGCCAAAGACTTCTTCTAATTCTTCGTCCGTTCTAGCTGGAAAACTCTCGATTGCTTCTGCCAAAGTAGCGGGAATTGACTGCTCTGCTTGAGGTTTTTGAACTTCTTGCATTGCATGAGTTTGAACACTGCTAAAAGATAACGCACCGATTGTTCCTGCTGTTAAAAGTGTGATTGCTAGTAATTTTTTCATATTCTTCTCCTAAAAATCTATCTCTTTATTTTTAATCTACATTTCCTACTTCTTTAAGATACACCAAATAAATTTTTACCTATTATCCCCTCCTCTCATTTTGACTACTATTCTGTTATTTATCATCTTCTTTCTTTCATCTATCTTCTTTATTTGCTACACCACTATCATAATCCATAATTCCTTCAATTCTCAATTCATGTAACAACTTGCTAGTCCAGATGTAATAATCTGCAAAATCAGCACTTTATCAAGAACAAGAGAAATTCAAATCCGGTTTTTATCAGTAGAATAGTTTCTATAAATACGATGCTTGCCATAATTATTGGAATGAATAACTTTGATTGTTTCTTTTCCATTTGACGCTCCTTTCTTTCAAGCGAGAATGATACCTTATTTTTTCTAGAATACTTTCCCGTGTAACAACTATCCAATTCCATGTAATTATCAGCCATGCTTTTCTCAATAAATGGTCGTATAATGTAGGTAGAATTATTATATAAACGAAGATGAAAGCTGAGGAACTAAAATGAGAATAGCAATTTGTGATGATTTACCGGAATTTGCCAACAAAACTGAAGAACTGCTACTAAAATATGACAAAAATTTTCTTATAGATGTCTTTTACGAACCAGCTAGACTAATTGAAACTAGCGGAGAAAATCACTACGACTTATTCATTTTTGATATTGAAATGCCTCAATTATCTGGTTTAGAGCTTGCTAAAGAAATTAGAAGCTACCATACACATACACCTATTATTTTTTTAACTAGCTACAAGGAATATATGGAAGATGTCTTTAGCCTACACACTTTTGATTATTTGTTAAAACCTATTGAAGAAAAGCGTTTGTTTGCTGTTATGGATAGAGTGTTGGAATATCTAAACTTAAACGATGCCAAACTTAGTTTTACCTTTAACAGACAAAGTTACCATCTTTTATTTTCTGATATTCTTTATTTTGAAAAGAACAAACGAAAAGTGATTATCCATACCAAAGAGCAAGGATACGAAATGCTGATGATAACCAAAGAACTACTGGACTTGCTAGACCACAACTTTATTCAAATACACAATTCCTTTATTATCAATATGAAACACCTTAAAAGGTTGAAGAATGATACGCTAATCATGCAAAATGGAGATGAACTACCTATTAGCAGGAAATTTAGTAAATCCGTCAAAGATACTGTAATTACGAGGATTGGAGGAATTATGTGATGAATGCTTTTCAAGTCTTTCTATTTATTCATGCACTCATCTCTAGTGTTCAATATATTGCAACAATTGTTCTTACCCTTCTCTTTTTCAAGGGTAAAAAGCTTAATCTACAAATCAGGGGCTTACTTTTTCTGCTAGTTACTACTAAAATATTTTTTGAGTTCTATTTTTCATTTAACTGGGAACTTCTTTATTTATCAAACGGTTTCCTGTTATCTCTTATGATTTTTCTGATTTCCTATCATAACTGGAAATCCGTAAAAAATGCTCTATTTTGGACAGTAGAGCTGTCTGTACTATTTATTTCATTAGAGGCTTTTTCAGTTATTATTAGAAATAAAGCGCTAATCACTAATGTGATAAATAATAATATTTGGGATTTATTTAGAGTGCTGCTGTTTATCGTTCTCAGTGCTGGTTTCATGTGGCTGCTTAGAAAAAATATTCCATTTTCAGAGCAATCAAAAATAGAACTTGATAACTTGTCTGTCCTAGCATTGATAATTATTTCAAGTATTTCTTTATTCTTTCTCTCTTTTCTTATTCGAGAAATTGAAAATACTGACGGTGGTTCTCTAAGAATTATCTTTTCAGTTTTAGGAATTGTCTTTATGAATTTATGCCTAATTCTCTTTTATTTCCGTTTAGAACGATATTTTACTAAAGTATCTATGCTATCCATTGAAAAAAATAACTTTGAAACCCAACTGAAAAACTATCAAATGCTTAATCAATCGCAACTACGCTTAAACGCCATCCGTCACGATTTGAAGAACGAGCATATTGTTCTAAGCGGTCTTTTAGAAAAAGGCGAAACCAAACAAGCACTTGAATATTTGCAAAAGAATTTGAGCGAAATTGACAGCACTGAAAAATTCTACACGCATAACTTTGTTTTAAACTTCCTTATTAACGAAAAGATTAATCTAGCAAAAACTAAAAATATAACCATTCTCCCAACAATATTACTACCTGAAAAAGTGGAAATAGAAAACGAAGTCCTAGCAGTTGTTCTAGGAAATCTGCTAGACAATGCAATCGGTGCCGTTGATAGAAATAAGGCGAACAAGGAAAAAGAAATCCAGCTAAACATCAAAGTTTTTAACAACGACATGCTGATAGCTATTTCCAATAAATTTGACAAAACAGAAGAAAAAAGCCGAAAAAATCGGCTAAATGACGGTTTCGGCATTAAAAATATCCAACGTGTTGTCGAAGAATATGGCGGGATTTACAAGCAAACAACACAGGACGACACCTACAAAACAAGCATTGCCTTTTTAGATATCTATAACTAAAAAATCGCTCTGTCTGGTAAGAAACCCAAACAGAGTGAATTTTTTATTTCTTAACTTCCACAAACAAAACCTTCAAATAATCCCCCTCAGCAAATTCTGCTCTCGTGTGAAAATCTGCCGGCAAGTTTTCTTCCATTGAAATTTTGAACTTAACAGACTTTTTCTCCAAAGCCTCCTCAACTATCTGACGAAACTTCTTACGAGAAAGATTAGCCGAGTTGGTCGATGCGATAATCAAGCCTTTTTTCTCCAAAATATCCACCGAGTTTTCAATCAACTCGCCGTAATTTTTCTCAACGGTAAAAACTTTTTTCTTATTACGAGCAAAGCTCGGCGGGTCAAGGACAATCACATCATAAGCCAGCCCTTTTTTCTTGGCATAGCTAAAGTAATTAAAGACATCCATAGTATAAATCTTTTGGGCATCTAGGTCTAAACCATTGACCGCAAACTGCTCTTTGGTTTTTTCAATGGAGCGATTAGCTAAATCTACGCTAGTTGTCTGAGCTGCACCGCCAAAGGCTGCGGCGACTGAAAAAGCACCAGTATAGCTAAAGGTATTGAGCAAACTCTTGCTAGCGGATAAGCCGTCCACTAATTTCAATCGGACATTCTTCTGGTCGAGGAAAATCCCAGTCATCAAGCCCTCGTTCATATAAGTGGCGTAATTCACGCCGTTTTCCTTGATAATCAAAGGCTCAGGTGCAAATTTTCCGTAGATGTGTTTACTTTCATAATCAGCAAGTTCCGTCTTAAAGCGGATTTTCTCATAAATCCCTTGAATTTCAGGGAAAACTTTGATAAAAGCACTGGTTATCAACTCTTTATTGAGCAGACAAAAGTCATTGTACCAACTAAAAACCGCAAAGCCGTCATAGTAATCAACCGTCAGTCCGGGCAGGAAATCTCCTTCTCCATTGACCAGACGAAAGGCATTTGTCAGTTCATCCGCATAATAAATCTCTCGCAAACTCTTTGCCTGTGCGAAATATTTTTCGTAAAAACTTCCGTCAATCTTTTCTTTATTTCTCGTCAAAACCCAGCCAATTCCCTTGTTTTGAACAGACAAGTATGCTGTTGCTAGAAACTGATTGCTTTCATCTGTTAGCTCTACCAGTTCATTCATAGCATCCGCTGGAATTTTACCTAGAAAATCCTGTTCCACTAAGAGCGGATAGCCTTTTTGAATTTTTTGTGCAGACTTTTTGTTTACCTTTATCTTCTTCATTTGTCTTCCCCTCATCTCATTTTCTACCATATTATAACAGAATATAAAGCTTTCTTATAGCTGTGTCAGTTTAGAATTGACATAGATTGTTATCAGCCTTATAATAACGTGATTATTGCTATGAAACTTGGGGGATACGATTGTGACTAATTTTAAAAAAATGAAATGGATAAACACACGATTTGGCTTTTTTGCAACGCTAGTTGGCTTGCTTTGGGTTAAGTCTATTTTTGCCTATTTTATTGATTTTCATGGATTGGGGCTAGAAAGTGCCTTTCAGTATTTTCTTTTATTCCTTAATCCTTTGGCAAGTGCGATTTTCCTTATAGGGATTGCGCTTTATATCCGTGGGAAAAAGACCAGTTATATTACAATGCTGGCTATTTATGGATTGCTGACTTTTCTTTTGTTTGCCAACGTGACTTACTTCCGAGAGTTTTCGGATTTTCTTACTGTAAATACGATTTTAGGTTCAGCAAAGGTTTCTTCTGGTTTAGGAGAAAGTGCGCTTAATCTTTTCCGTCCTTATGATTTTGTCTATTGGATTGACTTGATTGCACTGATTGTGCTACTTGCTATGAAGAAAATCAAGATGTCAGAAACTGCCTTTAAAGGTCGTTTTGCACTGGCTGTTTCAGCTTTATCGCTTATGCTTTTTTCAGCCAATCTTTCTATGGCAGAAATGGATAGACCTGAGCTTTTGAAACGAACTTTTTCGCATGATTATATCGTCAAATATCTGAGTGTACCTGTTTACACTATTTATGACGGTGTGAAAACTTACCAGTCCAATCAAGTGCGTGCCAAAGCATCGCCAACAGATTTAAGTGCGGTCGAAGACTATGTCAAAGAACATTTCGCCCCAGCTGACCAGTCTATGTTTGGCATTGCTAAAGGGAAAAATGTTATCTATATCCACTTAGAAAGTTTCCAGCAGTTTCTCATTGACTACAAACTCAAGGACGAAAACGGCGTGGAGCATGAAGTAACACCATTCTTAAACTCTATCTTCCATTCCAAAGATACGATTGCTTTTGACAATTACTTCCATCAGGTTGCAGCCGGCAAGACCAGTGATGCGGAAACACTGTATGAAAATTCTTTCTTTGGTTTGGCGCAAGGACCTTTGTTTACCCAGCTGGGTTCAAGCAACACATTTGAAGCAGCTCCTGCTATTCTAGGGCAAACACAGGGCTATACCTCTGCTGTTTTCCATGGCAATAACGGCTCTTTCTGGAATAGAAACGAAACCTACAAGCGTTTGGGCTACAATTATTTCTTTGATGCCTCTTATTATGATGTTGAAAAGGACAATTCTTTCCAATATGGCTTGCATGACAAGAGCTTCTTTGGGCAGTCTGTTCAGTATTTGGAGCATTTACAACAGCCATTTTATGCCAAATTCCTCTCAGTTTCTAACCATTATCCTTACTCTGAGTTTACCAATGGCGAGGGCGGTTTCCCTCAAGCAAAGACCAATGACGAAACCATTAACGGCTACTTTGCTACTGCCAATTATTTGGATATGGCGGTCAAAGAATTCTTTGACTATTTGAAAGCTAGTGGTTTATATGACAAGTCAATTATTGTTTTGTATGGCGACCATTATGGTATTTCCAATTCACGTAACAAAGATTTGGCACCTTTGCTTGATAAGGACCCAACCACATGGACGAGCTATGACAATGCCATGTTGCAGCGTGTGCCTTACATGATACATTTGCCGGGCTATAATAAGGGATTTGTTGACCATACCTATGGTGGTCAGGTGGATGCCTTGCCAACCCTATTGCATTTGCTAGGTGTTGATACAAAGAATTATCTGCAGTTAGGTCAGGACTTGTTTTCCACGAAACATCAAGAGATTGTTGCTTTCCGTAATGGGAATGTGGTTTCTCCTGAATATACCATTTTAGGCGATGATGTCTATTTGACTAAGGATGGTACAAAACTTACTAACCCAACACCTGAAATGCAAGAACAGATTAATAGCATCAAGGCTGCAGCAAGTCAACAACTCGCTATATCAGACAGCATTACCAACGGCGACTTGCTGAGGTTCTACACTGAAAGTGGACTGACACCTGTCAATCCTGAGGATTATAAGTATCAAAATGAAATGGCTCAGATGACGACTATTGAACAAGAATTAGGTAAGAAATCAACTTCTTTGTTTAGTCAAAAGGGTGATAAAACAACGGTTGATTTGTATAAGACGGAGACTTATCAGCAGTATCAGGGAAATTCGACTGCTACATCTGATACGCCGATGGAAAGTTCTGAAAATAAATAGATAAAGAAGACAAGGATTGATTGCCTTGTCTCTTTTTTGTCATACACTTTCATGAAAACTATCTGCTTTCCAGTAAAGTCCTATTTCATCCTTTTCATTCTCATCTAGCATACCAACTCGAATTCTTATGCGATACTTTCTATTCGGTAGGTTTAGTAATTCTTCATTTCCCACTCAAATAGGAATAGTTTCTTTGGGTTCAATGCTATTCAACATATCAGTAAATGTAATCGTGTCAGAAAAAGGTACCAATCGCCATTTTCCATTAAATAAGTTTTCTATTTTCTTCTCATAGCCCTCCTAGTTCCACTGGCTCAGGTATTCCCAACGCTCATACTTATCTTCTAGTTCTTGGTTTTTAGCATCCAAGTCCTTTTGCAGTTGGGTAAGCTTACCTAAGTCACTGCCAAATTCAATCATTTGAGCTTGGATGGTTTCTATGTCCTCTTCAAGCTGAGCCATATCGTCTTCAATGCTTGCCCATTCTTTTTGCTCCATGTAGGAGAGTTTTTTCTTCACTTTTTCGACTGGTTCTTCTGGTGTTTTAGCTGGCTGATCTACTGCTTGCACTGGTTCTTCTTGTTTTTCTAAATAATCTGTTACCTGCCCAAAATAAATCTCAATCTCGCCTTCGCCCTTGAATACGAGCAGTTTATCCATAGTCTTGTCTAGGAAATAGCGGTCGTGGCTGACCGCAATGACATTGCCGCCGAAGTTGTTGATGTAATCTTCCAGTACAGTTAGCGTGTCAATGTCTAAGTCGTTGGTCGGCTCATCTAGCAAGAGAACATTTGGCTGAGAAATCAAGAGTTTCAAAAGATACAAACGGCGTTTTTCCCCACCAGACAGCTTGCCAATCTTGCTACCGTGCATATATCTCGGAAAAAGGAAACGCTCCAACATTTCTGCGACTGATACAGAACTTCCGTCTTTTTGCGCCACTTGTTCGGCGGTTTCTTGTAGATAGGAAATCATGCGCTTGTCATTATCCATTTCTTCATTCTGCTGGGTGTAGTAGGCGATTTTTACGGTTTCGCCGACTTCTAAAATGCCTGATTGTAGCTGGGTTCTGCCTGACAAAATATTGAGCAAGGTGGTTTTTCCTGAGCCGTTCTTCCCGGTAATGCCGATACGCTCGCCTGATTGGATAAGGAGATTGAAGTGGTCCAGAAGTTTCTGCTCCGTAATGGAGTAGCTGCCGTCTTTGATTTCTAGCACTTTTTTACCTAATCTTTGCGTGGCTAATGCCATGTCTAGTTTTTCGCCACTTTGCTCAGCTGGCATATTTTCCTTCAGGTCGTTGAAACGATTGATACGGGCTTGTTGCTTGGTGGTTCTTGCCTTAGCACCTGCGCGCATCCATGCTAATTCCTGTTTGTAGAGCTGCTTTTGCTTGTGGGCTTGTTCCTTATTTTCACGTTCGCGCTCGGCTTTGACTTCCAGATACTTCTGGTAGTTTCCAGCAACACTGGTGATGGTGCCATTGCTAAGCTCAAACATTCGGTTGGTTACATTATCAAGGAAGTAGCGGTCATGCGTAACTAGCAAGACAGAACCTGAATAGCTTTTAAGGAAGTTTTGTAGCCATTCAATCGTTGGGTAGTCCAAATGGTTGGTCGGCTCATCCAGCAGTAGTAAATCAGGACTTTCTATCAAGACTTGTGCTAGTTGCACACGTTTTTGTTGCCCACCAGAGAGTTCTTTGATTTTCTTATTTAGCTGGGTAATGCCTAGTTTATTGAGAATACTTTTTGCTTTTATCTCCGCATTCCATGCATCTACCTTGTTCATTTCTTCTTCGGCTAGGTTGTAACGCTTTTGTACACCCTCGTTGCCTGCATCAGTTTCCAGCTCTAATAAAGCTAGCTCATAGTTACGAACTGCCCGAAGTGTCGGCGTGTCCCCTTGAAAGACTGCCTCGACAACATTTTTCTCCAAATCCATCGCCATCATCTGCGACAGATAACCAATGGTATAATCATTAGGCTTAGTAATCGGCGTGACATCGCCATCGGCACTATCTATTTCGGCAAGGATATTTAGCAGGCTGGTCTTACCTGTCCCGTTAATCCCGATTAATCCAATCCGCTCTTGTTCTTGTATGGAAAAATTTATCCCCTTAAAAATGGTCTTTTCGCCATAAGTTTTATTTAGATTTTCTACTTTTAATTCTTTCATAAATGCTCACTCCAATCTATTCGCTCTTTATTATAACAAAAAATCCCACAGATAAATGCGGGATTACATCTTTTATTCGGTTGTTTCTTGAGCTGCCTTCCATTCCAACATGGCTTGTTTGATCTGACCAACTGTTGCGTGGTCTGGGTCTTGTGCAACATCAATGTGAATTTTCTCGACATATTCTCCGTCTTCCATTCCACCAATGCGGACTGTGTCGCCAAATGAAAAACCTGAACCATCGTTTTCTGGAATTGCTAGAACGAGCGTATCTTCATCCATTTCTTCTAACATCTGCAAATGCTGCTCAAAGAACTCCTCAGGATAATCAAGTCCTGAAAATCTCTCTAGCCATTTGGTAATTGTCGCAGGAACAACTTCTTCGGCTACTTCAACAACCTGTGCATTTTCTTGCGCTTGCGCAATCATTTGCTCGTTTACTTCAATATCTCCACCAGCTTTTACATGCGTAAAGCCCATGACTAAAATGAAAATCGCCAGACAAGCGACTAGGGAAATCAGTGAAAGGATAATTTTCTTCATTCTGCTACCTCCAGTAATATGTATAGGTCTTAGTGTAACATATTTGAAAGCTCAAACATTTCTTATGAATGAAAAATCATAGCATTTTTAGCTTTTTCTCACAAAAAAAATAGGCACGAGGCCTATTTCTTACTCATTTCGATATCTTTAGCTATGGTTGCATCAACACCTTTAACGACTGTTGCCAAAAAGGCATTTTCTTCTAACGCTAGAAGTCCTGCAACGGTTGTACCGCCGGGCGAGCAAACGCTGTCTATTAACGCCCACGGGTTTTCTTTGGTTTCAAGGATAGTTGCTGCCGAGCCTAATGTAGCTTGTGCGGCATATTCCAGTGCTTTTTCCTTGCTAAGTCCGTGCTTGACACCTGCTCTTGCTAGGCTGTCGATGTAGAGATAGGTAAAAGCTGGGGACGAGCCTGCCATAGCGATATAGGCGGAAAAATCCTTTTCTTCTACTAGCCATGACTTGCCCACACTGGCAAACATTTCTAAAGCAAAGTTCAGTTGCTCAGAACTTGCATTGGCATTGCCACAAACCGCACTTGCTCCTAGACCGATTTGCACATTGACATTAGGCATAACACGGATAATAGGCTGACTAGCTGAACTTGCCATTTCTTGTATACTTGCCAAAGTTTTGCCCGCCGCAATAGACAGGAGCAAGGTATTCTTGCTAGCAATCTGTTGGCTAATAGGTGCTAGAACTTCTTCAATGATGTGTGGTTTGACCGATAAAACCAGTGTATCAGAAACCTCCGCAATCTCTTCTAAAGAAGACACAACTTGAACGCCAGTTTCATCTGCGAATAATGCAGCTTTTTCTTGTGTTTTATTGTAGATATAAATCTCCTGTGCTGGCAGAAATTCAGCCTTTAGCAAGCCTTTGATAATCGCCTGCGCCATATTGCCGACACCGATAAATCCTAGTTTCATCTATTCATCTCCTAATTTCATCGGAAATTCTCGTGTATATCTTTCGTCGTCTTTGAGCTGTTCAATCAACTCATCAACAGATGAAAACTTAACCATATCGCGAATATAATGCAGCCATTCGACTGTAATTTCTTCGCCGTAAATGTCTTCATCAAAGTCTAAGATATAGCTCTCCACCGTCAAGCCACGATCGTCACCAAAGGTATCATTGTAGCCAATCGAAGTCATCCCGCGATATGCCTTGTCGCCTACATACACTCTTGTCACATAAACGCCGACTTTAGACAGACGCACAAAAGGCATAATATCAAGGTTTGCCGTTGGATAACCCAGCAAGCGACCGCGTGCTTCCCCATGTACCACAATTCCAGTGGTCTGATAAGGATAGCCCAATAGTTCTTCCACTTCCTCCATCTTGCCCTCATCAAGCAAGCGGCGAATGCGGGTTGAGCCGACTTTTTCATCGCCAATGGTAAATTCCGGTACGCTAACTACTTCAAATCTGTTCTTAGAATAAAGTGGAAAATGTTTCATGCTAGCTACTGATTTGGGTCCAAAAGAATAGTCAAATCCAGCAACAACCACTTTCGCATTCAGCCCAACTACATAGGTATCCACAAAATCCTGTGGTTTGGTTGCGGCAAACTTTGAGGTAAAATTGACCATATAGTAAATATCAATTCCCGCATCTTTCATAAGTTGTGCCTTGTGCTTAGGTGTATTAAGCATTTTGGTTGTTTCAAAGGTCATTTTGTTAAAAACAATAGATGGATGGTGGTTGAAAGTCATAAGAGCCAGTTTCATATTGCGCTCATCAGCAATCTTTCTGCCTGTTTGAATAACTTCTTGATGTCCTAAATGCACACCGTCAAAATAGCCCAAGACCAAAACAACATCGCCCTGTGGGACTTCTTCGGGTTTTAAGGGATGGTTAATAAAAATCTCTTTCATACTGTTCATTCACTCATTTCTTAATACTTTAGATGGTTTCCAAATGCCAGCTTTACTCGGATGTTCCTGATACAAGCTGACTACCTTGTCTTGATAAAAAAGGGCAACTAAGCCTTTTGTTTGAGCAGGGACGCCAAGAACTTCAAGAGCTAAAGGCACGCCATTTTTGATTTTTGCGTAGAGTTCAGCGGTTAAATCAATACGAGGGAAGTCTTTTACTCCTACTTCGATAGGGAATAAATGCTCCTCAAAGGTTGCTTGTTCCATGAGTTCTTGTACTTGTGTTAAGCTTAGGGATTGCTCTTTGCTCATTCCGCCTGCTTGTGTTCTTGTCAAATCAGACATGACGGCTTCAAAGCCTAATTTCGCTCCCAAATCAACTGCCAAGGTACGAACATAGGTTCCTTTGCCACAAGATACTCTAAAGCGCCAGCTTTGTGTTTGCTTTTCTTCATTATAGACAGGCTCGCTGATACGTTCAAAGGCATAAATATCCGCTATTCTTTGCGGTCTTTCTACAACAAGTCCAGCTCTGGCGTATTCATACAATCGCTTGCCATTGACCTTGACCGCCGAATACATTGGCGGAATTTGCGTGATTTGCCCGATGAAACTTTGCATGTTTTCGTCTATTGTCTGGCTTGAAACTGGCTCCTCCACTGGACTTGTTGCGACAATTTCCCCGCTGATGTCTTCAGTTGTCGTTGAAAAACCTAGTGTAATTTCTCCCTCATAAACCTTGCCACTATCAGTCAGATACTCGATAACCTTTGTTCCCTTTCCGATACAAATAGGCAAAACCCCATCAACATCCGGGTCAAGAGTGCCACCATGCCCGATTTTCTTTGTCCGCAAAATCTTGCGTAATTTAAACACGCAGTCATGACTGGTCATCCCACGTTCTTTCCATAAAGGTAAAATTCCGTCCATGTAAACACCTCGATGTTAATTATACCATAGAACGCTTGAAAGATTGAATGTTCGCAAGTAAAAAGCCAAAGACTATTCATTTAGCAAATAATCTTTGGCTTTTCTTTTCTAAACTTGCAGTTTCTTCTCCTGCTTGCCAAATGATACAAAGACTAACAAAACAATCATCACAGCCATCGTTATCAAACCAATAAAGTAGATATTCTGAATAGCTGCATAAAGCACGCGGCGCAAGGTTTCCTGCCAGTAATCGCTGAGTTGTCTTGCAGTCTGTGCATTAACAATCAGGTTCATCGCGTTATCCGGTGCGTGTTCTGGCAAATGCGTGTCTGCAAAATGGTTGAAAACCACTCCATAAATTGCAATCATAATAGTCTGCCCAACAGTCCGAATTAACATCATTAAGCCTGTGACAACACCGACATCTTCCTTAGCCACAATCATCTGCCCGCCGACGTTAAAGGTGGTAAATGCAATCCCTAGCCCAAAGCCAATCAAGGTAGTAATCGTCAGCTGATAAAGCAAGGTCGCTTGAAAGGGAATAAAAAGATAGAAAATCCCCACCGCAAAAGCGGAAATCGTGCCAATCAAAAGCGTTCTATTAATCCCAAATTTCTCCAATAAGGCACCAGTCGCGTTAGAACCCAAAGCCCAAATAATCGAAGTCGGCGCCATCACAAGACCTGCAATCGTTGCACTGTGCCCATTTACTCCTTGCAACCACATTGGCACATAAATATCCACCGTACCCAAAAAAGCATTGAGGAAAAAACCGACGATATTGATAACAATAAACTCAGGACTTTTAAAGAAATGAAAGGAAATAATCGGGTCGCTTGCCTTTTTCTCCACAAAATATAGAGAAATAAAACTGACAATACTAAGTGCAAACAGCAAGATGACCTTTGGTGTAATTTCTTCAGCCGAAAAGAACTGAACGGCCAATAGCAAAGACAAAAGCCCCAGCATGAGCACAGCTGCACCTAAATAATCAATTTTCACATTCCTCTTCTCAAAATCATCTTCAAATAAAAAGAAATGCAGGAGTAAAAGCAAAAACAAGCCAATAGGAAGATTAATCAAGAATATCCAGTTCCACGACAAATGCTCCAGCAAAAATCCGCCACCGAGTGGACCAATAATACCACCTAAACCCCAAACAGCTGAGTTGTAACCCATGACTTTGGCTCTTTGACGCGGCTCATACATATCTGCCAAAAGTGTCATGGGAATGGAAAACATGGCACCTGCACCAATTCCCTGCACACTACGTGCAATAATCAAGAACATCATGGAGGTACTCATAGCCGACAAGACCGAACCAATAATGAAAATAATAATTCCAACTGTCAAAATCGGCTTTCTGCCAAACATATCCGCTAACTTACCATAAATAGCTGTCGTCATGGCTTGTGTTAATAAATACACCGCAAAAACCCAGTTCATCAGCTCAATGCCGTGCAAAGAACCTACAATCGTCGGCATGGCTGTAATGACAATGGTTCCCTCAATGGCAGTCATAAACATGGCGACAAAGACCACGACTGTTATCCAAAAGACATTTGTTTTTCTCTTACTCATTCTTCCACCTCAAAACAAAAAAATACGCTAGAGGGAATTCTAGCATACTTTTACTTAATTAAATAGCAAATTGGTTAAAAATTGTCCGCCATAGACCAGTAGGTAACTGTAAGCAGCGATAGAGAAGAATTTTCCGATACCCATAAGGACAATGAACTTTCTCATACTCATCTGGGTCAGCCCGTTCATCAGCACCAGTGCATCATCAGGCGACACGGGAGAGAGCATCATCAAGCCGAAAAAAGTATCCCATTTCTTGTTGTTTTCAATTTTTCCAATATATTTATTGTAAGTTTTTTCCTTAACAATGGTTAATACAAAACTCTTGCCATATTTTCTTCCTAAAGAAAACAAAATAATGGAACCTACGACATTGCCGATATAATTATACAAAAATCCGGCAACTGGTCCAAAAATTAGCACACCTGCTGCGTTACTTATTCCCCCGGGAATAATCGGCACCACCACTTGAATAATTTGGATAAAGACGAAGATGATTGGACCTAGAATAATTCGCTCGCCAATCAGCCCTTTTAGTGCCTGTTGGTTGGTAAAGACACCCAAACGGAAAAAATAGATGCAAATAACCGCAGTGGCAGCCAATCCGCAAATCGAAACAGCATTCATCAAACGCTTGGTCACTTTCGCATCCATAAGCACTCCTCCTTTGAGTTCTATCTTCTTTAATTATACTGATAAAGTCAGTTGTAAGCAAAAGATATGTTCGGAAGTATAACGGTCGTTTTCTTAGGATACATAGAAAAAGAGCACGAAATTTATTCGTACTCTTGTATCTTATATTTTATGTATCCGGCAAATGAAATGCCGGAAAGTTGTTCTATAGCCCTGCCATCATTTGTGCTTGGCGTAATTCTACGCGGCGCACTTTACGTGGTAAAAAGGCACGAATCTCATCTTCATTGAAACCAATCTGCAAGCGTTTGTTGTCCATAATCATTGGACGGCGCAGGAGATTTGGGTGCTTTTCAATCAGACTTAAAAGCTCTGACATTGAAAGCTCATCCATATCAAGATTTAATTCTTGGAAAACTTTTGAGCGAGTTGAAATCAGGTTTTCAGTACCTTCTAGGGAAAGTGCCAAAATCTCTTTCAACTCGTCCGTGCGAATTGGGCAAGAAACAATGTTGCGCTCTTTGAACTCGATATCGTGTTCTTTCAGCCAATTTCTTGCTTTACGACAACTGGTGCAACTAGGTGAACTATATAATGTAATCATACGCCCCTCTTTTCCTTTAAAAACTGTAACTCCAACAGCATTTACACTCTCATAATAACAAAGATATTTAAAATTACAAGTGTATTTTTAAACTTTTAAAAAACTTTTTTGATTATTAATAAATTATTGCAAATTTATTTCAATATTATCTTTTTTTCTATTTGAAAATATGTTATTATTAAGCGCATATTTTGATATTCAAACTAATAGTTAGGAGATTTACCCTTATGAATGCGACAAAAACAAGCAAACAGACCAATCCATTGAGTTATGCTTTTGGAATGTTTGGTACTTCCATTCCGATTAATATGTTTCGTACTTTTGCTCTTTTCTATTATGTAGAGCATTTGGCGATTTTATCTACTAGACAATTTGCAACGATTTTATCAGTATATACGATTGTCGATGTGGTGGATAATCTTTGGTATGGCTGGGCTAGTGACCGCACACGTTCGCGTTTTGGTCGTCGTCGTCCTTGGCTTTTACTAGGTACACCGGCACTTCTGCTTTCATTTATCGGATTTTTCAATGTTCAATACATACCTTGGCTCAATGCCGGGAACGCCTTTTGGCACGCGCTTGCGCTTTATACATTGACTGGTACCTTGGATTCCTTGATTAATGTCAACTATGGGGCACTTTTCCCTGAAATTTTTAAAACAGAGGCTCTACGCTCGAAAACCAATGGAATGCGTCAGATTTTCCAATTTGTTGCGATGATTGTTGGGATGGTTTTGGTGCCGATTGTTACTGAGACTATTGGTTTTGGCATGACTTCTCTTGTTTTAGCTGGTCTTGCTTTATTTGCTATTTATTTCATGACTTTCAGTGTCAAAGAACCGATGGAATCGCAAGAGCTTGAGCGTCCGAAGTTCTTTGCGACTATGCTTGATGTAGCTAAAAACCGTAAGTTTTGGATTTATGGATTGGTTAATGCTAGTTTCTTTGCTTCACTTGCTATCTTGCAGCAGACGGTTTCTTTGTTTACCGTTCACGTCCTTCAAGCTTCTGGCTGGGTGACTTCTGTCTTGTTGGCGGCGGTTATCTTTTGTGCCATTTTGGGTATTCCTGTTTGGATGCGTATCTTGAAGCGAAAAGACCTCATGTTTGTTTGGCGTTTGTGTATGATGATTATGACAGTTGGACTTGTTCCGTTATTTTTGGCTAATAACTTGATTGCTAGTGTTATTCCGATGGTAATTTTTGGTCTTGGTTATGGTGGGGCAAGTTTGACTATGGATATGGTTGGTGCACGCATTTTGGATGAAGATTTTGAGCAAAATGGACTGCGTCGTGAGGGAACTTTCGGCTCATTCTTAGGTATTCTTAATCGTATGAGTGGTTTATTTGTTGCTTTTGGGCTCGTTTTGGCACACCAATTCTTTGGTTATGTCAGTGGCGACCAACCCGGCTACAATCCATCTGATGCAGCTCGTTTCCTTATTTCTATCTATCCAGTGGTTATCATGATTTTCTGCTGCACTATGTCTTGGATGTTACGTTTTACAGCTAAAGAGGATGTTTTAGTTGAGGGATTAGCAGATGTCGAATAAACAAGTGATGAACATCCATATTACTAAAGAGCAAGAGGGAACTTACTTTACTCTGCCTTTTGAAATGCCTGAAAACACCGAAAACTGTACTATTCGCTACAGCTATGCCGAAGGTGTTGTCGATATTGGGGCTCAAGCACCCAACCAATTTCTTGGCTGGAGTGGGTCCAATAAAAAGGAAATCACGATTGGTCAGCATCCATCCAAAGGCTACTACAAAAAAGAGCTAAGTGCTGGGACTTATGAAATCATGATTGGTGCCTACAAAATTCCTAGTGAAAATGGACTAGATGTTACCTACGAAATCGAGTATCAACCAAAGGTTGCCCGCTGGTTGTCGGGTGATTTGCACATGCACTCAACGGCATCTGACGGTCAATATGATACTTATGTCCTTGCGAAAAAGGCAAAAAAAGTCGGGCTGGACTTCATTGCCATTACCGACCACAACAACTTTAGCGAGAATTTCTACCTACCAAATATTGAGCAGCTGACCATTATCATGGGCGTTGAGTGGACTCACTATATGGGGCACATGAATATCATGGGCTTGCCTGCACCATTTGAGAGCTTTGTGTTAAATACCGAAGAGGATATGGCGAATTTCATATCTGATGTTCATTCAAAAGGGGCGATTGTAACCGCCAATCATCCAAAAGATAATGGTTGTCCTTATCTTTGGTCAAGTGATGACTATGACTTGTTTGAGATTTGGAATGGGCCAATGCGTCCTTCGAATATGCGAGCAATTCAGATGTGGCATGAACTCTTAATGGAAGGAAAACGCGTGCCAATCGTTGGTGGTTCGGACTATCATCGCTCCCTACACCCTGTTTTTCTGGGACATCCAACCACGCGTGTCTTTGCCAAAAGTAATTCACAGGAAGATATCTTAGAAGGTATTTTGGCAGGAAACGCCTATGTAACCTCAAGTCCAAAAGGTCCGCATATTGAGATGAACGTGGAAGACAAGTTCCTCAACATCAAAGTCGAAAAAGCACCATTTATGCGAGCGGAGTTAATTACCAATCTTGGCAAGGTTCATGACTTTAAAAAAGAAGCCAAAGTAGAAATCCAACCTGAATGGACCTTTGCTTATGTAATCGTCAAAGCCATTCGCGTACAGGCGATTACCAACGCAGTTTGGTTTGATTAAACGGGGAAATACGATGAACTTACTAAAAACCGTGGCAGATATTGCTGTAACTGCAGTTGGACAAAACACGCAAAGAGCCAAATTGGAACGAGCCATTGTCAAAACGAACAAAGAGTTAGCCGATGTTAAAATGGCCATTCAGAAAATCAACAGCCAACAAAGCTTGTTCAAAAGAATTTTCCAACCAGACCAAGTAAAAAATAATCCCATGTTAAAGAAATTCTACATGGAAGAAATCGAGCTTACTAAAAAGAAAATCAATCTTCAAACCAAGCTCTTTCATACCTATGAACTGTCTTCTCAAGCGGTAAAAAATCGGTTATTAGCTGATTGGCACTGGGAAAATCCAAGCCAAGAAACACTACACGAAACGACAGAGGATGATTGGGATATTTTTTAGCACAAGAAAAAGAAAGGGTTACGGCAGAAGTTTTCAGCCACAACCCTTTCTTTTATTCATCTTCTGCCAACTGGCCTGAGCGTAAAACTTCTCTAAAGTCATAAGGAGAACCGAAACTGTCTTCTGCTTCTTCCATCCACGGCCGCTCGACTAGCATTGCCCAACTGGTGCCTGAGGGGATTGACCCGTCAAAGAACCAAAATTCTTCAAGCTTTTCTCCACTTATGGCAAAGACATAGGTGGTTTTTTCTTTGTTTTGGCACATTTCTGGTGGTTGATGGAGAATAATCCATAAAAGCATATTATTTTCAGGACGCATGGGATTGGAGTAGCTTTCCACTTCTAGCAGCGCTTTTGCAATATTCGGCGGACAATCGACTGGGCCATTCTCTGAACAAGCACCTGTCTTTCCTCCGTTTCCACCCAAACCTGATTGACCCGCTCGCCCATTTCCACGGCAAATGGGGTGCCAGCTTCTACTGATGCTAAAATCCAATCACTAGGCTCCAAACGGATGTCCTTGACTGGTGTTGCTCTTAAATCATAGCTGGCAAATTGGTCAGGCGGTTGAACTCTCGGCTTGCAGGCTGTTAGGACTAATAAAAGAATGGGGAGTAGGATGTAAAGTTTGATTGATTTCATTGGGACCTCTTTTAGTGTTTTCTTCTTTTATTATAGCAGTAAAAAAACGTGGATTAGTGAGGATATTTTAAAAAAACAAGACTATCCCAAAAGGAACAGTCTTGTTTGTATAAGACATCTTACGCTTCAAAGCGTGAACGGTCTTTAATGTTGTAGAATGAGTTAAGCCCTTTGTATTGAGCAACTTCTCCAAGTTGGTCTTCGATGCGAAGTAATTGGTTGTATTTCGCGATACGGTCTGTACGTGAAAGTGAACCAGTTTTGATTTGGCCAGCGTTTGTTGCAACTGAGATGTCAGCGATTGTTGAATCTTCAGTTTCGCCTGAACGGTGAGAAACTACTGCTGTAAAGCCAGCTTCTTTCGCCATTTCGATTGCTTCGAATGTTTCAGTCAAAGTACCGATTTGGTTTACTTTAATAAGGATTGAGTTAGAAGCACCAAGTTTGATACCTTTAGCAAGGTAGTCAGTGTTTGTAACGAAGAAGTCGTCACCAACTAATTGAACTTTTTCGCCTAAAGCTTTTGTCAATTCAATCCAGCCGTCCCAGTCGTTTTCGTCTAAGCCGTCTTCGATTGAGATGATTGGGTATTTAGAAACAAGCTCTTCATAGTAAGCAATCATTTCTTTTTCAGTGCGTAATTCCCACTCTTCTTCTGGTTTGTTTGCTAATTTACCGAACTCGTAAACGCCTTTTTCTTTGTTGTAGAACTCAGAAGAGGCAGCATCCATTGCAAGAACGATGTCTTTGCCCGGTACATAACCAGCTTTTTCGATAGCCTCGATGATTACATCAAAACCTTCGTCGTTAGATTTCAAGTTTGGAGCAAATCCACCCTCGTCACCAACAGCTGTTGAGTAACCTTTTGATTTAAGGATTGATGCTAATGCGTGGAATACTTCTGCACCCCAACGTAGAGCTTCCTTGAATGAAGGAGCACCAACTGGCATAATCATGAACTCTTGGAAGTCGATAGAGTTGTCAGCGTGTGAACCACCGTTGATGATGTTCATCATTGGAGTTGGAAGAACTTTCGTGTTAAATCCGCCTAGGTAGTGATATAAAGGCACTTCAAGGTAGTCAGCAGCAGCGCGAGCTACAGCGATAGATACACCAAGAATAGCGTTGGCACCCAATTTACCTTTAGTTGGAGTTCCGTCTAAAGCAATCATCGCACGGTCGATAGCTTGTTGGTCACGTACATCGTAGCCAATAAGCGCTTCAGCGATAATGTTGTTTACGTTGTCAACTGCTTTTTCAACACCTTTTCCAAGGTAGCGAGAAGCATCGCCATCACGCAATTCAACAGCTTCGTGTTCACCAGTAGAGGCACCTGATGGAACCATACCGCGACCAAACGCGCCTGATTCTGTGTAAACTTCTACTTCTAAAGTTGGGTTTCCGCGTGAGTCAAGGACTTCGCGAGCATAAACATCAGTAATAATTGACATTTTTTATTCTCCTTATTGTGTCTTTATTTTAAAGGGATATTCCCTTTACTAACAGTTCAAATTTTACTCTAATAGAGCGTTGATTTCAAATAATTGTATGCTTGTAACAATTATTTAACGAAAGTAAGCAAGGCTAGGAATGATTCTGGTACTAATGAAGCACCACCAACCAAAGCACCGTCGATATTTTCTTTAGACATATATTCAACGATGTTGTCAGGATTTACAGAGCCGCCGTATTGTACGCGGACTTTTTCTGATACTTCTTTGCCGTAAATTTTTTCAACAGTCGCACGAACTACACCACAAGTGTCGTCAGCGATTTGGCTTGTTGCAGATTTACCAGTACCGATTGCCCAGATTGGTTCATATGCAATAACTAAGTTTGAAACTTGTTCAGGTGTTAAATCTTTGAGAGCTGCTGTAATTTGTCCTTCCACCCACTCCGCAGTTTTGCCTGCTTCAAAGGTTTCAAGTGTTTCGCCGCAGCAAACAATTGGTGTTAAGCCGTTTGAAATAATTGCTTTGGCTTTTTTGTTGATGTCTTCATCTGTTTCGCCGAAGTATTCACGACGCTCAGAGTGACCGATAATGACATATTCTACACCCAAATCAGCGATTGCTGCTGGAGAGTTTTCACCAGTATAGGCACCAGCGTTTTCAAAGAAACTGTTTTGTGCAGCTAATTTCAATTCTGAGCCTTGACGTGAATAAGCCATAGGTGCTAAGAATAAAGCTGGAGAGCCGATAACTGTATCAACAAGTGAGTTTGCTGGTAATTTGTCTTTAACTGCTGCTACAAATTCTTGTGCCTCAGCTAAAGTTTTGTTCATTTTCCAGTTACCTGCAATAATTGGTTTTCTTGACATGATATTAACCTCGTAAGTTTTTAGTCTAGGTTCAGTGAGTGTTTTATTTTTCAGTTAAAGCTGTAAGTCCCGGTAATTCTTTGCCTTCTAAAAGTTCCATAGAAGCACCGCCACCTGTTGAAATCCATGAGAATTTGTCAGCACGACCCAAGTTGATTGCTGCTGCTGCAGAATCTCCGCCACCGATAATAGATGTTGCGCCAGCTTGAGCTGCGATAGCATCCATTACACCGATAGTACCAGCTTGGAAGTCTTCGTTTTCAAATACGCCCATTGGACCATTCCAGACAACTGTTTTGGCTCCGTTGATTTCGTCTTCAAATTTCGCGATAGACTTAGGACCGATATCCAATCCAAGATAGCCAGCATCAACTGCTTCGCCTTCAGTGTCTTTAACATCAGTGTAGCCTGCAAAAGCGTTGGCTTCTTTAGAATCTACTGGCAAGATTAATTTGTCGCCTGCTTTAGCCAAGATGTCTTTAGCCAAATCAAGTTTGTCTTCTTCTACCAATGAATTACCGATTTCGATGCCTTGAGCTTTGTAGAATGTATAAGTCATCCCGCCACCAACGATAACCTTGTCGGCTTTGTTAAGCAAGTTTTCGATAACGCCGATTTTGTCGGATACTTTTGAGCCACCAAGAATTGCCACGAATGGACGAACTGGATTGTCAACTGCATCTTTGATGTACTTGATTTCGTTTTCTAATAGGAAACCAGCTGCTGCTTGAGAAACGTTTGAAGAAATACCAACGTTTGAAGCGTGTGCACGGTGAGCTGTACCGAATGCGTCATTGACGAAAATATCATCGCCAAGTGAAGCCCAATATTTGCCAAGCTCAGGGTCGTTTTTAGACTCTTTTTTGCCGTCAACATCTTCAAAACGAGTGTTTTCTACTAGAAGAATATCCCCGTCAGCCAAAGCGTTGATAGCTGCTTCAAGTTCAGCACCACGAGTTGCGCCCGGGAAGACAACTTCTTTGCCTAATTTTTCGCCCAAAGCTTTTGCTACTGGTGCAAGAGATTTGCCTTCTTTGTCTGCTTCTTCTTTGACACGTCCTAAGTGAGAGAACAAAATTGCACGCCCGCCGTTTTCTAGGATGTACTTGATTGTAGGAAGTGCAGCAGTGATACGGTTGTCGTTAGTGATTACGCCGTCTTTCAAAGGAACGTTGAAATCTACACGAACTAAAACTTTTTTACCTTTTAAATCTAGGTCTTTAACAGTTAATTTTGCCATTAATGAGTTACCTCTTTCTTTATAATCTCAATAAAAAGCGAGAAAGCGATGTACGCTTCCTCGCTTGAGTTCAAGTCTTATTTTTCGATAAGGCTAGCAAAGTATGCTACTGTACGAACTAATTGTGCAGTGTATGACATTTCGTTGTCATACCAAGAAACAGTTTTCACTAATTGGTCATCGCCAACTGTCATGATTTCTGTTTGAGTTGCATCAAACAATGAGCCAAATGCCATACCAACGATATCGCGAGAAACTAATTCTTCTTCAGTGTAACCGTAAGATTCGTTAGCTACTGCTTTCATTGCTGCATTTACTTCTTCAACAGTAACTTTCTTGTCTAAGATAGATACCAATTCAGTCAATGAACCTGTTGGAACTGGAACACGTTGCGCGTGACCTGAAAGTTTGCCGTTCAACTCTGGCAATACCAAGCCGATTGCTTTAGCAGCACCAGTTGAGTTAGGAACGATGTTTTCAGCAGCCGCACGAGCACGACGCAAGTCGCCACCTGGGTGAGGACCATCAAGAGTCATTTGGTCACCAGTGTAACCGTGGATAGTAGTCATTGTACCAACTTTCAAACCAAATGCTTTATTCAAAGCATCAGCCATTGGTGCAAGACAGTTAGTCGTACATGATGCACCTGAAATTACTGTTTCAGAACCATCTAATGTTTGGTGGTTAGTGTTATAAACAATTGTTTTCACATCATTTCCGCCTGGAGCAGTGATAACAACTTTCTTCGCTCCACCTTTAATGTGCAATTCAGCTTTTTCTTTTGTAGCAAAGAACCCAGTTGCTTCAAGAACTACGTCAACGCCGTATTTGTCCCAACCGATGTCTTCTGGGTTACGCTCTGCAGAAACCGCAACTTCTTTGCCGTTTACTACGAAAGCACCTTCTTTTACTTCAACTTCTGCGTCAAAACGACCTTGAGTTGAGTCATATTTCAATAAGTGAGCCAACATTTTTGGGCTTGTCAAGTCATTGATTGCAACAACTTCTACACCCTGCACGTCTTGAATACGGCGGAATGCCAAGCGTCCGATACGTCCGAAACCATTAATACCAACTTTTACTGTCATTTGTAGATTTCCTCCTTACGAAAATCGAAAAAATATATTTTATTTTTAAAGGGTTGCCCCTTTTAAAATCTCGTTTGCACACGCCTCATCCGTGATGAGCCATGTCTGTTTTGGTGCGTGCTGCATATATGCAGCGACTGCTTTTGCCTTTGATTTACCGCCAGCAAGAGCAAAAATTAGTGGGATTTTTTCCAACTGTTTTAATTGTAGTCCAATTCGAGGTATTTTGTAAACTATTTGCCCTTCTTGATTGAAAAAATAACCAAAACTCTCGGCAAGAGCCCCATTTTGCTTGAGCATGACGATTGCCTCATCACTCATTTTTCGGCGTTTTGCCATGTGTAAGGCACGTCCGATTGAGTGGATAACACAATTTGCTCGACTAATCAGCTGTAAAATCTCCAGAATGTCCTGCTCTTGAATGAGCAGTTCGTATGTTTCTGGCTGCACACTTTCTGGAACATAGAGTGCATGATGAGCTCCACCACTGAGTGCCGCCATTTTTCCTGAAACGGAATTTGCCTGAATATTGACCGATTCGCCGATACCACCTCTTGCTGGTACAAACAGATTGTGTCTATCTGGTTTTTCAAGCAAGCTGAAGTTTTCTGCAACAGCGGCCATTGTGGTGCCGCCCATTACCGCAAGGATATTTTCTCCACTTGGTAACTGCTCGTCCAAGACCTGCATGAGCGCTTGGCTAAAGTCAGCTAGGACTTTCTTTTCATTATCGGAATCTCCTGCTAGAACAATACAGCGCTCAATTCCTAAAAGTTCTCGCAATTCCCATTCAATTTCCCGCATTCCAGTCAGCTCGTCCATAATCGGCTCCAGCTTTTCTTGAATAAGTTTGCCCTTTTGCGTCAAGTTCATGCCACTTTTGCTGTTATCAATCAGTCCGATAGACTTGAGATAATCACATTCTGTGCGCAATGTTCGCTCGCTTAGGTGAACTCGCTCACTCAAAGCCCGCCGACCGATTGGCTCATGCCAGCCGATTTGCCGCAAAATCGTAAATCTGCGGTTCAAACTTGGGATAATATCTGGTGCTAGAACTTCCAGCAGTTTAATACTTTGAGACATCGTAACCCTCCATAGGTCAGTAAACGACCCTGTATGACAGATAACGACCCATTTCAAGTAAAAATTTAAAAGGTCGAATGCCTTCTTCCTCTACGAGCTAAATAATAACACTTTCACAAACAGAGTGCAACAAAGATAATCAATTTTTTTCAAAAAAGTTTGTACTTTTTTATAAACTTCTAGTAAAATAGTCAAGTAGCCGTCCCGCTAGTGTAATGGATATCACGTAAGATTCCGGTTCTTGAGATAGGGGTTCGATTCCCTTGCGGGACACTTAAAAGCACGAGATTGTTAAAGTCTCGTGCTTTTTCTTTATTCTTAAGGATGTTTTTCCTCGCTAATGGTGCTGATTTGTGCCTTATAGTTGGCTAGGTTTGCGTAGAATTTCGCCATCAACTGCTCTTGTGTTAGGGTTTCTTTATCCTGCCAGTCAACGATTGGGTAGGGATTTTCAGCCATGTTTAATCCTGTTTGAGTCATGTCTGCTGTCTTCATAGTCCAGCTTTGGTCTGGATTTTGGCTGAACATGACGGCGTGTTTGAGGATTTCTGATGGGGTGGTTGTATCTGGATTTTCTAAGCCGTTGGCACCGTAATTGACAAACATGATATTTTGCATATCGCCTGCATACACTCGGTAGCTGCCCTTGTCATTTTCCACCCAGCCGGCGAGAATGGCTAGTTTTTCTTCTTTGCTTAGATTGGCGAAATCATGTGTTTCTTCCTTAGCGGTCGAAGTTTGATTATTTTCTTGCTTAGTTTCCTGTGTGGTTTCTGGCTGGCTGGTGTTGTCAGCTGGCGTATTTTGAGTAGCATTGTTGCTGCCACAAGCGGCTAAAAGTAATATACTTAGCGCACCTAGAATGAATAAACTGTATTTTTTCATGTTTACATCCTCCTTGAGCCTATTGTATCAAATATTAGGAAAATCTACTTATATCAACTCGAAAACTTTTGTTGCATCTCCCACATATTGTCCTCGAATGAAATAACTGTCTAGTTTTTCCTTGTTGATTGCGTAGATATCTGCATTTTCGTTGGCATAATCTATCAATGCAGCAAATGGATAAACCTTAAAACTCGTGCCGACAATAACTACAGTATCAGCTTTTTCCAAAGCATTGATTGAAGCATAAATATTGTTGCTGTCAATTTGCTCGTCATACAAGACAACATTTGGACGGATAATTCCACCGCAGTTTTCGTGGGTGTAATTTTGTAGGAAAACTTCATAATCTATGGCTTGTCCGCATTCTTGGCAGTGGCAATCGTAAATTGTTCCGTGAAATTCAATGACTTTACTGCCGGCTTTTCGGTGCAGATTGTCGATATTTTGCGTAATCACGCTCACGTTTTTTGATTTTTCTAGCTCCGCCATTTTTATGTGAATAATATTGGGCTGAGCATTTGGGTGGTAGATTTGCTTGATAAATTGGTAGAAATCCTCAGTATCATGCATCATAGCGCGCGCACTCAAGAGATATTCTGGTGTTTTTAGTCCGCTTTTGGTGTAAATTCCGTCCATTCCGCGATAATCGGGAATGCCACTAGGTGTTGAAACGCCTGCTCCTGTTAGGAAAACCAATTTTTTCGCACTTTGGATTTTATCTGCCATTTGTTTTGCTGTTAGCTCGCTCATTTCTTATCCCCCGTCTTTTTCTTCAATTATATCAAATTTTATTCCCAAAGCATGATAAGTTATATTATAATAAGTTCAGGCATACATTTTCGGGAGGTTTTTTTAATGGAAAACAAGATTTCTTTATTTATTGCGACTTCGCTTGACGGCTATATTGCCGACCAAGATGAGAATTTAGAGTGGCTTTTTTCGGCAGAGGGACAAGGCGAGGCTGGTTATTACAAGGAAATTGACAATGTAATCATGGGTAGCCGTACATTCGATTGGATGGAAACGCATTTGGATAAATGGCCTTATGATGATAAAAATTGCTATATTTTCAGCAGAAAAGATCATAGTGAAACAACCAAGGCTGAGTTTGTCAATCCTGACAATCTTTTGAGCTTTAGTAAAAACCTTACTGGCAACACATGGATTGTTGGCGGCGGCAAGATTATCAAGAGCTTTTTGGAAAATCAGCTGATTGATGAAATAACACTGGCTGTAGCTCCTGTTTTGTTTGGGCAAGGTGTATCTTTGTTCCCGCAAGGCGATTATGAGCAGAAGTTGGAATTGTTGGGAACACGTACTTTTGGGCAGTTTGTTGAATTGAAGTATAAGGTTAATCATTCATAAAATAAAGACGCAAACTTTAATCGGTTTGCGCCTTTTTTGCTATTTTATGCCTCAATCAATTTGAATGAAGACCATGGTTTCAAGAATTCTAGCAAGAATAGTTCATCATCAGAAATTCTTCCGACAACGTTTACTCGTCCATCGTTTTTCATTTCTTTAAGAGCAATTTGCGTTTCGCCTTTGTATTGTCCGTAGCCGACATTATCGACTAGTACATCGCCACGCTTGATGTCATCTGTATCGTGCGCCGGGAAGTCCAAATCCTTGTAGGTAATGCGTGTCATGGTTGAGCGCAGCATATATTCTGAGCGGTCGCCGCGGTAGCCGTGGTCGTGTTCAAACAGGCATTTGCGCTCGTTTTCAGTGATTGTTGGGCGAGGAACGACCTTAATCACAGGTTCTGCTGCAAAGAAAGCTTCCGCCATTGCTTTTAGTTCTTCTTCACTTGCATACGCGTTTCCGATAGAAATATCATAAATTCCGCCTAGCATTTTCAAGTGTTTGACTTGGGTTGCAATCTCCAAATCGCGATGGATTTCTAATGAACATAAGCCATCTTGCGTTGGCCATGGACCAAATGTTGCGGAATGTGAATTGACAAACGCCATTGTGTTCAAGTTGTATTGAGTAAACTGCTTCGTACAGTTGACAAAGTGGTCAAAAGCAAGCCCTGTATAACGGTGTGGATAGAAATTGTGCGAGCCTAAAAGATTTTCCTTGTTTGGCGAATAAGACATGATGTTATCCACATAGCTCGTTCCGCCACTCATGTTAATCTCAATCTTGATATTGTAAGGATTGCGCGTCATGCGAGCTTCCTCAGCACCAGTAAAGCCCAAGTCCAAACGTATGCCGTAAGCGCCCATTTGGTCAAAGAAAGAAAGGTCGTCATAGCTGATACCTAGCTGTCCGAAAAGCCCCGGATTGATATCTACCATAACTTCCATGCCTAGTGAATTGGCATAATCAACAGACTGCTTGAAACCAGCCAGCACTTCTTCCTTGTCGCCTGTAATCTCCAAAAGAGAGGTGAACACACGCTTAAATCCGTACTTGTGTGCCAAGTCCAAATACGCCTTGTCCTGTTCAAAAGTTGCACGTTCTGGATAGATTGAGATACCTAATTTTCCCACGATAAATCCTCCTTGAGTAATTGTTTTTTATATCGCAAGTATTGTACCACTCATGAAAGCGATTGTGTAGAGTTTTGACTAAAAAATGTCTAGACCAAAAAACGAGGCTGAATTTGCCTCGTTTCATATTTCCTAGAACAAACCAATAGCCAGCCCGTTTTCGTCCACATTCATGTTGAGAGCTGCTGGTTTTTTCGGCAACCCCGGCATGGTCATGATGTCGCCTGTCAAAGCGACGATAAATCCTGCACCTAGTTTTGGAACAAATTCGCGGATGGTTACGCTAAATCCTTCAGGGCGACCTAGCAAAGTCTGGTCATCTGACAAGGAATATTGCGTTTTCGCCATACAGATTGGCAGTTTGTCCCAACCGTTTGCAACGAAAGTTTTCAGCTGATTTTGCGCTTTTTTCTCGATGATAACATTGGCTCCACCGTAGATTTTTGTAACAATCGTGTGCAATTTTTCTTCAACTGAGCTATTTACGTCGTAGAGTGGTTGGAAGTTGCTTTGTGCATTGTTTTCGATTTCTTCCACTACTGCTTGCGCTACATCAACTCCGCCTGCGCCACCTTTTGCCCAAACGGCACATTTTTCTACGCGAATACCTTTTTCCTTGCACAATTCTTCTAAAGCCGCAATCTCTGCTGCTGTATCTGTGATGAACTCATTTATAGCAACCACCACAGGAAGTTGATAAGAACGCATATTTTCTACGTGTTTTTCCAGATTGGCAAAGCCGTTTTTCATTGCTTCTACATTTTCATTTTGTAACTCATCTTTTTTCATGCCACCGTGCATTTTCAACGCACGAATTGTTGCTACAATAACGACCGCATCAGGTGCTTTTGGTAGGTTTGGTACTTTAATATCAAGGAATTTCTCCGCACCCAAATCTGCACCAAATCCTGATTCAGTAACCACATAATCAGCCAATTTCAAGGCTGTTCTTGTCGCTAGAACTGAGTTACAGCCATGTGCGATGTTGGCAAATGGTCCGCCGTGAACAATCGCTGGAGTTTGCTCAATCGTTTGGACTAGGTTTGGTTTGATAGCATCTTTGAGCAACAATGCCAATGCGCCTTCAATTTTCAAATCACGCACTCTTAGTGGTTCACGCTGATAATTGTAACCAAAAACGATATTTCCTAAACGTTCTTTGAGGTTTTCAATCCCTGTTGCCAAACACAAAATCGCCATAATTTCACTAGCAACCGTGATATCAAAGCCGTCTTCACGAGGTACACCTTGAATTGGCCCGCCTAATCCAACCACTACATTACGCAAAGCACGGTCATTTAAATCTACCACGCGCTTCCAAATAATACGACGAGGGTCAATATTGAGCTCATTTCCCTGCTGGATATGGTTATCAATCAAGGCTGACAAGGCATTATTGGCTGTCGTAATTGCGTGCATATCGCCTGTGAAATGAAGATTGATGTCCTCCATTGGCAAAACTTGTGCATAACCGCCACCAGTTGCGCCGCCTTTAATGCCCATAACAGGTCCCAAAGAAGGCTCACGCAAGGCAATCATGGTCTTTTGGCCGATTTGGTTCAGCGCATCACCCAAACCAACCGTTACCGTTGACTTGCCTTCACCCGCAGGTGTTGGATTGATAGCTGTAACTAAAATCAGTTTTCCGTCTGGATTACTTGATAGCGAATTGATTTTTTCCATAGAAAGCTTTGCCTTGTACTTACCGTAATTCTCCAAATCATCTGCTGCCAAACCGAATTTTGCTGCAATATCAACGATTGGGGCCATCGTGCTTTGTTGTGCGATTTCAATGTCTGTTAAAACCAAAAGTGTATCCTCCTGAAGCTTTTTTATTTGTTACTTGAAATTATATAGAAAAAATGAGGAAATGTTAATGGTATTTCGGATATTTCTTAGATTATTCTTTTAATCATTCGGGTTTGGGCTAGAAAAGTCCAAAAAAAAGCCTTTCATTATAAAGAAGAACTTCATTTCCGCCTTTCCCAAAATTCTATGCTACAATTTACCTAAACTCAACCAACGAATAGGAGAAAGCACATGGACACAATTCATTACGACAATATTATCATCGGTTTTGGTAAGGGCGGTAAGACTTTGGCGAAGTTTCTTTCAACGCATGGAGAAACAGTGGCTTTGATTGAGAAAAGTAGTCGGATGTATGGCGGGACTTGTATTAATATCGGCTGTATTCCGTCTAAATCGTTGATTGTGAATGGCGAAAAACATCTGACATTTCCTCAGGCTGCTCAGAAAAAAGCGGAGCTTACGGGCAAACTTAATCAAAAGAACTACCACATGATTGCAGATGAGGTAAATGCTAAGGTTATTGATGGGCATGCACGTTTTCTGTCGGATACACAGATTGAGGTCAATTCTCAGGTGCTTACTGCTGAGAAGATTTTCATTAATACTGGTGCGACACCTGTTCTTCCGTCGATTAAGGGGCTAGATGTAAGCAAAAATCTCGTGACTTCTACTGAACTTTTGGACTTGACTGAGTTGCCTGAGCGTTTAGTTATTATTGGTGCGGGCTATATTGGACTGGAGTTTGCCAATATGTTCCAACAATATGGCTGTAAAGTAATCGTTCTGGACGGTGCCCCTAATTTCTTGCCAAGAGAAGATGAGGACATTTCACAGCGTATTTTGACAGATATGATGGATTACGGGATTGAGTTTCATCTGGCTGCTAAGATTACTGAGGTTCAAGATAATGCTGTGTTGATTACGGATAAGGAAGGTATCCCACAAAATATTCCTGCGGACAAAATCCTGATTGCTACTGGTCGTCGTGCGAATACGGACAATCTGGGGCTAGAGAATACTTCGGTGGAAGTGGATACTCGTGGTGCCATTATAGTCAATGAAAAGCTGGAAACTAGCGCACCAAATATTTGGGCGATTGGAGATGTTCATGGTGGTTTGCAGTTCACTTATACTTCATTGGATGATTTTCGTATAATCAAAAACCAGCTTTTTGGCGATAAAACGAAAACTTTGAATAATCGTGGTTTCGTTCCTACTAGCGTCTTTATCAATCCAACCTTATCCAATGTTGGCTTAACTGAAAAGACTGCCAAAGAACAAGGAATTGACTACAAGCTATTTAAGCTAGAAGCTGCTGGTATTCCTAAATCACTGGTTCTTTCTCAGCCAAAAGGCTTGATGAAAGCGTTAGTTGACCCGAAAACTAACCAAATCTTAGGTGCAACTTTTTATTCTGAAGAATCACACGAGCTGATTAATCTGATTGTGCTAGCTATGAAAGCCAAAGTGCCATATACCGTGTTGCGTGACCAGATATTTACACATCCGACGATGAGTGAGGCTTTGAATGATTTGTTTGCTTAGAAAAGAAAACAAGAGTAGATTGACAAATTCGCAATCTACTCTTATTGTTTTATCTATGCTTAGAAACTTTAATACGGTTAAGCGCACGGTGTAATGCAACTTCGGCACGTCTGAGCTCGTCCGCATTGTGCGTTACTTGTGCTTCTTCAATGAGTTTTTGTGCTCTTTGTTGGGCACGCTCAGCACGCGGCACATCAATATCACGGTCACGCTCGGCACTGTCGGCAACAATCATGACTTGGTTGTTGCGTACTTCGATAATGCCGCCATTAATAGCAATCCAGTCCACATGCGTATCACTATCGATACGCTGCACCTTAATCTCGTCAATGGCAAGTGGTGCAATATAGGGAATGTGGCGTGGCATAATACCAACTTCGCCGTCTGTGGTTCTAGCTAGAACAAAATGTGCCTGGTGGTCATAAACAATGCCAGCAGGGGTAACAACTTGTACGGTCAAAACTGCCATTAGTCCCCCTCCTATTCAAAGCCCATTTCTTTTGCTTTGGCGATAACATCTTCAATCGGACCAACGGAGCGGAAGGCTTCTTCTGGAAGATTGTCGTACTTGCCACGCAAAATGTCCTTAAATCCTTCGACTGTTTGAGCAACAGGAACGTAGGAGCCCGGAATACCTGTAAAGGTTTCAGCTACGTTGAAGTTTTGTGATAAGAAAAATTGAATACGACGAGCACGTCCTACCAGTGTTTTTTCCTCATCTGACAACTCATCCATACCAAGAATAGCGATAATGTCCTGCAATTCCTTGTAACGCTGAAGCACACGTTGGACTTCAGTTGCTACTTCATAATGCTCGTCGCCGACAATTTCAGGTGACAGGGCAGAGGATGAAGAGGCAAGCGGGTCAACGGCTGGGTAAATCCCCTGTTGTGTCAGCTTACGCTCAAGGTTGGTCGTCGCATCCAGATGGGCAAAGGCTGTCGCTGGTGCGGGGTCGGTATAGTCATCGGCTGGTACGTAAATCGCCTGAATGGATGTAACTGAGCCCTTTTTGGTTGAAGTAATACGCTCTTGCAGTTGCCCCATTTCAGTCGCAAGTGTTGGCTGATAACCAACGGCTGATGGCATCCGTCCTAGTAAGGCTGATACTTCTGAGCCTGCTTGCGTGAAACGGAAGATATTATCGATAAATAGAAGTACATCTTGTCCTTCTTTGTCACGGAAATATTCCGCAATAGTCAAGCCAGTCAGGGCAACACGCATACGTGCGCCCGGTGGCTCGTTCATTTGTCCGAACACCATGGCTGTTTTATTGATAACGCCAGAGTCACGCATTTCGCCATAAAGGTCATTCCCCTCACGCGTACGCTCGCCAACGCCTGTAAATACGGAAATCCCGCCATGTTCTTGGGCGATATTATGGATTAATTCTTGGATTAAGACGGTCTTTCCGACACCGGCACCGCCAAAAAGTCCAACTTTCCCACCCTTTAAGTATGGAGCAAGCAAGTCAATGACCTTAATCCCTGTTTCTAAAATCTCATTTGATGTGGATAATTCATCAAAAGTTGGCGCTTTTCTATGGATAGAATCCCGCTCAAAGTCTTCTGGGAAAGGCTCTTTTAGGTCAATGGTTTCGCCTAACACGTTAAAGACACGACCTAGTGTTTCCTTACCAACAGGTACAGAAATAGACTTTCCAGAGTCCACTACTTCCATTCCGCGTTGCAGTCCATCGGTTGACTCCATAGCGATGGTGCGAACCACACCGTCACCTAGCTCTAGGGCAACTTCCAAGACGACTTTTGATTTGTTTTCGTCATTTTTATAGACAACCAAGGCATTGTTAATGTCTGGTAATTGTCCCGCATCCAAAGGAAATTCCACGTCCACAACGGGTCCAATGACTTGGACAATTTTTCCTGAACTCATAGACTATTTTCCTCCATTTTTCTACTCTAATGCAGCGGCACCCGCTACAATCTCTGTTATTTCTTGGGTAATTGCCCCTTGTCTTGCTCGGTTATACTCAATGGTCAAGTCTGAAATAATGCTTTGAGCGTTATCGGTGGCAGTTTTCATTGCCGTCATGCCTGAAGCATGCTCAGCTGTTTTGGCATCAATAATCGCACCATAAATCATACTTTCCGCAAACTGCGGCAGCAATACTTCTAAAATTGCCTCTCTGGATGGTTCCATGATGAAAGGTATCTTATAGACACTAGCTTCTTCATGGTCCAAATCCGTAATCGGCAACATCTTTTCCACTCGGAACTGATGAGTTAGCGAGTTGATATGATGGTTGTAACAAACATAAAGCTCGTCAAATAGCTCATCCTTGTAGCCTTGTATCATCCTATTAACCATTTTACGCACATCATCAAAGGACGGCTGGTCAGATAGTCCGCTTAATTCATAGCTGACATTCATCCCGCGTGCCTTGAAAAAGTCCGCACCGACTGAGCCGATAGCGAAAATCTCAAAGTCGTCATTGAACTTATGGTCTTGTTGCACCATGCCCAGTGTTGCCTTTAGGACATTAGAGTTATAAGCACCAACCAAACCCTTGTCTGAGGTAATCACGACATAAGCCGTGCGCTTAACTGGTCGCTCCACCAACATCGCCATATAAGCAGGACCATTGGGATTGCCACCTGTTTCTAAGTCACTTGCGGCAATGTCTGTAACAATGGCACGGACTTTGGAGGCGTAGATTTGAAAGTCTTTTGATAGGCTTTCGGATTTAGTCAATTTTGCAGCGGAGACCATTTGCATGGCTCCAGTGATTTGACTTGTTTTCTTTGTTGAGGCAATTCTTGTTTTGATTTCATTTAAGGAAGCACCCATATTCGTACCTCCTCTTAACTTTGTGAAACAGCATCAGCTTTTTCTTCTGCTGAAAGACCTGGGTCACGGAAATCTTTGTTGTTCTTGAACTCTTCAATAACTGCATCCAAATCCTTACTATCTGGTAAATCTTTGGTGTCTTGGATGTGTTTGAAAATTTCTGGATGGGTACTTTCGATAAAGTTGAACAAGTCGCTTTCAAACTCCAGCACCTTTTTGACTGGCACGGAATCAATAAAGCCGTGGGTCAAGGCATAAAGGATGACTACTTGTTTTTCAACTGGCAGAGGTTCATGCAGTTTTTGTTTAAGGATTTCAACTGTACGACGACCGCGATTTAATTTGGCCTGCGTTGCTGCATCCAAATCTGAGCCAAACTGCGTAAAAGCTTCAAGTTCCTTGTAGGAAGCCAAATCCAAACGAAGTGTACCTGCTACTTTTTTCATCGCCTTAATCTGAGCTGCACCACCAACACGCGATACGGAAGAACCGGCATCAATGGCTGGACGAATACCTGAGTAGAACAAATCACTCTCAAGGAAAATCTGTCCGTCAGTAATGGAAATTACGTTGGTTGCTATATATGCTGAAATATCTCCAGCCTGCGTTTCGATAAATGGCAGAGCTGTCATTGAGCCGCCACCTAATTCATCCGAAAGTTTTGCCGCACGCTCAAGCAAGCGAGAATGTAGATAGAAAACATCACCCGGATAAGCCTCACGACCCGGAGGACGACGAAGCAAGAGGGAAAGTTCACGATAAGCTACGGCTTGCTTAGACAAGTCATCATAAACAACCAAAACGTGCTTGCCGTCATACATGAATTCTTCGCCCATGGCAGCACCTGCATACGGTGCGATAAAGAGCAATGGTGCAGGCTGTGACGCTGATGCAGTCACCACAATCGTGTAATCCAAAGCACCATAACGGCGCAGAGTTTCTACTTGTGTACGAACAGTGGATTCTTTTTGCCCAATCGCCACGTAAATACATATCATATCCTGACCCTTTTGGTTAAGGATAGTATCAATGGCAATGGAAGTCTTCCCTGTTTTTCTGTCCCCGATAACCAGCTCACGTTGCCCGCGTCCGATTGGTACCAGTGCATCAACGGCTTTTAGACCAGTTTGCAAAGGCTCAAAAACTGATTTACGTTGCATAACGCCCGGTGCTGCTGCTTCTACTGGACGGGTTTTGCTGGTTGCGATTGGTCCAAGTCCATCAACTGGCTGCCCCAAAGGATTTACTACACGACCGATTAGCTCAGGGCCTACTGGCACTTCCATAATGCGTCCTGTACGTTTGACCTTGTCGCCTTCGCGGATGGTCTCAAAGTCCCCTAAAATGATTATTCCGACATCATTTGTTTCTAAGTTTTGTGCCATACCAAAAGCACCGTTGTCAAATTCGAGCAACTCGCCACTCATGGCATTTTCTAAGCCATGTGCACGAGCAATTCCGTCACCGACATACGTTACGGTGCCGACTTCTTCAACAGCTAGTTCTTGTTGGTAATTAGCGATTTGTTGCTTAATTATTGCAGAAATTTCTTCAGCATGAATGCTCACTTTCTTCACCTCTCAATTATTTTAGTAAATTGCGAAGTTTCGTCATTTGTGTTTTTACCGAGCCGTCAATAATCTTATTTTGGGCTTCAACAATGACACCACCAACAATCGTTTCGTCTATTTTTTCTTGTAGAACAATTTCGTCAATGCCAAATTTCTTAGCAACTGAGCGTTCAATTTTCTCTTTTTGTGCTGCGTCTAAGGCAACTGCACTGGTAATCGTTCCTTGAATAATCCCTGCATGCGCATTGTAGCGTTTGATAAAATCCTCATAGATAAAAGGCATAATATCCATGCGTTTATTGGCAAAGACAATCTTCATGAAACTTTGCATCAAAGGAGAGGCAAATTCGACCAATTCACTGAAAATCAGCTCTTTTTGTGCAAAATCCAAGCGAATATCCGTCAGGGCATGAGCTAGGTCAGGAATATCCGCAAAGACTGCTTGAAATTCAAGTACTTCGTCATGAATGACGGTTAATTTATCTTCTTCTTTTGCCTGCTCAAACAAGGCGCGGGCGTATTTGGCTGAGGCGTTTAGGCTAGTTTGATTCATTGCCGTCACCTAATTTCTCAACAAATGAATTGATTAAGTCTTGATGCGCTCCTTGGCTTAGTTCTTGAGCAAGGATTTTTGAGGCAATTTGCATAGAAATCTCTGTTACATCGCCTCGAATGCTTGAAAGAGCATCGATTCTTGATTGTTTGATATCTTGGTCAGCTTGTTCTTTTTTTCTAGTGACTTCTTCTTCCGCTTCTTTGAGCATATTTTGACGGCTGAGGCTGGCAGAATCTTTCGCGTTTTGGATAATAGTGCTTGCTTCTTGGCGAGAGTTTACCAGCTGTTTTTCACGTTCTTTGGCTAATGTTTCAGCCCTTTGACGTGAGTTTTGTGCTTCGTCAATATCATCTGAGATTTTCTGTGCTCTTTTTTCAAACATGGTCGAAATATTCTTCCATGCAAACTTTTTAAGCAAAAGTACCAGAAGTAAGAAGGAACCACTGACGACGAGAATATTTCCTAGAAAAAGGGCAATATTTTCTTCGAGCATAATGGACACATCCTTTTCTATATTCTTGAGTGATTATCTGCCTAAAAGAATGAATGAGAAGACAACCGCTAGGATTGGCATCGCTTCTACTAGGGCAATCCCGATAAACATGGTTGATTGAAGTTCACCTTTCATTTCTGGTTGGCGTGAAATGGCTTGAATGGTGTTGGCAACGATATTCCCGTTACCAATACCTGCACCAATACCTGCACCCATCATTGCTAAACCAATACCGATATAAGCTAAATTTCCTGACATTTTAAATTCCTCCTATTTGTAAATGTTTGATTAGTGTTCTGCTGTGATTTTGTGACTGACATATACATTCATCAAGGTCACGAAGATAAAGGCTTGGATACATGAGATAAAGACGGAAAACGCAACCCATGCAAACTCAAGTGGAATGGCTAGTGGCAGCCAGACAAAGCTCTGGAAACCGTTGCTGGTAACCAATCCTGCGATTAACCCAAGCAAGAGTTCTCCAGCAAAGATATTGCCATATAGACGCAAGCCAAGCGTCAATATGTTGGTAAATTCTTCTAAGATTTTCATGGGTAAGAGGGCTGGCATTGGCTCAACAAAGGAATGTTTGAGATATCCTTTGAGACCAAAGCGTTCCACACCCATGTAGTGAACCAAAATCATGACCATAAATGCCAAGGTCATGGTTGTCGTAACATCTGCTGTTGGACTTTTCCATAGACTTAGCTCAGGCAAATGTTGCCCGGGAATGACCGTAATTCTAGTGATTAGCCCAAGATTATTGGAAATCAATAGAAAACTAAAGAGGACAAAACTGATAAATTGGAAGTTTTTCAGCTCTTTTGCCGGCTGATTTTCCTTGACAATGCCACCAGCAAAATCAATCACCCACTCTAGCACATTTTGCTTGCCTTTTGGCTTTAAGGCCAAGTCCTTACTTGCCCAAACAACCAAACCAAAGACAATCCCAACGGTAACCAAGGTCATTAAAAGCAGTATGCCATCAATCTTGAGCGGTCCAAGAGATAGGACCAAATGACTTTCTGCACCCACATTGACTCACCTCTTTTCTATATTAAAATGAAATAATCGCACGCGGTACATCTGACTATTTTTAAAATAACAAGATGTATCTTACTCTTTCATCTTGAAAATTTCAAAGATTTACCAGATTTTTTTCAACTTTGCTGAAAACTCCCTCCAATGTGCATAGGAAAAAGGCACAACAAAGACGACGTATCTAAAGATATGTTATCAAATGAGCTTGTTTTATAGAAACCAAAGAAAGAGAATATGCGAATACGCATATTCTCTTATGAAAGTTGTTTGCTTGCTAAAAAGTACGCAGACTTTGCATAATCTGCGTACTTTTTCTTTATCTATTCTTAGACTTCAAAGCCCGAGCAATTTCGCGTTTTTGGTCTTTTTGTTTGAGACTTTCGCGTTTGTCGTATTGCTTTTTCCCTTTTGCCACACCGATTAGGCATTTGGCATAACCGTCTTTTAGATAGACTTTCAAAGGAACCAGTGTCACACCTGCGGTTTTGACTTCGCCGATGAGCTTATTGATTTGCTTTTTGTGCATGAGGAGTTTTCTGGTCCTCAGCGGGTCGTGATTGTAGATATTTCCTTGTTCAAATGGAGAAATATGCACGTTCCACAAGTAAATCTCGCCGTCTTTGATACGGGCAAAACCATCTTTTAGGTTAATTCTTCCTGCACGAATGGATTTGATTTCGGTTCCTTTAAGAACAATTCCCGCCTCAATGGTATCCATGATGGTATAATCATGTCTTGCTTTTTTGTTCTGGGCAACTAATTTACCCTCGCCTTTTGGCATTTACTTCACCTACTTCTTCTTGCCTTTCTTTTTGGCTACCTTGCTGTAGAAAGGTTTGTCTGATTTCTTTTGGTAGTTTTTGCCGAACTCTTTTTGTCCGACTGGTTTTTTCTTTTTGGTATTAGACTTTTGACCTTTGGGTGCGTGGTCTTGTTTGCGGCGTTCTTGCCTATTGGTATTTTGTGATTGCCCTCTACGCTCTGCTCGTTTGACAGTAGTATGGTCAATACGTTCGACTTCTTCTGCACGGACAAACTCAAAGTCAATTTCGCGTGTTTCCTTGTCGGCTTTGGTCAGTTTTACCGTAACTTTTTGCCCTAATCTTAGTACCAAACCTGTTCTTTCGCCGACTAATGCCATGTGTTTTTCAAAGAAATTGAAGTAATCGTTCTTCATGGAGTTCACATGAACCAATCCTTCAACTGTATTTGGCAATTCTACAAAGAAGCCAAACTTGGTTACACTTGAAATAATACCGTCGAATTCTTGGTCCACGTATTGTGCCATGTATTCGGCTTTCTTCATTTCATCAACTTCACGCTCGCACTCGACTGCTCGTCTTTCCATTTGAGAAGAGTGCATGGCAATGTCAGGTAAGATCGCATCCCACTTGGCTTGTCGTTTTTCTCCCTTGTCCTCGGCATAGCTTTTTATTAAGCGATGAACAATCAAGTCAGGATAACGACGGATTGGGGAAGTGAAATGTGTATAATATTCCGCTGCCAGACCGAAGTGGCCGTAGTTGTTCTCCGAGTATTTTGCCTGCTGCATGGAGCGTAACATCATGGTTGAAATGACACTTTCTTCTGGCTTTCCTTCTAGGTCCGCAAGCACCTTGTTGAGCTCTTCTTGTTCCACTCGCTCAACCGTTCCTTGCACCGCAATACCAAAAGCTGCGGCAAAATCAAAGAAACGCTCCAGCTTTTCAGCCTTTGGATGCTCGTGGATACGATAGATAAATGGCAATTCTAAATCAGAAAAATGTTGTGCGACTGTTTCGTTAGCAGCCAGCATAAAGCTCTCAATTAAACGCTCAGCTGTTGCGCGCTCGCGTTTGACAATCTCGCTTGGATTGCCTTCTTCATCTACAAGGATTTTTGCCTCTTTTTCTTCAAAGTTAATTGCACCACGTTGCTTACGCATGGCTTCAAGGATTTTATGAAGCTCGCTCATCTCGTCAAAGAATTCAATCAAACTTTCATAGCGTTCCAATGTTTCTGGATTGCTACGTTCTAGTATTTCATTGACTGCCGTATAGGTCATTCGCTCAGTTGTTTGGATAACCGATGGGAAAATTTCGTGCTTGACGACAGTTCCATTTGCATCAATCTCCATTTCACAACTCATGGTCAATCGAGGCACATGAGGATTGAGTGAGCAGATACCGTTGGACAAACGTTGCGGTATCATTGGAATTACTCGGTCAACCAGATAGACACTGGTCGCTCGGTCGGCTGCATCCATATCTAGCGGAGAATTTTCCGTCACATAATGACTGACATCTGCAATATGCACGCCTAAAAAGAAGTTGCCGTTTTCTAATCTCTTTACCGTTACCGCATCATCAAGGTCTTTTGCGTCTTCGCCGTCAATGGTTACAATCACTTGGTCTCGCAAATCGCGGCGACCTTTGTAGTCTTTCTCGCTTATGGTATCAGGAATTTCATTTGCCATTTTCAACGCATCTTCTCGAAAATCAGGCGAAATCCCATGCGAATGAACGACTTCTAAAATATCCATACCCGGATCAGTCACATAACCAATGGTTTTCGTAATAATTCCCTCAAGCTGTGTCGGGTAATCTCTCTCAGGATAATGGGTCAGCTCAACCATAACCACAGCACCAACTGTAGGACGAATACCGTCAGCTGCTGCATAAACGGTAAAGTTGCTTAGTTTCTTGTCCTTGGGTTTCACCGTTCCATACAGGTCGGTTGCTGCCATTTCCTCGTCTGAATAAGGCTCAAAAACACCAACTAATGTTTTGAGTTTACGCTCCACAATCCCAACAACTCTTCCTTCTGCTCCGCGACCTTCAAAGGCATTGGCTGGTTTGATAATGTCTAGCTCTACGGTGTCACCATTTAAGGCAAAGCCTGTCGCATCTGGTGCAACAAAAACATCGTCTTCTTCTGGGTCAATGGAAACAAAGCCAAATCCTCGCTCATTCGCACGAAATGTTCCTGTTACAACAATCTTATCCGGCGGCAAATAAATCTTGCCCTTTTTGTTGAAATGAACCTGTCCGTCACGCTCCATTTGTGCGACTGCTTGTACTAGCGCTTTAAAATCTGCACTTTTATTGAGTTGCAAACCGCTGGCTAATTCTTCCATAGATAGCCGTTTGTTTTGCTCTTTTAAATATTTTTGTATATCTGTTTTTATGGTCATTTTTTCACCTGCTTTTAGGTTGTTCACTAACAACCTTTATTCTATCATAGTTTGCAAGAATTCTTGCTTTACTTGTAAGGAAAATCAAAATAAAAAACGTTTCTTTCATCGACCTGAAAGAAACGTTTCATTCTTTACGTTAATGTGATGCTAGTAACATCAAACCTAAAGCACATAAAAACCAGATTGCTCCTAAGATAGCTGTTGCCTTTTGCATGACTGCTTCAAACCCGCGCGCCTTTTGCTTGCCGAATAAGGAGTCTGCTCCACCTGTAAAGGCACTAGCTGCTGAATTTTGTTTGCTTGGCTGCATCATGATAGTTACAATCATGAGTACAGAAATAATTAACATAAGTACTAGAAGAAAATCTCTCATGAGTTTAGTCCTTTCCCGATAAATCTTACTTGTCTTTGGTATTCTAACACAAATCTTTCCTTTTAGCTAGATTGAATGTTGCAATCTTTCGTGGCGGACTTCTTTTGAGTTGTACCAAAAGAGTATCATGTTGATAACCACTAAAATAGCGGTCGAAAAGAATACCGAACTGTAGCCAAAGCTTGTGCTGATGGTTGTGCCTAGCATTGGTCCAATAACATTTCCCATTGATTGAAAACTTTGATTGTAGCTGAATATCCGTCCAGTAACATTGGCTGGTGTGGATTTCGCCATCAAAGTATTCACCGCAGGTAACATGGTCGCATCACTTATCCCTACCGCAAAGCGTAAAACTGCCAGTTGACTGACATTGTGAGTGAACGAAGTCAAGAAGAAAACCAAAGCCGCCCAGACAAACCCAAACATCAACATCTTGTCCGTACCAATCTTATCTCCCCATTTGCCAAAAAGTGGTGCTGCAATAATAGTCGCAATCCCCGGGATAGCTGCAATCAAGCCAGAAATAAAGGTATAGTTCCCGCTACCATGCATGAGCTGTTTGACATATAAGGACAAAATTGGATTAATAGAATTGTTGGATGCCTGAATAATCATTGTTGTAATGAACAAGCCAATTACCAAATGCGGATAACGAACTTGTGCATAAACCGCCCGCAAACCTTCTGGTTTGGCTTTTTTTCCAGCCTCTTTATTCTGTGCAGCTACCGGTTTGAAACTTTCTTTGACAAAAAACATACTCAAAAGGAAAACTAGAAAGAGTAAAAGCCCTGTCACAAAGAAAATATCCCTATAACTCAAGGCATTTGCTAAAGCTCCACCCAAAAGCGGACCAATCAAGGTGCCTGAAGTCATACCAGTGACCAAAATCCCCAAAGCTTTACCTGAATTTTCCCGAGGTGTTTCTGTCGCAACCAGTGCATTGGCATTGGATACATAGCCAGCAAAAACACCCTGCAAGGCGCGCAATAGTATCAGTTGCCAAACGCTTGTGACAATACCCATAAGTGCAAAAACAATCGCCATACCTAAAGAAGTACGCAAAAGCATGAGTTTCCTTCCCTTCAAATCTGCCAATCTGCCCCATAAAGGAGACACAATCGCTGAGACCAAAAAGGTAATGGCAAAGACCACTCCTGAGTAAAAATTCAACTGAGCCTTAGAAAAATGTCCTAAGGTATTGATGTAAAATGCCATGAAGGGAGTAATTTCGCTAAAACCAATCCCAGTCATAAAGGTACCGAACCACAAAACGAGAATATTTCGCTTCCAAGTCGGCATTTCTCTGATTTTATCCAACATCGCTCTCATCTCCAAACTTTCACACCTATTGTAAAACCAAGTTCGGTATTTATGCAAAAGATATCCATGGAGATGGTCAAAAAAACTCAGCCAAGTGGACTGAGTTTCGCTCTTATTTGCTTTCTTGCAAGGCTGCATGACGTTTAAATTGTGGCAAGTTCGTAATTCGCGGAATAATCGCATAAGTTACAAAAATCTGCAAGGCTGTGAAGACTGCCCATTGTACCAAACGTGGCGGTAACAAACTCCAGTAGCTTGTTCCCATCAAAATCATTAAATTAATCGGTGCCATAACTAGCGTGATTAAGGTCGAAATCACTAAGGAGGACACAATCGCTCTTGCTAAAGTGATTTTTTTCTTATAGAAAAATAGTCCATAAAGCACACCAGCAATCCCTGATTGAATGGTAAAGCCGATGAAAAAAGGAAAGGTAACAAATAGCATAAAGTTGATAACATCAACCAACATTAAGGCAATCCCTGCACCAACTGGACCAAACAAGGCGCCAATCAAAATAGCTGGGATAAAATCCAGTGTCAAACGCATAATCGGTGTCGTAATCGCAAATGGTCCGCGTAATAAAACAGATACAGCAATCAATAATGCCATCAAAACCATTTTACGTGTAGTAAATAAATTCTTCAAAATCTTCCCTCTTTCTTTGGATTTATCTGACTTTTTCAGCCAATAAACCTCAACATTCCTAAAATAAATTGCCGTTTTCCATTCTATCATAAAATCTTCATTTTTAGAAAAAATTTTCATAAAAAAAATGGAAAAGACAATTTTATTCGTCCTTTCCAGAAATTTTCTTATTTCAAACTATTAGCACTAGCCATCACTTCGTCAATCAAGCCGTATTCTTTGGCTTCCAAAGCTGTCATATAGTTGTCGCGGTCTGTGTCTTTTTCAATAGTTTCTAGGTCTTGACCAGTTCTTTCAGCCAAGATTAAATTCAAACGTTCGCGAGTTTTCTTGATGTGCTCTGCAGCAATCAGGATTTCTGTAGCTTGTCCTTGCGCGCCACCTAGTGGTTGGTGAATCATGATTTCTGCATTTGGTAGGGCAAAGCGTTTGCCTTTTGCACCAGCTGTTGCTAGGAATGAACCCATAGAAGCTGCCATACCTAGTACAATTGTTTGCACGTCACTCTTGATAAAGTTCATGGTGTCATAAATCGCCAAACCAGCAGAAACGCTACCGCCTGGGGAATTGATGTAAAGATAAATGTCTTTTTCCGCATCTTGTGCATCCAAGAAAAGCAACTGAGCAATAATCGAGTTTGCTACCAAATCGTCAATAGGACCAGTCAACATGATAATACGGTCTTTCAAAAGACGAGAGTAAATGTCATAAGCACGCTCACCGCGGCTGGATTGTTCAATGACTGTAGGGACTAAATTCATAGTAATATTTCTCCTTTTATTTCAATCTATAATATAAATTCTAACGCTCTTAGCAAGGAAGGTCAATCTTTTCATATTCTCAAGTGTCCCGATACCTAAAAAATTGCAAGTTTGTTACAATAATAGTAGATGAAACAAAAGGAGTGGTTGAAATGAATACTGGATTTATCGTAGGTTTGTCCAGTTTGCTGGGCGTTTTGATTGGCTCGTTGATTACACTTGTCGGCTTTTTCCTCTCACGCAGGTATGAGCATAAGGCGCGGTTGCGGACAAGGGAGCTGGAGCATCGGGTAAAAGAGATTGATACGATCAACTTTTTCAAGAGCAAAATCGGTGAAATCCTACACAAGCACAGTGTTTTTCTCAAGGATTTGAGCACTTATAATGTCTTTGATGATGTGCATATCACGATTGATGATTATGCTTATCTGGAAAGTTTTGTCGTGATTAACAATTATTATCTGCCAAATTATGTCATGGAGCAGTTTTTCAAGGACATCACTGAGCGAAAAATGGTGCGGACAAGTCAGGAAACACTTGAGCTGGGCGGTTATACATTCAGGCAAGGTAGAGCTGTTTTGGAAAATCTGTCTGAGGAATTATCACAAATGGTGGATGAGAAAAAGTTGGAACTTCGAGAATTGAGCAATGAGCCTATTCATTTGTTGAGGAAAAATGAGTATTCGGTTTATGATTAATCAGCAAATAAAAACTCAGCTAAGAGCAATCTAAGCTGAGTTTTTCCTGTTTTTCATCTAAGAAGCAACTGCATCTAATGCAATCTCCTTATAAAATCCCTCATGATAATCTATTTTCATCAATCTGGAGACCGTCCATAAGGACTGCATATTGCCATATAAGCGGTACAATTCTTCTGGATTTTCCCCTGATTTCAAGTATTGATTATACTTATTTTCGGCATCCTTTAGCAATTTTTCGATTTGTTCTACAAAATCCTTCCATACTTATCACCCTTTTTCTTTGTCTGTATGTCTAGTTTACCTCAAATTTCCATTTGTTGAAAATACGCAAATTCGATAGGGTTGATAGTCAAAAGCTATTGCACTGGAAAGAGTTTGCCACGACATTTGCCACAGGAGTATTTTTTGGTGTTGATTTTCCTTGCTCTTTGGTAGATTTGTCCGCAATTTTTGCAGGAATAGCTGAGTTTTTTTCGCTCAACCATCTTAGGTGCATATCTCGCACCGCCCACTTTTTCTAGCAGCACTTTGAAATCCCTATCCTTATGCTGAAAACCCAAACCCAAAATATGCAGATGATAGTGGCAAAGCTCGTGTTTGATGACTTTTTCTAGTTCTTCTTGTCCGTAGAGCTGATAGATTTTGGGATTAAAATCTAAATCATGTGTGCGCAGTTTGTATCTGCCGCCTGTTGTTTGCAGGCGGGAATTCCAGTGAGCCTTGTGGGAAAATCTTCTGTTAAAATATTTTAGACTAATGTCTTCAACAAGTTTTTGTAGGGCTTGTTCATTCATTTGGTTCAACCATGCTTAGTGAAATTCTACCCCTCTTGTTGTCAATGCCGTCAATCCAGATATCTACCACATCGCCAACACTGACAATTTCGCTAGGATGTTTAACATATTTTTTCGCCATTTTAGACAGATGGACCAGTCCGTCTTCTTTCACTCCAATGTCAACAAAGGCACCGAAATCCACGACATTGCGGACAGTTCCTTTCATTTTCATGCCGACTTGCAAGTCTTCTGCTTTCATTACATCTGTACGCAAAATCGGTTTTGGCGAGGAGGAACGCATATCTCTACCCGGAGCTAATAAAGCTGCAATAATATCTTGCAAGGTCAGCTGACCAATCTCCAATTTTTCAGCCATTTCTTTGGTGTTTACAGCTTTTAGCTTGTCCTTTGCCTCTTGCGTTTGCACGTTTTTTAGCGGAATATTCAGTGTTTCTAACAGAAGTTTGGTGCTAGGATAACTTTCCGGGTGAATGCTTGTCGCGTCCAATATATTTTTCGCATCAGGAATTCTTAGGAAACCAATCGCTTGCTCATAGGCTTTTGGTCCCAAGCGTGGCACTTTTTTCAGTTGCGCACGGCTGGCAAATTCTTCGTTTTCATCACGAAAACGTACAAGATTTTCCGCTGTCGTCTTGTTTAATCCAGCAATGTGCTGCAAAAGTTGCGGACTTGCGGTATTTACATCCACACCAACTTGATTGACCGCTGTTTCGACAACGAAATCCAGTTCTTCGCTCAAACGTTTTTGCGATACATCATGCTGATATTGTCCCACACCGATAGCTTTTGGCTCAATTTTCACCAGTTCTGCCAAAGGGTCTTGCAGACGGCGGGCAATGGAAATGGCTGAGCGCTTCTCAACTGTGAGGTCTGGAAATTCGTTTCGCGCCACCTCACTTGCTGAATAGATCGATGCACCAGCCTCGTTGACGATTGTATAATAGGTTTCCTGCTTGACTTCTTTTAGGCAATCCGCCACAAACAGCTCGCTTTCTCGGCTGGCTGTGCCGTTTCCGATGGCAATCATCTCTACCTTGTGTTTTTCAATCAACTGGATAAATTCCCTTTTGGCTGCCTGAATCTGCTCAGGTTTTGCTGGTTTGACAGGGTAAATCACTGCTACATCCAGCAGTTTCCCAGTCGGAGAAATAACCGCCAATTTGGCACCTGTTCGGTAAGCTGGATCAAATCCGAGGATGACCTTGTTTTTCAAAGGCGATTGTAAAAGCAGATTTTTCAGATTTTCTCCAAAGACACCAATAGCACTTTCATCAGCCCTCCCAGTCAATTCATTGCGAATTTGTCGCTCAATCGCTGGCTTGATGAAACGCTTATAAGCATCCTGATAGGCGAAAACCAGATAAGGATTGTCTTTTTTGACGAATTCCTGATGATAACGTTGGAAGATTTTATCCGTATTTACTTCAAGAGTTACAGACAGAATACCCTCTTTTTCCCCGCGATTAACCGCTAAAATTCGATGGTTTTGCACCTTACTCACTGGCTCGCTAAAGTCATAATACATCTCAAAAACACTTTTTTCGTCTAGCGTTTTGTCTTTTTCCTTACTGATGAAAAGACCAGTTCTATTCGTAAAATCAAAGGTCCACTGGCGCATTTTGGCGTTTTCGCCCATTTCTTCAGCGATAATTTCGTGTGCGCCTTTGAGTGCTTCTTCTGCTGTTGTCACTTCTTTATTGAGGAATTTCTCAGCTAATTGCTCAATGTTTGAGTGGTTTTCCCATATCGCTTTTGCCAAAGGTTCTAGCCCACGCTCTTTTGCAATGGTCGCTTTGGTTCTGCGCTTTTGCTTGTAGGGCAAATAAAGGTCTTCTACCAGCTGCATTTTTTCAGCAGATAGGATTTGTCCCTTTAGTTTTTCAGTTAGTTTGCCCTGTTCTTCGATAGCTTTGAGAACCGTTTCCTTACGTTTTTCAAGCGTTTCGATTGCCTTATATTCCTCAAAAATCGTGTGAATTGCTACTTCATCAAGATTGCCAGTCACTTCTTTTCGGTAACGGGCAATGAACGGAACCGTGTCTCCTGCCAAAAGCATTTCTAGCGTCTTTTCGATTTGTCTAGGCTTGTAGTCAGTCAGTTTTTTGATTAAAAGTTTAAGAATTGTTTCATTCATGGTATTTTTTTCCTCCATTAGTAGAATTTTATCACATATTAGCCAAAATTATGCTAAACTAGGAGCGAAAATATTATAAGGCGAGGTAAAAATCATGGGCTTAAAATACGAAAAAACAGACGATTTGGATAAATTGTTCGAGCAATTTGCAATGGACCCCAACAAAATCGAAAAAGGCGATATTAAAGCGGATATTCCTAAAGAAGATGCTGAGGCTCGAAAAAAAGCTTTGGGCGAGGCTGGCGACCAGAAATTGAAACATAAGGTTGTTAAATAAATCAAATTGAACCTAAACTCATTCTAGTAGCTTAGGTTCATTTTTTTCTTATTTCTTTTTAGATGACTTCTCCATCTTCTTTTCTCTATACTTAATAGCCAAATAGTATTCATCAATCAACTCATCTATTTCTCTTTGTTCAAGAGTATCTAAATATTTCCAAAATTGTTTCTTTTTCTTTCGAAGATAATACACCCTGGTCCAGATTACACCAAGGGCTACTGCTGAAATGATTCCAGATAAAAAAGTTAACGGGCTTAATTCAAATTCATCTGTAAACGTTGCAAGTGCCGAAAGAATAATCATCGTTACCAGCCCAATGCTTAAATAACTTTTATAAAAAGGTAAAAATATATATCTCATAATCAAGCAAAAATATAATTATCATTTCTTCCATCAGCAAGGTCAGCTGCTTTAGCTATTACCCAGCCCAAAGAAGTTCCAATGATAGTGAGTGCGACGTCTAAAAAGGCTGCTGATATAGAAATTCTAAGAGCATTATATATCGCATTTCTTATCACTCTTGTAAGTACACCTTTATTTGCTGCAATCATACTTCTTATAGTTTGTGATGACCTGTATCCTGCACCAATTCCTATTAGTATTAGAGCTACATCAACAATCATGCTATCTTTTGAACCATACTTTTGCTGAATAACAACAAGTGCCTCTTGCGCTAGTTTCTCCTGTTTCGCAAATCGAGTAGAGTTGTCTAATTCAGAATAGATTGGTAACTCTTTTGTTGCCAAAGTATCTTGAGTGCTTTGTTCGCTATTAATCTCGTTTGCAAGAACTACTGTGTACATTGATGGAACAATAAAGATTAAGTCAGTTGCTAATGCGAGAAGGTTTGCGATCATTCTGTTTTTTGTTTTATTATTTGCCATTGAATTTCCCCTACCTTTCTAGTATCTTTCTCGTGGAAGTTTATGAGTAAATGAAATTTCATTTTTAACAAAGTGGATAGCGTCCTATCACAAGACAAAGTTTACCACAAGAATAAACTCCTAGAAACCCAGTAAAAATTGATATTTTATTGTAAATTTTTGACATTTTTCTTCTATCAATGTTGATACCATGCATTAAGGAGAAGTATTTTTTATCATAAATACAGATGTTTTTTATCTACTTTCTATTTAAGGTGCTCGTAAAGCAAAAAAACTAGAAACTCAAAAAGTTTGAGTCTCTAGTTTTTACTTACTCTTTATCTTTCTCAATCATCTTCTCTTCAAAGTTGTCCTCGCTAAAGGCTTTATTTGACGGAAGAACAAGGTTTAGCACAATCCCAACAAGTGCGGCAAGCGCCATTCCTGTGATAGAAAGGTTTTGCGATAGCTGAATTTTAGCACCGCCAATACCTAATATCAGCATAGCAGCTGCAATGACGATATTTCTAGAATCATTGAAATCAGTCTTGCTTTCAATCATGATTTTTACACCATTTGACGCGATAATCCCGAAGAGGATAATGGAAATTCCGCCCATAACTGCTGATGGAATTGAGTGGATAAAGGCTGAAATCGGTGTTAGGAAAGCCATAATCATGGCAAAAATTGCTGCAAGCCCGACTACATAAACCGAACCAACTTTTGTCATCGCCACAACGCCAGTGTTTTCGCCATAAGTTGTATTGGCTGGTCCGCCAATCAGACCTGCAAACATAGTCGCAATCCCGTCGCCCAAAAGCGTGTTTTTCAAGCCCGGTTCCTTGATAAAGTCCTTACCAGTAATGGTCGAAAGAACCGTATGGTCACCGATATGTTCCGCCAATGTCACGAATGCAAGTGGCAAGAACATAGGGATTACCGAATAATCAAAGCCTTGCTCAAAGATTGACACACGGAAAGCTGGCATAGAAAAGAGCGATAGGTTAGCAAAAGCACTGGTATCAACCGCACCTAGCACTAAAGCAAAGAGATAACCGCCGATAATCCCGCACAAAATTGGAATAATCTTGAAGAAACCTTTACCCATAATAGACACCAAAGCTGTAATCAAAAGAGTCACACCCGCAATAATCGCCGAGCGCAAATCAAAGGTTTCCGCACCCAATCCTGCATCATTAACTGCAACACTCGCCAAACCTAGACCAATAACCATAATCATTGGACCAATAACAATCGGTGGCATGAGCTTTTGCAGCCAATCAATACCAGTAAATCGCAGAATAAGAGCAACCACAATATAGACAATTCCGACAACGATTAAACCAGAAGTAACCGCAGCAGGTCCGCCGTTTTCTAGGGCAATAGAAATAGCTGCGATATAGGCAAATGATGAGCCTAAGTAAACAGGTACTTTGCCTTTGGTGCATAAAATATAAATCAAGGTTCCGATACCGGAAGAAAAAATTGCAACTGATGGGTCTAAGCCTGTTAATGTAGGAACAAGAACCGTCGCACCGAACATGGCGAAGATGTGTTGGAAAGAAAGCAAAAGCCATAGGAGCGGACTTTTGGGTCTTTCGTCAATTTGGATGGTTAGTAGTTGTTTTGAATCGTTCATTTTGTACTCCTTAGTTATTTTACTTGTGAAACTGGGCTGGGACAAAAGTCTGTAGCCGTAGCCAAACACGAACAATCGCTGTGCATCTTAGACAAACCGAATGTGCCTCCCAAGTTGACCCAAAAGTCTGGAACCCACTTTGAACTATGAACATTCCCGCAGCCGAATAGGCGTGAAAGAATTACTTAGAGTTGACGGCTCTGCCGTTTACTCTAAGTTTGAGGCTCACGTTGCAACGACCGAAGGAAGTACCCTTGCGGTATGGAATTCGGGGTGCTTTTCCCCGAAGTCGCTTGCGTCCTGCTGCTCTAATGTTCATAGTTCAAAGTGGGCGGAAGACTTTTGGGTCAACTTGGGAGTTTGGAGTAGGCTACAGACTTTTATCCCAGCCTTTTTTTAAGTTTATCGAACCAATTTAGAAATAGCCTTAAACGCATCGCCACTTGCTTTTTCTAATAGCTCAAACAAAATAGCCTCATAACTCGTTACGATGATATCTTCTTGAATGGCGCGAAGTTTAGCCATTTCAATATCACTTTCCTTGCGTGAGCTGATGCAATCAAGCACAAGAATCGGCTGGTAGCCTAGTTCTTTTAAGTCTAAACAAGTTTGCAAGACACAAACATGAGCCTCAATACCGAATACAAGAACATTTTTTCTATCTAGTTCTTTAACCTTATTCGCAATCGCCTCATCACCCATTGCACTAAAAGCCATTTTATCCATGTATTCTTGCGTGCCTTCTGCCTCAAAGACAAAGGGCATACTCATTCCCAAACCTTTGGTATATTGCTGAGTAATCAGAATGGGAACATCCAATAGTTTAAGCCCAGTCATTAGTCTATTGGCTTTGTCTGCCAAAAGTTCGTGATTGTGCATAGCAGGCAAAATGCGCTCTTGAATATCAACAACGATAGCCATAGTGTTTGTTCTGTTTGCTTTCATGTTTATTCTCCTTGATTGAGTAAGATTTGCAAGGTATTTGCTAGTTCTTCTTTCTTAACTTCCAGCATTTCGCCAGTCTTTTTGATTTTGACTTCGACAATGCCTTCGGCTGCTTTTTTACCGATAGTGATACGGATTGGAATACCGATTAAATCACTGTCCGCAAATTTGACACCTGCGCGTTCGTTGCGGTCATCTACTAGCACTTCAAAGCCTAGTTTCGTCATTTCTTCTTCGATTTCAGCACTTAGCTCAACTTGTTCTTCTTTTTTCAAGTTCATCGGAATAATATGCAGGTCAAATGGAGCAATTCCTTTTGGCCAGTTAATGCCGTTTTCGTCTGCATTTTGCTCAACAATGGCTGAAAGCAAACGGGAAACACCGATACCGTAACAGCCCATAATCACTGGAATTTCACGACCATTTTCATCTAAGACATTAGCTCCCATTGATGCTGAGTAGCGTGTGCCTAGCTTAAAGATATGCCCAATCTCAATCCCGCGTGTGAATTTGAGTGTTCCTTGACCATCTGGAGAAGTTTCGCCCTCTATAACATTGCGGATATCTGCTACTTGCTCAGGAGTAAAGTCACGCTCAAAGTTGACATTTGTGTAGTGATAGCCGTTTTCGTTGGCACCTGCTACACTGTTTGCCATGTCTTTTACATATAAGTCAGCAATAATCTTGATGTTTTCAGGCAAGCCAACTGGTCCAATCGCACCAAAGTCAGCTCCAAGAACATCCATTGCCACTTGATTAGACGCTGGTTCTAGGAAGTCAGCTTTCAGCAAGTTTTGCAATTTAACTTCATTAATCTCATCTGTTCCGCGAACCAATGCTAAAACTGGCTGGTCATCTGCCATATAAAGAATTGATTTGATGATTTTCGCAGGCTCGATATTAAGAAAAGCTGCTACTTCTTCCACACTTTTCGCCTCTTGAGTTGCTACTTTTTCTAGCTGGTCAGCTGCCTCATAAGACTTGGCTGGTGTATAAAGACTGGTTGCTTTTTCGATATTTGCTGCGTAATCTGAGGTTTCAGAATAAACAATCGTGTCTTCTCCGATTGGTGCAATCGCCATAAATTCACGCGAATCTGAGCCACCCATAGCGCCAGAATCCGCCATAATGCAACGGAATTCTAGTCCGGCACGTTTGAAAATCTCTGAATAAGCCATTTCATAGTCATGGAAGGTCTTATCCAAACTCTCTTGTGTTGCGTGGAAAGAATAGCCGTCTTTCATGATAAATTCACGGCAGCGCAACAAGCCATAACGCGGACGTTTTTCATCACGATATTTTGGTTGGATTTGGTACAAGTTTAAAGGCAAGCGTTTGTAAGATTTAATCTCTTCACGAATAAGCGCAGTAAAGGTTTCTTCATGGGTTGGACCTAAGATATAGTCCGAAGAATCACGGTTTTTTAGCTTGTATAAATCGTCGCCATAAGAATCATAGCGACCAGATTCACGCCATAAATCTGCCGTAATCAAGGCTGGTAAAAGCATTTCCACTGCACCAATTTTGTCAAATTCTTCACGCATAATCCCTTCAACCTTGCGAAGTACACGATGTGCCAATGGCAAGTAAGAATAAATACCTGCAGAAACTTGACGAACATAGCCGCCACGCAAGAGCATCTGGTGGCTAAGAGCCTGTGCATCACTAGGCACTTCTCTTAAGGTTGGAATGAGCATTGTTGATTGTTTCATTAAAAAATTACCTCTTTATTTAATATAGTTTATCTAAGGAAAAATCTTTGAATATCGTTCCATGTAACCAAAATCATGAGTAAAATCATAAATCCAGCACCGATTAGAGTGATCATTCCCTCTTTTTCTGGAGACATTGGTTTTTTTCTGATTGCTTCAATAATATTTAATAACAGCTTTCCGCCGTCCAATGCTGGAATCGGCATGAGATTGACAATCCCTAGGTTCATAGAAAGCATACCCATGAGCATCAAAATCGTTGGCAAACCTGCTTGGGATGCCTGCTCACTCATGTGGAACATCATGACTGGTCCGCCTAAATTATCCAGTGATGGATGAGTAAATAGTCCGCCAATCGCTTGGAAAATAGTCAAACTCAAGCTCCATGCTTGCACAAATCCGCCAGTAACCTTAGCAAAAAATCCTGTATCAATGGGTTGAGTAATACCAATCATGCCGATTTCTTCATTGCCTTGTGCAGCAGTTGGAGTGATATGCACGGTACGCTCTTGACCATTGGATAAAACTTCCATAGTTAGCTCTTGATTAGGATGTGGGGCAATTTGCCCGACTAATTCTTCCCAGTTGTGAATTTCCACGCCATCAATGCTTAGAATTTGGTCGTTTTCAGAAAGTCCAGCTGCTTGTGCTGGAGAATTTTCTTGAATTTGACCGATACGGTTGGTATTATTGACCGCTACACCGCCACGCATAAAAATGACTACGATAAAAATCAGAATACCTAGAATAAAATTATTCATAGGTCCTGCAAAGTTGGTCATCATACGGTTTGGCAACTTGGCTGATTGAAACTGCACATCACGCGGTGCAATGCGAATTTCTGTTCCATCTTTTTCGATAATAGTCGCATCATGATTGACCTTATAAATCTTGATTTGACTTTCATCGCCATTGATGAAACCTTTGATGAAAAGATTGTCTTCTAAATCAATTTCGCTAACAATCATCGGTACAGCATTGGGCAGCTGCTTTTTACTTGATAGATTGAGCTTTTGAACCACTTCATCCTCATCTATGACAAGCGTCAATGTTTCACCGGGCGATATTTGTCCGTCCTCATCGTCCATTCCCGCCATTCGCACATATCCACCCACTGGCAAAAGACGAATGGTATAAGCAGTCCCGTCTTTTCCACGATGGTAAAAGATTTTTGGACCCATGCCAATAGCAAATTCTCTAACTAAAATCCCGCTTTTCTTCGCGAAGTAGAAATGCCCAAACTCATGCACCACTACAATCACGGCAAAAACCAGAATAAACGTAATAATCGTTCTCAAATTTTTCCCTCCTTTGTCTGAGTTCAACGAGCAATGACTAGGAAAAAAGATAAAATTCTGTTTTGCAAAAAGCGCAAAAAAGAATTTTCCTATTTTTCTTTCGTCATTAACCGCTCGTTTCACTACTTCATTCTAAAACAAGTTGAATAAGTGCATAATCGGAAAGACGAACAACAAGGAATCAAATCTATCCAAAATTCCGCCGTGTCCGGGCATGATGTTGCCTGAGTCTTTTACTCCGTAATAACGCTTGATAGAGCTTTCCACCAAATCGCCGAATTGGCCGAAAACGGAGAAGACAACAGTCATTAGCACAATATAGATAAATGGCAAATGGAAGGTTTCTTGAGCCTCGAACAAGAATAGGTAAATCATCGCCACAATCACCGCACATAAAATTCCGCCGATAAAGCCTTCAACCGTCTTGTTTGGCGAAATCGTTGGTGCTAGTTTTCTGCTGCCGTATTTTCTACCAATCATATAAGCACCGATATCTGTCGCCCAAATGATGAATAAGGCAAAGAGCAAAACTTTTAGCCCACTTTCTCTGGCTGCTACAAAATACTGGAACCCAACACCCACATAAAGCGTGGTCAAAATCGGAAATCCTGCGTCTTCAAAAGTATAGGTGTTGTTGGAGAAAACCACCATTCCCAAAAAGAAGAGCACAACGACGAAAAACAAGACCCAATGGCTGTCATCTGGCAAGACACTAATGTATTTTTCAAAGGGGAAAATCAAGAAAATCACACCAATGACTGACAAAACACCCTCCAGCGAGCGCAATTCTAAATTACGCATTTTGAACAGTTCATAGACACCGATTATCCCCATCAGTGTTCCTAATAGTTGGATAGCCAATCCTCCGAAAATGACGGCTGGCAAAAATATTACTAAGCCGACGGCTGCTGAAATAACTCTTTGTTTCACACCTATCTCCTCTTTCTATACACCACCAAAACGGCGGTTTCTCTTTTGAAAACTTGCAATAGCAGCTTTCAAACTATCTTCATTAAAGTCAGGCCAAAATTCATCTGTAAAGTACAACTCGCTGTAAGCAATCTGCCACAAGAGGAAATTACTGATACGTTCTTCGCCACTTGTGCGGATAACTAGCTCAGGGTCGCGTAATCCTTGTGGAAGACTAGCTGTCATTAATGCATTGTCTAGCATTTCCTCCGTTACCTTTTCAGGCTGGTCTACCACGATTTGTTGGACGGCACCTAAGATTTCTGCACGCGAACCATAATTTAGGGCAAAGTTTAATATCATGCCTGTGTTGTCTTTGGTTTGCTCCATCGCACGTTTTACTGCGTCTTGTGTATGCTCTGGCAACTGGTCTATGTAGCCAATCACGTTGACTTTGACATTTTCAGCAATTAACTCTGGAACGAATTTGTCGAAAAACTCAACCGGAAGTTTCATGAGAAAGCTAACTTCATCATTTGGTCGTTTCCAGTTTTCTGTTGAAAATGCGTAAAGTGTTAGGACTTTTACACCCATTCTGCTGGCTGACTTGGTGATTTTTTTGACCGTATCCATGCCAACCTTGTGTCCTGCAACACGCGGCAGCATTTTTTTTGTTGCCCACCGTCCATTTCCATCCATTATTATGGCAATATGTTGCGGAATTACTCCATTGGGGTCAAAATTTGTTTCTTTTGCTTTTGAGAAAATATTTGGCATCCACTTAACCTCTCAACTTTCCTAATGTCTTGTGCATGAGTTGATAGAGCTTGTATTTTGTTGGGTTTGCAATTAAATCAAAAGAGCCCATCTTTTCTTCAACATTTCCGCTAAAGGATTGTTTGAACTTGAGTACGCCATCACTTCCGTCGAATTGTCCGTTAATTCCAAAGAAATTGTAGCGAGGAATACCACGTTTTACCGCCTCATTCAACATCACATCTTGGATTAAAAAGGGAGCATAGAAGTTTTTGTACTTGTCATAGGTTCCAGAAAACAGATAGATGACTTCTTTTTCATTGAAGATAAACAGTCCTCCAGCTAAAATAACATCTTTGTCTCCACTTTCTTCAAGGAAAACTTGAGCTTCTGCTATTCGTTTTTCCTGCGTTTTTAGCTGGTCGGCAAATTCACGTTGCTGGTTTAACATTTTACTTGAATTTGGTGTTTTTTCAAGATTTTTTGCAATTTTTAATAATTTTTCCTGTAATTCTGCTTGTCGTTTTCGCAAATTTTCAATATAAGTTGCAAAATTAATTTCCGCTACGACAAATTTTGCGTCTTTGCCAAATGCTTGAAAAGCTGCTTGATAATAGTCCAAAGTCTTATCTTCAAAACCGCGTCGTTTGGCTGTATGCTCGGTTAAAGTCTTGAATTTATCCAATTCTTCAAAGGCGAGATTTCTGACTTCAATACCAAATTGGGCACATTTTTTTACGGAATATTGTGCGTCTTTTTGGTAGGACTTGCGCAATTCTTTTTCATCGTGAATTTCTGTTAGGTCTTTGACGAAAATCCAGCGTGGTTTTGCGGAAAAGCCAATTTCAAATCCTTGATGTTGCATTCCAGCTCTTACTAAAGATTGAAATACTTTTTCTTGTGCCTGCCCAAGTTTTTCGCCGTTCCAATCACGCGTTTGGTAAACAAAATCTGGTGTCATGGTTAGATACAAGCCGCCATTTTGACGAATGTATTCTTTTAAGCCACTGATGAAATTCGAAACCAGCTCCTCATTTTCATAATCGCCCAAAAATCCACCGTCGATTTCGTAGTAAAAACCTAAGCGAATAGGCATTCTTGCTAAAAGTGTGCTGGCAATTACTTGTCCATCCTCGTCTTTTACCCCGACAAATTCCACTTGCCAACCGCGTTTTTGGCGTAATTCCGCCATTTGTTGACTTTGCATGAAGTTATAATAAGCATCTTGTTTGCTGTGATTAGCAAATTCTTCTTGCGTTAATTTTGTAAAATTCATTGTACTTCCCCTTGTTGTACTTTGAGTTCTTCGGCAAATTCGTTGATTTTGCGCACTCGATGATTAATCCCTGACTTAGAAATCGCACCGCTTGGGATGATTTCTGCTAGTTCTTTTAGACTTAATTCAGGATTTTCCAATCGCACTTGAGCCAATTCTTTTAGTTTCTCTGGCAGAGCTTTTAGGCCGATTGTTTCCTTTATATAAACGATATTATCAATCTGCTTTTGGGCTGCGGTAATGGTTTTGTTGATATTCGCTGTCTCGCAATTCATGAGACGATTGACCGAATTACGCATATCACGCATAATTCGTACATCTTCAAACTTGAACATAGTCTGAGTTGCTCCAATGGCAATAAGGAAATCTGTAATCTTTTCCGCACCTTTGAGATAAGCGATATAGCCGTTTCTGCGCTCCAAAGTCCCGCAATTTAGCCCGAAATAATTCATCATGGCTGCTACATCGTTATTGTGGTCTTCGTAAACGGAATAAATCTCCAGATGATAGCGGCTGGTTTCTGGATTATTGACTGAGCCACCTGCTAGAAAAGCACCGCGCAGATAAGAGCGCATCTTTTGCTGATTGCCCTTGATATCAGGAGAAACACCAGTTGTAAAGAATAGTCCATCTAAGATTTCTAAGTCCGCTAGTATCTCTTTGGCGTCTTGCTTGAGCCGAACGATATAGACATTGTTCTTTTTCAACTTCATCTTTCGGCGAACCAACACTTCACTTTTCACTCCATAGGTATCAGATAGCAAGGTGAAAATCCGTCTAGCTATTGAAGGATTTTCCGTTTGCACATTGAGAACAAACTGCTTATCTGCTAAGCTCAAGGCACCATTCATGCGGATAAGTGCAGCAAGTTCAGCTCGGGCGTGCTCGCGATGGACTTCTATTTGCGTGAGTTCCTTTTTGACATCACTTGCGAAACTCATCTCTTTTCACCTCTTCACTTGATTTTTCTTTCTCCATAAAGGATAGCCAGCAAATCTTCCACTACTAAATCACCATCATGGAAAACACCCTTGTCGCGCAATTTGAGGAAATTATTGGAAATCACTCGGCAACCTTCTTGACGAATACCATCAAAATCATGGACAACCTGCACCAGATATTCATCATAAATCTCAGGGTCCATATAACCATCTGGCACTTTTTCGTTATTAACTAAAACTGTATCAATAAATTTCATATCTAAATGACGATGTAAAACGCGAACGTGTTCCGCATCGGTAAAATGCTCGGTTTCGCCACGTTGGGTCATGATATTGCAGATATAAACGACTTCCGCTTTGGTTTGGCGGAGTGCCTCGCCGATTTCTTTAATAACAAGATTTGGCAAAATGGAAGTAAACAAGCTACCCGGTCCTAAAACAATCATATCTGCCTCAAGGATTGCCTTGATAACCAAAGGCGCTGGTGTTGGTTGCTCGTCATTATAGGTATTGGTCACATAAACATGGTCAATCATCTTGCCCACATCCGCAATGTGTGATTCGCCCGTAACCATCGAGCCGTCTTCAAATACTGCGTGCAAGGTCAAAGGTTCTTCGCTAGCTGGAAAAACATCGCCATCACAGTGCATCAGCTCAGCCAAAATCTGAATGCCGTCATAATTTGAGCCAACCATCTCTGAAACACCAGCAATAATGATATTTCCTAGAGAATGCTTGTCAAAATGAGAACCGCTTTTCTTAAATCTATACTGGAAAATATCCTCATAAATCTGCGGAATATTGCTCAGAGCTGACAAAACATTACGCACATCACCCGGAGGTGCCATCGTCAAACTCTTGCGAATATCGCCACTTGAACCGCCGTCGTCCGCCACTGTAACTATGGCTGTAATATCGCAGCCCTTTTCACGCAGGCTGGATAAAATAACTGGAATACCCGTTCCACCGCCGATTACGACTACTTTTGGATTTCTCATGAGCGATTTACCGTCTCTTTGCGTTTATTTTTGTCGCGATGACTGATATTAACCGTCCAGTCCTCGCCTAACTCTGCACCAATTCGCTCCGCAAAAGCAACTGAGCGGTGTTGCCCACCAGTACAGCCAATGGCAACCGTTAGGACAGATTTGCCCTCTTTTTTATAGCTAGGTACGATAGGTTTGAGCATATTCATATAGTTCTGGTAGAAACTCTCACTTTCTGGCTGGTTCATCACATAGTTATAGACTGATTTATCTTGACCGTTCAAGGCTCTTAGCTCAGGTACATAGTGGGGATTTGGCAAAAAGCGCACGTCTTGGACGATGTCTGCGTCAATGGGAATACCGTATTTAAAGCCAAAACTCAGCACTTCGATACGGAAGTTTTCGCTAATATCCTCAGAAAATTTCTTGGTAATCTCCTGACGAAGCTGACGCGGGGTCATCTCGCTTGTATTAATAACAATCTGCGAATAGCTCTTAATTGGGCGCAAAAGCTCGCGTTCTTTGGTAATTCCGTCCAAAACCAAGCCATTTGCTGCTAAAGGATGGGAACGGCGCGTTTCCTTGTAGCGAGAAACCAATTCTTGATTGTCTGCATCAAGGAAGAGTAGCTTGAAATCAATGGTGTTGGAATCCGTCAAATCATTGAGCTGGTCGATAAATTCGCTGAAAAAACTACGCGAGCGCATATCGATAACCATGGCCAATTTATTGAAATCTGTCGAGCTTTTTTCGCCTACTAACTCTAAAAACTTAGACAAAAGAGCAGGTGGCATATTGTCAATCGTGAAATAGCCCATGTCTTCAAAAGACTGGACTGCTACTGTTTTACCTGCACCACTCATCCCTGTAATAATTGCTAATTGGATTTTTTCGTTATTTTCCATGAAACTCCTACCCACTTTCATGTTTTTTCATTTTTACTCCCGATTATTATATCACACAGCCGGGTGTATCACACTTAAATTCGACCAAATGCTAAGAAAAAGCTTGCTTTCTTAATAAAGGGCATGGTTGAGCCTAGAGTCTAAATGAGAAAAGTTATCATTTTCAATGAGCGTACTAAAAAAGATAGTTTCTTTGCATTAATTAGGTTATAATTCTACTATCGAATATTTAAGGAGTTTTTCATGTTTTCTAAGAAATCTTTACTAATGACCACGCTCGCGCTAGCTGTTCCGTCCATATTGCAGAACTTAGTTGCCAATTTGTCGCAGATGGTGGATAACTTGATGATTGGTTCATTACAAGAAGCAGCCATTTCTGGCGTGACTATTACCAATCAAATCTACTTTATTTTTATGATTGTCCTTTTCGGCATCGGCGGAGCTGCGGGGATTTATATGCCACAATTCAAGGGAATTAACGATAAAAACCGCTTTGCACAAGCCTTTCGTATTTCGCTGGTTTTCTCTATGGCTGTTGGCGTATTATTTTTTGTCGTCTTGCACTTTTTCCCAGATATCCTTTTGCGTTTGTTCGCTAGTGAAACAGCAGTGATTGATTATGCACATGAATACCTGATTTTTATCGGATTTTCTTTCCTAGTTTTCCCGATATCTGCTGCCATTGGTAATGCCTTACGCTTTGATGGATACATTCGTTTGCCGCTGTATATCTCGCTAGTTACCGTTGCGCTCAATGTTGTTTTGAACTATCTATTCATCTTCGGCAACGGCGGATTTGCTACTATGGGTGTAGTTGGTGCGGGACTTGCGACCTTAATTGCCCGCATTTTAGAGGCAGTTATTTACATTGCCATGACCTTTATTCTAAGAACCGACATCAAAACTCTGCCAACGCAAGTTTTCTCATTTGAAAAAGAATTGCTAGTAAACTTCGTCAAAAAAGGCTATGGGCTTGTGGCAAATGAGTTTTTCTGGTCGCTAGGAATGCAGACTTTAGCTGTCCTCTACACCAAACGAATCAGCGAAAATATCGCTGCCATGAGTATTTCTAATGCCATTGGTAACATGATTTTCGTCGGCATGGGTGGCATGAGTGTTGCAATTTCCATTATTTTGGGCAAACATTTGGGACAAGGGAAGTTTCAAGAAGCTAAAAATGATGCCAGAAAACTACGCAAATACACTTCTCTGACAGGTCTATTTCTAGGTGTTTGCGTGTTCTTGCTGTCTTTTTTGCTCTTTAATTTCTATGACGTAGCACCGCAAACGCTGATGAATGCCCGATATTTGCTAGCTATTACTGCGTCATTTAGTTTTTTGTTCTATCTGAATGCCTCTTATTTTTTCATATTAAGAGCAGGCGGTGATACCAAAAGCGTACTTTTTATGGACGCAGGATTTGTCTGGTTGGTGGTTATCCCGAGTGCCTTTCTAGTCGGACGAACCAGTGTTGTATTGCCAGTCCATGTGCTTTTGATTAACTTTTTGGAGTTTGCCAAGTATTTGATTGCTCGTTGGTTGTGTAATAAGGATACGTGGTTGAGGAATTTGACGGTTTCTGAAGGGGAAGAAAAGCTTCCAGATGAGGCGGTTTTTGAGTGATAGGCTATTAAATAAAACTGCTATTTTCTTGTTAAATCAATATCGGTTGGATAAAATAAACTCATACAGTATCTGAAAGGATTTAAAAATATGGAAATTCTTATTCCTGCTATTTATCTTGCTGTTGGTATTTTTGTAGGCTCTTTGTTAGCTAGACAATACTACAAAAAAAATAGAAAACTTGCATTATAGCAAAAAAATTGATATATTATCAGTGGACAAAGTGAGAATAGTTTGACCATCAAATACACGAAACCCCGTATCTGTTGCTGCAGATACGGGGTTTACTTTACACTTGTGGACGAAAAGCGCGTGGGTTAGAAGTAGCACCTCGAAGGGTTTACTCGTTATCTTTTCCGCCTAACCAACGAAGAATGAGCCCAGACAAAACGCCCGAAACTACACCCACAAAAAGTGGGGTAACGAGAAAAGTGAGAATAGAATGGTTCATCAAATACACCTCCTCCTTTAGCGAGCTGCCATTTACTACTATAACAAATGCACTATTTATTTAAAAGCGACTTGTCCGCTTTGTCTGTTTTTTGCAGAAACTGATTAAAGCTGGTATTTTCCGTAAAAAAAACAAGCAGAGCATCCCACTCCACTTGTTCCACATTCATCCTAAAAAATCTCTTTCAATATCCCCTTACTTAACCCAAATCGTGCGGTCAACAAGGGGTCAACCACCTGTGCAATTTCTGCATCTCCTGTGGCACTTAGCAACATTCCCGCATCGTTAAAGCTCAAACCCAGATTTTCCATAACCAATTTTTGCATGGTCGAAGTAGCGATTTTTACTGCTTTTAGTAGGTCCTTGTCAGAGGCAATCGTGTAAAAATGACTGTCCGTCTCCAAAATCGGATGCTCAATCGTGCGCCCTTTGAGGACTTCCACCTGTACCGTTACCTTGCCGGCAACCTCAACGCCACTGACCATAATTTCACCATCGCCCATTGCCGCGTGCAAATCACCCATCGCAAGCAAGGCGCCTTTGGCAAAAACCGGGAAATAAAGGGTCGTTCCTTGCGTGATTTTCTTGTTATCCATATTGCCACCATGCGCATCAGGTGTGCCACAAGACACACCCATATCCGCAGGAGCCACACCGATTACGCCAATCATGGTGTTAAGCGGCACTTTGATTTGCTCGTTAAAATGCACCACACCGTCAGATATTTTCATGATTTTGACCGACGGTTCAGTGACTTCATCGCCCAACAATCCTGCGTTTGGAATCGTAGCTAACACGCCAATATCCGCAATTTCCAGCTTTTGAATATGTACTTTTAAAATATCGCCAACTTCCGCACCCTCAATATAAACCGGTCCAGTCGCAGGATTAATCTGCTCCCAATCAAGTTGGGCTATACCTTGCTCTTCCGATCGTATCTGGTCATTGAAACAATCCGCCGTTTCAAACTGGATAACATCCCCGCTTTTCGCAGTGGCAACAGGCTGATTGTCCTTATTCATCTCGTAAATTACTGTATCTTTTGTTATTTTTAACATAAAAACACTCCTCTCGTATATTTTATAATAACAAAAGCTAGTGTTTCCTACAAGGTTAAATTTGTAATTTTCAGATAACTTCGCAATAAGCACAAACACAAATAGCCGCTTAGCAAGCATAGCGGTTATTTGTGCGAAGACGGAGGACGATTTCACCCTAAACACTCATTTATTTTAAAGCCCGTTTCCCTTTCCAATACAAAAGGAAAAACACAATCTCAATCACAAGAAAGAAAAACACAAAAGTCAAAAGAAAATAACTCTCTGGCAAAACCAATATAATCGGGTCCGTCCGTGCGTCAAACAGCCAATAATCGTTGTTAAAAAACAGCTCATGAAACCAAACGAAAAACTCATCAAACATGAAAATTGATAAAAAACCTAAAACAATCGGCACAACCATAGAAACTTTCGCCAAATTAATCAACTTCCAAAAAGTCTTTTCCTTGCGCATTTTCAGCCAGTACCAAACCGCCAAAACCGCACTGATGACAAACATAACCATCGCAAAAATGAAAAGTACACGCACCTCAACCATGTGCTGCTCCCCGCTAGGCGAAAACGGAAAATTTGGTAAAGAAAGCTCCTGCTTAAAAGGATTATTCATAAAGTCCATCAACAAGTCGTAGTTTTTCAGCACCACATCATTGGTCAAACCAACACGCGCACCCAAATTTTCCCGATGCAAAACAAACTGATAGAGCGGACGATTGTGAATAGTCAGCAAGGCTCCACCACTCACAACAAACATAATCACACCAAATTTCCCGAAAAATTCCGTGAGTTTCCATTTAAACAAAGTTGCTTTATTCATAATCAAAATCCCATTCCGACAGACTTGCCAGTGTAAAAGTCGGTGCAACTGGAAGGCTGGCTACTTCTTCTGGTCTAGTAAATCCGCTTGTCACAAGCAAGGTATCAATGTCATTGTGAATACCCGCTTGAATATCGGTCAGATAATTGTCACCAACCATGATACACTCACTACGATGAATGCCTAAAACATCCAGAGCCTTGTTCATGATAATCGCCTTAGGTTTGCCGATATAAATCGGCTCTACCTGCGTGCTTGCCTCAACAAAGCGCACAACAGAACCCGCACCGGGAAGTAATCCACGCTCTGTCGGGATATTCAAGTCTGGATTGGTACCGATAAAAGTCGCTCCCTTTTGAATGGCAAGGGTTGCTTTTACCACTTTTTCATAGCTCAATTCACTATCCAAGCCAACGACCACATAGTTAGGATGGTCCTCATCTAGCTCATATCCTGCCTCCTCAATGGCTGAAGTCAAGCCAGTTTCGCCGATGACAAAGACCTTTTTGCCACGATTTAACTCTTTCATGTAGTCAATAGTCGCCAAAGTCGCCGTGTAAACAAGGTCGCTAGGAACATGAATATCAAACTCATTTGCCAGACGATTTGCTACGGCCTCTGGTGTTTTGGTCGTGTTATTGGTCACAAACAAAAAAGGAATTTGACGTTTTTGTAATTCCTCCACAAAGGATTTTCCAGCTGGAATGATCTGTGTGCCCTTGTAAATGGTTCCGTCTAAATCAATTAAATAGCCCTTATATTTCATGGTTTCCTCGCTTTTTCCAGTCAATCGCGCACTCAAAATGCAGTGTGCCATCAACTAAAATCTGATGAATGGTTTGGTTTTCTCCAATATCTGCCAGACATTCCACGACTTGCCCGTAGGAGATTTCCTTGACAAAGCGTACATGAATGTAGGTAATATTGTGACTTGTTAGGAAATCCATGCCCAGCGTATCCATTGACCATTCCAGATATTTGGTGTTGTTGACGTGCTGGTTGGCATCCAAATCTGAATAACGCACCTCGTATGATTTGCTGATTGGTGCAGTCAATTTAGGAATTTTAGGCGCACGTTTGATAGTATTTACTTTTTCTGCCTCAAATGGCTCTAAAAGTTCAGCGGTTAAACTTCCTAGTTTTCTGTCTGCCAACTTCATTAAAGCAAAAGTGGTTTCAAGAGTTACTAGCAGATTTCCTTTTTCGTCTAAAACCTGAAATTCTCTGTAAGTAAAAAATTTATTGTAGGCTTTTGCCTCTGTTGTAATCGTTAATTTCTCGTTGTCCGTAGGCATTCTATTGATGGTTATCTCGTAATTGGTCACAACCCATGTCAGACCTAAGGCATGAAAATAACTATCTGGGCGACCCAATTCGGCGCATTGAATGCCTGAATAGTAGAGCATGATGCCAACTAGACAGGACAATTTCATCTGCGACTGCGCATCGCAGTCATAGTAGGTTACTTGATAATCTTTTGAAAAACGTTTCCCCATATTCTCTTCCTCCCATAAAACGACTAAGAAGAGGTTGACGGAAAAGTCTTCCGCCTACTAAGACATCCGAACATTAAAGCAGCTGGACGGAAGCGACTTCGGGAAAACCACCCGAATTCCATTCCTCGTGAGCCTCAAACTTGCTCTAAACGCTAAAGCGTTAAGACCAAGTAATTCATTCACGCCGAAAACGCTGCGGGAATGTTCGGATGTCTTAGTAGGCTACAGACTTTTCCGTCAACCTCTTCTTAATCTAATTACTGATTTTTATTTGCTTTCAACTTTTTTTAATATTACTGATTATTCGGCAAAGTGCGCGAAAGTAATTTTTCAAAGGCAAATTCAAACTTTTGAATATCGCCTGCACCCATGAAGACAATGACTTCGTTCATATATTCTAGGACAGGTCCCATGTCTTCTTCACTAATAATTGTGCCACCTTTTGACAACTTGGCTGCCAAATCTTGAATATTGACATCACCCTTTGCCTCACGAGCGGAACCGTAAATCTCAGCTAGAAAAACACCGTCTGCCAACTCTAAGGCTTGGGCAAACTCATCCATTAAAGCGATTGTGCGTGTAAAAGTATGCGGTTGGAAGACTGCAGCAACTTTTTTCTCAGGATAACGCTGACGAGCAGCATCCAAAGTTGCCATAATTTCTGTTGGATGATGTGCAAAATCGTCGATAATAATGGTATCGCCAATGGATTTTTGAGAAAAACGGCGTTTGACACCCTTGAAAGTTTTCATCTGACGAGCCACTTCATTCATATCAAGCCCAGCCTTGTAGCTAACTGCCACAACCGCTGTTGCGTTCAAGACATTGTGCAAACCATAAGTTGGCACAAAGAAACGCCCGATAATCTCGCCCTCATATTTAACAGAAAACTCCGAACCAGTCGTTTGACGGGTCACATCTACCGCCTGAAAATCGTCATTATCATTGGTACCATAGTAATAAATCGGCGCATTTGCCGTAATTTTACGCAAGTAAGGGTCATCGCCATAAGCAAAAATCCCTTTTTTGACATTTTTCGCATAGTCATTCATAGCATCAAACATATCATCAATAGAAGTATAATAGTCCGGATGGTCGAAATCGACATTAAGTAAAATCGAATAATCCGGATGATAAGGCATGAAATGACGCTCATATTCATCTGCTTCAAAGGTAAAATACTGGGCATTGGGATTGCCGTAGCCAGTCCCGTCACCAATCAGAAAACTTGTTGGCACAATTCCTTTAAAAACGTGGGAAGTCAAGCCAGTCGTCGTCGTCTTACCATGACAGCCAGCCACTCCAACTGAGATATAATCATTCATAAATTTACCAACAAATTCATGATAACGCTGGATATTTAGACCCAATTCTTTGGCACGCACAACTTCTTCATGGTCTTCCTTAAAGGCATTTCCTAGAATAATTTCGTATCCAGACTGGATATTATCTGCAGCAAAAGGAAGAATTTCAATCTTTGCATCTTCCAATCCTTTTTGGGTAAAGAAATATTTCTCCACATCACTACCCTTGACCTTGTAGCCCATTTCATGCAAAATCAGTGCCAAAGCACTCATCCCGCTACCTTTAATCCCAATAAAAAAATAAGTTGTTTCCTTATTCATTCTAGTATTCTCCTTAAATTTCGATTTTAATTCAAAGATTGACGGCTGACACAAAAGTCTTTCGACGGAGACAAATCTCAACATTCTAGCAGCGCGTTTAGGCGTGAAAGAATTACTTACTCTTAGTGCTTTAGCACTTAGAGTAAGTTTGAGGCTCACGAGTAATGGAATTCGGGGGTGCGTTTCCCCCGAAGTCTCTTACGTCCTGCTGCCCCAATGTTGAGATTTGGCGGAGCCGAAAGACTTTTGTGTCAGCTTGTTTTAATTGTTTTGGTGCCCTGACTTACGCTCAAACAAGCGGTTTTCAATACTGCCAATCCCGCTATTGTTCTTCTCACTAGACATCAAGCCCTCAAGCCCCTTACCTAAACGACGGCGTTTCCCATCATTTTCAGCAGGTGTTTTTACCACTTCTTGTGCAGTTTCACCCTTTGGCTTGCGCTCAATATTGACCTTGGGCATCCCAGTAAATGCTGGTTTATCCTGCTTATTAATCCTGCTATGCTCAAGCGGTCTTGTCTTGCGGATTTGTCTTTGCGCATTTCTTGAAACCAAAGTACCCGCTGTGTTTTCCAGTGTCCGCGGTGCTCTTGAAACCAGTGGTTTTTCCTCTAGCTCAATCTCGTGCGATTCTTGCGTACTTTCTAAATCAACCGCTAGTAAATAGCTGTCTTCTGGCTTAATCATGCGCGCATACAACTCATCTTGCGAAATTTCTAGCTCTTCCTTTTGCTTTCTAGCAAGTTTTGCTGGCATATCTTCACTACGCGTTTTGAAACGATTAAGCCCGCGCGAATACTGCTGTTTGAGTGATTTTTTGCTGTCTTCTTCCAGCTCCTTGCGGTATTCAGAAATCCGTAACTCCTCTTGTTTTGACAAAGGCAAGGGTTTTTTGCGCTCAAAATTCCGCGATTTTGGTCGCTCCGGTTGCTCGTTTTTATTAAATCTCGGGTCAATCTTTGGCAAAGGTCGTCTTCTGACTTCCTTGCTTGGATTGGTCTCAAAAAAAGTACCTTCATGCTCAAAAGGCGCAAACTGCTTTTTCTTTTTTTCGTATCTTTCAAGTTTCGCTGTCGAATTAGTATCTAAAGTAAATCTTTTTTCTTCTGGCTTTTCTCTTAATGGCACTTCATCATAGCTAATGACACGCTTGTTTCCGCGAAAATGCTCTGGAATTGGTCGTGGTGCATGAATATGATTGGTTAAAAAATCATCTCCGCTAAATACCACACGCTCTGCTGTGTCTTCTTCGGTTAGTTTCACGCCTTCTTTATCTTCAAATGCCGGAAATTTTACTTTTCGTCGTTTGGGTTTGTATTCTGGCATAGTTTGTCTCCATTGTTCGTTTATTTCGATAATACGTTCATACTACATTATTTTAACACAAAAAACAGGCGCATTCGAGTGTCCTAGCGAAAAATCTCTTAAAAGTCGATTTTCATGGTTTCACTGATGAAATATCCATCATATGCTGCTACTTGAATATCATCTAGCATTTCTACTAACTTTTCATAGGCAATCGGACAATAAGTCGTAAAATTCAACTCATCTGTACGGATGGTTGCGGTATTTTCTGTCGGATTGATGACATAAATACTGTAACCAGTGTGGTTATAACGCAAAATTCCTAATAAGTCGCCCACATAAAAGGTAGCAAATTCGCCATGACGAATGGCACGGTTGGCTTTTCTGACCTTTATCCATTTTTTGACAGAATTCATGGTGTTCGGATTTTCATTGCCCCATGGGAAAAACTTACGGTTGCTCGGGTCTTTGCCCCCTGTCAAACCAGCCTCATCGCCATAGTAAAAACAAGGAACACCCGGCAACATAGACATCATACCAAAGGCAAGATTGGTTCGCTGCACATTTTCATCCATCATAGTCAAGATTCGCTCTGTATCATGCGTACCGACATTGTTGAAATTGTTGAAAAAGACATCTTTTGGATAATTCTCCTGTAAGACCGTCAAGTCAATCGCTGCTTTTTGCGCTGACATTTCCTGCTTGAGAAAGCCTAGAATAATATCACGAAACGGATAATTCATACAAGAATGCAAGCTGTCGCCTAAGATATAATCACGCCTTGAGCCATAAGCAATCTTTCTTGAAGCATCCTCCCAGACCTCGCCAATTAGGACTTTATCCCGGTAAGTATTGAGGTTCTTGCGAATGCCTTTGACAAACTCATCCGGCAGCTCATCCACCACATCCAACCGCCAGCCGTCAATGTCAAAATTGTTCCATTTTTCTAAGACACTTTCTTCATCGCCATAGATATACTCCTGAAACTTGCGGTTGTACTTGTCAATTTCCGGCAGGTCATCAATTCCCCACCAGCTCTTGTATTCTTTTGGCCAATGGGTAAACTTGAACCACTCATAATAAGGGCTATCCTGCGTTTTGGTCGCTCCAACATCAGAGCCGTAAAAACCATCCGAGTTGAAATAACGCGAATTTTGCCCAACGTGAGAAAACACACCATCCAGTACCACACGCATATCATTTTCATGCAAAGTACGAACCAATTTTCTGAACATCCGCTCGTCCCCTAACATTGGGTCAATATTGAAATAATCACTGGTGTCATAACGATGATTGCTTCGTGCTTCAAAGATTGGATTGAGGTAAATGGCATTGACACCTAGCTCATTTTTCAGATAAGGGATTTTCTCAATAATCCCAGCAAGTGTGCCACCATAAAAGTCCCATTTGCGAATTTCGCCGTCTGTATCCTTGATATAATAAGGCTCATCCGTTGTCTGTCCGTAAATGAAAATATTTTCTTTGGGATTTAGCACTCGGCGACTCATTGAGCCTTGTGCGTGCAAATGCGTGTTAAATCTATCTGGAAAAATCTGATAGAAAATCGCATCTCGGTACCATTCTGGTGGCTTTTCTGCCTGCTCGTAGCAAGTAATAGAATAATCTGCTACTTCCTGCTCGCTATTGAAAAAGCGACCTTCTCCACCGATTCCGCCATTTGAGGCGTAATACATCTGGTAAAATCCACCATTTGGTGTTGCTTCTTTGATGATAAAATAATAGTAATAAATGCCCGCACCATCCAGAAACTTGTACTTAAACTCATAAAAATCTGGATTTTCCACGCTTTGAACCATTGGATAATACTCTTTGCCGTGACTGCCATTTTCCTTATGGATAACAAACAGCACTTCTTGAATGTCGCCTTCTTTGACCTGAATGGAAATATTCATACTCTTCCCAGCTTTGACTGCGCCAAATGGTTTTTTATAATTGGGCAACCATGGGTTGAAATACACTCGTGACATAAAAATTCCCCCTTTGCTTTAGGTGGTTAAATGAGCGTTTGAAATTAGCTGATTGTTGCTCATTGAACCCCCGATTTTCCCTTTCCCGATAAGGTTCTTCTTTCATTCTATCCTAAGTGCTTTGAAATAGAAAAGAAAACGATTTTCATGAAATTACATGAAAATCGTTTTCTTTTATTTTCTTATAGAGTTTCAAATGCTTTAACAACATTCTCAACGGTAAAGCCGAGTTTTTCAAATACTTGCTCACCCGGTGCGGATGCGCCCCATGTGTCTAGGGTTACGCTGGCACCATTTAAGCCGATGTATTTGCCCCAGCCAAAGCTTGCGCCTGCCTCTACTGCTACACGCTTAGTTAAGCTTGCTGGCAAGATACTTTCCTTGTATGCTGCATCTTGCTGGTCGAACAAGTCCATTGAAGGCATGGAAACGACACGAACGTGAATACCCCTGTCTGCCAACTGAGCTTGTGCGTCGATTGCTAGCTTAACTTCTGAGCCTGTGGCAATCAGAATACCACTTTCTTCCCCTTTTGCTTGTGAAATCACATAAGCCCCTTTGGCTACAGCCTCGTTTGCCAATTCTTTTGTTCCTTCTAGGACTGGCAGATTTTGGCGGCTGAGAACCAATACAGTTGGTCGTTTGGTTGAGCTTACGGCTAATTTCCACGATGCAACTAACTCATTGCCGTCTGCTGGACGAATTACACTTAAGTTTGGCATAGAGCGTAGGCTAGCTAGTTGCTCCACTGGCTCATGTGTTGGTCCATCCTCGCCGACAGCAATTGAATCATGGGTTAAGACATAAGTGACTGGCAATTCTTGCAAGGCTGCCATGCGGATTGCTGGCAAGAGATAGTTTGAAAAGACGAAGAATGTGCCACCGTAAACACGAGTTCCGCCATGTAGGGCGATACCGTTCATGGCTGCACCCATACCGAATTCGCGGACACCAAACCAGATGTTGCGACCTTGATAACTTTCAGGTTGGAAATCTGTTTCAGCAGCAACCATCGTATTGTTAGATGCTGAAAGGTCAGCTGAACCACCCCAGAATGCTGGGATATTTTTTGATAAAACTTGAATGGTTTCTTTAGATGTTACACGGCTTGCAGCGGATGTTCCTAGCTCGTAAACTGGCAGATTGTCTTCCCAGTTATCTGGCAATTCGTTGCTGAATGCTGCCTTGTATTGTTTTGCTAATTCAGGATATTCCTTCTCGTAGCGAGCGAATAATTCATTCCAATTTTCTTCCGCTTTTGCTCCGCGAGTTTGAATGGTTTCTTCAAAGCGTGTTGCTACTTCTTCTGGTACTGTGAATTCTGGATATTCCCAGCCGTAGTTTTTCTTAGCGATATCAATGCCTTCAGCTCCCAGTGGTGCGCCATGAACTGAGGATGTGCCTTGATTTTTAGCTCCAAATCCGATGATTGTTTTTACTTCAATGAGCGTAGGTTTTTGCGTTTGCGCCTGTGCCTCTTCGATTGCTTTAGAAATAGCCTCTAAATCGTTGCCGTCTTTGACAAGGATATGCTGCCAGCCGTATGACTCAAAGCGTTTGCCCACATCTTCTGTGAATGCTTTTGAAGTCGGACCGTCTAGGGAAATGTCGTTTGAATCGTACAAGAGAACCAATTTACCAAGCTTGAGATGACCTGCTAAAGAAGCGGCTTCTTGCGAAACACCTTCCATCAAATCACCATCCCCATTTAGGGCATAAGTGAAGTGATTGACAATATCAAAGCCCGGTTTGTTGTATACAGCTGCCAAATGTGCCTCTGCCATTGCCATACCTACTGCATTTGCCACGCCTTGTCCGAGTGGACCAGTTGTCGCTTCTACACCGTCTGTGTGATGAACTTCTGGATGTCCCGGTGTCTTTGAGTTGAGCTGACGGAAATTCTTCAAATCTTCAATAGAAAGCTTGTTGCCAGCAAGGTGCAAAAGACTGTATAAAAGTGCCGAACCATGTCCTGCAGAAAGGACAAAACGGTCGCGGTTCGACCAGTTTAATCCAGTTTTTGGATTGACATTTAGAAACTTGCTCCAAAGTGCATAGGTCATAGGAGCCGCACCCATTGGCAGTCCCGGATGCCCCGAATTTGCCTTTTGAATAGCATCAATCGAAAGCGTACGAATAGTAGTGACACTGAGTTGGTCGATGTTGTCGAACATGAAAAATCCTCCAGATTTATTTAATTTTCAAGCGAAAAACGCTTAGTCAACGATTTTGATGTTATCTAGCTGAGCACGAAGATTAGTCTTGTGTGCCTCTACATATGCGCGGCGCAATTCTGCCTGTTCTTTTTCTTCTTCTTGGGTTAATGTACCTTCTTTTTTCTTCTTAGCCAGCTCATTGATACGCTGGATTTGTTCGTCTGTAATCACTTGTTTGCCTCCTAAAAATAAAAGATAGTAAAAGTATATCATATTCTGGGTTTAATGGTGGTTTTTTGGCAAAGAAAGCAAGCAAAAAACCGGAATTCAGTCAATTCCGGTTGTCTTTTCTTAGTTACTTTCACTTGTACTTTCAGATGTTTCGCTTGTATCTGTAGTTTGTGTTGGCATGAATGTCGCCAGCACATTGTTAAATGTTGGGTCAACAATTTTCACATTGGCAGCTTTCAAGACTTCGCCGATAACTCTTGTTTGGAAAGCTTGGTCGGCTGCTTGATTGGTTTCCGCGATATCATGGATTTGATCCTTGAATTTATCCATGTCGTTACCCTTTTCGCTGGTTTCATTCATTTTAACGATAAAGAAACTTTGTTGGAAAGTCTGTGTATTCGTCACTGTGATAATATCTGAGATTTCTCCATTTTTCAGAGCGAAGGCTGCAGTTCTGACTTCCTGTGGTACATTTGTTGATGTAGAGTCAAAGGATACCTTGCCACCGTCTTCTCTAGTTGCGGTGTCGATTGATTTTTCTTTGGCAATCGCTGCAAAGTCAGCATCTGGTTTTTTCACTTCTTCTAAAACAGCTTTTGCATCGTCTTCGCTAGCTACCTGAATGATAGATGCTGTAACTTCTGGATGGAAGGATGCCCATGCGTTTTGCAAGTCTTCGTCCGTTACTTTTACGTGTGCCTTGATACCTGCTTCAAATGCCAGATTTTGTTTGATTTGGTCTCTTAGGCTTTCTTCTGTCATGCCAGCATTTTGCAAGGCTTGCGCAAAGTTATCACCTTGTGCTTCTTTGATTTGGTCAAACTGTGTTTGGATTTGCTCATTGGTTACCTTGTCCCCATACTTAGCTTCAAAGACGCGGTAGATAATCATTTGCTGTACTAAGCTTTGATTGGTTTGGCTCATACGTGCTTGCTCAAAGAAATCATGGACTGTTACTTGTCCACCTTGAAAGGTAGCAATCTCCGCACTATCCTGCCCACCACAAGCGGTCAAAGAAACCAAAGCCAAAGCAGCTGCTGCACCTAAAATTAATTTATTTCTCATTTTCATAATCATTTCACTCTCCGTTTTTATTTCTACCATATATTAACATATTCCCTTAAAAATGCCTTGTCAGAACCTTTTTAAAGACAAAAAAGATTAAACCAATTGAAACTTAAATGAAACTGAAAATAATTTATTCCCTCGTAATTCAGTAGCTATTCAAACTCAATCTCATCTTTTTCCTTAGTAATCAATATCACACCATCTCCAAGAGGCAAAATAGAACTCGTCAAATCTGGATGGTTCATCGCCACGTCCAAAAACTTATTGAGCCCACGATAAATCGTTCGCTGATTGCGTTTGATTTCTTCGATGTCCTTTAAGACATCGCCACCTTGCAGAATATCATCCACCATCAAAACGCCACCTTTTTTCAGGACACGCATAATCTGTGGCAAAAAGACGACATATTTAGATTTAGCGCTATCCATAAAGACAAAATCATAGCTCTTATCAGGCAAAGTCGGCAAAATATCCACTGCCTCGCCTTCTAAAAGTGTGATTTGCTCCTGATTGTTCAAGCGCTCGTAAGTCTTTTTGGCATTTTTTATCATGACATCAAAGCGGTCGATAGTTGTCACATGACCATCTTTACCGATAATTTGCGCCATCAAACTGGAGGAAAAACCAATGGCACATCCGATTTCTAGCACGTTTTTAGGTTTTAGCTGACCTAGTAGAAATTGCATGAACACCACCGTTTCATGCGGAATAATTGGCACACCTTTTTCGTTTGCCTCTTTTTGTATCAATCCTAATTCGCCATCTAGCTGTTTTTGTTTGATGCGCAAAAATTCCACAACTTCTTCTTTTACAACTGGGCGGTTCATCATAGGGTTTAAATTGTTTCTATCTGCTGGCATAGTATCCTCTTAATTCCATTTTCTTCTTAGTTGACCGTGAACAATCTGAATGACAATCCACGCGACGAATGACCCGAGCAGGATTTTCCCGCTGACAAGCAGTCGTTCATCTAGGTAGTCCATATCTGTCACATTGTAAAAGTCCATTGCCAAAGAATAGATTAAAAAGGCAAGCAGGGCAACAAATGCCAAGTCTAAGAGCCTTTTTATCCATGTAATTTTCTTATATTTGTTCTTTAAGTCGCGTTTTTTCATTCTTGATTTTTCGTTCATATTTTTCACCTATATTAAAAACTTTACAAGTTTATGTCATTTTTTACTGTACTCTTATTATAGGTGTTTCTGAGCAAAATTTCTATGATTATTTGAAGAAAAATTTAGATAATATAACTATCGTGTTCTTTGGCTAGGAACGTTGCTATTTCGCCATTTGAGGCTGCTTTTGTTTGAGCCAAAAGTTCTTGCAAATCGCCATGTTGAGGCAGGTGAGTTAGAACAAGTTTTTTAGCACCAGCAGCTTGAGCAATTTGTCCTGCCTCAAGAGAAGTAAAATGTGCTTTATGGCGCTCATTTCCCTGAAACAAATACACATCCGCAAGGAACAAATCTGCGTTTTTGGCAAATTCCTTGAACTCTTCCTTATAACCAGAATCGCCAGTAAAAACCAGCACCTTGCCAGTATTACGCTCCACAATCCGCATGGCATAGCAGATGACTGGATGAATAGTTTTCATAAAAGTAATATCAAAAGGCCCAATCGTCAAACTTTCCGCTGGGTTGTAGCCAATTCCCTGACTTACTCCGTCCATAGTCAAATCGTTAAAATGAAACTCGTCTTCAATATGCCCGTAAATTTTCAAAATTTCACTAACCCAATCATCCTTAGGCCAAAGCTGGCGATAATACTGCAAAACACCTAAATCGGCAATATGGTCGTGATGATAATGACTTAGCAAAACCGCATCCAACTTCAAAGGCGACAAATGATGTTCCAGGCTTGCCACTGCCATTGAGCCACAGTCCAGCAAGAGATTAAAACCACAATCGCTTTGTAGCAAAAAACTTGTCGTACCTTTATCCTTGTGCGGATAAGCGCCCAAACAACCTAAAATCGTTAGTTTCATAAATGTTCCTCCTCAAATCAACTTGTTTTTCTTAATCTGCTCAAAAGCCGCCTTACCGTCATTAAGATGTTCCCAAATAACCGGCTTACCCTGAGCAAAGGATTTTTTTACATCAATAATCCGTTGGTTACTCGACCCGCGAAATTGCAACATCAAATTCATCTTGTCAATCTCAAATCGCCCATCAACCAAAATGTCAATCTCCCTAAGCATTTCCAACTTATCAGACGTTTCGTCCTTGAGTTCTTCCCATGTGTATCCACTCCAACTCCAGATATCTTTGGTATCGCCAAATTCCTTACGCACCCGGCGAATGAGCGACAAACAAACCTCCGTATTCAAAAAAGGCTCACCACCCAAAAGCGTAATCCCCTGCACATAATCATGCCGAGTGTCTTCAATAATCTGGTCTTCAAGCTCCTGCGTATAAGGCTTCCCATAACGAAAAGACTGAGCCGCCACATTATAACAACCCTCACAAGCAAACAAACAACCCGAAACATACAAAGAATTACGAACACCTTGCCCATCAACAAAATTAAAAGGCTTATAGTCCGCAATGCACCTCTGAGAAAGCTCAGAACTCTTCCATTCTTGCGACATTGGATTTCTCATAATTTCACTTCTTTCTACACTTATCTTTATAAATAGTTTCATCAAATCTGACACATACGTTTTTACACGAAACCCAAAATTTCGACACCCATTTTCATCTTATTTATCTTAACACAGCAACAATCTATGGTAAAATTGAAAGACAAGAAAATTTAGGAGATGATACTTTGACTAACCATATCGTACTATTTGAACCACAAATCCCAGCCAATACCGGCAACATCGCCCGCACCTGTGCAGCGACCAACTCACCCCTGCACCTAATTGAACCACTAGGCTTTTCAACAGACGACAAACAACTAAAACGTGCCGGACTTGACTATTGGAACGACGTAGAAATCTATTACCACAAAAACCTAGAAAGCTTTCTACAAAGCATCGACATTAGTCGCCTACACCTGATTTCTAAGTTCGCCAACCATACCTACTCTGAAATCAACTACAATGACGGTGGCGTTCATTATTTCATCTTCGGGAAAGAAACAACAGGCTTACCAGAAGAATTCATGCGCCAACACCCAGAAAAAGCCCTGCGTATTCCTATGAACGATACACACGTACGCTCGCTCAATCTATCCAATACCGCTTGTATGATTGTCTATGAAGCACTACGCCAACAAGGTTTTCCCAACCTAGAACTGACGCATCATTACGAAAACGACAAAATTGATTAAAAATGATGCTGGAAGCGAGCCTTTAGCAGTATAGAAAATTAGGAAAATTCACTTTAGGCGAACTTTGCCTAAATGAATTTTATCTATTCTCCTAACTGCTGCTCACTTTTAGCTCGAATAGAGGTTGACTATGCAGCTTTATTTTATCAGACACGGAAAAACACAATGGAATTTGGAACACCGCCTACAAGGTGCCTTTGGCGACTCGCCACTACTGTTAGAAAGCTATGTAGAATTGCGTACTTTAAGCAAGCACCTAAAGGACATTCCCTTTGAAAAAATCTATACTTCTCCTGCCTTACGCACGAGAAAAACCGCGCAGGGCATATACGCTCATTTGGAACATCCTTGTCCTATTCAAATGGAAGAAGGCTTGCGGGAGTTTGGTTTGGGGCAATTAGAAGGCACCAGCTTTGAAAAAGCCAGCCAGCTTTATCCTGAGCAAATGTACGCCTTTCGCAATGACTTGAGCAGGTATGAACCTCAGATTTTCGGTGGAGAAAGTGCGCAAGATGTGCTTAATCGTGCCAAAAAAGTGGTCCAAAAAGCCCTTGAGGAAAATGAAAAAGGTCCAATTCTTTTCGTATCTCACGGAGCGACTTTGACTGCTTTGGTTCAACATTTAGCAGGACAACCGTTGGATAAACTACGCTCAACTGGCGGTTTGCACAACAATTCTATCAATATAATGGAAACAAGGAATGGAAATCTTCCATTTGAGTTGGTCGTTTGGAACGACATCTCTTATCTGGAAAATCCGTCCAAATAACGAGGTAAGATTATGGAAGAACTGCTACATGAACCGCATTATATTGACGGCACCATTGAGGCGGTTTATTTTGAAAATGTGGCGAATTTCTACAAGGTCATGCGGGTCAAGGTGCTGGATAATAATCTGGATTATGACGAAGACGAGATTGTTGTGACTGGCTCTTTCGGGCAGACATCTATTGGCGAGGATTATCATTTTGTCGGCACTTTGGTTGACCATGCTAAGTTTGGTTTGCAGTTTCAAGTGCAGATGTATTCCCAGCTCAAGCCCAATTCGGAAAATGGTGTGATTGCTTATCTTTCTAGTGAGAAATTTAGCGGAATTGGTAAGAAAATCGCACAAAATATTGTCAAAGAATTGGGTACAAATGCCATTGAGCGAATATTAGAAGACCCTAGCTTGTTGGAAAATGTCACTGGAATGACCCAAAAAAGACAGGATGTTCTTCTGGAAACCCTGCGTTTAAACTATGGCATGGAAAAAATCATTATTGGTTTAAATGATTTAGGTTTTGGCTCGCAGCTTTCTTTTGCCATTTATCAAAAATATAAAAATCAAACGCTAGAAATCATTCAGAACAATCCCTATCAGCTAGTCGAAGACATTGACGGAATTGGCTTTGGTAAAGCGGATTTGCTGGCTGAACAAGTGGGGATTTCGGCAGACAGTCCTGCACGTATTCAGGCGGCTATTCTGCATACGGTTTTACAACAGTCTTTGGATAATGGGGATACTTATATCGAGGCAGACGATTTGCTTACACTCACGCAAGCTTTGCTAGAAAGTGCGCGCCCAGTCGAGATTCGCATGGACGCGATTGCTAATGAAATCCTTGCTTTAGTGGAAGACGAAAGAATTCAGCAGGATGGTTTAAAACTTGCTGAAAACTCATTGCATTTTGCAGAAATAGGCATTGCCTCATCTATTGAGCGCCTGCTTTCTCGAAAAAAGGAGATTGACTACAAGAAAACGGATATTGAAAAAGGCATCAAGAAAATTCAAAAGCTCCACGCAATTAGCTACGGAAATTCCCAAAAAACAGCCATTGAGCAGGCTATGCAAAGCCCATTCTTTATCCTGACTGGCGGTCCCGGAACTGGGAAAACCACTGTTATCAACGGCATTGTTCAACTTTTTGCTGAACTCAATGATATTTCTCTGGACTTGTCTGATTATCACAATGCCCTTTTCCCCATAATGCTTGCGGCACCAACTGGGCGGGCTAGTAAGCGGATGAATGAGACGACTGGGCTTCCTGCTGGAACCATTCATCGTCTGCTTGGTTTGACTGGGCGTGAGAGTGAGCCAGTTGATGAGACCCGTGAACTAGAGGGCGGATTGCTGATTGTGGATGAGTTTTCCATGGTCGATACGTGGTTAGCAAACCTTTTGCTCAAGGCAATTCCGACAAATATGCAAGTCATTTTTGTGGGTGACAAAGACCAGTTGCCATCTGTTGGACCCGGACAAGTCCTTCATGATTTGCTACAAATCAAGGAAATTCCAAAGGTAGAGCTCACTGATATTTACCGTCAAGGCGACGGCTCATCAATTATTCCTTTGGCGCATGAGATAAAAAACGGCTATCTGCCAAATGATTTCCTGCAAAATCAAAAAGACCGCTCGTATTTTAGTGCACATCCCATGCAGATAGAAGGCTATATCCGCAATATCGTCCAAAAGGCGAAAGCGAAAGGATTTACCGCACAGGATATTCAGGTTTTAGCACCCATGTATAAAGGCCCTGCTGGAATTAATGCCCTAAACAAAATGCTGCAGAATATTTTCAATCCTAATGACACTGGAAAGAGAAAAGAAATGCCTTTCAATGACATCGTTTACCGCATTGGCGACAAGGTTTTGAACCTCGTCAATGAGCCGGAACTCAATGTTTTTAACGGCGATTTCGGCATTATCACAGGCATTATCCCTGCCAAACTCTCTGAGGATAAGACGGATGAGCTGATTATTGATTTTGACGGCAATGAAATTTCATACGCTCGCAAAGAATGGAATAAAATCACACTTAGTTATGCGACAAGTATTCACAAGGCGCAAGGCAGTGAGTTTAAAATGGTTATCCTGCCCTTTGTGATGAGCTACCGCCGAATGTTGCAACGGAATTTACTTTATACTGCCATTACGCGAAGTAAGGAACTCTTGATTTTGTTGGGCGAAGTGGAGGCTTTCCAAACTGCTGTAACAAGTACAGGTTCTGCTAGAAAGACCAGCTTGCAGGAGCGGATTGCTGCCTTTGAGCATTTGCACAAGCTTGATGAAGAACTTCCAGAGCTTGTTGTAGAGCTGAAAAATCATATCTTGAGCGAAAAACTAATCGCAAGCGCGCAGATTGATGCGCGGATAGGTATGGAAGATTTGACACCTTATGATTTCAACTAAAGAAAAAAGAAACGAGGAAAATCTATGACAATCACTTACTTTAACGGAGAATTTATCGACATCAATGACAAGGTCTTGCCTATTGAAGAACGCGGACATAACTTTGGCGACGGAATTTATGATGCCTTACGCGTGTATAATGGCAAGATTTTCATGCTAGAAGAACATCTGGACAGAATTTTCATGAGTGCTGGAGAAATCCGACTGGATTTAGGCAGAACTCGTGAACAGTTGAGAAATGAACTGCTCTTATGCCTTGAAAAAAGTGGCGAGCCGAATGCAGATATTTATATGCAGGCAACTAGAGGAATGGCGACGAGAAATCATTTATTCCCAGATTGTCCGCCAACTTTGAGCATTATCGTCCGCCCAACTACAAAATTTTCTACAAGCGACAAGAATGGCATTGCTTTTTATCCAGATGAACGCTGGGCAAATTGCCATATCAAATCCCTCAATCTCCTGCCAAATCTTTTAGCCAGACAAGCAGCAGTCGAAAGAGGCTTTGCTGAAGCAGTTTTGGTCAAGGATGGCTTTGTTACTGAGGGCTCTTGTACCAGTGCTTTTATGGTTAAGGACAAGAGTATTATTGTCACTCCTTTGTCAAAAGGGATTTTGTCTAGCATCACCAGAATGGCGGTCAAAGCTATTGCTGAAAAACTGGATATTCCATTTATCGAAAGACATTTTACACCTGAGGAGATGTGTGAGGCTGATGAAGTGTTTATCGCTGGAACTTTTATCGAAATCCAGCCGATTACACAGGTGGAAGATAAGCTCATTAATAGTGGGCAAATTGGGGAGATTACTTCTAAACTTTTAGATGGATTTTTTGAGTTGGTTTAAACATGGAGAACACGGTTGAGTACTCCCGCTCAACCGTGTTCGTTTGTTCTGATATTTTTCTTCCTTAACTATTGTCCCAACAAATCATCAATAGATTCTTGAACAGTTGGCATATCTACGATATTCAACCCTTGTCCGCCGTACATATCCATGCCACCAACATAAGTTCCTTCTTCTGGAATCGTCAGTTTTTGGATTTCATTTGCACCTGTGGCAACCTTGGTCAACTGTGCCATGATGAAGGAATTCGGCACATCTGTTGCTACATAACGAAGAGCTGTTCCTGCTGCTTTTGCAGTGTTGAGGATAACTGCTGGATTTTTCGCTTGCTCAGCCAAAACTTCAAGCACTTGCTGTTGGCGCTTGATACGACCAAAGTCATTTTCATCATCATGACGGAAACGCGCGTAATTAAGCAAGGTTTGACCGTCCATCATTTGTTGTCCTTGATAGATAGTTTGTGTAGGAATAGGGCCATCGCCAATCTGTGAAAGGTCATCAGGCACTTCCACACTATCCACTTGCTCGCCATCTACAGTTGAAAACTTAGCAGTAATATCCACACCTTTAGGGAAAAGAGCATTAATCACTTCAGCAAAGGTGCCAAAGTTGACCGTTGCATAGTATTTACAGTCGATATCAAAGGTTTCTTTTATCGTCTCGCGTAAAAGCTCTGCACCTTCGCCATTTTGTGAGCCAATTGTGTAAGCTGCATTAATCTTGTTATAGCCACTAGTTCCCGGGATGATAACCAAGGTGTCGCGTGCAATAGAAAGAAGACGCGGTTTGCCACTAGGTCCGTCCAACTGCAAAATCATGATAGAGTCTGCATGTCCGCCAGCTTGGTCTTGACCAAAAATAAGAATGTTATTGGCACCATTGGCACTGGTTTCGCCGTTAAATTCCTCTAGCTCAGGACGTTTAACATCAGGAATGCCCTCTTGTTTTTTGCTATCACTTGATTTTCCAGAAAAAGTTCCACTAATTCTGTTGACTCCGTTCAAACCTTGATTAAATGTATAGCCTAAGTAAGTGCTAGGAAGCCCGACAATCAAGAAAACAGTTAAAAGAATCCAACCAGCTTTGCGGTGTTTTTTCTTGCCATTTGCCTTATACTTCTTTGAAAGTTTCTTCATTTCACTACGCGAAGTGACCTCACTCAAAAGTTCCTCGTAATTGTTCTTTGATTTCTTACTCATAAGCACTCCTATATATTTTTGTATTGATATTGGTTTTCGTTGCGATACTTTATCATATTAAATGTTGCACTTGTTCAAGTCAAGCGATACTCGGAATTGAAATATAATTGAAAAAGAAACTTTAAGAAGCGTTTAAACTTCTCAAAGTTTCTTGATTTTTAGTAAAATTCTTCTGGCAAAAGCTTTTCTGCCAATTTCACATTATCAGAATAGTCCAGCGGAACATCAATCACAACCGGGCCCGTGGTGTTTGGTATGTTTTCTAGCACTTCCTTTAGTTCTTCTTTGCTGTGAACGCGAATACCTTTGGCACCCATTGCTTCGGCGTATTTGACAAAATCCACTGAGCCAAAATCAACTGCTGAGGAGCGGCCGTATTTCATTTCTTCTTGGAATTTCACCATGTCATAGTGTCCGTCATTCCAAATGATATGCACCAAAGGAAGTTTCAAGCGCACTGCCGTTTCCAATTCTTGAGCGGTAAAGAGGAAACCACCATCACCTGAGTGGCTAAAGACTTTCTTACCCGGGCGTAAGAGGGCTGCGGTAATGCCCCAAGGAAGTGCCACGCCTAAGGTTTGCATTCCATTAGAAAAGAGCAGATGGCGCGGCTCATAACTCTTGAAGTAGCGAGCCATCCAGATGTAAAGAGAGCCCACATCCACACAGACCGTTTCGTCATCTTTGACAACTTCTTGGAAAATTTTGACCAAATCTAGTGGATGCATCCGCCCTGCCGTGCTTTCTTCTAGCTCAAATTCGTGCTGCTCAGCTAACTTCTTCAAGCCTGCAAGATATTCTTTAGATGGCTCAGGTACCTGATAACCCCGAACGGCTGGCAAAAGGCTTTCCAAAGTCTGAGCAATATCGCCAATCAGCTCACGCTCAGGTTGGAAATAAGTGTCGATTTCGGCAATGGCATTGTCAATGACAACAATCCGGCTGTCAATCTCCGCATTCCAGTTGCGTGCCTCGTATTCAATCGGGTCATAACCAACCGCAATCACCAAATCAGAGCGTTTCAAGAGCATATCGCCCGGCTGATTGCGGAAAAGTCCTACTCGTCCAAAGAATGTATGCTCCAAATCACGAGAAATCACTCCAGCACCTTGAAAGGTTTCCACTACTGGAATGGATACATGGGTAAGCAACTGTCTTAATGCAGCTGCAACTTTGGCATCACTTCCCCCAGCACCGACTAGAATAACTGGTAAAACAGCATTCTTAATTGCTTGCGCTAGGTAATTGATGTCATCAATAGAGGCATTGCCCATTTTTGGTGCGGACAGCGGTTTAATAGCCCTAATAGACACTGGTGCATCTGTTACGTCCTGTGGAATGGAAAGGAAACTAGCTCCTCCACGCCCTGATTTTGCGATACGGTAGGCGTTGGCAATGGTTTCAGAGAGGATTTCTGGGTCAAGCACTTCTGCTGAAAACTTGGTTGCTGGCAACATCATAGCAGCATTGTCCATGGATTGATGGGCACGTTTTAGTCGGTCGCTACGCTTAACTTGCCCGCCGATTGCTAAAACTGCATCTCCTTCGGAAGTTGCGGTCAAAAGTGAGGTCGCAAGATTAGACACACCGGGACCAGATGTCACAATCACGACACCGGGTTCGCCAGTAATCCTTCCTACTGCTTGTGCCATAAATGCTGCACCTTGCTCATGGCGTGTGACAATCATTTGCGGACCTTTTTCATGCTCCAAAGTATCAAAAACTCGGTCAATCTTGGCACCGGGAATGCCAAAGACATACTTTACCTCGTGGTTAATCAAGGAATCCACAATCAAATCCGCACCAAAACGTTTCTTTTCTTCTGTCATTTTATTTTCTCCTAAGTCTGTAGTTTGCCTGCCCATAGTTTAACAATTTTACTGATTATTTGGAAATTTAATGAATTGGTTTTGAAAAGGAAGTGTGTGGACTTCCTAGCCGAGTTTTTGGTCGGGTTTTCTTCGTGAGCTCGCTTGCGTCCAGCTGCCCTAATGTTCGTATGTCTTAGTAGGCGGAAGACTTATGACACAACCTCGAACAATATGTGACTTACCGCCCATATCAAAAAAGCACTGAGCCGAAACCCAGTGCCTTTATCATAAACTTATTTCATTTTCTTCAAATGCCAAATATCTTCCGCATAAAGCGTAACTGTATCATCCGCTGAGAAATGTCCGCCTTTAGCGGTATTCATCAAGCTAACCTTACGCCATGCTGCTTGGTCCTTGTAAAGTGCATCCACTTTTTCCTGTGCCTCAATATAGCTATCAAAGTCGGCCAAAGTGAAGTATTCGTCATTGTACTTGATAAGTGAGTCGAACAACTCCACGCCTTCATATTGGATGTTCGGAATTGTCCCGTCAACAAAAGCATTCAAGACACGTTTCAAGACTGGGTTGTTGTTGTAAATATCCCAAGCATTGTAGTGTTTTTCGCCACGGTAATACTCATAAACCTCATCCTTATCCATACCAAAGATGATGATGTTATCATCTCCTACGACATCCTTAATCTCAATATTCGCACCATCAAGTGTCGCAACAGTAACCGCACCATTAAGCATAAGCTTCATGTTTGAAGTACCTGATGCCTCTTTACCAGCTAGGGAAATCTGCTCAGAAACGTCCGCTGCTGGAATAATTCTTTCCGCAAGTGACACATTGTAGTTAGGCAAGAAGACAACCTTGAGTTTATCCTTTATGGACTTGTCATTGTTAATCAGATTTGCCACTTCATTGATACACTTAATAATCGCTTTTGCGTAATAGTAGCTTGGTGCTGCTTTTGCTCCAAAGATAAATACGCGTGCTGGGACATCTTGGTTTGGATTGTCTTTTAGGTCAAGATAACGTTTTACGATATGAAGCAGCTGCAACTGCTGGCGTTTGTAGGCGTGCAGGCGTTTAATCTGCACATCAAAAATTGCCTCACTTGAAACCACAACACCAGTCGTTTCTTCGATAAACTTAGCAAGTTTTTCTTTGTTTTCAGACTTGGCTTTGGCAAGTTTTTTCAAAACTAATTCGTCATCCTTGTAGCTTTCCAAAAGACCAATCTTCTTGCTGTCGCCACGCCATTCTGTACCGATTGTTTCATCTAAAACATTTGACAAAGGCTCATTTGAAAGCTGAGACCAGCGGCGGATAGCAATCCCGTTTGTCTTGTTGTTAAAACGCTCAGGGTAAAGGACAAAGAAATCATGAAGGACAACATCACGAATTAAATCTGAGTGGATTTTTGCTACACCATTGGTTGAGTGAGAGCCAATAATCGCCAAATGCGCCATGTGCACTTGCCCATGATTGATGATACGCGTGCGGTCAATAAGACCAGCGTCCAAGTTTTTTGCACTCATTTCTTCCACGAAACGACGGTCAATTTCTTCGATAATCTGATACACACGAGGCACCAAGTGCTGAACCATGTCAGTAGGCCACTTCTCCAAAGCTTCTTGAAGAATTGTGTGGTTGGTAAATGACATGGTCTTTTCAACTACATGCCAAGCACTTTCCCACTCCATACCTTCATCATCGACCAAGATACGCATAAGCTCCGCAACTGCGATAGCCGGGTGAGTATCATTGATGTGAATGGCAATTTTTTCATGTAACTCAATCATTGGAAGTCCCAATTTCTTGAAACGTTTAACAATTGTTTGAATACCACATGAAGTAAAGAAATACTCTTGGATAAGGCGCAAACGGCGTCCTTCGTAAGTCGAGTCATCTGGATAAAGTACGCCCGTAATGTCATAAACTTCACGGCGAGCATTGATTGAGTAGTATTTACGCTCTTCTGATTCTGGAATTTCAACATCCCATAAGCGCAAGTTGTTAACCTGTCCGTTTTCAAAACCGACCATTGCTGTGTCATAAGGTACACCGCGCAAGACGCGTGGATTTTCATAAACAGGGTCAAGCTTGCCAGTTTCTTCGTTTGGTTTCATCCAAACATTTCCTTCAAATTTGACTTCGCACTTTTCATGGTCCTTGCGAATTTCCCAGACATTTCCTGATTGCAACCAAGCATCAGGCAGCTCTACTTGGAAACCGTCGATAAACTCTTGCTTGAACAAACCATACTGGTAGCGAATACCGTTACCAAAGCCCGGATAGCCAGTTGAAGCAAGGGAGTCCATAAAGCAAGAAGCCAAACGTCCTAAACCACCGTTACCCAGTGCCATGTCTTTTTCAGTTTCTGCTAAGTCTTCTAGGTCAATATCCAACTCTTTCAAACCATCGCGAACAGTCGATAAAATACCAAGATTCAAGAGGTTGCTTTTGAGCATTTTGCCCGGTAAAAATTCAATAGAAAAATAATAAGCAATTTTTTCTTGATGGCGTTGGTTAGATTGACGGTCTTCACGCCAGTAATCTGAAGTGTAAGACTTGATGAGTGAGCCTAGAGCTGTAAACTTTTCAAAGTTGCTGGCATCTTCTAGGTCAATCGAAAACTTGTGGTGCAAACGATTCTTGTAATCCCTTTGAAACTCTTCTTTAGTAATTTTGTGCATAAATCCTCCTAAGTTCTTCCAAAAATATATAAAAAGAGGGCAGTATTTTTCTGCTTCCGCAAAAAAGTACCGCCCCAATTCTTTCCTTTAGAAGTTCATTTGTTTAAATAAATCAAGATAAACCTTACTTGATGTTTCCCATGAGAAATCACTTGTCATTGCAGTTTCTTGCAGTTTCTGCCAATCTTTCTTGTTGTTGGCAAATACTTCAACCGCACGTTCTACTGCTTCTCTTAGGTAGTAAGAGTCAAACTCGTAGAATCCAAAGCCATTTCCTTCGCCTGTATATTGATTGTAAGGGGCAACCGTATCAGCCAATCCACCAATCTCATGAACAATCGGCAAAGTCCCATAACGCATGGAAATCATTTGCGACAAGCCACAAGGCTCAAAGGCCGATGGCATCAAGAACAAATCAGCTCCTGCATAAATCAACTGAGCAATCTTGACATCAAAAGCAATGGAAACGGACATCTTTTCAGGGAATTTAGAAGCGAAATAAGAAAATCCGTCCTCAAACATCTTTCCTTGGTCGCCCATGCCAGTCCCCAAAAGTACGACTTGAACGTCACCTTGCAAGATAGAAGTCAGCTCATTTAGCACCAAGTGGAAACCTTTTTGGTAGCTTAAGCGTGAGACCATCCCAATAACTGGCACATCTTCTTTAACTGGCAAACCAAAGGCGCGTTGTAACTCTGCCTTATTCTTGGCTTTGCCTGACAAATCTTTAGCTGAGTAGTTGAAAGGTATTAGAGCATCAGTTTCAGGGTTGTTCATATCGTAATCGATACCGTTTAAAATCCCTGAAAGCTTGCCACTTTCCATACGTAAGACTTGGTCTAACCCTTCGCCAAAAGCTGGTGTAGTAATTTCTTGTGCATAAGTCGGCGAAACAGTTGTTACGCGGTCAGCATAGAGAATACCTGCTTTTAGTAGGTTCAGACACCCATCCCAAACCACTGTACCATCGTCATAACGCTCCGCACCCATGCCGTAAAGCTCCCACAAAACATCCTTTTGGTAAATCCCTTGAAATTGCATATTGTGGATAGTCAAGACGGTACGGATATGGCTATAAGAGTTAATCCAGCGGTATTTTTCCTTCAATAAGAAAGGAATAAACCCTGTATGATAGTCATTGACATGAAGAACATCAGGGACAAATCCGACTTTTTCCATCATCTCAATTACTGCCAGCTGGAAGAAGGCAAAACGCTCGCCATCATCGTAATAACCATACAAACCATCACGGTCAAAATAGTACATATTATCAATAAAGTAATACTGCACACCATCAAGCTTGAGAGATTTCACTCCGCAATACTGTCTGCGGTAGCCAACATAGACATCAAAATGTGTCACATCAATCAATTCAGCCTTGTATTCATCCTTCATGTTTTTCCAGAAAGGAAGAACAACGCGAATTTCTACGTCTTCGTTTTTCGCAAGCTCTTTTGGTAATGCACCAGCAACATCTCCAAGACCGCCGGTTTTAAAGAAAGGAGCTGCTTCACTTGCTGCAAAAAGAATTTTCATTGTTCGTCTTCTCTTTTCTTCTAATATATTAAGCGATGATGTCCGCTTCGACAACTGTTCCTTTTTTGATGACAACAGGATTGTCTTGAGAGCCACGGATAGTTACGCCCGGTTTTACTACTACTTGTTTATCCAAGATTGCATACTCGACAGTTGCACCTTCGCCGATTTCTACTTTTGGTAAAAGCAATGAGCCTTTCACTGATGATTTTTCAGAGATAGTTGCATTGCGTCCGATAATAGAATTATCGACCTTACCGTAAATCATTGAGCCTGAGGCAAACTGACTGTTGTTAATCTCAGTGCCTTTAGCATAATAAGTCGGTGCTTCGTTTTTCACTTTGGTGTAAATCTTGTTGCGTGAGAAGAACAAAGCATTGAAAGTCGCACGGTCAAGAACACTCATGTTTGCTTCGTAGTAAGACTGCACATCGTGAACATTGGCTACAAATCCTGTGTATTCATAAGCTGCTGTTTCTTCAATGTTGAGCTGTTGGTTCAGCCACGCTTGCGCAGAAACGATGGTTCTGCCGTTTGCGATGTCTTCTTCTAGATTATTAATCAACCAGTCTGTATCAGCAACAAATAGTCCTAAGCTCATGTTTTCTAGCTCACTTGTGTTTGTTTCTGGATTGAAAGGTGCTGCTTTAGCCACCAATGCTTCTGGTCCTACTTCGACAACTGTATTAAGCTTATCCATTTTAGCTGAAGGATATTTCTTGTAACCAACCGTTAGTTTCTTTTCTTGTGTACGGTGGAATTGGATAATCGTAGAAAGGTCAATATTTGCTACGATATTACTTGAAACATACACAATCTGAGCTGATTTTGAACGTTTCAAGAAGACCAATAAACGACGACCATAATCAAGTGGCAAGATACCTTTTGCGTCTTCTTCGTAAACACTTAGGAAGAAATGGTTTAACAAGCTATCCAAGCCCCACTCGCGTCCTGAGCCTACATGGTCAAAGACGGACTGGATTTGGTTGGCATGGAAGATTGAGTAGATATCTGAAATGCCTGCATTGGTCGCTGCTGATAATTGGAAGTCAATCAAGCGGTATTTCCCTGCAAATGGCAGAGTTGCTAAAGGACGGTTTGCCACTAATTCTCCTAAATCGTTAAATTGGTGGATATTCCCGATAATCGCACAAACTTTATTATTACTCTTCATTTCTGTCTTCTCCAATCACTTCAGAATAGCCGACAACTTGGATTTCATCTGTTCCATCAATTACCGCATTGTCGCCGATAACCGCACCTTCTCCAATAATGGCACGTTTAATGGTTACGTTTTTGCCGATTTTTACATCTGTCATAATGAAACTATCCTCAATAACAGAGCCTTCTTTGACTTGCACATTCGTAGATAATAGTGAATGTGTCACTTTTCCATCTACATAACAACCATCCATAACTAAACTGTCTTCGATTGAAGCATCATCTGTGATGTAGTTTGGCGGTGAAATTAAGTTGCGTGAATAAGTTTTCCAAGCTTGGTTTCTGATTTCCAATTCATTTTCTGGATTAATCATCTCCATATTGGCTTCCCACAAGCTATCAATGGTACCAACGTCTTTCCAGTAACCTTCAAATTTGTAAGAGAAGATATTCTCACCGCGTTCGAGGTATTCTGGAATAACATTATGTCCAAAGTCGCTCATGTCAATGCCTTTAGCGTCTGCTCCCATAAGAAGTTCACGCAAGGTAGACCAGTTGAAAATATAGATACCCATAGAGGCATTGTTTGATTTTGGTTTTTCTGGTTTTTCTTCAAACTCGATGATACGACCAGTTTCGTCAGTATTCATGATACCAAAACGGCTGGCTTCTTCTAGTGGTACAGGAAGAACCGCAATCGTAAGAGAAGCATTGTTTTCCTTATGCGTTTGCAGCATATCTTCGTAGTCCATTTGGTAGATATGGTCACCTGATAAAATCAAGACATACTCTGGATTGACTGAGTCAATGTAGTCAATGTTTTGGTGAATGGCGTGAGCTGTACCTTCAAACCATTTGTTCCCCTCTGTTGCTGAGTATGGTTGCAGGATAGTCACACCGCTCTCAATTCCGTCTAGTCCCCAAGAAGAACCATTGCCGATGTGAGAGTTTAGAGCAAGCGGTTGGTATTGTGTAACCACACCGACATTGCGGATACCTGAGTTTGCACAGTTTGATAGTGCAAAGTCAATGATACGGTAGCGTCCTCCAAATTGGACAGCTGGTTTTGCGATAGTGGTTGTCAACTTGCCCAAACGAGTCCCTTGACCACCTGCTAAAATCATAGCTAGCATTTCTGTTTTCATATTTGCTTTCGGAAAGAAAATTCCTTTCCTTTCCCTCCTTTCAATATGTTACATAAAATTTATTTGTCTAATATTATTAATATTAGTTAAATTTTCAAAGTTTAAGGTTTCTGGCGGATGATAAGTCCTGCATAACCGGGTAGAAACAAACGGACAAAATAGGGATAGTTTGGATGGTCCCAGTCTCTTGTTTCAGTAGATTGGTTAAGCATTTGTGCATTGCCACCATATTCAAATGTCTGTGAGTTTAAGATTTCCTCGTAAACTCCTGCCTCACTTACGCCTAAATAATAGTTAGGATAATCAACGGGTGTCATATTTAAGACGATATAATAGCTCTCACCCTTATCATCAATGCGTTTGAATGAAAAAATCGTCTCGTTTTTGCTGGTCACATCGACCTGCTCGAAGCCACCTTTTTCAAAAGATTTTTGATAAAAGGCTGGTGTATTTAGATAAAGCTCATTGAGCCTTTGATTGAAATACTGGAAACGTTTGTGCTTTTCATCCTCTAAAATTGCCCAGTCAAGACTTTTTCCAACTGCAAATGCCTCCATCTGCCCTAGTTCACTTCCCATCAGCAGTGCTGGTGCACCGGGAAAAGTCTTTTGGAAAACGAGAATGTTTTTGAGTTGAGCCAGCTTTTCTTCCACTGTGTCACCAAACACCTTATTCCAAATGGTGTTGCGCGTGCCATCTTTGATTTTTTCGACCAAGGGATGAATGGAATACTCTTGCCTGCTAAGCCCCTTAACCTCCAGCAAGGTTTCATCGTAATGATACTTGCGGTAAATGGGGTCCATGCCGTAAAACTTGCGGATGCTTTGATACCAGTCGTTTTGCCAGTTCCAATCAAAGCCCATGCCCGAATATACTGCATCGGTCAGCTTCTGCACACCTGTCGCCTCTTCTGCCAAAATCTCCACCTGTGGATAATGCTCGTGAAGGACACGGTTAAACTTCATTAGAAAGTCAATGCCTTCAAAGTTTTCATTGCCACCGTGTTCATTGGGAGTCCAAGGACCGCCGTCTTGATTGCGGTAGATGATGTTTGCTACTGAAGTTATGCGCAATCCATCCAAATGGAAGGTTTCCAGCCAGTAGAACGCACTGGATATCAGATAGCTTTGCACTTCTTTTTTTCCTAAATCAAAGTTCTTTGTGGAGAATTTTTGATTTCTACCACGATTGCGGTCGGCATACTCGTATTGCGGCGTACCATCAAAATAGCCCAGTCCATCAGGATTTCTGGAGAACTGCCCCAGTGGAAACTCCATGTAAACAGCAATTCCAGCTAAATGTGCCGCTTCGACAAAGTCCTGAAAGTCCTCAATCGAGCCATAATCTGGACACAAGGCGAAAAATCCTGTCGTGTGATAGCCCATAGATTCTTCATTAATATGATTCATCAAAGGCATAAAAAGCATCGCATTAAAATTCATCTGCGAAAGATAGGGGATTAGCTCTTCTTGTAAATCCTTAAACTTATAAGAACTGCCATCATCATGCGTTTTCCAGCTAGCTGCGTGAAGAATGTAAAAATTATGCGGAGTCTTATTCTTGTCCTCAAGCCTGCGCTGGCTATACCATTCATCGTCCTGCCAGTTTTTATCCTGCTGATTGGTAATAATTGCAGCAGCACCCGGACGTTTTTCGTAGTTCAGGGCAAATGGGTCAATCCGCATGGCTTCATAGCCGTTTACCTGTCGAATTTTATACTTGTAGAGCTGTCCGACCTTCGCCTTGTAAGTCCAACAAGACCAAATGCCTGTTTGCTCATCTTTTTCCATAGGAATTTGTTCTTCCCACCACTCCGTAAAGTCGCCAACTAGGTAAACTTCCTGCGCATTGGGTGCCCAAAGTCTGAACGTGTAGCCGTCCATATCCTGCCGCACTTCTTTTTGATGGGCAAAAACCTGATAGCTGGTGTAGTTTTCTCCCTTTAGAAAAAGAAGTTCTTGCTCAGTAATTGGTTGGTTCAATCTACCACCTCATTTTTTGTAAGAATTCTTACTAAAATAACATGGAATTTGAAAATATTTATGAAAATTTCTATGAAATATACCAAAAATAATCATGGTTCTTTTCTTCATTCCTACTTTACCCCTCAATGATAGCACAGTTGCTCCTCAATGATAAGGAAAAGTAATAATTTTTTCTAAAGATATTTAATTAATTCTTTACTATTAAAAGATAACTAGAATTAAATTAAAATACACCTTGGTTTTTTGGTAGTTTATAAAAACTTTCTCTATAAAGGTATCTTGCTTTTTGAGGGTTTGCAGGCTGGTGTCAAATCTTAGCTTAAAAACTTTTTATTTTTTGTAAATATGGGGTGGTATTATTTTAATAATTTTAGATGATTTTAGTTCCACACATATAAAAAAGGTTGTGACATAAGTCTTCCGCCTATTCAGAAATATGAACATTCGGACGTTGCAACGTGAGCCTCAAACAGCCCCTAAACGCTGAAGCGTTCAGGGGCTGTACTTCATTCACATTTTGCTTTACTTATTTGTTTTCAATCCATTGGGCAGCAGCTTTTAGGGCTGCTGGGATGCCTGCTGGATTTTTTCCGCCCGCTTGTGCCATGTCTGGTCGGCCACCGCCGCCGCCTTCTACTAACGGGGCGATTTCTTTGATTAAATCACCGGCTTTTAGACCTTTTTCGTTGGCTGATTTGCTCATTGCTACTAGCAGGCTGACCTTGTCATCATTGGCTGTTGCTAGAACTAAAACATCCGACAATTCTTTTTGTTTCCATTGGTCTTGCAAACCGCGTAGTTGGTTCATATCTTGCACAGTTACTTGTGAGGCAAGCAGAGTAATTTCTCCGATTGTCTGCACGTTTTTGAAGACATCTTGTGCCTCTTGGTTGGCTAGTCTGGTTGCTAGTTTTTCGTTTTCTTTTTGAGCGTTTCTTAGTTGCTCTTGAAGGGCTTCTACTTTAGCGAAAACATCTGCCAATTGCGGTGCTTTCACACTTGCTGCTACTTGTTTGAGGCTTTCTTCGCTGGTTTGGAAAGCTAGGTACGCTTCTTCTGAAGTAACTGCGATAATACGGCGTGTGCCTGAGCCAATTCCTTCTTCTTTCATGATTTTGAATAAACCAATTTCTGAAGTGTTGGCTAAATGCGTGCCTCCGCAAAGCTCGATGCTTTCTGTACCAATCTTAACAACCCGCACCTTGTTACCGTATTTTTCGCCAAAGAGTGCCATTGCACCCATTTGTTTAGCTGTATCAATGTCTGTTTCAATCGTTTCAACTGCTAAAGCTTGCCAAATTTTCTCGTTGACATCTTTTTCGATTGCCTTGATATCAGCTGCACTTGTTGCCTCGTAGTGAGTGAAGTCAAAACGCAGGAAGTTGGTTTCGTTTAGTGAGCCTGCTTGCGTTGCGTGTTTGCCTAAAACCTTGTGCAAAGCAGCGTGCAATAAGTGGGTTGCCGTGTGGTTTTTCATGACCTTCGTACGACGCGCCTCATCAATCGCAAGCGTGTAAGTTTCGCCCTTAGTCAAAGGTTGCAAAACTTCCAAAGTATGCAAAGGCTGAGCGTTTGGCGCTTTTTGTACGTCTATTACATTTGCTACAACTGTGCCATCTGTTGACAAGATTTGACCGTGGTCAGCAACCTGTCCACCCATTTCCGCATAAAATGGCGTTTGCGCAAAGATTGCACGTACCTCCCCACTTGATACAGAGCTCAAACTTTCCTCGCCATCAATGATGTATTCAAGTGTAGAATTTAATTTCACATTGTTATAGTCAAAGTCTGACTGAGCCTTAATGCTAGTCAACAACTCAGACTGCACGCCCATTGAGCCACCTTTTTTAACAAAAGAGCGTGAAAGCTCAATGCGCTCGTCCATAGCTTTCTTAAAGCCATCGTGGTCCACTTTCAAGCCAACATCTTCTGCTAATTCTTCGGTCAATTCAAATGGGAAACCATAAGTGTCATAAAGTGTGAAAATGTCTTTCCCGTCAATCGTATCTTTTCCGTCTGCTTTCAACTGCTCAAGCAAACCGTCCAACATCTTGCTGCCGGCATCAATGGTGCGGTGGAAACTGTTTTCCTCACGCTTGACTTGGTCAGAAATAAACTGAGCATTCGCCAAAACTTCTGGATAATAGCTTTCCATAATCGTGCCAACAATCGGTACCAAAGTATAAAGGAAAGTATCTTGAATACCCAATTTCTTGCCATGCATAACCGCACGACGAAGCAGACGGCGAAGAACATAACCACGCCCTTCATTACCCGGCAAAGCGCCATCGCCAATAGCAAAAGCCAAAGCACGAATATGGTCAGCGATAACCTTAAAGCTCAAGCTCAACTCAGGATTGTAAGCATCATAAGTCTTGCCTGAAAGTTTTTCCACCTCACGAATAATCGGCATAAACAAGTCAGTCTCAAAGTTCGTCGGCGTGTCTTGGAAAATAGATGCCATACGCTCCAATCCCATGCCCGTATCAATGTTTTTGTGCGGAAGTTCTGGATATTCACTTCTCGGAATGCTCGGGTCCGCATTAAACTGTGACAAAACAATATTCCAAATCTCAATATAGCGGTCGTTTTCGATATCTTCTTCAATCAAGCGCACGCCGATATTTTCTGGGTCATATTTGGTTCCACGATCAAAGAAAATCTCCGTATCAGGTCCAGACGGTCCAGCACCAATTTCCCAGAAGTTGTCTTCGATAGGAATCAAGTGGCTAGGGTCAACACCAAGATTAATCCAGCAGTCATAAGTATCTGTATCCGCAGGATAATAGGTAATATATAGAAGATTTTTGTCAAAACCATACCATTTTTCCTCAGTCAAAAGCTCCCATGCCCAGTCAATCGCTTCTTTTCTAAAGTACTCGCCAATAGAAAAGTTGCCCAGCATTTCAAACATAGTATGGTGGCGACTAGTTTTCCCAACGTTTTCAATATCATTGGTACGAATAGACTTTTGAGCATTGGTAATACGCGGATTTTCAGGCACAACCGAACCATCAAAATACTTCTTCAAAGTCGCAACACCAGAGTTAATCCACAACAAAGTCGGGTCATTAACTGGCACAAGCGATGCGGATGGCTCAATATCATGTCCTTTTTCCTGCCAGAAATCCAACCACATTTGACGAATTTGAGTACTTGTTAAGTTTTTCATTGTATATTCTCCTTTATTTAGATACATAATTTAGCTTGAGGATGGGATAACACTTCACAGCCGTAGCAAAACACAAACATTCTTGCAGCCGATTTGGCGCGAAAGAATTACTTACTCTTATCGCTTTAGCGATTAGAGTAAGTTTGAGGCTCGCGAGCAATGGAATTCGGGGCGTTTTTCCCCGAAGTCGCTTGCGTCCTGCTGCCCCAATGTTTGTGTTTTGCGTAGGCTGCGAAGTGTTATCCCAGCCTCGTTTTAAAGCAAAAAAAGTCCATCACACGAAAGGGACGAGTTACCGCGGTACCACCCTTTGTGCAATGAACTTTATCATTACCTCTTTAGTTCTTGTAACGTAAGAAAAACGTGCGCGATTAACGCAACATTCATTGGGAGCAGACTTTCAAAAACCAACCGTTCATCTTCCAGCCGTGAATGAACTCTCTAAAGGCGTTTTTGAAATCTATATCCAACTACTCTTTACAGTATAATGCTTTGAGAAAGCCAAATCAAGTAGTTTTGCTCTAAAAATCAGGTTAAACTCGCTTAATCATGTTATATAAAGTATTGCCACGCGGGTAATCTTCAATCTTACCACACACTTCAAAACCATTTTTCTCATAAAAAGCACGCGCTTGAAAATCCCACGTCTCCAAATTAATCCCGACACAATCTTTTTCTTGAGCAATTCTTTGAATTTCAGCTAAGAGCTGCGAGCCCAATCCATGCTTGCGGGAGTTAGGATTTAGAAAAAGGATGTCCACATAAAGCCAATCAAATCGCTCATACACAACCGCCCCGCCTAGAAACTGCTCATTCTCTTCTAGGCAATAAACACCAAAAGGTTTCTTAGGTGTAATGTTCTTACCGCTCTTAAAATAAGGAGTTTGCCCATGCTCTTGGTTATATACAATTAATTCATCCAAAATCTGCTGACGATAACTTTCTTCAACTGATACAAAAAATTTCATGGCTTTCTCCAATCTATTGCTTGCACAATCTGCCTTAATAGCCGTATTCTTTCAAGATATTACGGATGATTTCATGTGATTTGTGGACTTTTTGCTGTTTGCAATGTAGCATTGCCTTGATATAGTCGCCCTCTTTTTCGCGGATTTCGACTGCCTCTAGGAAAGTTTGCACCATTGGCTCAAAGCCACGTTTTTGAAGAGTTGTTGTCCAATCGGAAAATCCTTCAAGCGTTTTTACGCCGTTTTCTTCCTTGACTAAATCAACCAAATTATCCACTTTGTAAGTGCCATGTAGGGATTGAACGTTGATTTCTTCTGTATTGGCACCTGATTGCATATTCATGGTTACTACGACTGAGGTGTTTTCAGTTTCCAATCGTACAAAAGCGCGCTTGAGGAAATCTCCCTCGCGAATTAGTTTGGCAGAATATTTCTTAACTTCCTCATCATCGAGTAAGTACATTGCCGTATCCAGCGGATGAATGAACAAATCATAAAGCACAAAATCCACTCTCTGCTTAGCATTCATACGGTTTTTAGAAACAAAAATCATATTTTTTTCAGGCACTTTTTTAAGCTCCTGAACCTTTGGCGCAAAACGGCGGTTAAAACCAGCCATCAGCAAAACCTTGTTATCAGTCGAAAGTTTTTGCAGTTGAGCTACTTCTTCTAGCTTTTCACTAACAGGCTTATCAACAAAAACATGAACACCCGCTTGCATCAATCGATAGCAAATATCAAAGTGACTCTTTGTCGCACTATGCACAAAAGCAATCTCCACACCTGCTTCAATCAATTCATCAATGCCCTCAACTGCACCAAAAAAATCGTATTTAGCTCGGATTTGCTCCGCTTTTTTGCGCGTTCTTGATGAAACAATAAACTCATATTTATCCTGAAGTCCAGCAAATATCGGCAGATATGCTTTTTCCGCGATATTTCCTACACCAATCAGACCAATTCTTTTCATTATATATCCTCCTCTTTTCTTTCAATATCTATTCTAACATTTATTTTACGCCCAGAAAACACAAAAAAGCGAGGCGGGTTGGGAAGACCGCACCTCATTTTAGGAAGAAGAGATATATGAAAAGTTTACTATCTATTTAAGAGAAGCAACTTTTCGTAATAAGAATTTCTTACTACAAATTCATTCTAACCTATCCATTTAAGAAATGCAATCGTTTTCTTCCTTATTTTTTTAATTATTTTTTAATGCAGTTATTAACAGTCTCCTTTGGGCTATTTTCCAAGATTTTTTGTATAATGATTAAGAGGTGGAATAATTTTATGTTCTTAAATGACTATATCAATCACAAAATCTGGTATGAAAATGGCTATTTTGAAATTACTCAAGATGATTTTGGCAACTATATCTGTTCTTATATTTATTCTGATTCTTGTGGCGGAAATATTTATCATCCCAGACTAACCGTTTCTTGCAAAAATGGTCAACTGCAGGCGCTGCAGCTCTATGACACCTTTGTCACACCTATTGTCTTTTTGAAAAACGACAGTATGGATAATCAGCGAGTATTAGACGAGGCTTTGCAAGAATTCCTCGAAAGAGTAACACAAGCAACAACCGATTAAAAAAAATAGTGAAATTATTTGATTTCTTTAATCTTTTTGTTTAGAATTTTACTACTTGGAAGGGGAGGGGATTAGTATGAAGTTTTGGGACAAATTTAAGCTAGTCAACACTAGGTTTGGCATGGTTTTGCTTTTAGTTATACTCCTTTGGGCAAAGTCTATTTTTGCTTATTTTGTAGATTTTAATTTGGGTGTCAGTGGTATTTTTCAGTATTTTATTCTTTTTATCAATCCACTTGCCTCTGCTTTCTTTTTTCTGGGGATTTCCTTATATATTCGCGGAAAAAAACTGGGCTATGGCGTGCTTTTTGCCACCTACACCTTTTTGAGTGCTCTTCTTTTTGCAAATGCACTATATTATCGAGAATTTTCGGATTTTATTACGATAAATATGGTTTTGGGTTCTCGGCAGGTAGCTAGTGGACTAGGTCAGGGAGCTATTGAAATGCTTCGTGTGACCGATATTTTTTACTGGTTGGACTTTTTAGTGCTTGTTCCACTACTTATAATGAAGAAAATAAAACTGAATGAAAGAGGCGTTCGTGGGCGTTTTGCTATTGCACTCAGTGCTTTTTCTATTTTTCTTTTTTCGGCAAATCTGGCACTGGCACAAATGGACCGTCCGCAGCTTTTGACCCGTACTTTTTCATCTGATTATCTGGTGCGCTATCTAAGTATTCCCGTTTTTACCGCTTACGATGGCATTCGTACCTATCAAGCCAATCAGGTTCGTGCACAAGCATCTGAAAATGATTTGGAAGATGTCCTGAGTTTTGTTCGAGAAAATCACGCCGCACCTAATGAGGAATTTTTTGGCATTGCTCAAGGGAAAAATGTTATCTATCTGCATTTGGAAAGTTTCCAGCAATTTTTGATTGACTTTGAACTAGCTGACGAAAACGGACAAAAACACGTTGTTACACCTTTTCTCAACAGCCTTTTTCATTCAAAGGACACGCTTTCCTTTGAGAATTTCTTCCACCAAGTCGGTGCTGGGAAGACCAGTGATTCGGAAACCTTGCTGGAAAATTCTTTCTTTGGACTAGCACAAGGTTCCTTTTTCACGCAACTAGGTGGGCGCAACACCTTTCTTGCCATGCCGGCGATTTTAAGGCAGATGAAGGGGTATACTTCTGCTGTTTTCCACGGAAATGCTGGGAATTTTTGGAACCGTACCAATACTTATCATCGTTTGGGCTATGACTTTTTCTTTGATGCCGATTATTTCGAGCTGAATGATGAGAATTCTTTCCAGTATGGACTGCATGATAGCGCCTTTTTCAGCCAGTCTATTCAATATCTTGAGCGACTGCAGCAGCCCTTTTATACCAAATTCATCACCGTCAGCAATCATTTTCCTTATACAGAAGCACCGAGTGGTGAAAATCCATTTCCACTTGCGCAAACACAAGATGAAACCATTAACAGCTATTTTGCAGCGGCCAATTATCTGGACCGTGCCATCAAAGATTTTTTCGACTATCTTAAATCAAGTGGCTTGTATGAAAATTCTATCATCATCCTTTACGGCGACCACTACGGAATTTCAAACAGCCGAAATCCTGAATTAGCACCGCTTTTGAACAAGAGTGCGGAAGAGTGGACGGATTTTGACAATGCTATGCTACAGCGAGTGCCATTTATGATACACATTCCAAACAGCAATAAGGGACGAAGAATTACAAGTTTTGCTGGACAGATTGATGTAGCTCCAACCCTTTTGCACCTGCTGGGTATCGAAAATCAACAATTCGTCCAGCTGGGGCAGGATATTTTATCCGACCAACACAATGAAATCGTCGTTTTCCGAAATGGCAATATTGTCACACCAGAGTTTACCCTGTTGGGTTCTCAACATATCTACGACACACAAACTGGACAGTTGATTGAGGGACCTAGTGAAGAAACACTGGAGAAAATCGGGCAAATCCGACTGTTCGCTGCTCATAAATTAGCCATGAGCGACAGCATTACCAATGGTGATTTGCTGCGATTTTACACTGATAGCCCGATTGATTTTGTGAACCCGGACGATTTCCGCTACCTGAATTCGCTTGAGAGGATGCAGGAGATTGAGCGGGAATTGGGGAGTAAATCGACTTCCTTGTATAGTCAGCACAATAGATAAGAAGAACCTCCCATGTACTTTTGACAGTGTGTGGGAGGTTTTGTTTGTATTGAAATTGAGGATTTCAAAGAAAGTAAACCGTTTCTTCTTGTGCAAAATTTGCAGGAACTCTTTTTTCTTTTGACATACTCAATGCTTTCCCACGTTCTTTGTCTCCGATACAAATGCAGTGAATTTCCCCTACTGGCGGGAGATTTTCTTGCAGTGCAAGGAGGAGCTCTTCTAAATGGCGAGGGTAAATCTCTTTCATATATACTCCTTCTGTAAGTTTTTCAGCCATCTGAGCTGACAAGAAATTACAAAATTTTTGATGACGCTGCTTTTCTCTGGGCTTTTCCTTAGGCAAATCAAGTAGAATGAGTAAATTCATAGGCTCCCTCCATTGTTGGCAATTTCAAATGTGCTGCTGATTTCTTGCGCAGACAACGAAGATAGGAAATAACAAGCTCGTCAATAGCAGTAACTACCCGCGTTTTTGCACCATTAAGCATACAAGGTGCTTGCAAAATACTCAAAAGTTTTATTTTATCCTCTTTTCCTAAGTCCTCACTCTCCCAAACATTAGAAAAAACAAGAAAATCAATCATCGGTCGAAAAACTTCAATCAAATCATCACTCAGATTAAAAGCATTTCGTATATTGTTATGCCAAACACCCAAACTAGCCTCCAAACCATGAAGAATTAAAACCTGAGAAATCTTACCACGAACAATCGCATAGCCATAATTTAGCGCAGAATTTATCGGCGTCTCATCATGCCGCTTTTCATCTTTGGGAAACAAATGCCCAAAATAAATCCTTGCCGCATGAGCCTCACAGTGTGTAATATCTCCTTCTTCTGTCGAACCTCGAAGTTTATTCATTTCTTGGATTAGTGTTTTACTTGCTCCAACTTTTTTCAAAACTTCCATTTGATTGGCAATTTTTTGCTTAATAATCTTTTGCCAAATCCTCTTTGTCGCACGTTTTGGAAAATGAATCTGCTCCTGTAAAATACCAGATTTATGGGAATTTTTGACAATCGGCAAAACACTCAAAGCAGGCTGATGTTTTTCATTGCAGAAAAAAATACTAATATCCTCCTGCAGCAATCGGAGCAGGAGGGAACTGGTAACGCTACATTGGGTTGTTTCCACAAGGATTGTTGTTATATCATTGAGGGTGAATTTCTGGATTTCTTCTTGTTCGATAAGCAGATAACCTTTTTCAATCCGCAATTTTGCATGACTGGTGATGATGATTGTTTTTTTATGCATGACAAATCCTCCATTGTTAGAAAAGGAGTATGAATTTTTTGTTCTGTTATTATAGCATGAACATGGGAATTCTTGTTATATTAGCTTGTGGAAACCGACTTTGTTTTTTGACATCTTGTTGACGGGGCTTCTAAATTGAAAGGAATATTTTTGTCTTGTAATCGCCAAATCTTCTTATGGATATGTGGAGTTTGTCCTTAGTTTTGCCAGGGATTTGTGTTGGGAATGCTTGATTTTTCGGGGTTTTTGTGGGATTGGGGTTGATTGGAGTTGATTGAGGTTTCTGGAAAATACAAGTTTTCCTCTTAATATGCTTTATAAAATCCTATTATCATAAAGATGAACGGGGTAAGACTTAAAAAAATAGAGAGAATCGGAAAAACTTCTAAGAACAAAAATCCCAGTAACAAAAATGGAATTGCTGCAAAAGCTCCTACAATAATCATTCCACCCATATCATATTGAATCGAATGGTTTCTGTCATACTTGGATCTTGTTTCTTTTTTTCTTATAGCCGTAAATAACAATCTCATGGATAGTATTGAGAGGCTACCTAATAATATGATACTGACAATTCCAATTCCCATCATTATTCCACTGGCATACAGAAACACCCAGGCAACTAACAACAACAACAGCAAACCAATCATCGCCAAACACTCCTTTATAACTATTCTTCCTAGCATCATTATACTATGAAAAACTATATTTTCATAAGAAAATCTTGAAGCGATGTCTCCGTTTCTTCTTGTTGATTGAGGTTTCTGGAAAATACAAGTTTTCCTCTGTAAAGTGTTTTACTTATTTATTTTTAATTTTTTCCAAACGAAAAGCTAGGTTTCCCTAGCTTTAATACAATTCTTTACGATGTCCCACTTCCAAAGCTAATACAACCATCTTAGAATCAACTATCTCAGTAATTACCCGATAATCTCCAATTCTGTATCGCCATTGACCTGCACGATTGCCTGATAGTCCCTTGCCT